>FWPU01000299.1_pt1 | contig 158082 bp, 163 predicted proteins | sample 2228361 | NCBI WGS metagenome assembly FWPU01 (sample SAMEA103939777, study PRJEB20133) | metagenome | reverse complement strand
TACCTCCAAGAGCAACTCGATAGCCTAGCTCAGCAAGACTATCTCCCTTATGAGCTTATTGCCTGTGATGACGGCTCTAGTGATGACACCCTCATCATCCTTGAGAAGTTTGCCAAAGAAGCCCCTTTTCCAGTTTCTACTTATAGAAATGAAAGCAGATTAGGCTTTGCTGACAACTTTCTCAAAGCGGCTAGTTTATGTAGAGGTGATTGGGTAGCCTTTTGCGATCAAGATGATGTCTGGCTCCCTAATAAACTACAGGATGCTGTAAGGGCAATAGAAGACTATCCAAATGCTGTCATGATTTTACAAAACAGCTATATTTGTGATGAACAGCTAAAACATAATGGCAGAATTTTTCCAAACTCCATTTCACCCGGCTTTCATCCCCCGCGATCGCAGTATGGCTTCTGGGTTTGGCCAAGTTTTATAAAAACTTTTAGGCGAAGCATACTCAGCAACATTATTGACCTTATCCAGATACAAGGGAGACCGAAAAGCTATTTTCAAAGTAATGGGTTAATAACACACGATAAGCTAACATGTCTAATCGCCAATAGCACTGGTGGTTTTGTTGTCCTAAGAGAGCCAGCAGCACTGTATCGACGACATGCTTCAGCCCTAACTGGTTGGTACAAGCCCGCAAATATACAAGAGCGGATCAAAATAGCATCTCAGGTTGGAGCAGACTACTATACTTATCTTTCTGAAGTTGCTAAGGAAACCGCTGAATTTCTACGTAACATTGCTGCCGCTACTGATTCCAATAAAGCGAAAGACTTCCTTCTGGCGGCAAATGACTTTGATAGAATTGCTAACATTCAGAAGCATCGGGCAGCACTATACTCTGAGCAATCTGCAATGCAGCGTTTTCATCACCTTCTAGCAGCTATAGTCATGGGTGGGTATATTGGTTCTAAAGCTGTCGCAATGGGAGGTAAAAGTCTTATCAAAGATATATATCAATTATTTGATTTTTTGGATATGACTTATAAATCAAGCTCATGAGAATTTCAATTCTTGTTCCAGATCTTCGTGGTGGTGGCGTTGAGCGAATCAGCATAACCCTTGCTCAGGAATTTCAGCGTCTTGGACATTCACCAGAATTTGTTCTGATGCAAGCAAAAGGTGAGTTTATCTCTGAGGCTAAGGCATTGTTTCCTATTCATGATTTAGGCTGCCAACGCGTTCGCAGTGTTTTACCCGCTTTAACGAAATACTTACGAGAACATCGTCCTGATGCCCTTCTTGCCGCCATGTGGCCACTCACAGTGATTGCTCCCCTCGCCCAAAAACTTTCTGGTCATCCTTGTCCAGTTGTTATCTCTGAGCATAATAATCTGAGTTTACAGTACCAAGATTGGGGCACACTACACCAAGTAATGCTCCGCTCATCTGTCAGTCTTGGCTATCGGCTGGCTACAGCTCGCGTGGGGGTGTCTCAAGGTGTTGTTAAAGATATGTCTAAGCTATCAGGTCTCGCCACAGAAGAAATGACAGTTATTTACAACCCCATTGCTGTGGCTTCAGAACCGTCACCAGCGGCAATTGAACAGGTAGAAAAGCTATGGGGAGCACCGAGAGGAGAACGAATCCTAACGGTCGGTACCCTAAAACCACAAAAAAATCATGCTCTACTATTGCAGGCTTTTGCACGCCTATGCCGCACTTCAGCGCGTTTAATGATTGTTGGGCGTGGTGAGCTAGAAAAACAACTAGGGCAACTTGCATTAGAGCTAGGTATTATGGAGCAGGTCATTTTTGCTGGGTTTCACCGAGATCCGGCACCGTTTTATGCAACCGCTGATCTCTTTGTGTTGTCATCAGACTACGAAGGATTTGGTAACGTTATTGTTGAGGCTCTCGGACAAGGTTTACCTGTGGTTTCCACTGACTGCCCAGCAGGACCGTCTGAAATCCTCGAAGGTGGCCGCTGGGGGCAACTGGTTCCAGTCGGAGATGTGGCTGCCCTAGCTAAAGCAATGGAGAATGCACTGACGATGTCTCACGATCGAACAGCCTTAAAACAACGAGCGAAGGATTTTGATCCAGCAATTGCAGCAAAACACTATTTGCGTCTCATGGGGGTCTCATGAAATTTATCTGGCAGCAGCAACAAGAAAACACTCCTCAACATCGCCATCAGGATTCAGGAAGCATTCGCTCTTGCCCAATCTGCGATCATGACTCAGCAAAACCAACTTTTCCTTGGGCAGTTCAATTTAAGGGGCATCACTTCGGGTATTACCGTTGCCAAGCCTGCGGGACTGTTTTTGTTAGCCCGGTTCCCAGTGATGAGGTTTTTGCATTGATGTATGCGAAGTCCGAATATCACGATCAGCACTACGCTGAGCGAAGTAGTGAGCAATATGCAAAAGCAGCACAGCTATTAACAAGGTTTGCCGAGGCAGGAGCATGGGACATTTTCTTCGTGCAGTCCAAGCAGTAGGTTTTAACGGCTATGGGGTTGAATTTGATGCAGAGGCAGCTAGTGAAGCTAGCAGATTAGCTGGTTGTCCAGTTGTTTCAACTACAGCCTTTGGCCAAAATACGGATATGGCTATGTTTGATGTGATCCACTTAGGAGATGTACTCGAACATTTACCGAACCCATGTCAAACCTTGAAAGAGATACTGTCCCGATTAAAACCCGGTGGTCTTCTTTTTGTTGAGGGACCATTGGAAACTAATCCTAGTTTGGTCTATTGGTCAGCTTGTTTATTTGGAACGATTAAACACTGGCTATACCCCCACTATATTGGACAAGGGAAACCTACCCATCTATTTCGTGTAGCCGAGCCCCAGCAAAGACTATTTTTTGAACGAGTAGCACCCAATTTGAAGGTTCTTCATTGGGAAGTTTATGAAACGGGATGGCCTTACGCTCAAGGTAGTATGGTGAAGAAGTCGATAGCAAGTGCTGCTAAGCTACTTGGTGGCAGAAAAGTGGGTCGTATAACATTTGGTAACCGCTTTAGTGCTATTTTTCACTATTCATAAATAGTAATTTTTAGAGGCAAAATTTACTCCTAAGATTGATAATAAATGCAATCAACTGAGTTTATGAAAGATAGTGTGAAAAGTGGCGTTTTATATGTCTCCTATGATGGCATATTAGAGCCTCTTGGCCAGTCTCAAGTTCTTGCTTACCTAGAGCCGCTAGCACAAGATCGCCCTATTCACCTCATTAGTTTTGAGAAGCCCGAAGATTGGCAAAACATAGATGAACGAAAAGCAATTGCTAAACGTATCGATGCAGCAGGAATTTGTTGGTATCCGCTACGCTACCACAAAAGCCCATCAGCTATTGCCACTGCTTGGGATATTCTCCAAGGCATTATCTTAGGTTGGTGGTTAATAGTTCGGCATGGCTTGCGCATTATCCACGCACGCTCTTACGTCCCATCGGTAATGGCACTTATCCTTAAGCGCTTAACTGGAAGCTACTTCCTCTTTGATATGCGGGGCTTCTGGGCAGACGAACGTGTCGATGGTGGTCTATGGCATCGCGATAGTAGGCTATACAAGATAGCTAAGTGGTTTGAGCGGCAGTTTTTACTCAATGCAGATCATGTGGTTTCCCTTACTCAGGCTGCCGTTAAAATAATGCAAGGGTTCGATTACTTGCAGGGAAAAATGCCACCTTCTTCAGTGATACCTACTTGTGCTGATCTGAACCGTTTTAAACCCTCAGAAAGGTACTGTTCCAGTGAGCGACTTGTTTTAGGGTACGTTGGTTCTGCTGGTACATGGTATCAGTTTGATGCTGTTGCAGTAACAGTTGCCACATTATTGCGCTTGAAACCAAATGCCTACTTCTTAGTTGTTAACCGCGGCGAACATGAGTATATTCGTCAATGTCTTAAGGAAGCAGGGGTTCCTGAGCAGGCAACAGAAATTGTATCTGCAACTCATGCGGAAGTGCCGATGCTGATGGCACGTATGCATGCTGGAATTTTTTTTATCAAACCCTTGTATTCAAAACAAGCTTCTGCTCCCACAAAACTCGCTGAGTTCTTGGGTTGTGGTCTCCCTTGTTTAGTCAATGCAGGTGTTGGCGACATGGCAGAGATTGTTTGCCGTGAAAAGGTGGGAGTAGTTATTGACACTTTTGAACCACGTAGCTTGGAAGAGGGACTCAAGCAACTCCTCCTGTTGTGTGACGATCCAGATATTTCTAACCGATGCACTATTGCTGCACATCGGTACTTTTCACTAGATAATGGAGTAGAGCAATACAAGGAAATCTACAAAGCACTGGAGGAACGTACCTGCAAATCCTGTGTCTAACTCGTTATTCAAGACTAGGCGCAAGTAGTCGGCTGCGCTTTTACCAGTATGTCCCTTTGCTGACAGCAGCGGGAATCCACGTTAAGGTGTCACCACTTTTTACAGATGCCTATGTTTCTAGCCTACAACACGGACGAAGATCATGGCGCGAGTCCCTCAGAGGCTACTGGCAGCGCATCAAAACCTTGCTAGACACCAAAGACGTTGACGTAATTTGGATTGAGAAGGAAGCACTCCCTTGGCTACCAGCAGGTATTGAGCAGTACTTTTTAGCCAAGGGAATACCCTATGTTTTAGACTATGATGATGCTGTTTTTCACCTTTACGATTTGCATTCAAACCCTTGGGTCAGAGGACTTTTGGCCAAGAAACATCCTTCTCTCATGCAAAAAGCTGCACTCGTCGTGGCAGGCAATGATTATTTAGCGGAGTATGCCCAAGCGGCTGGTGCTAAACAGGTAACGGTTTTGCCCACGGTTATTGATCTTGAACGCTACCCACCACCCAGTTTCGGTGCAAGCTCATCTAATGGGATACCTTGCATAGGATGGATTGGTCAGCGGGCTACGGCATCGTACCTCTTACCACTGGCTTCAATCATGCACCAGCTAATTGCAGAAAAATGTGCGCGCTTTATGGCGGTCGGTGTCGATGCAGCGACTCTTGGTTTACCTATGGCGTCAGTACCTTGGTCTGAAGAGACGGAAGTGGCGGCAATTCGGAAGTTTAATGTTGGAATCATGCCGCTACCAGATGAACCTTTTGAACGAGGCAAGTGTGGCTACAAGCTCATTCAGTATATGGCCTGTGGCTTGCCTGTGGTGGCATCACCGGTCGGTGTTAATTCTAAGATTGTGGAGCATGGTGTTAATGGCTTTCTGGCCACAACAACTGAAGAATGGGAATGGTCTTTACGAAGCCTTATTACCAAACCTGATTTACGACAACAAATGGGTCAGCAAGGACGACTGAAGGTAGAGCGCGAGTATTGCTTGCAGGTGACCGCACCTAAGCTCATTGCCTTACTTCGCCAAATAGTTCCGGATAAGAAATGAGCTTTTGTCCGTCTTCAATGCTGGCAATCAATACAATGACTACATCAATAGCCCTCTTAGGAAGAAAATGAGTCACGACAGCCGCTGGCAACAGCGCTTTGAGAACTACCAGCGCGCCTTACGTCAGTTGACAGCAGCAGTGGAGCTTTACCATGCCCGCCCCTTAATGGATGGACATGATTGACAAGCGCAACCTTTCCAGCCACACTTACAACGAAGCTGTGGCCTTGGCTATCGTGGAGGCAGTCGTGAATCGTTACTATCCGGCCTTTCTGGAACTGAAACGACGCTTTTCAGGTGAGGTGTTTTATGTGCGGAATGCTCTGCACGACGAGAGCACTTAGCTAATGCGGCGGGAAGCCGCGCGCTCTCCGGTTAGGGAGCGTCGGGATGAGAGCCATGGGCGCTGAGGGGGGTTCAATGCCCCCCCAAAGTGCCCGAATCAGGGGGATTCTGCTGTTCAATATACCTCTTCAGAATAGAGACGGTAACACCCCCACAACTGGCAATGAAGTACGACTCATTCCAGAGCAATGACTTGCAGTAAAACTTACTTACCCTCTCTGCGAACTCAGACCGGAGCTTGCGACTAGACACAGACTTCAGGTTGTTGATGAACTTGGGCAAGGACATCTGAGGATAGTACTGGAACAAAACGTGGATATGGTCAGCCTCGCCGTTGAACTCTATCAACTTGCAATTCCACTTTTCACACAAGTCGCCAACCACCTCAGTCAGCCGTTGCAGCATTTCTGTGGTGAAAACCTTACGACGATATTTTGTGGTGAGTACTAGATGGGCTTTAAGGTCTGAAACCGAGCGTCCGTTTGAGACAAAGTCTTTCCTCATTTATCAGCGTGCCTTAAATCTGCTATGCTCAATTATATGCGAGTGGCTTACCAATATCGACTGCAACCAACCTACGAACAGCGGTGTCTGATGAGCCGCTGGCTCGATCTGTTGCGGCATCAGTACAACCGGTTCCTAGCAGATCGCTTTGATTGGTGGGAGATGAACCGATGCCCGGTTAATGCTTGCCCTTTGGTGGTGAGTATTGCTGAGCCACGGGAGCAGCCTGACTACTACAGCCAGAAGCGGTTACTGGTGCACCTGAAAAATGATCAGCCTTGCTACAAAGACATCCATTCTCAAGTTCTTCAGGACATGGTGAAGCGGGTCGATCTCGCCTTTCAGCGATTCATCAAAGGCGACAGCTCGGGCAAACGTAGCGGCAAGCCACGGTTCAAGGGGAAGAATCGCTACCGCACATTTACGTTTCCACAGGCAAGCAATGATTGGATTCGCGGCAATCGGGTAAAGCTGCCCAAGATTGGGGAAGTGAAGTTCATCTGCCACAGGCCATTACCTGATGGGTTTGCGCTGAAAACAGTGACCGTAACGCGCAAAGCCGATGGCTGGTACATCACGTTCTCCTTGGAGGACAAGACGGTACCAGAAAACCCCCTGCCCGAGGTCATCCCAACCGAGGACAATAGCCTAGGGGTGGATGCTGGGCTGGAGTATTTTATCGCCTGCTCAGACGGTACCACAAAGACGCCGCCCAAGTTCTACCGCCAAGCTGAAGAAAAACTAGCCAAGCTTCAAGCCAAACGAGATGCAAGACCCAAAGGGTCGAAGGCGCGGCGAAAACTCAATGCCAAGATTGCCAAGCTGCACCAGCGGATTGCTAGGCAGCGGCAGCAATGGCATTTTGAAACCGCTGGAGAGTTGGTAGCCAAGGCCGATGTGATTTTTGTGGAGGATTTACAAGTCGCCAACATGACCCGCCGCTGTAAGCCTAGGGTGGGTGAAGACGGCAAGTTTCTACCCAACGGTCAGTCGGTCAAGTCTGGGCTGAACAAAAGTTTTGCTGATGCAGGGATAGCTGGGTTCCTGAACAGTATCCTTCCGTACAAAGCTGCGAAAGCTGGGCGGTTGGTCGTGAAGGTTAACCCCGCTGGTACATCCCAGCATTGTGCAATTTGTCTGAACCGAGTACCCAAGGAGCTAGCTGACCGCTGGCATAATTGCCCCCACTGTGGAGCCTCTATGCCGCGAGATGTGAACTCGGCGATACTCATCCAAAAAGTGGGCCTGGGGCATCGGCTCACTATAAAACGCGAATCTGGGGCAACCCGGAGGAGAAGCCCGCACCTTACTGCCTAAGCAGTCGGCGTTGGGAGTATGTCACGAAGGCGAGGATGTCATGTGCGGATTGACGGGATTTTGGCAACAGGGGGGCTGCTCGCACGACGAAGCAGTCACCATTGTGCGGCGAATGACCGATACCCTAGTCCACCGCGGTCCGGACGATGCAGGGGAATGGATTGATGAGGCGGCAGGTATTGCACTGGGGCACCGGCGGCTTTCCATCCTTGACCTTTCTCCGGCGGGACATCAGCCCATGATGTCGGCATCGGGGCGATACGTCATGGCCTACAATGGCGAGGTTTACAACCACCTTGAGCTGCGGCAAGACCTAGCCACTCAAGGCGCTGCTCCTGCCTGGCGCGGCCATTCTGATACGGAAACGCTACTGGCGGCGGTGGACGCGTGGGGCATCGAGGAAACCCTGCAACGGTGCGTGGGTATGTTTGCCATTGCCCTCTGGGATCGTCAAGAGCGCCTCCTCACCCTTGCTCGCGATCGCCTCGGGGAAAAACCGCTCTACTACGGCTGGGTGAGCCAGCCAGCGGGTTCAGCTTTTGTATTTGCTTCGGAACTGAAGGCGATTAGGGCTTACCCAGGGTTTAGGGCAACCGTTTGCCGCGCTGCCTTAGGGCAGTACTTACGCTTTACCTATGTCCCAGCCCCCTACAGCATCTATGAGGGCATCTTTAAGCTGGAGCCTGGATGTTTGTTGCAGGTACAGATGTCACCACCGGCCACTCCGCCACGCCAGCCCCTAAGACCGGCAGACACGTATGGCAGTGTCTCGCTCAAGCGCTGGTGGTCTCTAAGAGAAGTTGTTGCGGCAGGGGTGACCGATCAAATTAGCAACGAAGCGGAAGCGATCTGGCTCGTGGAAAAAGCGTTAAGTACGGCTATTCGCCAACAGTTGCTTGCGGATGTGCCCCTTGGGGCGTTTTTGTCTGGTGGCGTGGATTCCTCCACCGTGGTGGCGTTGATGCAACAGCAGTCTTCGCATCCGGTTAAGACATTTACCATTGGCTTTGAGGAACGCGGCTTTGACGAGGCACCCTATGCCCAAGCCGTGGCTCGCCATTTAGGAACTGACCATTACGAAATGTGGGTGGATGCTCGCATGGCTCAAGAGGTCATTCCTATGTTGCCTCACATCTATGATGAGCCTTTTGCTGACTCTTCCCAAATTCCCACCCATATAGTTTGTCGTGCAGCGCGGCAGCAGGTCACCGTTGCCCTCAGTGGCGATGCGGGAGATGAACTCTTTGGGGGGTACAATCGCTACTTTTGGGGACCGCGCATCTGGCACCGCTTGTCTTGGTTGCCCAAACCCCTACGACGGCAATTAGGACAATTCATGATTCAGATACCGATCGCCCAGTGGGATAGGCTGGGGTCAGTGTTGGGAGCTGCTAAAGGAGTAGAGGGTGTCGTTCGCTTGGGCGAAAAACTGAGCAAATTAGGAATCAGGTTGCAAACGGCTAAGAGCATCGATGATCTTTACCGCAGTCTTGTTTCCGAGTGGCCGTCTCCAGAGCCAGTTGTCTTGGATGCCAAGGAAGCTCAGCCCAAGGGGTTGGTCAGCCTCTTAGATGACCCCCTGCCAACGGCGGGCACAGCAAGGGAGCAATTACGGATGATGTACTGGGACGCGCTGACCTACCTACCGGATGATATTCTTTGCAAGGTAGATCGGGCAGCAATGGCCTGTAGTTTAGAAACGCGGGTGCCTTTTTTGGATCATCGTTTAGTGGCGTTGGCGTGGCGGCTGCCGCTGTCAATGAAGATTCGCGGCAATGTCGGTAAGTGGGTCTTACGACAGGTGTTGTACAAATACGTCCCGCCAGCACTCATTGAGCGACCGAAGGCAGGGTTTGGCATTCCCATTGGTCAGTGGCTGCGCGATCCGTTACGCAGTTGGGCGGAGGACTTGTTGGCAGAAGAACGACTCCGGCAAGAGGGCTATCTCGATCCCGCGCCCATCCGCCAAGTATGGTCTGAGCATCTGGGGGGGCACCGCGATCATACGGCGAAACTCTGGTCAGTCTTGATGTTTCAGGCTTGGCTACAGGAGCACGCAGGAGTGACTTCGTGATAAACCAGATTCGCGTGTGGTGTGCAGCAGAACCCTCTAGCCAGGAACTCTCCGCCAAACAGGTGAACGATCAGGTGGTGCCGCTGCTGCAAAAGGCCCATCCCAATGCCCCGATTGCGGTGCAGGTACTTAAGGAAGCTAGTGCCTACTTACCCACGCCCAATGGCCTAGACTACAGTCTGACATTCTTGGCAGCGCGATCGCCCTCGGTGTGGCAGCAGTGTCAAGATGTAGCGGGGCTGCGCGATCAGGTGGCGCAGTGGGGCATTCCAGTGGCGGCAGACGGGAATTATCAATTACCCCTCGCTCAGACGGCGAAGGGAACGCTCTTTGGTGAGGTGTTGGGTTTGGTGGCACGTCGGTGGCAGTTGCCCATTCATGGGAGCGATCGCCAACGTCAGGAACTCTATCGTCTGGGGCGGCGCTTATTAGACCATCTTGAGGCTCCCCCGGGCTGCTACTTTCTCCAATTTCGCTGGCAGCAAGGGGTCGTATTTGATCGGTTGTGGCCCTTTCCGACGGTGGCGGCTCTAGCCAGTATTGGCGTGCAAACCCCCGACTGGTTCACGGCCTATTATCAGTGCTTGGCAGGGGAGCCGCTGCGAGATCTGCGGCTGCCTGACTTGGGCGCAGTGCCCCGGCTAGAATAGAGGGCGGCAGTGCGTCGGAGCAAAGCGTCCTCGTGAAAATTATTAGCCGCCGTGTGATTGGCTGGGAAGCCGTGTACGACATTGGCTTAGCAGGGGATCACAACTTCTTGCTGGCCAATGGGGTGATTGCGGCGAACTGCTTTAATAAGTCCCACTCGACCGCCTACGGTTACGTGACCTACCAAACCGCGTTTCTCAAGGCGAATTTTCCGGTGGAGTACATGGCAGCACTCCTCACCTCCAATAGTGGCGACCAAGATAAGGTGCAACGCTACATTGCCACCTGCTTGAGTATGGGGATTGAGGTGCTACCGCCGGATGTGAACCGCTCTCGCATTGACTTTACGCCTGTGGGGGAAAAAATTCTCTTTGGTTTATCGGCTGTGCGTAATGTCGGTCAGGCGGCCATTGAAGCCATTCTGGCGGCACGGGAAGAAGGGGGAGCCTTCCAAAGCCTCGCTGACTTTTGCGATCGCGTCGATAGTCGCGTCCTCAACCGCCGTGCCCTTGAAGCCCTCATTTACTGTGGTGCCATGGACGCTTTGCATCCCCAGGGTAACCGTCACCAACTGTTGATGGATCTGCCCTTGGTCTTGGAGTGGGCACAGGGACGGGCAAAGGATCGGGCGATTGGCCAAGTGAATCTGTTTGACATGCTCGGCAGCAGCAACGAACCCAGGGGCAGCTACGATCCTGCCCCGACCGCGCCACCGGTGGCGGATTTACCGGAAGCGGAAAAGCTGCGGCACGAAAAAGAATTACTCGGTTTTTATGTGTCTAACCATCCCCTCAAGGATGTGCGCCGCCCGGCAGCAATGATTGGCCCCGTCAACCTCGGGGATTTAGAGCACTACAGTGGTGAAGGCACGATTAGCGCCATTGTTCTGATGACAGACCTCAAGCTCATTACCACGAAAAAAGGAGACCGCATGGCGATCGCCCAACTCGAGGATCTCACGGGTCAAGCAGAGGCCGTTATCTTTCCCAAAGCCTACGAACGCATACAGGAGCATCTGCGGGTGGATCACCGCTTACTGGTGTGGGGCACCCTCGATCAACGGGATGAACGTCTGCAACTGGTCATTGAAGATGCTGAACCTTTAGAGGAAGTCAAGCTGGTGATGGTGCAACTGCCCGTCGAACAAGCCAGCGACATTCAAGCCCAGAATCGCCTTTCGGAAGTCATCAAGCAGCAGATGGGGGAATTACCCAAGGTGCCTGTCGTGGTCAAGGTAACCGATGGCCGTCAACATCAGTACGTGCGCTTAGGAGCACAGTTCCGCGTCGCAGATGCCGATCGCGCCCGAGCCGCCCTCAACAGCGCTGGTTTTGCAGCCCAAGCCAGTGACCTCCTCAGCCTCAAGCCCTAGGCAAAAACTTCCCCAAAGAATTCAATCGCCTCTCTTAGGGCGGTAATGAACTGATCAATTTCCTCCCGCGTATTGTAAAAGTACAAGCTGGCACGGGCGGTGGACTGCACGCCTAAATACCGATGCAAGGGCTGCGTACAGTGGTGCCCCGCTCGGATGGCAATCCCCGCCTGATCCAAAATCGTGGAAAGATCATGGGGGTGCACTTCTCCCACGGTGAAACTCGCCAAGGCCGCTCGCTCTCCCAATTGCGGGCCATAGACCGTCACACTGGGTAATTCTTGCAAGCGCTCTAGGAGGTAAGCCGTGAGTTCCTGCTCATAGGCGTGGATGCGCTCCATGCCCCACTGGTTCAAGTAGTCAACTGCCGCTCCGAGGGCGATCGCCTCGGCAATGGCTGGGGTACCGGCCTCAAACTTGTGGGGAATATCGGCATAGGTGGCGTGATCCAAAAACACATCGGCAATCATTTCCCCACCGCCCAAGAAGGGAGGCATCTGCCGCAACAGCTCCGCCCGTCCCCACAAAAAGCCAATGCCCGTGGGGGCACACATCTTATGCCCCGAGGCCACCAGCCAATCACACCCCAACTGCTGCACATCCACCGGTAGATGGGGCACACTTTGGCAGGCATCTACCAAGACCCGCGCCCCCTTGGCATGAGCCAAACGCACAATCTCTGGAATGGGGTTTACACAACCAAGGGTATTGGAAACATGCGCCACCGCCACTAAACGGGTGCGATCGCTCAGCAACTGCTGGTAATGCTCCAGATCAAACGTCTGCTGGGGGGTTAACTCAACAAACTTGAGTTGGGCTCCCGTCTGCTGAGCCACAAACTGCCAAGGAATTAAATTGCTGTGGTGCTCCATGACACTGAGGATAATCTCATCCCCCGCCTGCAACGTCGTCATCCCCCAACTGCGCGCCACGAGGTTAATCGCCTCGCTGGCATTACGGGTGTAGATGACTTCGGCAGGACTGGCGGCATGAATGAAGCGAGCCACCTTTTCCCGCGCCCCCTCGTAGGCAGTCGTGGCTTGGGCACTGAGGGTGTGAACCCCGCGATGCACATTGGCGTTGTAGTGGCGGTAGTAATCCTCAAGGGCATTTAAGACCGCTAACGGTTTTTGAGAGGTGGCAGCATTGTCAAAGTAAACAAGGGGGCGATCATGCACCCGCTGCGCCAAAATCGGGAAGTCAGCACGGCACAGATCGGCAAGGGAGCGACTAGAGGCGATCGTCATGGTTAAACCAGTTACAGCAACAGAGGGTGGGGGCACCGTCTAGTTCTTACTATACCCTTCGGCTTTGCTCCCAGCACCGTTCAATTCAGTCCTACGATTGAACGTCGATATCGCGATCCCCACTCCTTATAAATGTTATGATTTCTTGACACGCGATCCCCAAAATTTCCAGAATTGCGTTTGGGGATGTCAATGTTACGTTTTATTACCTTGACGGGGGAGAGTTTTTTGCCAAAGATGGAGGGCAAGGGATAGCAAGGTCTATCAACACTACTTAGGAGGCACCTATGCCCAAAGATCGCCCCCCCTTAGAAGAAATGACGTTGCGGCAGTTGCGGCGGGTCGCCAGTGAACTGCAAGTGTCCCGCTACAGCCGAATGCGTAAAGATCAACTCCTCGCTGCCATCCGTGAAAAACAGGCTCAAGCCAACGGAACAACCACGATTCCGGTTCAACCTGTCCCCTCTACATTGGAGTCGCAAGAAAAAGTGGAAGCAGCAAAATTCGATCTCGGTCCCGCGCAAGATGAAGTCGTTCTCGCCACTGTTGATGAAGGCTTAGGTGATTTGCCCGGCGGCTACGGTGAAAGCCGCATTGTCCTCATGCCTCGAGATCCGCAGTGGGCTTACGCCTACTGGGATGTTCCCAACGAGCACCGTGAGGAACTGCGCCGCCAAGGGGGGCAACAGTTGGCGCTGCGCCTCTACGACGCCACCAACATTAACCTCGATACGCAAATTCCCCACAGCGTCCAAGAATATCCCTGCGACGAGCTGGCACGGGAGTGGTACCTGCCCATTCCGGTGAGCGATCGTGACTACGTGGTGGAAATTGGCTACCGCTGTCCCGATGGCCGCTGGTTGGTGTTAGCTCGCTCGGTACCCGTGCACATTCCCCCCACTTACCCCTCGGATTGGGTATGGGATCAATTCATTACTGTGGATTGGGACATGGATCTGCGCGGTAAAACCCTCTTTGATTTGGGGGCACCCTTGGCTGGCACCGCAGAGCCCAACCCGATTTATGAAGGCATCTTTGCCATGGCCGAAGGAGCCGAAGCGCAGCGGGTGGCCGGTTCCCTCTTTGGCTCGATGCACCAAGTGCCAGTATCCGTATCCCAGTTACCGGAAATGGCCATTAGTTCCTACGTGTTCCCCTCGGGTGTGGGCTTGTGGGCAGTGCCCACCGTTTCCGGGTTGACAATGTCGGGGGTTGGCTTCTCCGCCTCAGCCGCGCCGATTCGTCCCCGTAAGTTCTGGCTTGTGGCCGATGCCGAGCTGATTGTCTATGGTGCAACGGAGCCGGATGCCACGGTGACGATTGGCGGACGACCGATTAAGCTCAATCCCGATGGCACATTCCGCTTCCAGATGTCGTTCCAAGATGGGTTGATCGACTTCCCGATCTTGGCGGTGGCAGCAGATGGGGAGCAAAACCGTGCTATCCACATGAAGTTCACCCGCGAAACCCCGGAGCGCCGCACCAATACCAAAGAAGAAGCGGTGCTGGAGTGGCTGGCCTAGGTTAAGCGCTTCCTTGATCTCCCTCTCCCAAGGCGGGGGAGGGATTTTTTATGCCCGCAAAAAGGCTAACAGTTCCCGATTCACTAAACCCGGCACTTCCTGCTGCGCCCAATGGCCACATTCAGGCAACCACTTCAGCCGCCATGGCGCATGAATCCAGTTCTCCATGCCCTCGGCAAGGGTGGGGTGGGCAAGGGGATCATCAGCACCCCAAAGAACCAGCGTAGGGCTGGCAATCGTTTCTTTGTGCTGTTGCAGGAGGTGCCACCACTGCTGCGGTGAACAGAGGTGGCGATAGCTTTTGAGCACGGCAGCGATCGCCCCCGCTTTTTCCAGAGCCGCTTGGTACAGTTTCAGCGTTTCGGCGGAAAAGGCTGCCTTACGAATGGAGTAGCGCTGAAAGAAATCGTGGAGAAACCCCTGTAAGTTTTGTCCGAGCCAGTACTCCGCCAAGCCCGGAATATGGCAGGCCAAGAGTGGCCAGTTGCGCCAGAAATGTTCTAATTGCTGCCAGAGTTCTTGACCTGTGCGGTAGGGGTGGGGCGTATTCAACACTGCTAAGTGCTGTACTCGTTGCGGAAAGCGGGCGGCCACGTGCCAAGCAATCGTGCCCCCACAGTCATGACCCACGATATGTGCTCGTTCATACCCCAGTTCCTGAATCAGGGCTACTACATCTTGGCTGAGGGTCTCAAGATCGTAGCCGTGGGCAGGCTTATCGGAGTCGTTGTAGCCGCGCAGATCCGGCACAACCACTTTGAAATGGCGAGCTAAAACCGGAATTTGAAATCGCCAAGAATACCAAAATTCAGGGAAGCCATGGAGCAAGATAACTAAGTCGCCCGTGCCCTGGGTCACGTAATGCAGGCGAACATTATTGACGTAGAGGTACTGATGCTGCCAATTGAAGGACGTTTCAGTCATGGATGAGGCTGGGGATCAACGCCGCGGCTAGGGTATATTTCTAGGCTAGCACTGGCGGTTGAGAACAGGTTCAAGAAGTGGACAACCCCAAGGGGGTGCCCTGACCCCTTGCCCAAGATGGCAGTTCTTAGGCCGTCACTGCCACGCTGTGGGATTCTTTGAGGAGGTTGGCCAGCTCTTGCAGTTGATTGATGGCTTCGGCGCCCTCGAGTTTCATGAGCTCGCGATCATCGCGCATTTCTGTCCAAGTAATGCCGTAGTCCGAGACCAAGAAACGGATCAGGTGGTTGTCGGCCAAGCTGACCATGAAGGAAGCACTATTGAGCTCGCCACCGCAGGTGTAGCAGGAGGCCATCAGCCCCCGGTGCTCAAGGGCGATCGCCAAGGCCTGTAAATTCAGGACAAGGTCGCGGATAAACTGGCGATGTTGTTCGGCTAAACGGTAAAACATAACACATCAAACTCCACAAAAATGAGTCACTCGATCAGGCAACCCCCCAAGAAAATATTAAGACAATCTTAAGAATGTGCCACTATGTACCAATTTATAAAATCTTATGCGAGGAATGAATGAATACAACAATTGCTATAGGATGCGGGCACTGTGAGATTGATTCCTGGATTGTCTCCCTGCCGCTGTGATGTCTCAAAGAGTATTCTGGCGTGGCTAGCAAGGCTGGAGCAGTTGGGTTGAATACCCCTAGGGAAGGTTGTTTTCCATTTTACTTTATAAACTCCCAGCATGGGGTAAGGTGCTTGTGGATACCAAGTGCAGGATTGATGGGAGTACCACCTGTGATCCATGTTGCCCTTGCCATTCTTTACCAAGGCGATCGCGTCCTCATGCAATTACGGGACGATGTGGATACGATTCTTTACCCCGGCCACTGGGGACTATTTGGCGGCCATCTAGAAGCAGACGAGCGACCTGCAACAGCAGTTGTGCGGGAAGTCTATGAAGAAATTGGCTATCACCTGCCGGAGCTACACTTTTTTGGGGAGTATGTCGATGCTTGTGTGCACAGGTCTGTATTTACAGCGCCCTTGACCTGTGGCCTCAATGCCCTCGATCTGCGGGAAGGTCAAGGCATGGACTTGGTGCCCTACGAGTCGGTGGTGCAGGGAGCCCACTTTTCTAGAACTCTAGGGGAAACTCGCCCCCTTGGTGATATTCACCAGCGGATTTTGCTCAATTTCTTTGCGGGCGATCGCCCGCTCAGAGGATAGAGTGTGCGGGAACTTCAATGGGAAGGACGTTGCGCCCTCTAGGATAGAAACAGACTCTAGTGCACCCTAGGGGAAGTGCGATCGCCCCGATGCGTCAATTATCTTTTCGCCACAAACTCCTGCTGTGGACACTCTTACCCATTGTGGTTATCTACACAGGACTCTTTTTGTACATTCGCTCCCGGATCATTCGCCGCAGCACCATTGACTACGAGGAATGGCAACGAACCCTTGTGTTGCTCTACGCCAGCCAGTTTAATGACAACCTTACCCAAGTGGCAGAGCTGGCGGCAACTACGGCTCACGCCCTCGAGAGTTTTCCCACCGCCAACGAAGCAGAGCTTTATCAATTCCTGATCGAAAATGTCCAAGTCAACCCCTTAATCTACGGTTCGGCGATTGCCTTGAAGCCAAGAATGGTCAGGAGGCCATTGCGGAGTGGCGGGCTTGGCAGCCCTATGCCATCTTGATGGATATTCGCATGCCGGTCATGAATGGCAAAGAAGCTACTTGCTACATCAAAAGGGAGGGGGGCGATCGCGCTCCTAAAATCTTGGCCGTGACCGCCAGTAGCTTTGAGCAAGATAAGCAAGAACTCCTGCAAGCAGGCTGCGACGATTACATTGCCAAACCCTTCCGGGCGCAAACTATTCTGGAGCGCCTTGCCCATCACCTAGAGCTGCACTATCGCTACGACACCGCTCCACCGCTGGCTGCTGCATCAGCACCGCGGGCAGTGACACTGGAACCCACAGCTCTGACAGTGATGCCCCGCCCTTGGATTATTGAATTGCAGCAAGCTGCGAAAAAGCTCAACAGTAAGCGGATTCAGGAACTCATTGCTGAGATTCCCGCCGCAGAAGCCGTCTTGATTGAAGGACTACAACAACTGGTCAAGGGATTCCGCTTTGATAAAATTGTGGAGCTCACCTTAGCCGTATGTTGACGCTGACTCAACGGTGCCCTGAACCCTCAGCAACAGCCCGCCACTTGCACCTTGCCCTCACCGCCGAAGAACGCTGTCGCAGTCGCCTCTACTGCCAGAGTGAAGAAGGAGAAGCCCTCTATGTGAAGTTAGCACGAGGCACGCTCCTGCAACCTGGGGACTGTTTGTGTACAGACGATGGCACTGCAGTGGTTCACATTCAGGCTAAGCCGGAGCCCACGTTACGCGTCGAGGCGGCAGATGTCCTCGCCCTGTTGCAGGCCGCCTATCACCTTGGTAATCGTCATGTGCCCCTTGAAATTCACCCCAGCTACCTGCGCCTTGCTGCCGATCCGGTGCTGCAAACGTTGCTGGCACAACGGGGTTTGGCGGTGACGGTTGAAATGGCAGCCTTTTGTCCCGAAGGGGGAGCATACCCGATCCATGCTCACTAACACTGCCCTCTTGGCGCTGTTGCAGTGGGTGAGTCCAGCCCTACCCATCGGCAGCTTCAACTATTCGGAAGGGCTCGAAACGTTGGTGACCCAGCAACACATAACAACGGCAGGGGATCTCTACGACTGGCTAGCAATTGAATTGAGCCGGGGCAGCGCCCAGTTGGAGGCCGCCGTCATGGTCAGAGCCTATACAGCCTTTCAGGCGCAGGATTTTGCGAGGCTGCGCTACTGGAATGCTTGGCTATCAGCAGCGCGGGAAAGTGAGGAGTTGCGGGCACAAAATTGGCAAATGGGAACGGCCTTGATAGACCTAGTGCAAGCCCTTGAGGGCGATCGCCTACCGCAGTCATTGCAGGCTCCCCAGCCCTATCCTTGGAATACCAGTGTGGCCTTTAGCATCGCAGCAGCCCTTGCCCAGGTTCCCCTAGAGGCAGCCCTTTTAGGCTATCTCCACAGTTGGCTGAGTACCCTGATTGGCGCTGGGGTAAAACTTATTCCCCTAGGGCAAACTGCAGGCCAACGCCTGTTACGGGAATTACAACCGCAGGTGAGCGCCACGGTTCAAGAAAGTTTGCAGCGTCAGGATGACGAGCTCGAAAGTTGCACCCTTGGCTTAGCCTTGGCCAGTATGCAGCATGAAACCCAGTACTCGCGCCTCTTTCGCAGCTAGCTGAGGGGGAGTGGTAAAATGTGGCCAAAGACACCGAGGCTCCAAACCGCTTGCATGGGCAACTCGGTCACAAACAGCGTGGCGACCCCTAAGTTGTAATAGCGGGTATGGTAGGCAATGTAGCGTTCAATTTCGCTGGCGCTGCCCATCTCTAGCTCTTCACAAGCTTCCATGACCAGCAGGGACATCGTTGTTGACTGCTGGCGCAAGTGCGGACAGACTTGGGTGAGTAAAAAGCCATTAATTTCCGTTGCCGCTCGCTCTTGATAATCGGCCGGGGTGGGGTTTGTCAGCGCTGCCAGCCCAGCCACCAAGGCAAGAACACCAGCGCTTGCTAGCCATGGAACGGAAAGTCGTGAATTGTGAGGCAAGGTCATAGAGAAACGTCAAGGACAAATGTGTTACGATAAAAAGTTAGCTTAGGAAGCATGGCGAACGTAGCCAAGTGGTTAAGGCAGTGGATTGTGGTTCCACCATTCGTGGGTTCGAATCCCATCGTTCGCCCTTTTTTTCACCCTTGGGTACTGATGTCTCGGTCTTTTTGGCAGCGACTTCTGGGGCTGGTTCTTGTCCTGTTGCTCAGCACTATTCTAGGCGCCTGTGGGGGCGATCGCCTCCGGACAACGGCAGGTGACACGATTGTCATTGGTACCACGGCGCGGCTGCGCACCCTTGACCCCGCTGATGCCTACGAAACCTTGGCGGGACTGTTGCTTTACAACATGGGCGATCGCCTCTATACCTATGCCCCCGACAGTCATGAGCTAGTTCCCCAACTGGCCACTGCCTTACCCGAGGTGAGTGAGGATGGCCTGACCTATCGGATTCCGCTACGGCGAGGCGTGCGCTTCCACGATGGCACTGAGTTTAATGCCGCCGCCATGGCCTTTTCCCTACAACGCTTCATGGAAAGTGGCGGCCAACCCTCTTCCTTGCTGGCGGGTCGCGTGGCAGCTATTAGAGCCATAGGCGAGGATCTACTGGAAATTCAACTGAAGGAGCCATTTGTGGCGCTGCCCCATTTACTGGCCTTTAGTGGCCTCTGTGCCGTTTCGCCAACCGTTTATGCTGCAGCGGGCGATCGCTTTTTGCCCACCCAGTTTGTGGGAACGGGCCCTTACCGCCTAGCGGCCTACGGCACAGATGGGGTTCGCCTCGAGCCTTTCCGGGAATACTGGGGAGAAGCGCCCCGTAATGCCGGAATTCGTCTGCAAATCTTTTCCAGTAGTGCCAATCTTTACAATGCCTTTCGCACCGGCAGTGTGGATGTGGCAGCGGGGGCGCTGGATCCGAACCAAATTCGCGCCCTCAAGGAGCAAGCCAGCCGTTACCACTGGCAGGCGATCGCCGGTGTGGGCAATGCCATTACCGTCTTGAGCGTAAACCTGCGGCAGCCACCATGGGATCAGCTAGCAGCGCGGCAACTCCTAGCGGCTAGCATCAACCGTCACCGTCTTGAGGAACGCGTCTTTCTTGGACAAGTGGATCCCCTTTACTCACTCGTGCCTAGCCTGTTTCCCGTGAGTGAGCCGGTCTTTCGCGAGCGCTATGGGGATGGTCAGCCTGCTACCCTTCGCCAGTGGCTTGAGGCAGTGCCAACGCCCTTGGTGGTGAATCTTTGGTACCGTGCCAACGTTCCTAGCAATGTTTTAGCGGCCACCGTCCTGAAAGCTTCCCTTGAGCGGGACTTGGGCGATCGCGTCCAAGTACAACTGGATAGCGCTGATGCCGCCACCATCTATCGCAACCTCCCTAGCGGCGCTTATCCCCTAGTGATGCTGGACTGGTATGGCGATTTTTATGATCCGGATAACTACTTAGAACCCTTTTTAAGTTGCGATCGCGGTTCACTGTCAACAGGCTGCGAGAGCGGTGCCAGTGCGGCTTGGGGCTCCTTCTTTTACAGCCCTGAGGCAAACGCCCTCATTGCTGCCAGTCGCCGCGAAGCTAATCCGCAGCAGCGGGATGCGTTATTGCGCCAATTGCAAGTCCTGAATGCTGAGGCCGTGGCCTTTATTCCCCTGTGGCAAAGCCAAACAACCCTCTTTGCGCAACCGAACATTCGCGGTCTTGCTTTGAATGTCAATCAATACTTTTCCTTTGCTGCACTGCAAAAATCGCCATGAGCACCGCTAAAGAACGCTTAGATGTTCTCCTCGTAGCCCGGCAACTGTGTGACAGTCGCCAGCAGGCCCAGCGCTGGATTCGCGCGGGTGAGGTACAGGTGAACCATGTGCCCATCGACAAGCCCGGTACCCTCGTAGCGCTAGATGCCACAATTCAACTCAAGGCGCGATCGCCCTTTGTCTCGCGAGGCGGTGAAAAGTTAGCCCATGCCCTGCGGGAGTTTGGCGTGATCGTGCGCGATCGCATCTGTTTGGATGGCGGCATTTCCACCGGTGGCTTTACGGACTGTCTCCTGCAGGCGGGAGCCAAACAAGTCTATGGGATTGACGTGGGCTACGGCCAGGTGGCTTGGCAACTGCGCCAAGACCCCCGCCTGATTCTGAAGGAACGCACAAATCTGCGGTACCTGACTCCTGCACAGCTCTATCCTCCAGATGCCTCGCGTGCTGACTTGGGAGTTGTGGATGTCTCGTTTATTTCCCTCACCAAGATTCTGCCCGCCCTCTGGCAACTCTTGCTGCCGCCCCGGGAACTCATCGCCCTAATTAAACCCCAGTTTGAAGTAGGGCGCGATCGCCTCGGCAAAAAAGGGGTTGTCCGCGATCCCCAAGCACGCCAAGAGGCCATCTACCAAGTTATTGATGCTGCCACCCATCAAGGCTGGACATGCTTGGGGGTAACGCCCTCCCCCATTTTAGGTCCTGCTGGCAATCAAGAGTTTCTAGCGCACTTTCAGCAAGCGTCTTAGCTTTGAGGGCGAGGAGCAGGAATCGAAATTGGTGCTGCGGAGGTGGCACTGGCTTCCGAATCGGGTAACTTGCTGGTTTCAGTGGTTACCGGAGCTATTGGTGTTGCCTCCTGGGTTCTGACAGGCATAGCCGGTGTTTGGGGTGCTGCCGTTGCCGCCTCCCACGAGTCATTGGTGAAATAGACGTGACCCAATACCCGCCCTTCATAGGTACGGCGGGTCAGTCGCCAGCCCGGAGCTAAAACAAACTTGAGAAATTGCCCCTCTGCCATGCCGTAGGTACGGCCAATAACCATTCTAGGACCACCCTGGTTGCTGCTGCCCACCAAGAGCAGTTCACCATTGCCCTGCTCAATGCGGAGGCTATACTGCAACCCCAAGTCCTGCTGGGCAACACGAATTGAATAACCATTACTATCAGTGGCACGGCCACAAATACCCGTGAAGTCAAAGGTCGTTAGGAGAGGATCCACCACCACAGGATCGGTCCCAGATTCACTCCAGCAGGGGCGGGTATCTTTGATTTGCTCCACCACCAGTAGGCGGTAGCCCCCCCGGGCAATGGGCACAGCCATGACCACGTATTTGGACTGATCCACTTCCGTTTGGGTAAACATCCCTGCGCGAACAGGTTGCGGCTGTGCTGCTCCCATACAGGCCATCATTAAAATGCCTAGGCTCAGTTTTTGCCAGCGTTTCATAGGTCAACTCCTCACAAATCTACACAAATCTAATAAGAGTCAGGGGTTTGATTTGCCGCAGCTACTGGTGGTTGGACGGCCACACTTTTTCTACTGTTCCTTACGTTGATTCAAAGTGGCCTATGAGAATTTTGGGATAATCTTTTGGGTCGTTCATGATGGCTGCTGCAAAAAACACAGCGTCGTCGGCTCAGGACTGAGGCTCACGACCGTCGCCACGGCGCGATCGCCCACGGGAAAGCGGTAGGCACAGTAAGGTTCCTTTAGAGGCGGCGGCTGCCACAAAGAGGCACCATGAGCTTTGACCCACGCTTCGTAATACGTCCAAGCATAAAGAAAGAGGCGATCTTCTTCAGCCGCATTAGCCAGTGCCGCTTGCAAGCGAGGGCCAAAAAAACGCTGGGCGATCGCTGGCCGGTAGGCATGGGGGCGCACCACTTCCAGATCAACGCCAATGGGAGCCGTACCGCTGACCGCCAGCAGAGCAAGGTCTTGGGAATGACTCCAATTAAAACTCAGATTGGGTAAGTAGGGTTTACCCCTTACCGTAACGGGTAAGGGAGCCTCAGGCAGGTCTTTAAGGTAAAAGCGCAGGTAGTGGCGCAGAATCACCTGCCGCGGTGTCCTAGGCGGCAATGCAATCCACCAGAGATGTAGGGACTGCCGTTGCAGCGGCTGCGGTTTTGATTGCCATTGGGGGTGAACCATAGGGGGCAGGGGGGCATCCCAAACCATTGCGCTTAAAGACTCAAGCGTTTGCGCAACGAGAGCAAGTGCACCCGTGGGTTGACCGGGTTACGGGGCATGGGCAAATCAAAATTAGGCCAATTCTTGAGGCTGGCACAAGGACAGTGGACGGGGGGCAAGCCGTGGCAGGGCAGGGGGATGGGCATTTGGCAGCGGGCACAGGAGGTAATCTCCCAGCACTGGGTGAGCAATTGCTCGATCGTTTCGTTGGTTTCTTCTAAAAAACAGTCGCCGGCTTTCCCTGAAATTAAAAATGCCCAGCAGGCTTCAAAGGCTTGACTGTAGCGATCGCCCTGGAGCACTGGCTGGGGCAAGAGGTGATGTTGGCCACCCCAAATACAAATCCGCTTGCCTAACTGAAACCAAGATGCTAAATAAGATTTGACCTTTGCGTGGGCAGCTAAAAAGGCACAGCCTTCAAGATCTATCGTCGCAGTCATGGCAACACCTTTGGCAGTGTAACTCTACCCTAGCGCAAAGTCAGGGAATGACTGAGACAGATGGGGAGGATTGTGGCGCCGCTGTCTGGGCAGATCGACGAATACGAGTTAACGCTCGCCCTAGAAGACTAGTGACCGCACTGGCAGGCAGGGAAGACAGCGGCTGGGTATCTATACAGTTAGTTGGTGCCAGTTTCGGGTGATGGCGATTCCGTAGGAGTCTCAGGGGTAGTTGTGTTGCTCCCCCCCCCACAGCCCACCAAGCCCGCAGAGAAACCAGCAAGAACAACAGCTAAGGCCAAAAGTTTGTAGATAGACTTCATTTACAGTACTCCCCACAATATAAGCTAAGGTTTACGACATCTTCTTTTTATCAGGTTCCCTGAAGCCTTGGCAACACTGTGAGCCTAGCCGCACTGTCGTTAGGAGGTCATAACTACTTCCCGAATTCCCATACCATTCTTGGGCAATGGCTTTAACCCCACCTAAGCAACTTGCAATTTGGAGATAAAACCTACGACGACCCCGAAGACTTGGCAAATTTTGAGTGCAAAGGCCATGCCAACCGAGCGATTACAAAAAGTCCTTGCCCATTGGGGGGTGGCCTCGCGTCGCCATGCTGAAACCCTGATTCGCCAAGGGGACATTTGGGTCAATGGTCGCCCGGCACAGTTGGGGGACAAGGTGGATCCCGATCGCGATCGCATTGAGTATCAAGGCCAATCCCTAAGACCCACGCAACCAGTGACGCGGGTTTATCTGCTCTTTCATAAGCCTAGGGGCGTGATCTGCACCTGCGAGGATCCGCGCGGGCGGCGCACAGTTCTTAACAGTTTGCCACCCCAATATCAACGGATTCCCGGGCTGCATCCGGTGGGTCGCCTAGATGCTGATTCGAGTGGAGCATTGATTCTCACCAATGATGGCGAGCTCACCTATCGACTGACTCATCCCCGCCACCACGTGCCCAAAACTTATCGGGTGTGGGTGCACGGGCAACCGACTGAAAAAACACTCCAGCAGTGGCGCCAAGGGGTGCTTCTTGACAGGTCTCGCACTCTGCCGGCAACGGTTCGGATCATCCAAACGACGGGCGATCGCGCCCTCTTGGAAATTGTCTTGCACGAAGGTCGTAACCGCCAGATTCGTCGGGTTGCAGATCAGTTGGGGCATCCCGTGATTAGCCTGAAGCGAGTAGCGATCGCCGGCATTCAACTCGGGACATTGCGGCCTTGGCAAGTTCGCCCCCTCAGCCAGAAAGAACGCCACACTCTCCTCGTCTCAGAAAGTTAGGGTAAGGGAGAAAAATAGAAAAGTAGAAAATAGAAGCTAGGCAACAGGAATTGATGGTACCACCATGGAAGGGCAAACCATTACAGTCACTTTTTTACCAGAGAATATTTCAGTGGCCGCCACCGCTGGCGAGGGATGGCTGAGCGTTGCCGAACGGGCGGGGGTTGACATTCCCACGGGCTGCCGCATGGGCAGTTGTGGGGTCTGCACAGTGGCGCTGGAGGATGGGGAGGAAATTCGCACTTGTATTTCCAGCCTTGGGGGCGATCGCCCCACTGTAACGGCTTACATTTTCAGCGATCCAACTTGGTAAGCAAACTAGGTTGTTAGCTCCGCTTGGACGAACAGTTCTTCAGGGTTGACCTGCAACCCCGGCAGTACGTCCTCCTCGAGGCGGTTGGTGCCTGTGAATGTGCGGGGGGGACGATCTGCATAAAAGACGGTGATCCGCGATCGCGGATCCACAACCCACGCCCGCAGGACTCCCGCCACAAGGTAATCCGTTGCTTTTTCCGCCATCCAGCCAAAGGGCTGCTCTGGGGAAATAATTTCAATGACCAGCTCGGGCGGAACTGGGCAGGGCGCATCTTCCTGCCAACTAGGGGGTAAGCGCTCGGAGGAGATGTACAGCAGATCTGGAATGGGCACCCAATCTTGTCCATGGCGGGTCAAGGTGACAGCCCACTCGAGTTCCACTTCCCCCTTTTGCCCACACCAACGATCAAGGAGGTAGAGGAACGCTTTTTGAGTTTTGGAATGAAATCGCTTCGGTGACATTTTCGGAACCGCCCGCCCCTCCATCAGCTCATAGCTGGTCTCCACCTCTGGCAGGGCAAGGTAATCTGCCAAGGTCAGCGGTTTTGTGGGTGGGGCAGGAAGGCTGCTCATAGGAAGGGACTAAAGAGCGCCGTTTCTTTTAGTGTAATCGCCCAGCAGCAAGGCGAGCCGTACCGTAGGCCGCTTCTGTGTGGGGGGCAACCGCCACCGGCACCCGCAACAATTGCTGCCGGATTGCTAACCAAGCGGGGTTCTGGGCACCTCCGCCAGCAGTCCAGACCCGTTGGAGTGGCGAGGCGCCAAGGCGCTGGAGTTGCTCGTAGCCCTGTTGTTCAATGCGGCTGAGGCTCTCCAACAATCCTTGCAAAAAGAGGTGGGGTTCTTGGGGGCGTGGTTCTAAACGGGGTTCAAGGAACGGATCATTGATGGGAAAGCGCTCCCCCCGCCGCAGCAGGGGATAGTAATCTAAGCCCGTTGGCTGCCGGGGATCAATCCGCTGACTCAGGGAAACTAGTTCCTCCGGGGTAAAAAAGTGGCTGAGAATGGCGGCGCCACAGTTAGAGGCTCCCCCCACGAGCCAGCGATCGCCCAAGCGATGGCTGTAGATACCGGCTGCCACATCTTGCACTGGTCGCTCACTCAGCAGCTTGAGGACAAGCGTGGAGCCCAAAGACGTGACCGCTTCCCCCACCTGCCGGGCACCACTGGCTAAAAAAGCCGCAATGCTATCCGTTGTGCCGGCACACACCCCGCACGTTGGCGGCAACCCGAAAGCGCGAGCCGCTAAGGTGAGGGTGCCAATCGGGCTGCCGGGAGGCACCACTTTGGGTAGCAGCGGTTGCAAGAGGGCAAGGGTGGGGTGAGCAAACCAGTCGGGATATGCTTCCGCCGCTGGGTCATACCCCAACTTGAGGGCATTATGCCAATCGGAAATGCCCAGTTGGCCATGAAGGAGAAAGGCCAGCCAATCCGCTTGGTGTAAGAGATAGCCTTCCCGGAGGTGAGCATGCTCCTGTAACCACAGCAACTTAGCCAAGCTACTGGTGGCACTGAGTACTACATGATGGGGCGGCACAATGGGTTCTAGCCGCTTAAGGTAGGGACGGGCGCGATTGTCGTTGTAAAGAAGCACAGGGGAAATGGGCTGCCCTTGGCGATCGCACCCCAAGACCGTTCCCGAGGTGCCATCAATGGCAATGCGTTGGATCTGCTGTCGCACTTGGAGGGGAATTGCTTCTAGGAGCTGCCACAGGGCTGCTGCCCACTCTTTGGGATCGTCGGGGCGAGCCAGGGGACAACGCGCCTCGGCCAAGATTTCTCCTGCGGGGTTGAGGGCGATCGCCCGTGCCCCCGAGGTACCAAAATCAATGCCCAGAGCAGTGGTGGTCATCCCCTTCCCTAGGTCAATGAGCAAACTCGCCCCAATTTAGACACTCGTTTGTGACCATAGGCTTGGGCTTTTGCCTAACTGCAAGCCATACTCCAGCGCTTCCGCAACCGCCTGGTAGGAGGCTTCAATGATGTTGGCAGATACCCCCACCGTCGTCCAGCGATCGCAACCGTTGCTCGACTCCACCAACACCCGTGTCTTGGCAGCTGTGCCCGCATGACCGTCAAGGATACGCACCTTGTAGTCCGTCAAATGAAATTCAGCAATCTCGGGATAGAACGAGGTCAGCGCTTTCCGCAGAGCTTGGTCAAGGGCAGACACTGGCCCATTGCCTTCCGCTGCCGTGAGCATTTCTGCCCCATTCACCTCCACCTTAACCGTGGCAAGGGAGTGACTGCGCAGCATCACCTCCAGTTGACTGTTGTCGGTGCGACAAAACACATCAAACCCTTTGAGGGTAAAGGGGCGGTGGCGCTGCCCTAGCAGATCGCGGATGAGCAGCTCAAAGCTGGCTTCTGCCGCCTCAAACTGGTAGCCCTCACTTTCTAACTGCTTGAGTTGTTCCAAGATAGTGCGGCTGAGGGGGTGGTGACGATCCAGCTCAACCCCCAACTCCTGAGCCTTGGCCAGAATATTGCTCACTCCCGCCTGCTCCGAAATCACAATTCGCCGTTGATTACCCACCAGTTGCGGCTCAATGTGTTCGTAGGTACGGGGGTTACGCTGCACCGCGCTGACGTGAATCCCCCCTTTATGGGCAAAAGCAGAAAGACCTACGTAAGGGGCGTGGTCATCCGGCGCTAGGTTCACAATTTCACTAATGCGGCGACTCACCTCTGTCAGGGTAGCCAACTGCTCCGGTGCGACACAGGTGTACCCCAACTTCAGTTGCAAATTGGGAATGAGCGTACACAAATTGGCATTACCGCAGCGCTCCCCATAGCCATTGATCGTGCCTTGAACCATCCGCGCCCCCACCTGTACCGCCGCCAAGGCGTTGGCCACTGCCGTCCCGGCATCATTGTGGGTGTGGATGCCAAGGCACTCCAGACCGCCAAAATACGCTGTAACGGCTTGCACAATCTGCTGTATCTGATCTGGCAAGCAGCCCCCATTGGTATCACACAAAACCAACCACTCGGCACCCGCTTCTAAAGCTGTTTCAAGGGTTTTCAGAGCATATTCAGGATTGGCCAAATAGCCATCAAACCAGTGCTCCGCATCGTAAATCACGCGGCGGCCATGGGACCTGAGAAACTGGATGGAGTCAGCAATCATGGCGCAGTTTTCCGCTAGGGTGGTTTTCAGTCCCTCGGTGACGTGCAAATCCCACGACTTGCCAAAGAGAGTTACCCAGCGGGTGCCTGCAGCCAGAATCGGCTCGAACATCGGATCGGTTTCCGCCGTGCGACCCGGACGGCGCGTGGCACAAAAAGCCACCAGTTCTGCCTGCTGCAAGGGAGCTTCTTGCAAGTGCCAGAAAAACTGCACATCCTTAGGATTGGCGCCCGGCCAGCCCCCTTCAATGAAGTGAATCCCCAAGCGATCCAGTTCGCGAGCAATGCGCAGTTTGTCTTCTAAAGACAAGGAGAGGCCTTCCCGTTGGGCGCCATCCCGCAGTGTGGTGTCGTAAAGCCAGAGGTTACCTGCTGCCGTCACTTTGGAGTTTCTCCTGTCGGACGCTCATAGTCAGTGGCATAGGTTTGTAAGAGCGAACTCACTTGGGAGAAGACCTCCTTGCCAGAGGTTTTGCCGAGGGCGGCTCGCTCAGGATGGAACTGGGGTCGTGCCATGCTGTGGTTAATGGCTTCTTGCACTTGGGCACGGATGAGATCCATGAGTTCTTCTTCCGCACGCTGCCGTTGATACTGGGCACCTTCTTCCGTGGTGGCGTAGAGGGGAGGTAGGCGGTTGAGGGCGTAGGCGGCAATGTCACCAAGGTCAAGGGCGCAGTCTTGCTCCGCTTCAATGACTGCAATACGAGTAATGGCTTCGGTGAGAACCAACTCTTCCATAACATTAATGAATTGCTTGCGGGGAACCGCCACCACTTGGCCAGTCAGCAGGGCTCCCATCAAACGATCCAAGGCCATGTATTCCTCTACCGATAGCTCGGTGGCTTTGTCGCAAATGCGTCCTACTTCTGCCTCTTGGGTCGGGGTTAAATACCCGTTCCGCAGGGCTTGCTCAACAATTTCTTGAATCCCCATATTTCTTCCGCCATCATTGCTGGGTGCGAGTCGCTCACTGACGAGACTCACCTCCAGTATATTGACATACTCCCGTAGCTAGGGCGCACAGAATTGAGGTGATTGAGCAAGGCTTATGGCTGCAGGTCAAGGACAAGGATTTGGGTAGGAGTTTGCTCATCAAAGTTGTTGTCGCCAATGAGCAGGAGCGATCGCCCCCCATCGGCCAAGGGTGGCCCCCAAGTCATGCCCTCAAGGTTGGTCAGGCGTACCCCCAAGGTACTGAGGTCGAGAACAAGGCGTTTTTGCACCGGACGCAGCGATCGCGTATCTACAGGCAGCGTGGCCATGCCAAGGGTATCGGTAGCACCAGCGAGGGACACCTCAAAGAGTTTAATGCCATGCCCCTTGAGGGGGCTGTAGGTACGCTCCAAACTCAGGAAATGTCCCCCATTATCCAAGGCCAATAACTCGACTAAGCCGTTAAAGAGTGCCTCAGGGGCTGGATCAAGGGGATAGAGGTGCTCCGCAAGCAGTACCGGCGCGACATCTCCCCGTAAATAGTGCAGCAACCGGCAATAGAGGGGTTGGTTGGGGCGCACATCTTGGCTGAGAGCCGATTCTACCCCCACAAAGAGGCGATCGCCCATTGGTGAAAGGGTGAGGGCTTCAAATCCCAAATTGTTACGAATCCCCTGCCGCCCTGTTGCATCGGGGAGGTAGTACTTGGGAATCGGCAGCGATCGCAACTCCTGGCCAGTGGCTAGGTCAAATTCTTTAATCCAAGGCGGACTGGCGCTAGCGGCCACCCCTTCGCTGCTGATCATGAGGGTATTTTCAGGTGTGAGGCCAATCCCTTCTGGGTCGGCAGTATTTGGCGGATAGACCTGACCATTCGCTTGTTTTAAGAAAGTAACAGTGGTGGGTTCAACGCCTGTGGGTGCTGGCAGTGAGATCTTGAGGGTGTAAAAGCGCGACTGCTGGCGATCGTCGCTAATGGCATAAAACTGCTGCCGCGGCACGTCGTAAGTTAACCCGGAAAGACCGCCCACCACTGTCTCCGCCAAGTGGCTGTCTGCGGCTAAGGTTATCTCCCCGCGATAGGACACCTGAATCCCCAAAAAGAGCCGCTCTTCTGCCCGCACTTGCGGTAGGGTACACCCCCACAGCAGGGTGAGGCACAGGCACAGACAGCTAAGCCAAAACCACCGCCGAGGTCTGATCATGTCCTAGCGATTACCTGCTTGGTTGCTGCCTCCTTGCTGCTGTACCGCAAACTGGATGGCATCCGGTGTTTGAATCAGTTGAATTTGGCCTGCCACTGGGTCATTACTGGTGAGCATGGTCGAGACCAAGTTGTCGAGCATAATCACACGGATTCCAGTGTCCCGAGCCAGTTCAGGGCGCTGCTGTCGCGCTTGATCCACTTCCCGCTGCAGTTGAGCCTTGTCAAAGTAGAAGGGAATAAAGCGCTGGGTGCGGGTCTGGCCGTTTTCACGTACTTGCGCTTCTAAGGCAATGGGGTTTCCCGTTTTGGTGTCGGCTAAAAAGAACAGGGGTGTGCCGCCATTAAAGGGTTGCCCCTGTTTGGTGAAAAGACGACCCTCGCGTTCGACAAGGTCACCACTTTTTTTGAGCATATCAACTGCCGCCTGCAGTTGTTGGCTAGAGGGAATAATATCTACACCAACGGCGGGGTTCTTTTGGCTTTCAAGGGCAATTTTCAGGGCACCACTGAGGGCAGCTGCCGAGACGCGGCCAACCCGCCCCAGCTCTGGTTGCTGAGTTTTAATCGTGTTAAGAGCGGTTTGAGCATCCTGTTGATTAATGAAAAACGTAAATACCTGAATTTTTTTACTTTGATCCTGAGGATTCGGAATCTCAACGGTCAGGGGTTCCCCTTTGTCATTCGTAATCATGAATACGGGAACGTTGTTCAGGATGCGCAGCACTTGTTCTTCCGGTAAAGCAGTGGCCACTTGGTAACCGCTCATGGCTGGTGCCAGCCACAAACTGCTCATCAGCCCTGCCAAAACGCCCAAGCGTGCTAGTGTTTTCATACTGTCTCCTATGGGTTTACTTCAGTCCTGCAACAGCCTCTCCAAGAGAAGCTTGCAGGGGGCGGTGGCACGGTTCATTCCTCGACGACTCCAACATTCGCTCTGCCAACTACAAGGCATGACTACAACAGGGTATCGAGTCAGGCCAGAGACTATGCAATGGCAATGCGCTTGGAGGGCGAATTAGGTATTTATGCATACTTTTATCGCTACGCTTACCCACCCTAAGCTAATTTGACGCGATTCACAAGGGGCAAGTTTTTTGTTCGACAAGCGGAAATCACCAGAGGCAGTCACGTTGGTCTGGCCAACCAGTAACGGCAAAACTGGCCAGAGCATTATTCATTCGACCGGGCTACTAAAGCTTGCAGCTTGTCCCAAGCCGCCCCACTGGCGAGAATTGCTTTTGCCTGATCCACCCCCTGCCACCAGTCGTTGACCGCACCACCAACGTAGAGCGCTAAGGCGGCGTTAAGGCAAACGACATCAGTTTGAGCAGTGGTTCCTTTTCCTTGCAAAACCGCGGCCAGAATCTGGCAATTCGCTGCTAGGTCGCCTCCCGCTAGTTCATTCAGGGGAGCACACCCCAAGCCCAAAGCTTGGGGATCCAGTACATCTTGGTGGAGGGAATCTTGGGAATTTGTGAACATGACAATATCGGTCATGTTGCCAAGCGTGGCCTCATCCACGCCTTCGCGACCATGGAGCACAATGCCTCGCTGACAGCCCAATTGCTGCAGGGCGCCAGCCATGGCTTCGAGGTAGCGATCGCTAAAGACACCAATCACTTGACCACTGGGGCGCAGGGGGTTCACTAAGGGACCCAAGAGGTTAAAGACGGTGCGAATTTTCAGGGTGCGGCGCAAGGGTGCTACGGCTTTCATGGCAGGATGCCAGCCAGGAGCAAACAAGAAGGTGATCCCCACCTCTTGCAGCAGTGCCGTGGGATCAGGATGGGCAAGGTTGACCCCTAAGGCTTCGAGAACATCCGCCGATCCCACCCGGCTGGAGACGGAACGGTTGCCGTGCTTGGCGACTTTTACACCCGCAGCAGCGGCCACAAAGGCAACAGCGGTGGAGATGTTAAACGTACCGGCGCGATCGCCCCCAGTGCCACAGGTATCAATCAGGGGCTCTGCCAAATCTAGGGGGTGGGCGGTGGATTGCTGCCGCAGCACACTGGCCATGCCCGTGAGTTCAGGAACGGTGAGTCCCTTCAATTGCAAAGCAGTGAGAATTGCGCCGCCAAGGGCATCAGGAATCTCACCGCGGAGCCAGCCCTCCATTAACTGTGCTGCTTGATCTTGGCTGAGGGGTTGCCGATCTAGGAGTTGTTGCAGGAGGTCTGACCACATGATGAACGGGGGTGAGAAGGGTGAAGCGGTTAATTCGGCTGTTGTTGCCGCTGGCGCGACTGCCAATAGTGCAGCGGTAGGCACAGCAGTGAGGAAAACGTCAGCAAAAAGGACAGCAGTGCCGTGACTTTACACATCTGACCGAGATCAGTGCCTTCTAATGGTACAGCGATCTGAAGTCCCGTGGCGCCGCAGTACAACAGCCAATAGACAAAGATCATCCGCCAAAGGGTTTCACCATAGGCTTGCTGGGGCGAACACTCTTGCCGTGGATGTTGTTTGTCCTGCTCCTGAGCCTCGTACAGGAGGTAGCTGAGTCCCAACAGGGCGGCGATCGCCGACAGAACAAGCAGGACACTAGACCACTGACTCACCACTAACATTGCGCCATTTAACTCCCACAAAGCAGTTCAAAGGGGTACATCGTCCCTTAGTCTAGGGGAGTTATTTGTAAGTCATGACATTTGCTTACAATTTGAAATTTTTACATCAACATAATTTACAAACAGGGTCTAGATTGAGGTGTGCCATCACTGCCTCAGTCAAGCGATCGAGTTGTTGCTGTCGCTCGATGGCATAGGAGGGAATCTCCGTTGCCAAAGGCGGCAGTTGGCGGCGGGCACGCAACTCATTTAACCAGTGGCGCCGCCATGAACTATTTTCGAGAAGGCCGTGCAGATACGTGCCCCAGAGGGTACGGGCGGCATTGACACACCCTAAGGAAGCATCCTCAAAGAGCGATTGCCAACCCTCTTGCTGGCCAGCAGTGTAGGTACTTTGGCCGTTGTGGATTTCGTAGCCCTCGATGGGGGTTCTACAGGGAAAGAGTAAAGAATGGGTTTGCCGCTGCTGTGTTGTTTTGCAGGGGGTCAGTTGGGTGCGCAACGGCATTAATCCTAAGCCAGCGTAGGTGCCCGGGCACCCTTCAAGTCCCTCGGGGTCGGCGATCGCCTCACCCAAGAGTTGCCAGCCACCACAGATGCCCAGAATGGTGCCCCCTTGGGCGGCATAGGCTTGGAGCTGCGCCGCCATGCCGGTGGTCTGTAGCACCTGCAAGTCGGCAATTGTGGTTTTTGTCCCCGGCACAATGACCGCATCGGGTTGTCCTAGGGGTTCCTCCGGTGCACAAAACCGGACACTCACCGTTGGCTCTGCTAACAGGGGGTCAATATCGGTGAAGTTAGCAATCCGGGGCAAGCGCAGCACCGTAATCTTGAGGTCTGCCTGCCGCTGAGGACGTGGATCCAACAAGTCGAGGGAGTCTTCCGCCGGATGCTGCAACGGCAACCAAGGAATTACCCCTAGCACCGGCACACCCGTGGTTTCCTCCAGCCAGTGCAAGCCCGGCTCTAGGAGCGATCGCTGGCCGCGAAATTTGTTAATCACCACCCCGCGCATGAGGGCGCGCTCATCGGCATCCAAGAGCAGGAGGGTACCCACGATGTGGGCAAACACCCCTCCGCGATCAATATCGGCCACCAAAATTGTTGGTGCCTTCAGGTGCTTGGCCACCCGCATATTCGTTAAATCCCGATGTTTTAAGTTCACCTCAGCAGGCGAGCCTGCCCCTTCACAAACAATCCAATCAAAGCGGCTCTGGAGATCCGCCAAAGCAGTGGTAATGGCCTGCCAGCCCCGCTCAAAATAGTCGCGGTAGTAGTGGGCGGCTTCCGTGACGCCAACACTCTGGCCATTGAGAATCACTTGCGAGGTCATGTTGCCCTGGGGCTTCAACAAGATAGGATTCATTGCCACCTCAGGCTCAATCCCCGCTGCCCAAGCCTGCACCGCCTGCGCGTAGCCAATTTCACCCCCGTCCCGTGTGACGTAAGCATTGAGCGCCATATTTTGCCCCTTAAAGGGGGTGACGCGATAGCCCTGCTGCGCCAACCAACGGCAGATGACCGCGGTCAGGAGCGATTTACCCGCATGGGAAGTTGTTCCCACCACCATCAACGACTGTGCTGTCATACTGTGCTTAGGAAGGCTTTTATAGCAGGTTAGCCGATGTACGCTGTCATTTCCCGTGAGAAAATTCACTTACCAGCCGGGAGTGTGATGCGGATGCCTGCCACTTGGCAAGATTACTGTGCCCTGCAGCAGAGCCGCGGCAACAGCTCACTCCCGCGGATCAAGTTTCGCTCCGGAGAACTCCTGCTGATGAGTCCTCTCCCCCGCCATGGCAGGGAAGCAAACCTCCTTGCTGATGTGGTCAAGGTTCTGTTGGATAGGCAAAATCGCAATTACGAGGCCTTTACACCCATCACAATGGAGATTCCAGAAGTGGGGGGCATTGAACCCGACTACTGCTTCTACATCGATCACTGGGAAGCAGTGGCAGGCAAAGACCGCATCGACTGGCAGCGTGATCCTCCCCCTGATCTCGTCATCGAAATTGATGTGACCACCTATACAGCGGTAGAGGACTATCTCCCTTACAGGATTCCCGAAGTCTGGCTGTTCAAAAACAGGGCACTGAACATCTTTGCCCTAGAGCGGGATACCTACAACCCACAACCGCAAAGCCGTTTCTTTCCCGATGTTGATCTGGCTGCTGTCATTGCTCAAGTGGTGGAACGAGCGAATACCCAAGGGACGGGGATGGCGCTGCAGGATTTGCGCCGCCAGTTCATCCCCTAGACGACGGCAAATCTAGTCGCGATAACCCGCAAAGGGCAGGGAATCGTTGAGGTGCGGCAGTTCAAGCTGGGCTTGCTTACCTTGGAGGACAACGTAAAAGCCACCCAATCCCAAGGGATCAATCAGCTGGTGCAGAGACTGATGGCGGCTCAGAGCTTGCTGGAGGTTGCCGTTGACCTGTTGCTGCGCAAGGAGGCGATCGCCCAACCCCAAGGCCATGAGGAACAAACTTTGACGCGTACAGTAAAGGGTCTGCAGACCAAACTGTTCCCCATAGCGTTGCAAAGCCGTGATATCCACATGGGCAGTGATGTCCTGCTGGCCAACAAAGCGGTAGGGGTCGTCGTGACAGCGGTGCTGGTAGTAGCACTGGAGCGTTCCTTCACAGCGGGCAGGGTGGTAGTACTGCTGGGCAGGGTAGCCGTAATCAATCGTCAGCACAAAGCCCCGCTCAAGGCACTGGCTAAGGCCCTTTAACCACGGAATCAGGGCAAGATTTACCTCGGTGCGGTAGCCGTCGCTGTAGCCCTGCGCCTGAGGATGAATCCCCACGGTGGCAAAGTACTGGCTGATGTCCTCCCCTTGGAGGGGACAGAGCACCTCCTGAAACTGCTGCTGAGGGTTCAGGGTGACATAAATCTCCTGCCAAGCGCCTCCCTGCCACACTAAGCGGTGAACGGGCAAGGCGTCCACCACCTCGTTGCTGAAGATACAGCCTGTGAAGGGAGAAGGCACGGCATTCGGTGCTAGCCAACGGAGGCGATCGCCCCAAGGCTGGAGGTGTTGCCGTTGGCGTTGTTGCAAAGCGGGGGAGGGCTCCTGAATAGTGTAGTCCAAGGCGGCAAAAAAGGCGGGATAGGCACGGCGGCTGTAGTTAAGCACAGCGGCAGCAAATTGGCCTTCCCCTGCCCCCAACTCCAGCAGGGTAAAGGGGTGAGGCTCCCCTAGGACTTGCCACATTAGGACAAAGGCATGGGTGAGCAGTTCACCAAAATCCGGCGTCATGGTACAAGCTGTAACAAAATCCCCCCGCCGGCCAAGGCGCATCTGCGGGCGATTGTAGTAGCCCCACTCGGGGTCGTAGAGAGCTAAGGCCATAAACTCGGCAAAGGAAATGGCTCCGGCGGCCTGAATCCGCTGGCGAATCCGCGCAAGAAGTTGGGGAGAGCCGCGCTCCGCCATCAATCGTCCACTCCAGCAATGGGAGCAAATCCTTGGCGCTGGACGTTTTCGGTCACCACCCGTGGCTCGAGAAACTGCAAGAGATAGTCCGGTCCACCCGCCTTGGAGCCAATACCGGAGAGCTTAAAGCCGCCAAAGGGATGGCGATCCACAATGGCCCCCGTAATCCCGCGGTTAATGTAGAGATTGCCCACGGCAAAGTGGGCTTTGGCGGCCTGAATGTGGGAGGGAGTGCGGGAATAGAGCCCCCCCGTCAGGGCATAGGCAGTGCTGTTGGCTATCTCAAGGGCTTGGGCAAAGGTTTCCGCCCGCAGTACCGCTAAAACGGGGCCAAAAATTTCCTCTTGGGCGATCGTGGCCGTTGGGGGAACGTTGGTAAAAATGGTCGGCGGCACAAAGTAGCCCACCTCCGGTACCGTAGCGCTGAAGGCCAACTCTGCTTCCTGCCGTCCTTTGGCAATGTACTCCTGAATGCGATCGCGGGCAGCCGCCGTAATCACAGGGCCAACCCGGGTACTGGGGAGATGTGCCGATCCAATGTTGAGGGACTTGGTTGCCTCGATGAGCCGCTGCACAAAGGGTTGGTAAATCGGCTCGAGGACAATCACGCGGGAGCAGGCCGAGCATTTCTGACCACTGTAACCAAAGGCGGAGTGCACCACCCCAGCCACCGCTTGATCCAAATCAGCGCTTTCATCAACAATGATGGCGTTTTTGCCCCCCATTTCCGCAATCACCCGCTTGATGTGGGTTTGTCCCCGCTGCAGCCGGGCTGCCTCAGCAATGATGCGACAACCCACTTCCTGCGAGCCTGTAAAGGCAATCAGGTGCACGTCAGGGTGCTGCGTCAGGTAGGGGCCAAGGATAGAACCTCGACCGGGCAAAAATTGAAACACACCCGGGGGAAACCCGGCCTTAAGGAGAATTTCCGCCAGTTTAGCGGCAGTGACTGCCGCCGGATCCGCAGGCTTGAGGATGGCACAGTTACCGGTGACGAGGGCGGCGACCGTCATCCCCGTGGGAATGGCTAAGGGAAAATTCCACGGTGAAATGACGACGGCAATGCCGCGACCTTGGTAGTGGTAATGGTTGGTTTCCCCGGGCAAGTTGCGGTCGTAGCCTACGGCAAGGCGCTCCATTTCCGCTGCGTAGTAGCGGCAAAAATCCACCGCTTCGGAAACTTCGGCATCTCCTTCCGCCACTACCTTACCCACGTCGTAGCACATCCAGGCCACAAGTTCATGGCGATGCGCTTCCAGAAGGTCGGCAGCACGGCGCAGCAGGGCGGCTCGCTCGCTGACCGGGGTTTGCTGCCATTGTTTGTGGGCAGCTTTCGCGGCTCGGATGGCATGCTCGGCATCTTCAATCGTCGCCAGACCCACCCGACCGACGATTTCCTCCGGCTGAGAGGGGTTGCGCGAGTCGCTGTACTCAAGGGTGTTCACCCGCTCATCGGCAATGAGGGGGGTGTAGGTTTGCCCCAACTGAGCATGGACAGTGGTCAGCGCCGCTTGCATCTGTTGTCGCTGCAGCACTACCGCATAGTCACTGTTGGCTGCATTGACAAAGGTTGAGGTTTTGCCCGTTTCAACATAGACATCGATGGCACTGAAGTCGGCGGTGGGCTGGGGTGGAGCTAGGAGGGCTTCTATTTCCGTCGTTCGTAGTTGCTGCCGCAGGAAGGAACTGTTGGCGGTATTTTCCAGAAGGCGGCGGATCAGATAGGCCATGCCGGGAATCAGCTCCCCATAAGGACAATAAACCCGTACAGCATGACCAGCCTCCACTAGTGCTTTAGCCAGTTTGTCTGCCATGCCGTAGAGAACTTGGCACTCCATGGCGGTGGCGGGCAACCGCTGGTGTTGGGCAATGGCGATCGCCCGCGCTTGGGAACGGACATTGTGGCTGGCGACAGCAGTGCGGACAACAGTGTAGTGGCTGAGGAGGTATTCCAGTAGGCGCTCATAGTTGGCATCGGTATCCACCTTGTGCTGATAGACCGGCAGCGGCCAGTGGTTTTGCACGGCTCTGATATATTCCTGATCCCAGTACGCCCCCTTCACCAACCGAATCGTGACAGGGGTGCCCCGCTGTTGTGCCCATGTGACTAACCCTTGGGCGTCGTTGTAACTATCCCGCAGGTAGGCTTGCAGCGTCAGTCCTACATCGGCGCGATCGCGAAATTCCGGCTCCAACAAAATATCCTTGAGGATGGCGAGGGTGATGTCTTTGTAGGCGTACTGTTCCATATCAAAATGAACCCCTACACCTAATTCCTTGGCACGGTGCAGCAGGCGACGAATGGGTTCCCCCACTTTGGCGCGGCAGCCCTGCACATCCAACGGATCAAACTGAGAGTAAAAGGCCGTCAGCTTCACCGACACTTGCACTGGATTGTTACCTTCCCGGTTGCCGAGGGGGCTGAGCTGGCTCATTAAGTCAAGGTAGCGATCGCAATAGGCGGCAGCTTCCGCTTCGGTAATCACGGCTTCCCCCAAGATATCCATCGTCACTGCCATGCCCTGTTTGCGCAGCCGCTGAATGGTCTTGAGCACCTGCTCGCTGTTTTCACCAGCAATGTATTTATGGGCAAGGGCTTGGACGGCGGTGGTAAACGTTGTTGCGGCGGCTTGGGCAGGGAGAGAGTCGGGCTGGGCAAAATTCAAGAGTTTTTTCAGTCCCTCCGGCAGCTCCACACTGGGGTCACTCAGGTATTCTTGGAGGTGACGGGCGACTTCGACATTACTTTTGAGGCTGGGTAGGCAGTCAATCAAACGAAAGAGTTGTACCCGCAATCCCGGGTGCTCCATCGCCCAACCAAGGAGTTTGTCTTCAATGCGCATTTGATCCCGCAGTTGGCTGAAAAAGTTACGGGACTCTTGGCTAGCGCTCAGCAGTTGGCGGGCGATCGCGATCGTGGCTTCTTCGTAAAGATTCAAGGATGACATGGATACATCAACGGTGAGGAGACGTAGTTTTATTCTCCCACGGCGCATCGGGTATCACACAGGATGATGGTTAACGCTTAATAATGAATGCGCGGATCAATCCAAGCATTGATCACATCAATGACAATACTGGCCACCACCACAATGACCGCAAAGAAGACGATGATGCCCTGTACTGTTGGGTAATCCCGCAGCGCAATGGCTTCGTAGAGGCGATTCCCCAGCCCCGGCCATGAAAAAGTCACTTCCGTTAGCACCGCTCCCCCCAACAAACTGGCAAGCGTCAGTCCCAAGACGGTGATCACCGGAATGAGCGCATTTTTGAGGGCATGGTGAATCAGGATACGATGCTCCGGAATGCCACGGGCGCGGGCGGCTTCAACGTAATCGGCGCCCAAGGTTTCCTTGAGGTTAACGCGAACCATGCGCTCAAAAATTCCACTGAGAACGATCGCCAGCGTACAGGCGGGCAAGATCAGGTGGTAAAGGGCCACCCCCAACTGTTGGAAGTTCAGGCCAAGCAGCGCATCAAGGGTATAAAGTCCCGTCGGCCCGGGCGGCGGCGTTAGGGTAATCGGGTAGCGGGTTCCCAAGGGCAACCAGCCCAGCTCCACGGCAAACAGCAATTGCAATAGCATCCCCAGCCAAAAGAGCGGCAAAGCGTAGGTAATAATGCCAAACAAGCGCCCCCCCACATCCCAGGCTGAACCCGATTTCACCGCCGCGACACTGCCAATGACGACCCCCAAGCCAAAGGCGATCGCCAACGCAAACAGCGCCAGTTCTGCAGTTGCTGGAAAGTGCTGGGCAATAATCCTCGTCACGGCTTCCCCTTGCGTCGTCAGAGACGTGCCCAAGTCCAAGTGAACCAGCCGCTCCAAATACGTCAGGTACTGCTGCCAGAGGGGTTGGGCTAAACCTAACTGCTGCCGCAGTGCTTCTTTCACCGCAGCAGGTGCCCGCGGCCCCAACACCGCATCCACGGGATCCCCCGGCGTTGCCCGCAACAGCAAAAACACAAGTGTCACAATGATCCAAAGCATGAGGGGCGCCAGCAGTAGCCGCACCACGAGATAACTTTGGAGGGCGCGCAGTCGCGACATGAGCGTTTGCTGGCCTGACTAATTTTGGCAGTCCTGGGAACTTTTGGGGCGATCCCGCTCAAGGGAAGCTAAAAAGCGTTTTTGAAAACTGTCTGCAGCCAATTGGAGAATTTGATCTAAAGGGGTTTCGTTCATGAATTTACTAGCAGCAGCCACATACTCACGGTTAGGACAGCGATCGCCAAGGACACAGCCATTGACACACGCTTCAGCGCAATTAATTGTTTCCGGGGTTAAGTCTGTCATAGGTCTTGGGTGTTGATGGGGAATTCCTCAAAATTTTACCAAGGGGCGTGGGGTTTGCCCCATTGGCACCAATCGGCATCGCACCATGGGCTAGAATCGTACAAACACTAGCCGCTTGTTGATTTGGCACACTGCTGGGAGTTCCTATGCGCAAAAAATGGGTCACGCTCTTAGTTTTAATTTTGGGGATCATTCCCTTTGTGGCCATTTCCTTGGTGCCCCTACTCACCAGCGCCTTTACAGCACCCGCCGAAACCCCAACCCCGGTTGCCAGTCCCAACCCCACGGATCAAGTTGCTGAGTTACAGGCACAGGAAAAAGGCTATCAACTGGTCTTGGAGCGGGAACCCAACAACGCCACGGCTCTCGAAGGGCTGGTCATGGCACGGCTGCAGCTCATCCAACTCGGGAAAGGCACAATTGCCAGCATTATTGACCCGCTACGAAGGTTGGCAGCCCAGCGACCAGAGCAAATGGAGTATGCCATTCTTCTTGGGCAAGCGCAGCAGCAAACGGGCGATCGCGAAGGGGCTGCCCAAACCTATCGAGCCGTCTTAGCCAAAGCTCCCGGCAACCTCAATGCGCTGCGCGGCCTTGTAGATCTCTATCTGCAGGAAAACCGTCCCCAAGCCGCCCTCGGACTCATTGAAGAGACCCTCCAAGGAGCTGAACAAGCCAATCAGCTTCAGCCCGGCAGTGTCGATGTCACGTCCGTGCAACTCTTGCTCGGTGATATCTATGTTGCCCAAAAACAATACGAGGAAGCCCTCACCCTCTTTCAAAACTTGAGCAAGGAGAATCCCGCCGACTTCCGTCCAATCCTCGCTCAAGCCATGACGCTGACCGAGCAGGGTAAGGCCAAAGAGGCCGCTCCCCTCTATGCCAAAGCCGTTGAGCTTGCTCCCGCCAAATACAAAGACCAAATTCAACAAGCCGCAACCCAAGTCCAACAGCAAGCGGCATCTTCAGGTGAGGCAGCCAAACCCTAGGTAAACTGCTGGCTGAGCATCAGCGGATTATGAACCGTGATTTTCTTCTTGTGAATTGAAATCATATTTTGGTCGCGGAGTTCCCCCAGCAAGCGCGTGACCGTCACCCGCGTTGAACCAATTGCCTCGGCGATCGCTTGGTGGGACAGTTTCAAATCAACCATCACCCCCGCACTAGTGGGGATGCCAAAATCACGGCAGAGAATGAGTAAAAAACTCACCAAGCGGGATCCCATATCGCGATGAGCAAGGGTTTCAATCATCATCTCTGTTTGTAAAATCCGCGAGGATAAGCCCTGAATCATGAACATTGGCAGATCCGGATCTTCGTGCATCGCCTTTTCCACCTGTTCAATTGGCACGGCCAAAAGCTCCACATTGGTAAAGGCAACCGCATGGTAAAAGCGATCTGAGCGGGTGCCCGTAATTAGGGAGAGCACGCCAAACACAGTGTTTTCCCGCAGCAGGGCAACGGTAATTTCTTCACCCGCTTCATAGACCCGCGATAGCTTGACGGCACCTTTAAGCAAAAAATAGACTTTTTCAGCGGGATCTCCCGGAAAAAAAATGGTTTTTCCCCGCTCGTAGGTTTCAGTAGTGGAGGGAAAAAGCCCGCTCGCCATATGGCGAAAAACGGTGGCTAAGGGTTGTTCTCTATTCATGACCTGCAGTGGCTGTTTCATCCAAGGTGGTATTGTCATTCAGTCTTGCGAGCTTCCCCCGGCGCAACGTTCCTGAAAACAGGACTGACACAGATGTTTGCGGAGACTTGAGCATTGAGAGATTAGTTAAACGGATTCAGCAGCACTTTTTTGTATCATCGCACACATTTTTCCGAGAGAATTAAGGGAGGCCGCCGGAGGTAGTAGATCAGGGCTCCCAGCAGCGGCAGTAATGTCCACCAGCGCCATGGACTATTCTCCATACCGCGTCGTGCCCAGTCATCTGGTAGGAGTAGCGGAAACAGGAGTGAGAGCAGGCAAAAGTCGAGGGTCATCACATGAATGAAGCGGCTGGATTGCCACTGCTGCCAAAAGTCTGCCCAGTCTCCCCAGAAAAGGCCATAGCCGAGACAGGCTAAGGCGAACAGCGAGGCAAAAATCGCCGTTCCCCGCCACTCCCACAGGGCTAGTCCCTTATCAAGAGCGCCCCTAAAGGTTGGATTCGGCTGCCGTAAAGCGAGATACGGTAAAAGGGCAAAGGCACCCACGGCAAAACTGGCGATCGCAAACGGCCAAGCGGGAAAGCGCTGACCGCGACCATCCACCAACAGCAGCCCCGTAAACAGGATCGGCCACACCCCCATCAAATTAAAGAGGCTGACAATGAGCGGATTCATCCCCTGCCAGGCACCCACCGCCAAGCGCTGAATGAGCGTCCAAGTTTCCGGTTGATCCGGCGGCGCCAAAAACACACTGTAAAGGAGAAAACCTAACCAAAGGGCACCTAACGCTAGCCGTTGCCAACCTATTAATAGCTTCATCTTATTCAAGTGTCACAGCGCCCCTTAGCAAACAACTGACCCTGCTGCCCTCATGCGGCGCAGCCAATGGGGAAACCTGACCCCGTGGTAAAAGGGTGCTTTTAGTTCTAAATCCTAGCAAACTAGCCAACTGTAGCGGATTGTGCACCCGAAGGACGACCTAGTCGCCTTGAATAAGACCCTGTTGGACAAAACGCCTCATGGGAGGGACCGCGGATCTTTGATAGGATGAGCCTCAAGGAGTTGCCGCTGTTGCCCATGAATATTGCCAACCAGTTTCAAAGCGGTTTTACCCTCTTTCTCAGTTTGTTAGTGGAGGCCATTCCGTTTCTTTTGTTGGGAATTTTGCTCTCAAGTTTGCTGCTGCTTTTTATTGATGAGCAAGCCCTCATTCGACGGATGCCGCGATCGCCCCTCTTAGGCGCACTGGTGGGTAGTTGCATTGGGTTTCTCTTTCCTGTATGTGAGTGTGGCAATGTACCGGTGGCGCGGCGCCTGCTGGTGCAAGGGTTGCCCGTGTCAGTGGCCATCGGCTTTTTGTTGGCCGCACCCACGATTAATCCAATTGTGATTTGGGCAACGTGGATTGCCTTTCGTGATCAGCCGGAAATTGTCGTCTTTCGGGTTCTCTTTTCGTTGGCGATCGCCACCATTGTTGGCTGGGTCTTTAGTTGTCAAGCAGATTTACGACCCTTTTTACAACCTACCGTTACCGCACTGATGCCGCGGCCTCAACCAGCGCCTACTGCGGTTCCTGCTCTGCTGCAATCGGGCACCTACCTCTTGGGTACTCCCGGCCAACCCCTTGCCCTTGACACCCTCACCCTCGAGCCTGCCACGAGTGCCCCGCCACAACCTTGGCGTCAGCGGCTCCCTGTACTGCTGGATAACATTCTGCAAGAATTTCGCGAGTTGGGCGGTATTTTAGTGCTGGGCAGCCTTGTGGCCGCCATCATTCAAGTGGCTGCCCCGCGGGAGCTCATCCTCAGTCTGGGGCAGGGGCCTGTCATCTCAATTGTGGCCATGATGATCTTGGGTACCGTCATTTCCATTTGCTCCACCGTGGATGCCTTTTTTGCCCTTGCCTTTGCCGCCACGTTCACCCCTGGATCCTTGTTGGCCTTTTTAGTGCTCGGTCCAATGGTGGATCTCAAAAGTATTGGCTTGCTCCTCACCATCTTTCGCCCGCGGGCACTGATCTACATCTTTCTTTTGGTAGCGCAACTCACGTTTTCCCTTTGTTTGTTTCTCAATTTGCAGTGGAGTTAGCAGTGGTCGTTAAACCAGACTGGCTACGGGTAAAAGCCCCCCAATGGCAACGGGTAGGCAGCGTCAAAGAACTGTTGCGGGATTTAGGCCTGAATACTGTGTGCGAAGAAGCCTCTTGCCCCAACATTGGCGAGTGCTTTAACGAAGGTACGGCAACGTTTTTAATGATGGGGCCGGCCTGTACCCGCGCCTGTCCCTACTGTGACATTGACTTTGAAAAGAAACCGTTGCCTCCGGATCCCACCGAACCCGAGCGCCTTGCGGAAGCTGTGGTGCGCATGCGGCTCAATCACGTCGTCATTACCTCAGTGAACCGTGATGACTTGCCGGATGGCGGCGCCAGTCAATTTGTGGCTGCCATTCACCGCATCCGCGATCGCTCCCCCCATACCACGATTGAGGTGCTCATTCCCGACCTGTGTGGTAACTGGGAAGCGCTGGATCAAATTTTGGCGGCTGCTCCAGAAGTCCTCAACCACAACACTGAAACTGTACCGCGCCTTTACCGCCGTGTGCGCCCCCAAGGCAACTACCAGCGTAGCCTAGAACTTTTGCAGCGGGTGCATGAGAAAGCCCCCTGGATTTACAGCAAATCGGGGATCATGGTAGGGCTTGGGGAAACGGCAGCCGAAGTTGAAGCAGTCATGCAAGACCTGCGAGGGGTCGGCTGTGACATCCTCACGATTGGTCAGTACCTCCAACCCAGTGCCAAACACCTAGGGGTGCAGGCCTTCATTCCTCCCGAGCAGTTTGCTGCTTGGCGCACCCTTGGCGAGTCCCTAGGATTTTTACAGGTAGTCTCTTCCCCCTTGACCCGCAGTTCCTACCATGCGGAGCAGGTACGCCTGTTGATGACCAAATACCCGCGCCAACGCCCAGCAGCCGAATCCTAGGGGCGACTGGCGGGCACCTCCTCAGGAGGGGGTTGCTGCTGCCACACGGCAACGCCAATTCCCACTGCTAGGGCAAGGACTACCGCTGCAATCACTATCGTTAACAATGGCAACTGGGGGGGGCGACGCGGTGACTCAGGGGGAGAAGCTGGAGCTGTCACCAAAGGGGGCGGTACCTTGTTAAATTCGGTTTCCTCGCTCAGGGTTTCGCCTTTTTCTTCATCAACAATGGTGGCCGTAGCCGTCAAGGGGGCTGCTTTAATACTGTGATAGTTGATGCTGGCAAGGTATTTCGTGAACTCGGCGCTTTCCATTGAAACAGTGGTGTATTGCGCCTTCACGTGACCGCCAAAATTAATTTCATCGCCGGAGCGAAGATTATGACTTTGCACCCGTTGACCATTGACAAAAATGCCATTGGCGCTGCTTTTGCCATCTGCATTTCCGTCCACAATCCGGTAGTGATAGCCTGCTGGGGATGGCAGTCGTAAGAGGAGGGCATGCTGCCGCGAAACCCCATGCCCCTGAATGACGATGGCATTGCTACTGTCGCGTCCAATCGAATAGGTGGCTGCATCGAGAGGAACCGTGCGCTTTCCCATTTCATCTTCAATACTCAACAGATGATGCTCGCTGTTACTCGTCATTAGGAAATCCCCTCAATCCTGTGGCACCGCTGCTGGCAAACGAGGTAGATAATTAATTCATTACCAACAATAGCTCAAACTCATGGCAGCTCAAAAGGCGGTCATTGCAGAACTAGGATTCTTGGTAAAATAAGCAGAACTAATGACAACTTGACAGGCGATCGCCTGCACACGGAGCCTTGACCCCATGACCTACCACAAACTGTGGTTTCAACAAACAGCTCGCCGACTCAAAGTATTGCGTCCATTTCCCCCTTTCAAAATTGTCCAACAGTTCATCAAAACCCATCTGCCGCAATTAATTGATGACATGGATGGTCGTGGCTTAGACTTAACGGATCCTTACCACTGGTGGGAAAACATCTACATTGATGGCATTCTAGAGCTGGAAAATAGCGAAGGGCAGACGGTGCCAGTGGCCGCTGGTATTATCGAGCAGTGGCGAAATGCTAATCCAGCCCTCCGCCTGATCACTTCACCGCAGATGACAGAGCTGCGTCATTCCCTCAACCTCGAACAGCACTGGTTATTTTATGTCTCTAGCCGCAAACCCTATGCTGAATCGGTTTGGATTGATTTGCTCTACGAGCAGGCGGACAAGCCTGCCCCTGAAAATGGCTGTAGCCTCATTGAGGTGGTGGAACCGGATCATTTTTGATGAAATTTGCCCGCTCGTGGTTAGGGGCTCTGAGATAGCCGGTGACCAAAATATCTTGCCCCACCGCTTGCCATGTCACCTCTTCGAGGGAGAGGGCTTCACTCATTTTTTCAAAGCCTAGGTCGCCAACAGGGCCGGGAGCACTGCGACCGCCAATGATCTTGGGGGCAATAAACGCCCAAACTTTTTGCACCATCCCCTCGGCGATCGCCGCTGCGGCTAAGGAGCCCCCACATTCCCACAGTACAGACATGGCGCCACGATTGTACAACTCCTGCATTAAGGAGGTGGGGGTGAGTTGAGGAAGATGCAGCACCTCCACACCGCACTCTTCAAGCCGTGGCACCAAGGGATGATCCGCTGCCGCCGCCGTGACCACTAACGTGGGGGCAAGCTCTGTCTGCCAGAGGTACGCCTCAAGGGGCAACACCAACTGGCGCGTCATCACGACCCGCAGCGGTGTATGGTCATGGCGGGAGGTGAGGTGGGGGTTATCCCGCCGTACCGTGTTGCCCCCCACAATGACGGCATCGCATTCGGCTCGCAGTTGGTGTACCATGGCTCGCGCTGCTTCACCGCTAATCCAAGTACTGTGACCGGCGCTGGAGGCAATTTTGCCATCAAGGGTCATGGCGTACTTGAGAATGCCGAAGGGGCGCTGGTGGCGCACGCGATGCACAAAGGCTTCGTTGAGCCGTTGACAGGCCGCTTCACAGACTCCAACTGTGACAGAGATTCCTGCTGCTCGCAGCCGTTCTACTCCCGCTCCTGCTACCCGTGGATCCGGGTCAATCATCCCCACCACCACCCGGGGAATGCCGGCAGCAATAATGGCCTCGGTGCAGGGGGGGGTGCGCCCGTAGTGATTGCAAGGCTCAAGGTTCACGTAGAGGGTGGCCTCCCTCAGAAGGGGGCGATCGCTCTCCGCCACACTCCGCAAGGCAAACACCTCGGCATGGGGTTCTCCTGCCTTAGGGTGAAAGCCTTCGCCAATAATGCGCTGCTGAGCCACAATAACGCAGCCTACCAACGGATTAGGAGACGTCCGCCCCCGTGCTTGCTCAGCCAACTGCAGACATCGCTCCATATAGAGGACATCGGTGGTAGGGGCATCAGCTAAGGGGGCAGAATCACAGCGCATGACTTAGGGGCACTTAGCGTTCGTGTTCGGTTTCCGAAGACTGCTTGGGTAACTGCTCTGCTTCGGGGCATTCTTCAGACACCGTCAGTTCCGCATAGCCGCGGGGAACAGCAGCCAAGCGACGGGAAATCGAACCAATGCTCTCGATGTTGACGATTTCTTCCCATGCGCACACTTCGTCCTCTTCATCGGTTTCGTAGCGGATAGTCACCACATTGCCTTCAATATCGACGATCCGTGCCCGATCAATGAGGCGTTGTTGATCCCGCAAGTAAATCCAGACTTCTTGGCCATCGGTATAGAGTTGATAAAGCTTGCGGTGTAACATAGGGCGATCTCCTTCTCGGAATTAGGCTTAGCAACCATTGGGTTATTGTGCGCTGAAACCTCTTGCCTGCCATCTTAACCCTAGAGTTGGCAGCAAGTGGCAAGAGGCAAAATTTTTGACGACGAGGTACAACCCACTTGTAGCGATGGCAGGGTGCAGGGTGATTCTGACTCCCCTGAGTAGATCTCGTACAATCAAAGAAGCGTAACAAAGGGTAAATAATCCGCTACCATAACGCTATTCATTTATTCTAACCAGTGCGGAGTCGTTCAAACGGCATGGGCAAAATTGTTGGCATTGATCTGGGCACAACCAATTCCGTCGTCGCGGTACTGGAAGGGGGAAAACCCGTGGTGATTGCCAATGCGGAAGGCTCCCGTACTACCCCCTCCGTGGTGGCTTTTGCTAAGGATAATGAACGTTTGGTGGGGCAGTTAGCGCGGCGACAGGCAGTCCTCAACCCTCAGAATACCTTTTACGCAGTGAAGCGATTCATTGGTCGCGATTATGCTGAACTGACTCCAGAGTCTAAGCGGGTGCCCTACACGATCCGCCGGGATGAAGCGGGCAAGGTGCGCATTAAGTGTCCTCGGCTGCAAAAGGAGTTTGCACCGGAGGAAATTTCAGCGATGGTGCTGCGCAAGCTGGTGGAGGATGCCAGCCGCTACTTGGGCGAGCCGGTCACCGATGCGGTCATTACGGTGCCCGCTTACTTTAACGATTCCCAACGCCAAGCTACTCGGGATGCAGGTCGGATTGCGGGCTTAAATGTGCGGCGAATTATTAATGAACCCACGGCGGCGGCGCTGGCCTACGGCCTTGATCGTCAGAAGGAACAAACGATCTTAGTGTTTGACCTTGGCGGCGGCACCTTTGATGTGTCCATTTTAGAGGTGGGCGATGGCGTGTTTGAGGTCAAGGCCACCAGTGGCGATTCCCAATTGGGGGGGAATGACTTTGACAAGTTAATTGTGGATTGGCTGGCAGAGGACTTTCTGGCGCGGGAGGGGATTGATCTGCGGCGCGATCGCCAGTCGTTGCAGCGGCTTACCGATGCGGCGGAAAAGGCCAAAATTGAGCTTTCGGGGTTGCAGGAAACCAACATTGATCTCCCCTTTGTGACTGCCACTGCCGAGGGGCCCAAGCACATTGAAACCACCCTCAGTCGTCGCCAGTTTGAAGATCTGAGCCAAGAGTTGCTTAAACGTCTTCGCTTTCCCGTAGAGCAAGCCCTGCGGGATGCCCTGCTCACCCCAGCGCAAATTGATGCGGTGGTTTTGGTGGGGGGAGCCACCCGTATGCCGATGGTGCAGGAGCTGGTGCGCCAGATGATTGGCCGGGAACCGAGCCAAAATGTTAACCCTGACGAAGTGGTGGCCGTAGGGGCAGCGATTCAAGCGGGAATTTTAGCAGGGGATATGAAGGATATCCTGCTGTTGGATGTGACCCCCCTCTCCTTAGGGGTGGAAACCATTGGCGGTGTCACCAAGGTGCTGATTCCCCGTAATACAACAATTCCCGTGCGCCGCTCCGATATTTTCTCTACCTCTGAAAATAATCAAAGCCAAGTGGAAATTCATGTGGTGCAAGGGGAGCGAGAACTGGCAGCGCACAATAAGTCCTTGGGACGCTTTAAGTTGACGGGGATTCCGCCCGCCCCCCGTGGGGTGCCGCAAATTCAAGTGTCGTTTGACATTGATGCCAATGGCCTGTTGCAGGTGGTGGCCTTGGATCGCTTTAGTGGTCGCGAGCAGAGTGTGGTCATTCAAGGTGCCTCAACGCTGGCTGAGGAAGAAGTGCAACAAATGCTCTTGGATGCTGAGTCCAATGCGGTGAGCGATCGCCAACGCCGTGATCGTGTGGAAAAGCGCAACCGTGCCCAAGACTTAATTAGTCGTGCCGAGCGTCAACTGCGAGAAGCGGCTCAAGAGTTTGGCTATCAGTTTGCTGCCAATCAACGGCGCACGCTTGAAGCTTTGGTGCGGCAACTGCAGGAGGCTATCCGTAACGATGACGATCGCCAAATTGACCTCACCTATGCGGCGTTAGAAGAGCGGTTGTACGATTTTGTCCGCGAACTGCGCCTCAACGAAGAGCTGGCCGACGAAGATGAGGAGCTCTTTAAGCTACCGAACCTGAAAGAGGCCATGAACAAGGGCTTAGAAGCGGTGCGCGGTCGCCGCCGTGAGGTTGAAGAGGTTGAAGAAGACTGGGATCGTCCCCGGCGCCGCCGTTACGAACAGCGGAGTCAGTCGTGGGATGATTGGGATGATGATGACTGGTAGAAGGTCACAAGTAGGGAACTAGATGCGTAATTTTCGAGATTACTACCAGCTTTTGGGAGTAGATCGCAATGCCAGTAGCGATGAAATTAAGCGAGCCTATCGCCGTCTGGCACGGCGGTATCATCCGGATATGAATCCGGGCGATCGCGCCGCCGAAGAAAAATTTAAAGACATTAGCGAAGCCTACCAAGTGCTTAGTGATCCAAGCCGTCGCGAGCATTACGATCGCTATGGTGAATATTGGTCACAACCGGGCTTTCGCAGCCGCAGTCCGCAGCGAGCGGCTAGCCGTCGCAATGGCATCAGTGTTAAAGATGACCCTGACTTGAGTGAAGACAATTTTCAAGAGTTTTTAGATCAACTGTTGGGACGGCGATCGCGCACAACCACAGTGCCCCCCGAACCGCCGCGTCGTTCGCCTACCATAGAGACAGACTATTTTCGACCGGGGACGGTAAAAACGGCCTATACTGCGGTGAGTCGTCGAGATGCGGAAGCGACCCTTGAAATTCCCCTCGAAAAAGCCTACCAAGGGGGACGGGAGCGCATTCGCCTAGGAGATGGGCGCTCGCTGGAGGTTAATTTACCCCCCGGTATGGTCACGGGTCAGCGGGTGCGGCTGCGGGGTCAAGGCACGGGTGGTGGCGACCTTTACCTAAAAATTAATGTTGCCCCTCATCCCCTCTTTCGCTTGGAAGACTACGATGTTGTGTGCGAGTTACCCGTGACTCCCAGCGAAGCGGCTTTGGGCGGGCAAGTGGAAGCCCCCACCCTCGATGGCTGGGTGAAAATGGCTGTACCCGCAGGCGTGCGCAGTGGTCAGCGCCTACGGCTTGCCGGTAAAGGCTATCCGCGCCCGGATGGCGATCGCGGCGATCAATTAGTAGAAATTGTCATTACCTTGCCGCCCCAGTTAAGCGAGGCTGAGCGTGACCTGTACCGCCAACTCCATGCGATAGAATCGTACAATCCCCGTGCCCATTTGGCTTACCCCTAGCCCGACCAATGGAGGAACCAGTTTTTGTGGATACTGCTCCAGAGGCCGCCCAGCCAGTTCTGCGAGAGATTATTACTTACTTAGAAACTGATGTTACGCCTAACGCTAACCGCATTGACCAGCAGAAGTCACTGCTGTTGGAGGGATTGCAAACTCTTGCTTACTTAGGCCTCTTCCGGCTCGCTCCACCCACCACGATTGGCGGGTTAGGCTGTTCTGCCCATACTCTTTGGCACTTAGGTCTGAAGCTAGGGGAAACTTCAGGTGCCCTTGCCTTCCTTGCCCAACAGCACCAAACCGCCCTCGGCATTATCTTGGAGCACCCCGAAAGCAATGTTGCCCAAACCTATTTGCATGACCTGATGGCGGGCAAGCTCCTGATTGGGGTGGGCTTCTCCCATCTGCGCCATCATGACGTGGATCTAAAAGCGCTACCGGTTGCCGACGGCTATGCCTTAACGGGAACCCTTCCTTGGCTCAGTGGCTTCCAACACATGACGATGGTGGTGGTGGCGGCAGAACTGCCGGATGGCCAAGTCTTATTTGCCCTCCTGCCGTTGATCAATGCTCAACAAGCCAGCGGTGGCATTTTGCATTTAACCCTGCCCTTGCCCCTTGCGGCTGTCCCCTCAACCCAAACGGTTCAGGCGGAGGTGATTGATTGGCTGGTGCCGCCGGAAGATGTGGTCGGTCTTACTAGGGCGGATTGGATTGCCCAGCGGGATAGCCAACGGGTTCTCTGGGGCAGTGCGGCACCCCTTGGTTGTGCCCGCGCTAGTTTACAGGTCTTAGCCACGGTCCCACAGGCGGCGGAATTGACCGCTCGTTTTGAAGATCGCTGGCAGCGGCTCTACCGCACTATTGTCCAAGAATTAACCCAAGTGAAGCCTTCCTACCATGCCCAACTGCGGTCAGAAGCAGTGCATTTAGCGGTTCGGGCGGCTCAGGCAGCCATTATTACCACTGGGGGGAGTGCCTTGCTCCTGAACCATACGGTACAGCGGCTCTACCGCGAGGCCATGCTCTACATGGTGACGGGCTTAAACAACAACCTGCGCCAAGCGCTGCTAGCAGACTTGCTGCTAGAGGAGAGGAGTTTGGCCGATGGCGATCGCCCTTGACCTCAACTGGTTTGCGCGGCCAGCCACCGAAGTTGCCCCAGCGCTGATTGGCTGTATTTTGGTGCGGCAACACCCCAATGGCCAAATTTATCGGGGGCGGATTGTGGAAACCGAGGCCTACATGGCCGGAGACCCCGCCTGCCACGGCTATCGCCGCCAAACGGCTCGCAATGCCCCCATGTTTGCAGCCCCGGGGACAATCTACGTCTATCAAATTTATGGCCTCCATCACTGCCTCAATATCGCCAGCGATCGCCCCAATTTTGCCAGTGCAGTCCTGATTCGCGCCCTTGAGATGCTGACCCCCAACTTACCCGTGCGCAGTGCGGCGGGTCCTGGCAAACTCTGTCAACTGTTGGCCATTGATCGCCAGCTTTCTGGTGCCGTCCTCGGGGAGGCCGCTGGCCTGTGGATCGAGCCACCTCCCCAAATCGTTGTCGGCAGCATCGTGCAAACGTACCGCATTGGCATCTCCCAAGGGCAAGACCTGCCGTGGCGCTGGTATTTACAGGGAAATCCCGCTGTCTCGCGCTAATCGTAGCTGCCGGTGGAAACCTCCAGCAGTTGCTCCGGTTGTTCCAAAAAGAGAATGGCTTTTTCGAGTGCCTGTTGGCGATCGCTCACCACGTGATCAATGGGCAGGCGATCTAAAATGCGGAACCGCTCTAAGCGCTGTTGCACCTGAGCCGAACCATTCACCAAGAAAATCGCCAACCGATGTTTTTGCGCCTCCTCAATTAAAGACTCAATCGCAAGGGTAGCGGTGACCCCCAACAGCGGCACACTGCTGACATCCAGAATGAGCACTTTGTAGTCCGACATAATGGCTTGCCGCTGGGCGATCGCCCAGGCCGAACCAAAACTCATCGGCCCCCCTAAATGCAAGAGCAACAGTTGTCCCTTTGCCTGCCGGAATAGTTCCTTCTCCTCAGGAGTGAGGGGCGTTTGATCATCCGCATGGGTAATGGCTTTCACCTCTTCCGACTGAATATCCGCCAACCGCTTGATGGTGAGCATATTGGCAATGAATACCCCTACCCCCACCGCCACAATGAGATCAACAAATACGGTTAAAAGCATCACACCGTACATGATGAAGGCGGCGCGTGTCGAGAGCACGTGGGCTCGCTTGAGGAAATTCCAGTCAATGATGTCAATGCCCACCTTGATCAAAATGCCCGCCAAGACCGCATTGGGAATCGGTGCTGTCAAGGGAGCCGCCCAGAGCACCACCACCAAAATAATTACAGCGTGAACCATGCCCGAGAGGCAGGTGCGCCCTCCCGCTTGGATATTGACTACCGTGCCCATGGTTGCCCCAGCCCCCGGCAAGCCGCCAAACAGGCCGGAAATCAGGTTGCCAATCCCTTGGCCAATCAGTTCCCTATTAGAATCGTGCTGAGTCCGAGTAATACTGTCCGCAATCACCGAGGTTAACAGCGAGTCAATACACCCCAGCATCCCCAGCATCGCTGCATCCACCAGCATGGTTTTTAAGGCACCCAGCGAAAAGGTGGGTAGCACAAACTGCGGCAAACCGGTGGGAATTTTACCAATGCGCGCTAAACCAGCATCGGCAAAAAAGATCATCGATAAAATTGTCCCCAGCACCAAAGCAAGCAGTTGGGGAGGCACCAAACGCCGTAACCGCTGGGGGGTAAAGTAAATCAGGGCAAGGGTAAAAAGGCCGAGGCTCAGCGCCGCTGGATTCATCGTTTGAATAAATTCTGGCAGGTTTTGCACTGCCCCCAGCACCCCGCCTTTACTGGTGTGCCCCAGCAACGGTCCAATTTGCAGCAAAATCATGATCAGGCCAATGCCGGACATAAAGCCGGAAATGACCGTGTAGGGCATTAAGGTGATGTATTTGCCAAGGCGCAGCAGACCAAACAAAATTTGAAACCCACCCGCCAGCATCACCACCGTAAAGGCCATAGCCAACCCCTGCTCGGGGTATTCACTGGTCAAGCGGGTAATCACCGCCGTAATGACCACCGTCATCGGCCCGGTGGGGTTGGAAATCAAGGTGGGCGTGCCGCCAAAGAGCGCCGCAAAAAATCCTAAAAATACCACACAGTACAAACCAGCGGTGGCTCCAGCCCCAGAGGTCACCCCAAAGGCCAGCGCCATTGGCAGGGCAACAATGGCTGCCGTGAGGCCGCCAAAGAGATCACCACGCCAATATTTGAAATGCACTCGATTAATCACGTTTGTCAGCATTCCTGCCCCTTTTGTTGAGTCGGTCATCTAGAGAGGTGTCATAGCACTGAGGTTATGAAGAATGACTGCGTTGCCATCCTCTACAATTTTTCATAACTTATGGCTATGATAATTAAATATTTTATTGAATCAATTCTATGTTTTATCGGGGCACATCTGTCTAGAATGCTGAGAAAAGTTTTTCTTATCACTGCGATTAGCTGAAGCGATCCGGCTGCGCACCCTATCAGAAACTTTGTTACACTCAGGGGTTGAACGTCATGCATACGAGGAATACATCCCCTATGAGTCAATCGCCGCTGGATGCCTTTTTCTTAGGTCGAGCGACAGCGACGCTTCTGCGCGATCAAGCGCAACACCTATTTGTGGAACTACTCAGTCAAATTGGCCGCTTTGATGCCGAGCAGCAGCAGCGGTTACATCAATTTATGCAGGAGGTGCAAGAGCGTGCCCAGCAAGAGGCTCAAACGGTTGCCCCCCACATGAACACCTCCGTGGACTGGCAGGCTCTGGTGGATGATCTGCGGGCCGAAATTGCTGCCTTACGCACGGAACTGCAACGCTACCGCAATCGCTAGAGCGCTTGAATCCATTCGTGAATTGTGTATTCCGTCCAGACATGGTGCTGCCAATAGGGATCCGCTTCGATCAGTTGGCGCACCGTTTCTTCCGAGTCTGCTTCGTAAATGGCAAAGAAGTAGCGCAAATCCTTGGTTGGCCCAATTGTGACCAAAACACCTGTGGCTTTTTGCTGAGCAAGGCCATCTAGGTGAGCTTGGCGGTGGGGAGTCCGCCGCTCTAGCACATCTTCACAGTAGCGACCCCAGGCCACAAATTTAGTCATGCACCACCCCTTAGGCTTGCTCTGCCGCGAGTTGGGCCAGTTGCTCCTGCTGGTCGCGGCTAATGCAGGATTGAATGATGGTTTCTAAGTCCCCTTCGAGGACAGTGCTCAGGGTAAAGTTTTGACCGAGGCGGTGATCGGTGACGCGATCGTCTTTGTAGTTGTAGGTGCGAATTTTTTCGGAGCGATCGCCCGTGCCCACCTGCGATCGCCGCATTGAGGTAATGGCCTCCTGTTGCTCCCGCAATTTCATTTCGTAAAGCTTCGCCCGCAGAATTTGAAACGCCCGCTCTTTATTTTTAAGCTGGCTGCGCTCTTCGGTACAAAAGATGCGGATACCTGTGGGCTTGTGATATAAATCGACTGCTGTTTCCACCTTGTTGACGTTTTGACCACCCGCACCCCCCGATCGCGCCGTAGTCAGCTCAATATCCTTTGGATCAATTTCGACTTCGACCTCATCCACTTCCGGCATCACTGCCACCGTTGCGGTTGAGGTATGAATGCGCCCCCCCGCTTCGGTCACGGGTACCCGCTGCACCCGATGCACCCCCGACTCATACTTCAGCTTGCTATAGACGCGATCGCCCTTAATTTCTAGAATGGCTTCCTTAAAGCCCCCCATTTCTGCTAAGGACTCGCTCACCAGACTCACTTGCCAGCCTTGGGACTTGGCATAGCGGGAATACATACGCACCAAGTCTCCCGCCCAAATGCCCGCTTCATCGCCCCCCGCGCCAGCGCGAATTTCCAGCATGATGTTTTTGTCATCGTTGGGATCCCGAGGCAACAACAGTACCTTGAGCCGCTCTTCTAGCTCCGCAATCTTTGCTGTGAGGGCGACTACCTCTTCTTCTGCCATTTGGCGCAGCTCCGGTTCATCGCTAGCCTCCTTGAGGAGTTGCCGCGCATCGACAAGCTGCTGGTTGAGGGATTGCCACTCGTGGTAGGCATTGACCGTTTCCTCCAGTGCCGCCCGCGATCGCGCCACCTTTTGGAATTCGGAAGGGTTCACGGCCACATCCGGATCTGCCATGCGCCGTGTTAACTCCGTAAAGGTCTGCTCAACCGTCCGCAGTTTCTCCAGAAGATAGGCTTCCGCCATAGCCGCCTTAGACTTTACGAGAGTAGTACTCAACCACGAGGAGTTCGTTGACTTGCAGCGCCACCCATTCCCGCTCAACAACACCGTTGACTTTGCCCGTGAGGGTATTTTTATCTAACTCTAAATGACTCGGAATATTCGCTAGCCCCGGGTTTTGTAAATTGTTTTCCACAAGGCGGCGCGATCGCTCATTATTCCGCACGGTGATCACATCCCCCGGACGGCACTGATAACTGGGAATTGACACGTTGCGACCATTGACCAAGATGTGGCCATGATTCACCAGTTGGCGAGCCGCCGGAATCGTCGGTGCCATCCCCAAGCGGAACACGGTGTTGTCAAGACGCATTTCCAGCAGTTGTAGGAGGGTTTGCCCCGTCGAACCACTCACCCGCCGCGCCTTACGCACGTAGCGAACCAGTTGCCGCTCAGAAATGCCATAGTTAAACCGCAGCTTTTGCTTTTCATCAAGGCGCAGCGCATACTCTGAGCGCTTTTTGCGGGCTTGACCGTGCTGACCCGGTGGATAACTGCGCTTAGGAATTTTGCGGGTTAACCCTGCCAATTCACCCAGACGACGAACAATTCTTAGACGAGGGCCACGATATCGAGCCATGCAACTATACCCAACCTACGATGATGACGGTGTCCAACCAGACGAGTGCTTACGTGAGTGTGACCTAATTCGCCCGGGGCGACCAGATCAGCTTGCCTAGTATATCAATAGCGCGGGGGCGATCGCAACCGCCATCCTTTAATTGGCAGAAGATTGATGACGCGGCTCCGAACTGTGCCCAGCCTGTAGTGCCTTCAGATTAAAAAGACTCACAATTGTGCCTGTAATTGGAATTGCTAAAAAGACCCCCACAAAGCCCGCTAGGGTTGCCCCCACCAGCAGTGCCAAAAACAACACTACAGGATTAAGGTTCACTGAGTTGCGCATGATGCGCGGCATAAGGATATTTTCTTCCACCTGTTGCAGCAAAATACAGCCAACCAGCACCTTAAAACTCAGGCCAATCCCTTTCGGTAGCAATATGAGCGACACCAAGCCAATGCCAAGCGTCGCCCCAATCCCCGGAATTAGATCAAATGCGCCGGCGATCGCCGCAAGGGCAAGGGCATAGGGGGCACGCAGCAACAAAAGGACAACAAACACCGAAACCCCAAAGAAGAGAGAGCAAAAACCGCCCCCAAAAGAAGCCCAAGAAATTCCGCTGTAAGTCACGGGGCACTCGCTCTTGCCACGGCTCTGGCAGAAAGCTCAAGAGATACTGCCACAATCGCTGGCCATCCAAGAGCATAAAAAACGTAATGACGGCAACAATGATGCTCTCTAACAACAATGAAAAAACAAATTGGAGCTTACCAAAGCCAAATTCCAGCCCTGCAAAGGCGTAATTGCGCAATTCCGACTCAATTTGACGAAAATCAATCTCTAGGTTCCACCGCTCCAGCCAGCCCTGAACATCATTGAGCAAACTAATCCATGTATCGACCTGATCCGGCAGCGTACTTAAGAGTTCTTGTAATTGGCCAATAATGCCAAAGCCAAGAGTGATTCCCACCCCAACCACAGTAGCCAGTGCTGTCAGAAAAACCACAGTCACCGCTGCCGTATGGGGCAGATAGCGTTCTAGCCAGCGCACCGGATAGTTGAGCAAAAAGGCCAGAATAGCAGAAAACAGAAAAATCAGTAGAACGGTGGCAAAAAAATTGAGGAGTTGTACCCCAACCCAACCAAGCGCAAACAGCAGCAGAAAGCGCAATAGGCGATGATTTTCAAGGCGGTCAAACCAGTTGGGCATAACACTCCAGCAGCAAGCTCACGCATTGACTATAACCTAGAAGGCTCTGTGTGAGACAATCGCTGCTATAACAGAGTGGTTTCCGCAACGATATGAGACAATACTTACAGAAATTATGCAAGCATAGCACTGGGGTGATCACGCTGTTAGCAGCCAAGAGGAGCTACTTTACTCACTGCTGCTACTGTCTCAGGTAGTTATGCATGCTGCTGTAGCTTCTTACTCAAGAAGATGTTGGGCTACGGAAAACTGTAAAGGATTGATACCCTGTATCCACTAACAGGTGCTCAAACAATCCTTCCTCTATCAGCTCATCAATAACTTGTTTCACTGGAGAATTGTTATTGCCTTTGGCATCGTACCAACCATAATAGTCATGTAGGATAAAATATCCCCCCGGACGTAAGTACCACGGTACATAGTTTAAGACATCGGCCTTGCAGCCTTCGTAGCTATGGTCACCGTCAATAAAAATCAAGTCAACCAACCCGTCAATTGTGACTTCATCAGAACGGGCATTAATAAACTGAACATAATTTTCCAGTTTTGCCTCGGCAATTAAATTTGTAGCTTCTTGAGTTGGAAACGGATCTATCGAAAGAAGTTGCCGCTGCTTGGGTGCTTCCCAGTCTGTATAGTCAATATCGGGTCGCTGCTTATGCTGTTGTGGCTCTTGCCAGCCCACATCAATAAACCGTAGAGCGCTAGCAAGGCATAGGGTCGAAAACCCCTTAAATCGCCCAATTTCGATAATGCGGCTGGCACGAATGCTCACTGCTAACGAAAAAAGGGTCATGCCTAAGCCCAGTTCAGACCCTCCAGCAACCAGCGCCCTACGCATCAAGCCAAAGAAGTCCCCAAAATAGCTGTCCATCTCTTCTTGGTTGTGATGAAGAGACTCCGTTACCATGAAGTACTCTGGGCTGAAACTCATTGGGTCATTACCTTGAAGCAGCAGATGCCTACTCTGCTAGTTTGGCATTCTCTCCACCCCAATTGCTAGACCAAGCGTTAGATAATCCCGATAGTTGTTAGTGTTAGGTAAACGCTATCGACTTTCACCAATACTTTCCATAAGTCTTTCCTCTGGTTGAGCACAAACAACTGCCATGCTTAACTAGGTAAAGAGTTTTTACAATTTGCCCTTATGCCCTTCATTGCGTTACCGTTTGTGCCTTCGATTGCAGAGGTTGCTGCAGAATCCATCAACTTGGCGGAGGCTGGCCCTCTAATTCTGGCAGCAGTGCTTTTAAGCCTAGTCGTAATTTACTTGGCCAGTAAGGTGGGGGGCGAAGTTTGCGCCCGCATTAACTTTCCGCCGGTGTTGGGGGAACTTGTCGGCGGTGTGGTTGTCGGTATTTCGGTGCTGCATCTACTGGTCTTTTCCGAGGGGGCAGTCAGTGAACCCTCGGTGCTGACGACGTTTATTCAGCAAACCGCTGGGATGGATGGCACTGTGGCTTCTGTGGTTGCCAGTACCGCCAGTGAAGTGATCTCGGTGCTGTCGGAAATTGGCGTGATGATTTTGCTGTTTGAAATTGGCCTTGAATCCGACCTACAGGGATTACTCAAGGTGGGGCCTCAGGCGGCAGTGGTGGCCATTGTTGGTGTTGTTGCCCCCTTTACGGCGGGCACCCTTGGCTTGGTCACCCTGTTCCATGTGGATTTAGTCCCTGCTATCTTTTCTGGCGCAGCGCTGACGGCTACCAGTATTGGCATCACGGCCAAGGTTTTAGCAGAAATTCAGCGCCTCACCTCACGGGAAGGACAAATTATTATTGGGGCAGCCGTGCTCGATGACATTCTGGGCATTATTGTGCTGGCGGTGGTGGCCAGCTTGGCGAAAACGGGAACAGTTGAAGTCAGTCATGTTATTTACCTGATCCTCAGCTCGGTGGTGTTCTTGGTGGGTTCTGTAGTGCTGGGGCGGCTGCTGAGTCCGTTCTTTTTGGGAATGGTGGATCGGCTGACGACTCGCGGTAGCTTGCTCATTCCCTCGTTGATTTTTGCCTTTGTCTTGGGCTATGTTGCGGTAATCCTGCAATTAGAGGCAATTTTAGGGGCTTTCACGGCTGGCCTAGTCTTGGGTGAAACGGAAAAGCGACGGGAGCTGGAGGAGCAAATTTTGCCCATTGCCGATATGCTGGTGCCGGTCTTTTTCGTCTGTGTGGGTGCCCGCACTGATATTAGTGTTCTGAATCCCCTTGAGCCGGAAAATCGCGCTGGCCTGATTATTGCTTCATTCCTCGTGCTGGTGGCCATTATTGGTAAGGTGGTAACAGGGGCAACCGTTTTTGGTCAACCCGGTATTAACCGCTGGGCGATTGGTATTGGCATGGTGCCACGGGGGGAAGTGGGCTTGATTTTTGCCGCCGTGGGATCTGCCAGTGGTGTGCTCTCAAAGTCGTTGGAAGCAGGCATTATTGTGATGGTGATTTTGACCACGTTCCTAGCACCACCCCTGCTACGCCTTGTATTTAAGCCGGAAGAGAAGGAAGCGCTGTTGCCAGAAGGAACAGAGGTTGCAGTGGAGTCACCGCCAGAGGGGTAGAAATGGAACCCATTACGGTTATTGGTGGTGGCTTAGCGGGGACAGAAGCGGCATGGCAAATTGTCCGTGCTGGTCTTCCTGTGATTCTTTACGAAATGCGCCCCCAAGTGCCAAGTCCAGCCCATCATACGGCTGAGCTCGCGGAGCTGGTTTGCAGTAATTCCTTCGGTGCCAAGGCCAGCGATCGCGCCACAGGGTTACTGCACCACGAATTACGCGCCCTTGGGTCTGTGATCATTGCCACCGCCGATCGCCATCAAGTGCCAGCGGGAGGTGCCTTGGCAGTGGATCGGGCGGAGTTTAGCCGCGATTTAACGCAAACCCTCGAGAACCATCCCTTAGTGGAGCTGCGCCGGGAAGAAGTGGTGCAACTGCCAGCCCAAGGGATTACCGTCTTGGCCACAGGGCCTTTGACCAGTGCGGCCTTGAGTGAAGATCTCCAGCGACTGACGGGCTTAGACTACCTGAGTTTTTTTGACGCTGCCAGCCCTATTGTGGTGGGGGAGTCGATCAACCGCGACATTGCCTTTTTGGCCTCTCGCTACGATCGCGGTGAGGCGGCTTACCTGAACTGTCCCTTTACCGCTGCTGAGTACCACCAGTTTTGGCAAGCCCTCTGTGAAGCGGAGCAGGCACCCCTGAAGGACTTTGAGCGCGATCGCGCCCAGTTTTTTGAAGCTTGTTTACCCATTGAGGAACTGGCTCGCCGCGGGGTGGATACGCTGCGATTTGGCCCCCTGAAGCCAGTGGGGTTACAGGATCCCCGCACGGGCGATCGCCCTTATGCGGTGGCACAACTGCGGCAAGAGGACCGCCACGGCCAACTCTGGAACTTGGTGGGCTTTCAAACGAATTTGCGCTGGGGTGAGCAACAGCGAGTGTTCCGCATGATTCCGGGCTTGGAGCAGGCGGAGTTTGTGCGCATGGGGGTCATGCACCGCAATACGTTTCTCAATGCCCCCAAGCTACTGACGGCCAGTTTACAGTTTCGCGATCGCCCCACGCTGTTAGCCGCCGGTCAACTCACCGGTACAGAGGGTTATACAGCTGCTGCCGCTGGCGGGTGGCTCGCGGGGACCAACGCCGCTCGCCTTGCCCAAGGGCTGCCCCCCTTGGTGTTGCCCCCGACAACGATGGCGGGTGCTCTTTTTCAGTACATCAGCACGGCTGAGAGCAAAACCTTTCAGCCAATGCCACCCAACTTTGGTATTTTGCCACCCCTAGAGCAAAAGATCCGCCAAAAAGCCCTGCGCTATGCCGCCTATCGGGATCGCGCCTTTAGGGATTTAAGCACATGGGCAGTAGCTCACTCGCTGCCCCTACAGCCGTTAGCTCGAGATGGGTGCGATCGCCCCGTCGTTGAAGCTGGAGTTTAAGATAATCCCTTGGCCACTCCGGCAACCGCTCCGGCCACTCAATGGCCACAATGCCGGGTTCTACCTCTATCGCCTCCCAATACTGCTCAGGGGCAAGGGCTGTCACCTCGTCAGAAGTCAGCCGGTAAAGATCAAAGTGGTAGAGGGGAACACGCCCTTCGGGATACTCCTGCAACAGCGTAAACGTGGGGCTTTGAATGACATCCTGAATGCCAAGACCTTTGCCCAAAGCTTGCACAAACGTGGTTTTGCCCGCCCCTAGTTCCCCCACCAGTAAGAGGGTCGTGCCTGCCGGCAGCCGTTGACCCCACCCCTCGGCCAAGGCTTGTAATTCCGCAAGGGTGAACGTCCCCAGCTCGGTGATCATAGCCTAGGCACGAACGGCTTCCAACAAGCGGGAAAAGTAAAAGCGGGTTTTGGTCATGGCATTGCGCTCGATACGCCAGCCCAAGGCCTTAAGCTGTTCGACAATCGCCGCTTCGCTGTGGAGGTAGGCGCGAGTTGCTTTGCTCGAGCCCGGAAAAAACTCACCAATTTTTTTCAGGAGAGTGTATTTAGGGGTTTTGGGGGCAAAACTGAGGATCAATCGCTCCATGGCAAGGGAACTCAGGTGTGCCAGCATACCTGCCATCTGCTGATCGGGATAGTGAATCAGCACATCCAAGCAAATAACGGTGTGATACTGCCCCCGCAAGGCTTCGAGGTCACTGACACTGAGGATAAGCTCGTGTTGACCATTCAGTTCAGCCGCGGCGCGATCGCGAGCTTCTGCAACCATTTTTTCGGAAATATCACTGGCATAGACGCGGGCACCCAACCGCGCCAAGGGAATACTCAGGCTGCCAACCCCACAACCCGCATCGCAAATGAGTTTTCCTTTGAGGTTGCCCTCTGCTTGCAACCACCCAAGCACCGTGTCAATAGTTTGCTGGTGACCACGGCGAATATCCGCTTGTACCTTGCTCACGGCATCGGTGCCATAAATGCGGCGCCAGCGCTCAAAGCCAGTGCTGTTGAAGTAATTTTGAACAATTGTTTTTTCGTCTAAGGAAGAGGTCCCGTTGGCCATAGCAGAGAGATCATCATTGCCCCATTTATTGTGACACAGCGGATTACGGCTGAGGAGCGGTTTTCAGAGCAAGTAACGTGCTCAAGCCCCCTAGGATCATGCCAGCAACAACCAGACTCAGCCCCAACGGCCAACTCCATACCAGCGTGACCGTACTGGCTGCCCCTGCGCCACCGAACTGCTGCACTAGCCACTGCTGTAGGTGCTGGCTGGTACTCCAACCCACCACCCAGGCCAGCGCACCGCCGAGTCCGCCCAAAGCGCCAGCTTGTAAAAAGAAGGGGGTATGAATCCACCGCGGAGTGGCACCCACTAAAATCATGATCTCGATGTCGGGTTGGCGCACTAAAATCACCAGTCGCAAAATGGCACTGACCAGCGCCACCACGGTTAGCCCCAACAGCAGCACAAGGGCAAGGGTGACCATGCGCACCAAGCGTTGGAGTCGTTGCAGGCCGCTGAGGGCGCGCTCAAGGTATTGCACCGATTCAATGCCCGGCTGCTGGGCAATTTGCGTCGCTAGGGAGGTCACCTGATCCAAGCGCTGGGCGCGAATTTTGACTTCATCGCTGAGGGGGTTCTGCTCAAACAGTTGCAACTCCCCCTGCTGCGTGGCCAAACCGAGATCTGCCTGTAACTCTGCCCAAGCGCGATCGCGATCAATCCAAGTGAGACTCTCAACCCCCGGCAGTGCGGCTAAGGTCTGGCGGAGGCGATCGACTTCGACAGCGGATAACTCTGGCTTAACGTAAGCTGTAATTTCAAGGCGGTTGCCTAAGGCGGCCACGGTGGCACCCAAGGCGTGGGAAGCTTGCCAGCCCCAGCCAAAGATAAAGAGCGTAACGGCCACGGCAATGACGGCAGCCCCATTGAGCCAGCCGCCGCGCCAGAGGCTGCGCCGTACCTCAGGGATGAGGAAGTCAAGAGTGGGCCAAGGGTGTGGCACGCTGTTCAAGTTGGCCATGGTGCAATCGCAAAATTGGATGAGGTAGCAGTTGGGTGAGGGCTAGATCGTGAGTCGTGAACACCACCGTCAGACCGTGCTGGTGCAGCCGATGAAGGAGATAAAGAATTTGTTGACTGGTTTGCGGGTCTAAGTTACCCGTGGGTTCATCCGCCAGCAACAGTTCCGGCCCCCCGACAATGGCGCGGGCAATACTCACCCGCTGTTGCTCGCCCCCTGAAAGCGATTGGGGATAGGCGTTAGCTTTGTCAGTAAGCCCCACCAGCTTCAGGGCGGTTTGTACCCGCTGTTGCAGTTCTCGTTTGGGGGTGCCGCGCACCAGTAAGGTGAAGGCAACGTTTTCAGCCACGGTGCGATCGCCCAATAACTTAAAATCCTGAAAAATGACCCCTAATCGGCGGCGTAATCGTGCTATTGCCCGATCATCTCGCGGGTTAACGTCTTCGCCAAACAGCCGCACTGTCCCGTGATCTGGTGTGGTCTGACCAGACAGTAACTTCAGCAGCGTGGACTTACCAGAGCCGGAAGCCCCAGTTAAGAAGTAAAATTCCCCCTGTCGCAGTTGCAAGTTTACGCCATCTAAACAGGGAGTATGCCCCCCAAACGACTTCGTAACCTGCCTTAACTCGGCAATCACCTCAGTGCCAGATGGGGCAGTCGAAGTTTTTTGCACTACGGGAGCCGTGACCATTACAAGCGTTAACGTCGCCGTCGATAGAAACGACTCAAAAGGGCCTTCCATGCAAATTGCGGCAGGGCGAGCATCCGTCGCCAGCGCCAAGGTTCTTGGTAAAGGCGATAGAGCCACTCAAGGTGCAAGTTCCGAAAGAGTTTTGGTGCCCGCCGCTTCTGACCGGCCCAAATATCAAAACTCCCCCCCACGCCTACCCAAATAGCGGACGGGCAAAGGTGGCGATGTTCCTGAATCCAGTACTCTTGGCAGGGCACTCCCAACGCCACGAAGATAATGTTGGGCTGGAGAGTCTGCAAACGCTCTAGGAGTTTCGCTTCTGTCTCGGCATCGTGGTAGCCCGATTCAACACCAACGACCTTTAGGTTAGGCAGTTGGGTTTGCCAGCGTTGCGCCACCTTTTCGGCAATGCCCGGTGCCGCGCCGTAGAAAAATACGCGATTGTGGTGTTCCGATTGACTGGCTAACGCCAAGAGCGCCTCGGCAAATTCAATGCCCGGCTGGCGTTTGACTGACAGGCCGTGCAGCTTCAGGTAAAGAATGACCCCCGAGCCGTCAGGAATCACTAAATCTGCCTCCTGCAGAAGCTCGGCAAAGCGGGGGGTACGCTCTGCCAGCATCACCATTTCAGAATTGAGCGTGACCACGTGTTGACCGCGGCCACTGCGCTGCTGCATTAACAGCCACTCGGGGGCATTATCGACCAAGTGCAGGGGGTAGCCAAGAACGGCAACTTTTGCAGGGGTGGCAGGCATTAACGCCGGTGGGTAGGACAAGGGGACGGTGAACTTACAAAAGACTCATCGAGTGTATCTTACTACTATTTGCTAGCCGACAATTCTACAGTTGGCTAGGAACTTATTCGGCAACAGGGGTCTCCTCAAAATAGCGCAGTTGGCGCCAGCCGACAAAGTTAGCATAGCGCTGGCGATCGCCCATGCACTCCGCCACGTGCTCTAGCGGCGATAAATGTTTGGGTTCCGCCCCGGCCAGCCGCTGATACAAGGCGATATCCGATGCGGGATCACTGCGCTGCCCATCCCGTAAATAGTAGGAAACCCGCGCACACCGCGCCACCGCCATGTACTTGCACTCTTCAAGGCTGTACTGCTGTCGCTCGGTTGGATCGATGTAGGGCAAGTGCCACTCGCCTACTGCAAGCGGCGTAGGTTCATGGGAGTCCAGCAGCTCCTGAATCATTTTGGCTAGGGACTGCATTTCCGGCTGAGCATCAGGATGATTGCGCAAACGCAAGAAATTTGTCCATTCGGTGCTGCTGACCACGGTTTGCATCCACATCCACGGCTCTAACATTCGATTTACCACCTGCTTGTGAATGCCCAGCTCGTGCAGTTGCCGTGCCCCCTCCAAGACCGCAAGGCGGGTTTTCAGCCAAATCTCCTTAGCTGCCTCGCGATGCTCGCTTTCTTGGCGCGCCTGCATTCCCCGCTGGTTTTGACCCCAGTGGTAAGGGATAACAGGATTGTGCTCCACTTGCTCCATCATTTTTTGGACAGGAACGGCACGGGAGCTGGCAGAATTCCGAGAAAAGACACGGTGGGTGAGCAGTTCACTGTGGATAAAGCGCGGATACGTGAGTTGGAGGGTGACGAGCCGCACCCCCGCTGGTGAGATGGAATCGGCAATGACCCGTCCCTCTTGCATGGTTCCTCTTGATGAATGCAGCACTTTACTAGCCTAGTGGATTGCGCTAGAAAAAGACATGGCTATCGGGCATGAGGCTGAGCTCAAGGGGCACGGCGTGGGGATCGGTCTCGAGGGCGGCGTGGATGAGGGCGGCAACGGTCTCGGGTCGCAGGAGTTTTTGGCGATCCACCTTTAGGCTCACCCCATCCCAAAAGGGGGTATCGACACCCCCAAAGTAGAAGAGACTGAATTTGATGCCGTAGCGTTTGAGCTCCTCGGCCATACACTTGCTAAAGCCAACAACACCAAATTTGGCGGCGCAGTAGGCTGCTCCCATGGCCATGGAATGTTTACCCAAAATGCCCACCACCGTGCAGATGTGACCCCGTTGCTGCTCTTTCATCAGTTCCGCTGCCTGCTGGCTGGTGTAAAAACACCCCTTGAGGTTGAGATCCAGCATTTGATCCAGTTCGGCGGGGGTAATTTTGGCGTAGGGTTTGAGTAAACCAGCTCCCGCAGCGTTAATCAGCACATCGAGGTGACCGTACCGTTCCCGAATGACCTGCATTAACTGTGCCACCTGTTCGGGGTGGGTAATGTCACAGGGGTACGTCAGGATATTCGTGGAGACCGGCAAACTATCCGCCAACTGCTCTAGGCGATCGCCGGAGCGAGCAGCTAAGACAAATGTGGCACCTGTGGATTGTAGCCGCTCGACAACTGCCCGGCCAATCCCACCAGTGGCACCCACCACCAAAACAACTTGATCCGCTAAGAGGCTCATCTGTTACATTTCTTTACGTTCCTTTTCTATCCTAGCGGTAAACCTGAGTCCGCGATGGGCATGGTATAAAAACCAAGGAACTCAGCGACCTGACCCCTCGGCACCCTCAGCAAGGATTCTTAGAATGATGAAAGCGGCAGTGCTCTACGGCAAAGAAGATGTGCGCATTGAAAGCGTACCGGATCCCACCCCAGCGGCGGGGGAGGTGGTGATTCGCGTTAAGGCAGCCACCACCTGTGGCACGGACTTAAAGGTGTGGCGACGCGGCGGCCATGCCCGCATGTTAACGCCACCGATCCTCTTTGGCCATGAAGCCGCGGGTGAAATTGTGGCCTTGGGCGCAGGGGTCACCGGATGGCGCGTTGGCGATCGCGTCGTGGCCAATAATTCTGCCCCCTGTGGTGAGTGCTTTTACTGTCAGCGACAGGAGTTTTCCCTGTGTCCAAACTTAGAATTTAACAATGGCACGTTTGCCGAGTACCTCAGAATTCCTGCTAGCATTGTGCGCCACAATCTGCTGCGAATTCCCGATCATCTTTCGGATGCCCTAGCTGCCCTCACCGAACCCTTGGCCTGCGTGCTCCACGGTGTAGCTCGCTGTGGCTGGCGACCAGAGATGCAGGCGTGGCCCAGTCCGCCGCAAGTAGTTGTGATTGGCGATGGTGCCATTGGCCTGATGTTTGTGGGGGTGCTGGCGCAAAAGGGAGCGCGCATCCTCTGTTTTGGGGGGTCAGATCAACGGTTGGCGATCGCCCACCGGTTTGGGGCAGAACAGGTCGTTAACCATCACCAGTGCGAGGATGTGCCAGCGGTTGTGCAGGTGTGGACCGCCGGGCGAGGGGCTGATATTGTGATTGAAGCTACAGGCGTTCCCCAGGTGTGGGAGGTGGCGATCGCCTGCGGTCGCCCCGGATCAACCATTAACCTCTTTGGTGGCTGTCCCCGTGACACCCGCATTAGCGTTGATACCGAGCGTCTGCACTACGAGGAACTCACATTGAAGGGAGTCTTTCACAATACACCTACCTTTGTCCGCCAAGCCCTTGATCTAATTGCCAGTCAAACCCTGCCCTTCGAGCAGCTTGTGAGTGGTCATGCCCCCTTGGCTGAGATTGAGGCGGTTTTGCAGGCCATGAAAGCCCGGCAGGTCATTAAAGTGGCGCTGCAACCCTAATCAGCGGCGGCAGTAGGCCATCTGTGATGTACTCCTGACAGCAAAGCAAGCTTATTCTGCGGGCTTCTCCCACGGCACGAGTGTTACCTCTGGTTAGCCGATTCGAGGGTTTTAGAGTGAGGGAAGGGAGACTTGCCCCTATCCTAGCGCTTGGAAATTATTCTAGCCTGCTGTTAGGCGACCACTGCATCTGGTTGCAGGGCAGTGGCTAAGTGGCGTTGCAGGGTGTGCTGGGGTAGGCCGCTCTCCAGATGCTGCCACGGTAGAAGCAGTGTTGATGGCCAGTCGGCATGAACATACTGTTCAAAGGCTGGTAGCTCCCCCGCCAATTCCTTAAAGGCACGCCGATAACTGCCGAGGGTACTGCCGTAGTGACGGACACGCTCTAGCAAGGGTGCCAAGCGGCGATCGCCCCGCGAGAGCAAGGCTTGAACCAGCGAGTCACTGTAGGACTCTGGCCGCAACTCTACCCCCAACTGGGCAAGCGCTTTTTTGAGGAATTTGAGGTGCTTTTCGGCAACGAGATTGACCCCACACCACTGAAAGGGGGTGTGAGCTTTGGGGACAAACGTACTACAACCCAACGTGAAGCGCAGGCGCGGGGCGGTTTTTTTCAACTGCGCAAACAAGGCGACGGTGGCCTCCACATCCGCCTCCGTTTCTGTGGGCAATCCCACCATACCGTAGAACTTCAGCGCTTTCAGCCCGCCAGCTTGGGCATGGGCTGCCGCTGCCAAAATGTCGCTGGTCTCCAGCTTTTTGTTAATCACTGTCCGCAGGCGCTCAGAGCCAGTTTCAATAGCAATGGTCAGGGACTGGGTGCCCCGCTGACTCAAAAGGCGTGCCAAGGCTTCAGTTACGGTATTGGTGCGCACCGACGCAATACTCAGGCGAACCTCGGCAAATTGGGGCTGACTTAAGTAATCTATCAACACTGGAAACTCAGGGTGCTGGGTCACCGATGCGCCCAGCAAGCCAATGCGATTTGTGGCTGAAAGTCCCCGCTCAATGGCTGGAATGAGGGTATCAACGCTGGGGGTGCGAAAAGGCAACGTGAGATAGCTGGCCAAGCAAAAGCGACACAGTTCCGGACAACTGCGCACCACTTCCACTAGGTAAATGCTCTCCCACGCCGCTAAGGGAGTGACGACGGTGGAGGTGGCCAAGGTATTGCCCCGATGCACTTGTTTTTTAACAACCGCAGGCACACTGGCATGACTTGGCTCAATGGCGGTAATTTCACCCCTAGGACTGCTGTAGCTGACTTGGTAGAGGCTAGGGACGTACAGCCCCGGTACTTGCGCCAGATGGGATAACTGCTCGGCGCGGGGGGCGCTGCGGACTGCTGCCACCGCGGTTAAAAAGGGCTCCAGCAGGGACTCGGCATCCCCTAGCAAAATGACATCGAAAAAGTCAGCAAAGGGTTCGGGATTGGCGGTGAGAACCGGCCCGCCGCCAAAGACCAACGGATGATCCGGGTGGCGATCGCGCTGCCAAATCGGGATTCTTAACTGCTCCAGCAGTGCCAACACATTGCCGTAGTCTAGCTCCCACGATAGAGAAAACCCCACCAAATCCGGCTGCCGTGGTAGGGGCTCATGGACATCAGTAAACAAACGACTGACGGCTACATCCGGGCGGCTAGCAAGAATCGCCCACACTAGTTGATACCCCAAGCTGGTAATGCCAACACTGTAGGTGTTGGGAAAGCCATAAATCACCTGCAACGCATCGCTAGTCGGGTGCGATCGCTCAAAGAGATAGCGTTCAGCCGCAAAGGGGTTCGTCGCAGACACTAGGCAGAGCCCCGTTGCTTGGTGGTTTTAGCAGTGACTTTGGTCTGACGGGCTGTTGCTGTCTTGACCGTGGTGCTGCGCCGCACTGTTTTTTTGGGAGCCTTGGCCGCTAACAGGGGTAAGGCTTGCTCAAGGGTCATCGCTTCAACACTGACCCCCTCCGGTAGGGCAGCATTAACTTTGCCGTGGTTGACGTAAGGACCATAGGGGCCATCTAAAATTTGTACGGGTTCACCCGTTTCCGGATGATTGCCTAAAACCGCTAAGACTTGCTTTTTCGAGCGACCGCGGGTCGATTTGGGCATCGCCAGCAGTTCTAAAGCCCGCTCCAAGGTAATCGTATAGACATCATCCTCCCCTTTCAGGGAGCGGTACTCTTTCTCGCCATCGGGATCCAGCACGATGTACGGACCAAAGCGTCCCCGATTGGCTTGAATGAGTTTGCCGGTCTCGGGATGCACCCCAAGCGTGCGGGGCAGCGAGAGTAAGGTGACGGCTAAGTCAAGGGTGACTTCATCGGGGCTCACCCCCTTGGGCAGGGAAACTCGCTTCGGTTTGGGGTTATCGGGCGTGGCTTCCCCCAGTTGTACGTAGGGGCCAAACCGTCCCGTCAGCAAAAAGATCGGTTCACCCGTTTCTGGGTGCACGCCCAACTTGTCAGGCCCCTCAAGCTTTTGGCGGATCAGTTGTTCAATTTGCTCGCGGGTGAGGCTACCGGGCGTGGCATCTTGGGGTAAGGAGGCCTTAATTGGTTCACTACTATTGCCATTTTGATAAACCAAAAAAGGGCCAAACCGTCCCACAACAACTTCAGCGTTGAGTTCCGGCAGGGCAATCGCTCGCGCTTCTGTGGCTTCAATGGTGCGCTCCCGCTCTTTCACCTGCTGCTCTAGCCCTTGCTCGCCGAGGTAAAACGATTCAAGGTAAGGGCGCCATTCCACCTCGCCCGTGGAAATATCGTCTAGGGTTTGCTCCATGCGGGCAGTAAAATTCAAGTCCACTAAATCGGGGAAGTATTTTTCCAGTAGGGCAGTGACGGCAAAGGCGGTAAACGTGGGTTCGAGGGCGTTGCCGCGCCGGATAGCATACTCACGATCTTGAATCGTGCTAATGATCGTGGCATAGGTGCTGGGTCGCCCAATCCCCGCTTGCTCGAGGGCTTTAACTAAACTGGCTTCGGTGTAGCGGGCAGGGGGCTGGGTTTCGTGCCCGACACTCTCAAGGCTCTGGCAGCGCAAAATATCTCCCACTTGCATCCGGGGCAGGACAATTTCTTGGCTTTCAAGGGCGGCATCGGGATCATCTGACCCTTCCACGTAGGCGCGGAAAAAGCCAGCAAAGTCAATGCGCTTTCCATGGGCGCGAAACAGGGCATCGCCAGCACTAATGGAAACGGTTAAAAGCGTCAGGCGAGCATCCGCCATTTGGCAAGCAATCGTGCGCTTCCAAATGAGTTCGTAAAGCTCTAACTCCCGATCCCTCAGACCCGTTTCTTGGGGGGTACGGAACTGACTACCGGCAGGGCGAATAGCCTCGTGGGCTTCTTGGGCACCTTTGGTTTTCGTGGTGTACTGCTTGGGCTGGGGGGACAGATAGGCTTTGCCGTAAAGGGCTTCAACACAACTGCGGGCGGCGGCGATCGCCTGCTCCGATAAATGCACGGAATCCGTACGCATGTAGGTGATGTAGCCTTCCTCGTAGAGCTTTTGGGCAATGCGCATGGTGTCTTGCGCTGAAAGGTGCAGCTTGCGGTTGGCCTCCTGTTGCAGGGTTGAGGTGGTGAAGGGGGGAGCCGGTTTACGGGTTTGTTGGCGCTCCTCCTGTTCAGTGACCACCCACGTTTCCGTTAAGAGGCGATCGCGCAGGGTATTGGCCGCTGCCTCATCCAGAAGGAGCACGCCATCCGGCTGGCGCAGTTGGCCAGTGGCGGGATCAAAATCATTCCCCGTGGCCAGCCGTTGACCGCCGACACTCACCAAGCGGGCTGGAAGGAGCGCCCCCTGCTGATCTAGCAACGCTTTGATATCCCAATACTGAGCCTTGCGAAACGCCAGACGCTCCCGCTCCCGTTGCACCAGTAGGCGCACGGCCACGGATTGTACTCGCCCGGCGGAGAGGTGGGGGGCAATTTTGCGCCAGAGCAGGGGCGACAGGGTGTAACCCACTAAGCGATCTAAAATGCGCCGTGTTTCTTGCGCCCGTACCAGTTGCTGGTTCACCTCACGACAATTTTGCAGCGCCGCTTGAATAGCCTCATTGGTGATTTCGTGAAAAACCATGCGCCGCACCGGCACCTTAGGGTTCAAAAGCTGTAAGAGGTGCCAGCTAATACTTTCGCCTTCCCGATCTTCATCGGTGGCCAAGAGCAATTCATCAGCCCCTTTAAGGGCAGCTTTTAATTCCTTGACAACTTTTTGTTTGTCCTTAGGCACAATATAGAGGGGTTCAAAGCCAGCGGCCACATTCACTCCCAGCGTGGCCCACTCCTCTCCCTTGAGTTCCGCGGGTACATCGGCGGCACTGCGGGGCAGATCGCGAACATGCCCCATTGAGGCTTCAACGCGGTAGTCGGCGGGCAAGAATTTACGGATTGTGCGGGCTTTAGTTGGGGATTCAACAATAACAAGGGTGGACATGGCAAATGTTGCGGATTAGGCTCTCAAGCAGATTTCAGTTTAGAACAGAGAATGTTACCTCACCCTATCATGAGGCGCAAAGAGACAAGGTGTTGATCCTTAACTTAGCGTACTGTCGCAGTCTAATGTTGTTTTGATATTTTGTGGTGAGACAGGGGCAGAAATGTGGCAGCAACCTTCTAGGAGGGTGGGATGAGTGCACCGGAGCTTGTAATTGAAACGCGCAACCTCAATAAATACTTTGGCGATCGCCAGGTACTCAAAAACATTGACTTCAAGGTTGCCAAACAAGAGGTTGTGGCTTTGATTGGCCCGAGTGGCTCTGGCAAAAGTACCCTACTGCGCTGTTTGAACGGCTTGGAGACCTATCAATCGGGTGAGATTGTGATCCTGGGACAGCGACTGCCCCCTGTGGCTACCCCCCAGCAGTTACGGGCAATTCGTCGTGATGTGGGGATGGTGTTTCAAAATTTTAATTTGTTCCCCCACATGACGGTGCTGGAGAACATTACCACTGCGCCAATTTTGGTGCGTAAACTGCCCAAGCGGCTGGCAACGGATATGGCCGAAAGTTTACTGGCGAAGGTGGGGCTGGCGGACAAACGGGATGTGTATCCCAATCAGTTGTCGGGGGGGCAAAAGCAACGGGTGGCGATCGCCCGTGCCTTGGCAATGCAGCCACAAATTTTACTGTTCGATGAGCCCACCTCTGCCCTTGACCCCGAACTGGTGGGGGATGTGTTAGCGGTGATGCGGCAGTTAGCTGCGGAAGCCATGACCATGGTGGTTGTTACCCACGAGATGCAGTTTGCCCGTGAGGTGTCCTGCCGCGTTGTGTTTTTGGCCGAGGGGCAGATCCTGGAGGAAGGGCCGCCCCACGAACTGTTTCGTCATCCCCAGCAGGAGCGCACCCGTCTGTTTTTAGAACGGGTGTTGATCCGCCACTAGCCTTTGTAGGCCTTGATGCATTTTTCCACGAGGGGCTGTACGGCATCCACATCCTGCCAGCCAAGAATTTCCGTAACTTTCTTTTGCAAGTTTTTGTACGTGCGGAAGAATTCGGCAATTTCCTCTAGGCGGTGCGGTGCCACATCTTTGAGGGACTTCACCTCAGCGTAGCGGGGATCCGCGGCAGGCACACAGAGGATCTTTTCGTCGCGATCGCCACTGTCAATCATTTCCAATAGGCCAATGGGGCGAGCAGCAATGATGCAGCCCGGAAATGTCGGCTCGTCCATCATCACCAAGCCATCAAGGGGGTCACCATCATCGGCCAAGGTATTGGGAATAAAGCCGTAGTCGTAGGGGTAGTTCACCGCCGAGTAGAGAACGCGATCAAGGGCAAAAGCGTTCATGTCTTTATCAAACTCGTACTTGTTGCGGCTACCACCAGCAATTTCGACAAGTACGTTAACAACACCGGGTTCGGGTTGAGCAGGAATGCGACTGAGGTCAATACTCATAGGAATGGTTTTAGCGTGCAATTGACAGCAAAAAGTGCATTCAATACGGTGCCTGAATGCTTTTGCATTTTACCCCCTTAAGGTGCCAAACTCGAAAAGCGAATGTTGGCTTGCGCCATGCGCTGGAGGGCTTCGCCAAGGCGATCGCAGTTGGCAATTAAGCTAATGCGCACGTAGCCCTCTCCTCCCTCACCAAAGGCATTGCCGGGAGTCACGACGACACCGGTTTCTTGGAGCAGTTTGAGGGCGAAATCGGTGGAACTCAAGCCGGGGGGGGTGGGAACCCACAGATACATCGTTGCTTTGGTGGGGGGAATCTGCCAGCCCAGTTCCCCAAGGCCGCGAATGAGAAAATCCCGCCGTTGCCGATAGCGATCGCACACAGATGCCAAATAGCTATCGGGCAAGCTCAGCGCCACCTCTGCCGCCTTTTGCAACACCGAAAACACGCCGTAGTCGAGATTGGTTTTCAGCGTGCGCAGCCCTTGAATAATGTGACGGTTCCCGACGACAAAACCCACGCGCCAACCCGCCATATTGTAGGTTTTCGAGAGGGTGTGAAACTCCACGCCAATTTCTTTAGCCCCCTCAATTTCCAGCAAACTGGTGGGTTGATAGCCATCAAAGGCCAGTTCGGCATAGCACAGATCATGAACAAGAAGAATTTGGTACTCCCGCGCAAAGGCCACAATCTCTTCAAAAAATGAGCGGGGGGCAGTGGCTGCGGTGGGGTTACTGGGATAGTTAAAGTAGAGCACCTTGGCTTGACGTGCCACCTCGGTGGGAATCTCACTCAGATCAATGAGCCACTGCTTTTCGGGCTTGAGGATCAGCGGATAGATGTTGGCACCCGCGATCGCCGGCCCGCGAAAATGGGCTGGATAGGCAGGGCTAGGAACAAGAACCACATCCCCCGGATTCACGTAGGCTAAGGCAAGATGCGTGAGTCCCTCTTTCGACCCCAACAGGGGCAGCGCTTCACCATCGGGATCAAGTGCCACATTGTAGCGCCGTTGATACCAGCGGGTAATGGCCTGCCGGAAGACGGCAGTACCTTCAAAGGGGGGGTAGCCGTGGTAACTAGGTTCCTCAAAGGCGGCGATCGCCGCGTCAATGACGGGTCGTGGGGCAGGGCCATCCGGGTTGCCCATTCCTAAATCAATTAAATCTAAGCCCTGTTGGCGGGCTTTGACTTTCAGCTCATCTAGACGGGCAAAAACGTAGGGCGGCAATGCCCCGAGGCGATCGGCAGGTGCAATCCAATCGAGCCCCATCTAACGGGCACTCCCATCCATCACTTTGGCACTGTAGCCCACCCCTGTGGACACCATGGCTTCCAAAACCAGCTCCGGTGTCACTGGAAAGGGCAGGTAATGAATATCCGAGTTTGGGGCACAGGCAATCGTTGCCGCCTGCTGCAGTTGACCTAAGCTGGCCTCCTGCAACCCCAACTGCTCAAGACTACAGGGAAGCCCCACCTGCTCGTAGAACTGACACAGTTGCTGACGGGCGCTTGCCGCTAACTGGCTGCCCTGAACCAATTCTTCTAAGCGCAGTTGCACCAAGATGCCGTAGGCCACTTTTTCCCCGTGGAGTGTGCCTTTACTTTGGGGCAGGTGAGTCAGGCCATTATGGATAGCATGGGCAGCAACAGTGCGGCACTGGGCACCTCCCAAGCCACCCATCATCCCCGCCATCAGCGTGGTTGCATCGACAACGTTCTGCCAAGCTGTGCCCCCCACATCGTTGAGGGCAGCCAACGACTGCTGAAATAATAAATCCCGCAAAACCCGTGCCTGCTGGACAGCCATTACAATGAGTGTCTCTTGGCGGCTACCACTGCTGACTGAGGCTTCATACCACTTGGCCAAGGCATCGCCAATTCCGGCAACAAGGGTGCGTTTAGGCGCACTCTGCACCAAGCGGTAGTCCAGCAACAGCAGATCGGGACAGCGTCGCAAGGGCACATCGTAGGCAAAGGCGCCGGCCTCGGTGTAAATGTTTGCCAAGGCAGTCCACGCGGCACAGGTGGCTGCTGAGGTGGGAATGGTAACCACCGGCAGGTCTAGCTGATCCGCCAAAAGCTTGGCCGTATCCAGTGCTTTGCCACCGCCAATACCGATGATGACATCTGCATGGTGCTGCGCTGCCTCCTGCCGCAGTTGAGCTAGTGTAGCTTCACTGCACTCACCCCTAAAGGTACCCACTGCCAGCGAAAGACTCTGATCGTGGGCGATCGCCTCAAATTCCGCCGCAAGGGCTTGATAGCGCTCAGGAGTAGCTACAATCAGGGGACATTGCCCCAAATGGGCGATCGCTTCTCCGGCTTGGGGAAGGAGTGACCAACCACGGTAGAGATGGGTTGGGGCAACGCACAATACAGACAGATCAGCAGCAGTTACAGGCACGATAAAATCCGGTCAATCAATCACTGTGGCACATAGACAAGTTCAGACCAGTGCCATAGAGATCTATTATATTAGTTACTTTTCTGCTGACTTTCTGTTTGAACGTACAAGATAATCAGAAACACGGTGGGCACCAGCACAAACATCGCCGTTGCCACTAACCCTAGATCGTTAACTTCCATTGTGTCCTGCCCCCTTGCGATTGATGTTGAGGATACAGACTAGATTCTATCAAATCGCGCCTCCGTTTCACCCATGCGTTGCTGGTTCTGATTGCAGGCGGTAGTGGCGTTACTGCTGAATCACGCCCTTGGAGCTAGGAATTTGGTGAGTTCGCCGCGGATCGAGGGCGATCGCCATGCGTAGTGCCCGCGCAAAGGCTTTGAAGGTGGCCTCAATGATGTGGTGGGAATTAATGCCATCCAACTGCCGCAGATGCAGCGTCATGCGGCTATGGTTCACCAGCGCCACAAAGAATTCCCGCACCAGTTGAGTGTCATAGGTGCCTACCCGTTGGGTGGGAATTTCAAGACCATAGCTGAGGTGGGGACGACCCGAAAAATCTAAGGCCACCTCGACTAAACTTTCATCGAGGGGTGCCACAAAATGGCCGAAGCGTTGAATCCCGCGGCGATCGCCCAAGGCTTTATCGAGCGCCATCCCCAGCGTAATGCCCACATCTTCATTGGTGTGATGATCATCAATGTGGGTATCGCCTGTCGCCTGCACCCGTAAATCTAGTAACCCGTGGGAGCAAAGCTGATCCAGCATGTGATCGAGGAAGGGAATGCCCGTGTGGTTGTTCGCCATTCCCGTGCCATCTAGCCACACCTCCACGTGGACTTGGGTTTCCTTAGTTTGGCGATCGACGCTAGCGTGCCGCGGTGCAAAATCTTGCCTAGGCGGCGTGAGGGATTCAGAAACAGTCATGGATGGTTAGTTACTCGGTGTTGGTGTCGCCGGATTCCCAGTTGCCGCTGGCACTGTGCCTGAGCGGGGGAAGGGCACATCCACAAAACCCAATTCTAGCAACTGTTGATAGGCTTTTTGTCCCAACTCGCGAGTGGGGTTTTGACTGCGGATAATTTCCACCAAGAGGGGCACCGCCAGTTCCGGTTGGTTATTGGCGCGATAGACAAGCGCCAGTTGAAACGTAGCTTGGTCGCGCAGTTGAGCCGTTTCTAGTGCCCGTCGCCGACTACTATCCGCAGCACTGCTATCAATCCCCAAAAAGCTGGAACTCAAGGACTGGTAGAAGTTAGAAAGTTGGTTCATCACCGTGCGCGCCTCCAATAGCTTGCGCGCGGCTAGGGGGTAGTTGCGACCACTCACAGCAGCAGCCGCTTCATCCATCAACCGTCGTCCCCCCTCAATGGTATAGACCGTTCCGCTGGGTGGCGGTGTGGGTGCCACAACTTCGACGTTAGGAGCCCCTGCTTGGGCAAGCACCGCTTGGGTCGGCAATCCCAGCAGTAGCATCCCCAAAAGGAGGGATGATCTGGAGCAAATAGCAGAAGTGGTAACGGGCATGGTGCTGACCCTTTATAAGATGGAGGCAGTCAAGAGGACAATTGACATCGCGTATCTTATCACCAAGCATGACAGAGAGTTCAAATTTAAGGTTCCAATTCCTCATATTTCTGAGGCTGTGGCTATGGTAAATCCCTCGCCTCAAGGAACAATTGATGCTATTCGAGAACGCCGCCGGCAACTGCAAAGTAAGCGGCGCTGGCGCCAATTAGCTGGTTTATGGCGGACAACGGTGCTGTTAGGGTTGACCGGCACCCTAGTGTGGGGGCTCACGTTGCCTGACTGGATGATTCGTCGCCCAGAGCAGGTGCAAATCCGTGGCAACACCCTCCTGAAAACAACGGCGATTCAAGCCCAGTTGGCTTTGGAGTATCCGCAGTCTCTGCTGCGACTGCAGCCGCAGCCTCTCATTCACCGCCTTGAAGCAACTTTACCCTTACAGCGAGTGACGGTTGCTCGCCAACTTTTCCCACCCAAGCTGATGATTGAAGTGCAAGAGCGCCTACCGGTGGCGGCGACCACCTGTAGCTACTGCTGGGTTCGTAGCGAAGGCGGACAAGTGCAAGGGCCTGCCAGTCGTTGGTTCATTGATGCCATGGGAGCAGTAGCCCCCAACACTAGCTATGAGGCCAGTGCCCTCAAGCCACCCCCCTCCCTGATGATTCAGGGCTACTTTGTGGCAGCACCCCAGGGCGATCGCCCCAATCTGTTGCTGGTGACTCGGGAGCGCCAAGAACGCTGGCAGCAAATTTATCGCCTTCTGCAGCGTCAATCCCTTCCCATTACCGGCTTAGACTGGCGCAATGAGCAAAATTTAATTGTGCAAACCCCCCTCGCCCCCGTACACTTAGGGCCTGTGCAGGGGAACAGCAGCACCCTAGAGCAGCAATTAATGGCGTTGCTGAACTTGCAGCAGCTCCCCCAATACCTCGATCCAAAGCAAATTGTATTTATTGACTTGGTCAACCCCCAAGAGCCCCTTGTCCAAGTCCGCAACCAGCCTAGCCAGCAACCTCTGCCGCAGCAAAAACCCTAGAGGGAACTATACTGGTGGGTGCTTGAGTGCTGCCGTCTGCCATTCCAAGGGTTGGGGGAAGATTTCAATGCTCTATCGTCGCTTTGGTCGCACAAATTTAGCCATGCCCGTATTTTCCTGTGGCGGGATGCGCTATCAGTTTTCTTGGCAGGACGTGAATCCCAGCACGATTCCCACTGAAAATCAGCGTAACCTTGAGGCTACAATTGAGCGCGCCTTGGCCTTGGGCATTAACCACATTGAAACCGCCCGCGGCTATGGCACCTCAGAAGTTCAGTTGGGGCGCATCCTACCCCGCCTGCCGCGAGAAAAGCTCATTGTGCAAACCAAGGTAGGCCCCCGTGCCAGCGCCCAAGAATTTTGTCAACTTTTAGAAACTTCCCTGCAGAATTTGGGTTTAGATTACATTGACCTGCTGGGGATCCACGGCATTAACCTGCCCGAACATCTTGAATGGGTGCTCCGCCCCGGAGGATGTTTGGACGTGGTGCGGCAGTTTCAAGCCCAAGGCAAGATACGCTTTGTGGGGTTCTCCACCCACGGTAGTTTGGCAGTGATTCGCCGGGCGATCGCCAGCGATGTGTTTGATTACGTGAATCTGCACTGGTACTACATCAACCAGCAAAATTGGCCGGCCATTCTCGATGCCCATGCCCGCGATATGGGGGTGTTTATCATCAGCCCTGCCGATAAAGGCGGTATGCTCTACAATCCACCGCCCCGCCTTGTTGAACTGTGCACTCCCCTGAGCCCAATGGTTTTCAACGATCTTTTTTGTCTATCGCATCCCCAGGTGCACACTCTCAGCGTCGGTGCCGCCCGCCCCAGTGATTTTGATGCTCACGTTGAGGCCTTAAACCTTTTGGATCAAGCCGATACGCTCCTACCACCGATTCTCGAGCGATTGGAGCAGGCCGCGATTGAGCGATTGGGGGCTGAGTGGTACCACACATGGCAGCAAGGGTTGCCCGACTATCAGAACACTCCTGGCAACATCAATATTCCGACAATTCTTTGGCTGTGGAACTTGGCGCAAGCCTATGATTTGGTCGATTATGCCCGCATGCGCTATAACTTGCTGGGGAACGGTGGCCATTGGTTTCCGGGAGCTAATGCAGCCCAAGTGGATCAGTTCGATCTCAGCGACTGCTTGGCTGCCAGCCCCCATCGGGATAGGATTCCGCAGACTCTGAAGGCAGCGCATCAACTGTTGGCCAGTGCGCCGCAGAAGCGTCTATCGCAGTCGTAAAAAGATTGGGGGCTTTCCCCCACTCGATCGCGGAGAATTCCCCTAGGCTGTGGCAGAATAGTCACCGACAATGAAAGGGTAAGGGTAAGAGGATTACACCATGGATTTCATCTATCACCTCAGCAATGCGAGCCTTACCCTGCGGGTTGTGCAATTCTTGCACGAATATGCTAAGTTGCCAGTCCAGTTTGTCACAGTCATTCATCAGGTGGATGGCTGGGTGGTGCGGGTTAAAATGCACACACCGTTATCCGACGAGCAAGCAGGGAATTTTCGGGCATTCCTGAACGAATTAGGATTTCCCTACACGCCTGGGATCTCCTTAAAAATGGCACTGTGGGCGTTGGAAACCGGACAACCGATAGTGGATGTGATGCGCCGCTACCAAGTGGCAGTCGTCTCCCACGGCACGCCTAACTACGATGACATCGAAGCGTTTCGCAAACAGTTTATTCAAGGCTTGGGCTACTGTCCCGAAACCTTGGCCTAGGTTGGCCATGCTCCCAGCGGTGTTGGAGAATACGTTCGGCAAGGGGGAGGTCGCTGGGGGTGGTAATTTTTAGATTTGTTTCTTCCCCCATGACAATGTGAACGGGATGCCCTAGGCGCTCAAACAAGGCCGCATCATCTGTCACCTCCCAGCCTTGAGCCACGGCGATGGCATGTCCCTTCAGTAAATAGTCCACTCGAAAGCCTTGCGGCGTTTGCGCCGCCCATAGGGAACTGCGCTCGGGGGTTTCCTTAACTAGGCCAGTCGCATCGACGATTTTAATGGTGTCTTTAACGGGAATGGCTGCCACAAAGCCATCGTGCATCGCTAGGGCTCGTCCACAGCGCTCAATCAGATCGGGGGTGGCCAAGCAGCGGGCGCCATCATGAATGAGGACGTGGGTTGCCTCTGGCGGTAGGGTACGCAGGCCATTATAAACAGACGCTTGACGAGTTGCTCCCCCCGGAATGAGGGTCACGAGTTGGGATAGGCTCAAATCCTCGATGAGACGCTCCCACACAGGAAAATCTTCCGGCTGCCCGATGAGCCCAATCCACTCAACGGTTGGAACTGCAGCAACCGCTTGGAGTGTCCAAGCTAAGAGGGGCTGTCCCAGCAAGCTGAGGCGTAATTTGTTTTCCCCTGCCCCCATCCGCTTGCCCATGCCAGCCGCGGGAATGAGGATGTACATTTGGTGTGACCCTCTACGCAGCCTTTTGATTTTGCCACAGATGCGGCTGCCTAGAGCAAAAAATCCTCAAGGGGGGGGTGAGGAGATTGAATGGGGAGAACCTGCTCTAGATTGTCTTGGGGGTGGGCAATCACTTGTTGTGAGAGAATGGGATGTTCCGAGAGCGATCGCGCCGCCTGCACCGCCGCATTGACCTCAGCCACAGCACCACGGATGACGACAGTCCAGTAACCACTGCCAATACCTTCGCAGCTCACCAGTTGTACTTGGGCGGCTTTCACGAGCGTATCGGCAATGGCAAGGGCTGCAGGATAACCCATCACTTGAACCATACCGACGGCCTGTTGTGCCATAACTGTTAAGGACTGATGATTCACGGTGGCACTGTCATTCTAACGAGTTGCTAGGATCCAGAAAAGTTTGCCTTGAGGAGTTGATGCCCATGATCCGCGGGTGGCTGCAACCTATTTCTGCTTCGCCGATGCTGGCGCCCGCCAAGCAGGTGGAAGACTCCCTTCTGCTGCGGTTGGGGGTGCTGGGCATGGTCATTGTTGGGATTGTGGCCACTGATGTTGCGGCGGAGACCCAGAACAGCTTTTGGGCGGTGCCCTTATCGATTTGTGGGTTTAGCTGGAGTTGGTGGGCTCGTCGGCACCGGAATATTGGCACCAAGCTGGCGATCGCCCTCGGCATGATTGTTGCCTTGGCAGTGTTTTTAGGCCGTTTAACCCTGCTGGCTCAAGACTCCCGCATCCTGCTGACAGAACTGCTTATTCAACTGCAAATTCTCCACAGTTTTGATTTGCCCCGCCGTAAGGATTTGGGCTATTCGATGGTCATTGCCCTGATTCTAATTAGTGTGGCGGCCACGCTGAGCCAAACGATGATTTTTGGCCTTTTTTTAGTGGCCTTTTTGGCGATCGCCCTGCCGGTTTTAGTGATGGACTACCGCTCTCGCCTCGGACTGCTGCAGATGGCAGTGAAATCCTTGGGGTTGTCTTGGCGGCAGGGGTTGGGGCTCTTTGCCTTGATCTTGGGGTTGGGCTTGGCGGTGTTCGTGATGTTACCCCGCTTTCCGGGCTATCAAATCCGCACCCTGCCCGTGAGTGCGGAAATTCAAGTGGAGGGGGAATTTGACCAAACGCGGGTGATCAATCCCGGCTATGTCAGTGGTCGTGGCCGTGGCGGTGTGGGGGAGGCCTTAGCCAACGAGCAATTTGATAGCAATTTTTATTACGGCTTTAGCTCGGAAATTGACCAAACCTTCGGTGGTTTGATGACACCGCAAGAAATTCTACGGGTACGTTCCCAAGCCCCCGGCTTTTGGCGGGTTTTGGCGTTTGATGAATACACGGGTCGCGGTTGGCGCATCAGCAAAAATGAAGAGGCGGAAATTCTGCGGCGATCGCCTTGGAGTTTCCGGTACCTGCTCCCCCAGTCACCAACCGCGCTGCCCACCCGGGAAGTCATTCAAACTTATACGGTCGTCTCGGAGTTTAGTAACCTCATTCCCCACCTCTACGAGCCAAGGGAACTCTACTTCCCTACCCGTGAAATTGCCCGCGATCCGGAGGGGGGTTTGCGATCCCCCGTGCCCCTGCCGCAGGGCTTAACCTATTCAGTCATTTCCCAAGTGCCCGTGCGCGATCGCTCGTTACTGCGCACCGCCAGCAAGACCCGGAACCCTGCGGCTTATGAGCAGTACCTGCAAGTACCTGCTGCCCTCGAGTCCCGCTTGCAAACCCTTGCCCAAGACCTCTTGGCAAAAGCCGATCGCCCCATTAACGAGCCCTACGAACAAGCCCTGTACCTTACCCAAGCACTGAAGCAGTCCTACCGCTTGGACACCCAAATTCCAAAACTGGCACCAGATGAAGATTTGGTGGCCAACTTTCTTTTTGCGTGGCAGGGGGGCTACCCCGATCACTTTGCCAGCGCCCTAACGCTGCTGTTGCGCAGTATTGGCATTCCGGCTCGACTGGTGACCGGCCTTGGCACGGGGGAGTTCAATCCCTTTACGGGTCTCTATATCGTCCGGAATACGGATGCCTATGCCCTTACAGAAGCTTATTTCCCAGATTTTGGCTGGTTTTTGTTTGATCCGATCCCCGGCCATGAACTGTATCCGGCAACCCTAGAGGTGGATCAAACCTTTAGCGTGCTGCAGCAGTTTTGGCAGTGGGTCACTGGCTGGTTACCCACACCTGTCACAGGCTTTTTCGGCGCCCTGTTTGCGGCTGCGGAATCGGCGCTGACCCAGTTGATGGATCTCTTTTCCCAAGGGCTGGGCGGCATGCTCCAAGGGGTGTTGATCCTCTGTGGGGGGGCGATCGCCCTCTGGTGTGTCGTTCACCTGTGGCAGAGCTGGTGCTATCACCAACGCCTGCGGCGACTGAGTGCCATTGAACAACTCTACGTGCAAATGCTCGACTGGCTGGCGCAGCAGGGCTATCCCAAACGCCAAAGCCAAACCCCCTGGGAGTTTGCCCAAAGCTTACGCAGCCAAACCCAACTGGATGCCATCAGCCAACGCGCCATCGACACCCTCACCTATGCCTACGTTTCATGGCGCTATGGGGGTACCGCCTTGCCTTTACCTGCCCTACGGCAAGCTCTTGGGCAATTGCGGCAGCAACGATGGCGATCGCTCCAACACCGGGTGAGCCAGTTCACCCGTCGCCCTAGTCGTTGAGTTCTGGCGGGTTCTGCGCCTCATCACTCAGCAGTTCTGTCACCAGCACCTTGTCAACGCGGTTGCCATCCATATCCACCACTTCAAAGCGCAACCCATCGGTTTCAATGTAATCCCCCGATTGCGGGATGCGACCAAAGAGGGTAATAATTAGGCCGCCAAGAGTATGGTAGCTGGCACTCTCCTCTTGGGGCAGGGTGTCGCGCCGCAGCAGTTCCTTGAGTTCATAAACTGAAAGCAACCCATCCAAAAGCCATGAACCGTCTTCCCGCTGGATAATTTGCGGTTCTTCCCCTTCTTCATGGCGCAAACTGCCCACAATTGCTTCAATCAGATCGTTAAGGGTGACTAGCCCCTCAATGCCACCGTACTCATCGGTAATCAGGGCAATGTGCTGGCTTGACTGGCGAAATAACTCCAGCACATCAAGGGCACGCCGCCCCTCCGGCACAAAGAGAGCCGGTTGCAGCAGTTGCCGCAGATCCACCTCCCCTTGGGTGAGTCGTGCCGCTAGAAAATCCTTGGCGGAAATAATGCCCAAGCACTGATCAATTGTCTCCTCAGCAACGGGAAACCGGGAGTGAAACGTGCCGAGAATTTCCGCTTCAATTTCCTCAATCGGAGACTCGATATCCAGCCAAACAATATCTGTGCGGGGGGTCATCATCGATTCAATGGGGCGATCGCCCAAGTTGAAGATGCGCGCCACCATATCCTGCTCGGCCACTTCAAAAAGCCCCGCTTGGGCGCCCTGCTCAATCAGCACCTTAATTTCATCTTCCGTCACCGTTTGCTCCGCCGTGGTGGCAATGCCGAGCACCTGCAGGATGCTGTCGGTAGAAACACTCAGCAGATGCACAATGGGAGCTGTCACCTTGGTGAGCCACACCATTGGTTTGGCAATATTGCAGGCAATCACTTCGGGGTAGGTCATGGCAATGCGCTTGGGAACGAGCTCGCCAATCACCAAAGAAAGATACGTAATGCCTGTCACCACAATGGCAATGCTCAGGGGCTGACTATATTGCCCTAACCATGGCACAGGGGCAAGGGCTCCGTGTAGCCGCTGGGCTAGCGTTGCTCCCCCCACCGCACCACTGAGGATACCAATGAGGGTAATGCCAATTTGAACCGCCGAGAGGAAACTATTGGGAGAGTTAGCTAACTTGAGCGCGGCCTTGGCTTTGCGCTTCCCCCGCTTTGCCAACTGCTCGAGCCGCACCTTGCGGGCAGAGACCACTGCAATTTCTGCTCCTGCAAACACCCCATTAGCAACGATGAGCAGCAGCACAAACAACACTTCAAGGCCAGCGGCAGACATCCCAGTTACTCTTCCCGAGAGAACACCAGAGTGAACCTCGTCCTACGGCATCGTCGGCGCTCAGGGACACGGGAGGCACTGCTAGGTCTGCTGCCAATCTCTGTCTCCATGATGCTCTAGGAGTTTCTCCTCTGCCAGACTTGTTATAGCAGTCAGGATACTGGAATCTTCGAGTCTCTACAAGAGGGCGGGAACTTCCAACAATTGCCCCTAGCAGAATACTTCAGAGCTTGAGCGATTAGCTGCGGTGATTGCAGGTTAACGGGTTATGCCAACAGGATGTGCTGCCAGATAAGCCTGCAATTCACTCATTTGAAACAGCGATCGCAAAGGAATGTCCCTTGCCGCAAACGTCTCTGCACCCCCCTGTTCCCGATTCACAATCGCCAACACTTCGTTGACCTGATAGCCCGCTGCCTGCAGGCGATCCACTGCTTTTAACGCAGACCCACCGGTGGTAATCACATCTTCGAGCACTGTCACAACCGTTCCGGCAGGAAGTTCAGGCCCTTCAATAAAACTCATGGTGCCGTGGCCTTTGGCCTCTTTGCGGACAATGAGAGCCGCCCGATCGTGTCCCTCGAGAGCCGAGAGGACACTGACGGCCACCACCAAAGGGTCAGCTCCAAGGGTGAGCCCCGCTACCGCCCTGACTTCAGGTGCCAGTTCCCCTAAAAATAAGCGACCCACCAAATAGGCACCGCGGGCAGAGAGGGTGACGGGTTTACAGTTGATGTAGTAGCTACTTTTTTGGCCGGAGGAGAGGGTAAAGTCCCCGGCACGGTAAGCCCGCTGACAAAGCAACGCCAACAGCTCTTGCCGCAGATCCGATAACAATACATTCACGAACAGGCTCCTTAAACACAACGATGAGACAAAGGCGCCACCCCAAATGGCTACTTTCAAGGGGGCGGAATCGCAGACTGGCTAAGATGGTGTCACGGGGACACGAAACCAGTGGGTGCTGCCATCTTTCTGATCCACCAACTTGATCCCTTGCGCCAAGAGTAAATCCCGCAGGCGATCGCTCTCGGCGTAGTTTTTCGCGCGGCGAGCGGCATTGCGCTGCTCAATGAGGGCTTGAATCTCCTCTTCGCTCAGACTCTCCTGCGTGCTGGCGGCGTTTGTGGGTTTGACCTGTAGCCCTAAAACCTCGGCCAGTTGCACTAACGCTTGCCAATCGGCTTTCAAACTGGCGGGCGATCGCGTCAGCGTGCCATTGTGGAGATAGCGATGCTGCTCACGGTTGAGGGATTTTGCTAGATCAAATAGTACCGCCACGGCAGCAGCGGTGTTCAAATCCTCATCCATGGCGGCACAAAAGGCGCCTGTACTGGGGTGATCTTCAAGGGCAAAATTAGGTCTCTCGGCAGGCATTGGTAACGTCTGGTTCACTTGCAGGGCTTCTGCCAAGGTTTGCCAGCCTTTAGCAGCGGCTTCTAGGGCTGCTGCTGTAAAGTCCAGGGGCTTGCGGTATTGGGCTTGCAGCACCAACAAGCGCAGTGCCATCGGCTCCACCCCTTGCTTTAAAAGGTCGCGGATGGTGGTGAAGTTCCCCAAAGACTTCGACATTTTTTCGGTGTTCACCGTAACAAAGCCATTGTGGAGCCAAAAGTGGGCGAGGGGACGTTGGCTCACCGCTTCCGACTGCGCAATTTCATTTTCGTGGTGCGGAAAAATTAAGTCCATGCCGCCGCAGTGAATATCCACCGTTGTCCCAAAGGCTTGCTGCACCATTGCTGAGCATTCAATGTGCCACCCAGGGCGCCCTTTGCCCCAAGGGGCTGACCACGGCTCATAGACACTGGTTTCCTCCGGCTTTGCCGCTTTCCAAAGGGCAAAATCCAGAGGGTGCCGTTTCCGTTCCTCCTCTTCCGCCACCCGACCACTGGCTCCCGCCATCAACTGGGAGAGCTGCCGCCCCGAGAGCTTGCCATAGTCGGGGAACCGTTCCACTGCGTAATAGACATCCCCGTTAGCCACATAGGCACAGCCCCGATCAATGAGGCGCTGAATCAGTTCAATAATGGCCGGAATCACAGCCGTAGCGCGGGGATAGTCGCTGGCAGGCAAAATGTTGAGTTGGGACATATCCTCGTGGTAGGCCGCAATGTAGCGATCGCTCACACTGGCCATTGATTCGCCACTCTCTTGGGCGCGGCGCAGAATCTTGTCGTCAATATCGGTGAAATTTTGGACGTAGTGAACCCGATAGCCCAAAAACATTAGGTAGCGGCGCAGGACATCCCAAGCCACGTAGGAGCGGGCATGACCCAAGTGGCAGTAGTCATAAACCGTGACGCCACAGGCATAAATGGTTACTCGGTTTGCTTCCTGAGGAGTAAATGGTTCAAGGCGTCGGGAGAGTGTGTTGTAAAGACGTAAGGGCACAGAAACACCCCGCACTGGGCAACTATTGCAGCAGCAAATCTATCTTTGATAGCATACAGGATACCAAATCATTCAACCGAGGACAGAGACCCCCCCATGGCCAAAAAAAGCATGATCGAACGGGAGAAAAAACGCCAGCGTCTAGTGAGCAAATACGCCGCTAAACGGCAAGAACTGAAAGCTCAACTGGCTGCGGCAGAAACCCAAGAAGAGGTCATGAGCATTCATCGGCAACTCCAGCAACTGCCCCGTAACAGTGCCCCCTCCCGACTGCGGAATCGCTGCTGGCTCACGGGTCGGCCCCGGGGGTACTTCCGTGATTTTGGCCTGTGCCGAAATGCCCTGCGGCAGATGGCTCACGAAGGATTGCTGCCAGGGGTTGTGAAGTCGAGCTGGTAGGGCAAAAACTGACAGGGCTGCTGGATAGCTTTTGTTAAAAGGCGCTGGTAGGCTGATTCGGAGATAATGTAGGCACCAAAGCGCTCGATATGAGGATTAGGCAGTTGAGCATCAAACAGGAGGAAGCCGCGGCAGCGCAGGTGCTCTACGAGTTTTACCATCGCCACTTTTGAGCCATTGGGAATCCGGTAAAACATGGATTCACCGATGAAAGCGGCACCGATGACAATTCCGAGAATGCCACCCGCCAGCTCATTGCCCTGCCAAGTTTCAAAACTCACTGCCCAACCCGCTGCGTGCAGGCGGTGGTAAATTTTTTTTAACTTGGGTGTGATCCATGTACTTGGACGGGCAGCACAGCCTTCAACAACAGCGGCAAAATCACGGTTAATCGCCACCTGAAAGCGGTTTTGATTGAGCAGCCGCTGGAGGGATCTGGGGTAGCGGAACCGCTGATCTAAAGGGATGAGGGTACGCCGGCGACTGCTGTACCACTCGAGGCGATCGCCCTCCCCCATTAAGAAATAGCCTTTGGCATAGCCCTCCTCGATGATGGCTCGCTGAATTTTGGCAGCACTCCACTTGTTAAGATCAGAGTTCAGCATTGCTGGCTACGTCGCAAGGAAGAATGGGATCATAGGAATGAGTGATCTTTGCTGATGCGACTTATGCTTCCTATGATGCGTCTATCTGCAATCCAAGACTATTATCGCTACTGGCGCTGGCTCGCGGCTCTGCTGCTGGCGGTTTTTTTGATTCTCTTCACGCCTAGCGGGGCGATCGCCGAAGACTACACCAAAGAAGCCCTCATTAATACCGATTTTTCGGGACGGGATCTGCGGGACTCCCAGTTCACCAAGGCTAACCTGTTCCACAGTAACCTCAGCCACACTAATCTGCAGGGGGTGAGCTTTTTTGCTGCCAATTTAGAAGGGGCAAACCTCGAAGGCGCGGATCTGCGCTACGCCACACTGGATACAGCGCGGCTCACTAAAGCCAACTTAACCAACGCTATTCTCGAAGGCGCTTTTGCTTTTAACACGAAATTTGATGGTGCCCTGATCACAGGGGCAGATTTTACCGATGTTGATCTGCGCGAAGATGCCCGACGCCTCCTGTGCGAGGTGGCCAGTGGCCGTAATCCTGTGACCGGTCGAGAGACCCGTGAAACCTTACACTGTGAGGATTTTGAGCCTTAAGTCACTGGTAAGTCACCGGGGCGATCGCCCCACGGGCAGTCAGGGGGGATAAATTCTGATAAAGTATTACAAAAGTTAAGATTTATGACTAGAGCTTTTCATGAACGTATTGATTGTGGGTGGAACGGGCACGCTGGGGCGACAAATTGTGCGCCGCGCTTTAGACGAAGGGCATCAAGTTCATTGTTTAGTGCGTAGTCCCGCCAAGGCCACGTTTTTACGGGAATGGGGAGCAACGTTACTGCAGGGCAACCTCTGCTATCCGGAGACTTTGCAGGATGCCCTCAAGTACTGTGGGGCAACGGTTGTCATTGATGCCGCTACCACTCGCCCCACCGACACCCTGACGATTGAAGCGGTGGACTGGCAGGGAAAAGTCAACCTCATTCAAGCCGCGCAAGCCGCTAACATTGAACACTTTATTTTTTTCTCGATCATGGGTGCCCAAGACTATCCCCATGTACCGCTGATGCAAATTAAGCAGTGTACTGAAGATTTCTTGCGGGAGTCGGGGCTGAACTACACGATTTTGCGCCCCTGTGGCTTTTTTCAAGGCCTGATTGGCCAATACGCTATTCCCATTCTAGAGAATCAGTCCATCTGGGTCATGGGAGAGTCCACCGCCATTGCCTACTTGGATACTCAAGATGTTGCCAAGTTTGCGGTTCGCTGTTTAGGCCGTCCAGCCACCTACGGTCAAGCCTTTGATCTGGCCGGTCCTCAGGCGTGGACTGCTGACCAAATTATTAAGCTATGTGAAAATCTCTCAGGACAGGAGGCAAAGATTACCCGCTTGCCTATTGGTGTTCTGCGGGCAGCTCGACAGATGACCCAGTGGTTCCAGTGGACGTGGAACATTAGCGATCGCCTCGCCTTTACGGAAGTGATTGCTAGTGGCACCTCCCTCAATGCACCGATGGTCGAGGTCTATCGGCTTTTTGAGCTAGATCCGAGCGAAACCCTGACCTTGGAAGCCTATTTACAGGAGTATTTCACGCGAATTCTGCGTAAACTCAAAGAATTGGATTACGAAAAAGTGAAACAGAAAAAGGGTTCACGGAAAAAGCGGCGTCCATTCAAATCAACCCCCTAGGAGTGGCTGTGAAGGCGGGGATCATCTACAACGAAAGCAAGCCTTTGGCTGCGGAACTTGCAGTCCGTGTCCGCCAACTACTAGAACTTCAGGGTTGGGAGGTGCATGTGGCCACTGGTATTGGTGGCATTTTGGGATACTCCCGCCCCGATAGCCCCGTATGCCATACCCCCATTGAACATCTCGTGCCGCCCGGCTTTGATGCCACCATGGCCTTTGCGGTAGTGTTGGGGGGCGATGGTACGGTACTGTCAGCCTTTCGTCAGTTAGCCCCCTGCGAAATTCCCCTGTTGACGATTAACACGGGACATTTAGGGTTTTTAACCGAGGGCTATGTCCAAGATCTCGAACCAGCGCTTGAGCAAGTCTTGCGGGGAGACTACAGCATTGAAGACCGCACGATGCTGACGGTGCAAGTTCTGCGCGATCGCGAGGTCATTTGGGAAGCACTTTCCCTCAACGAAATGGTGATTCACAAAGAACCCTTGACCGGCATGTGCCACTTTGAGGTCGATGTCGGTGCCCACGCGCGGGTGGATATTGCTGCTGACGGCTTAATTCTCTCAACCCCCACCGGATCGACTGCTTATGCCCTTTCGGCGGGGGGGCCGGTCATTACGCCCGGGGTAGCGGCTTTGCAACTGGTGCCGATCTGTCCCCACTCGTTGGCTTCCCGTGCCCTTGTCTTTGCCAACAGTGAACCTGTCTGGATCTATCCTGCCAATCCCTTTAAGCATTTGATCTTAGTGGTGGACGGTAATGCAGGGTGCTACATTCAACCGGAAGACCAAGTGTTTGTCCAGCGGGCTCCCTATCGTGCCCGTTTTATTCGTTTGCGATCGCCGGAATTTTTCCATGTGCTGCGGCAAAAACTAGGTTGGGGGCTGCCCCACGTCGCCAAGCCGCGTCCCCAAAACCAATGCCATTGAGTTATGCCTGAGTTTGAGTCAGTCGCTACCCGCATTCAGCAACTGCGGCAACTGCTGCAACGAGCTAGCTATGCCTACTATGCCCTTGATGCCCCGATCATGGAGGATGCGGCTTATGACCAACTGTACCGCGAACTCCAGAACCTTGAGGCCGCGTATCCGGAATACATTACCCCTGATAGCCCCACCCAGCGGGTCGGTGAAGCCCCCGTTAGTCAGTTTGTCAGCGTTGAGCATCGTATCCCCCTCTATAGCTTAGAAAATGCCTTTACGTTTGCGGACATGGTGGCATGGCAGGAGCGGTGGCAACGCCATTGGCGTAACCTGACCGATAGCGATCCACCGGCTGCCCATTATCTGTGCGAGCTGAAAATGGACGGGATTGCCCTAGCCCTTACCTATGAAAAGGGGGTACTGGTGCGAGGCGCCACCCGTGGCGATGGTCAGCGGGGTGAAGACATCACCAGTAATGTGCGCACTATCCGTTCCATTCCCCTGCGCCTCAACCTTGACGAGCCGCCGCCCCTTGTGGAGGTGCGAGGAGAAGCGTTCTTGCCTCTTGATCGCTTTCACCAACTCAACCAAGAGCGACAAATTCAGGGAGAACCTCCCTTTGCCAACCCCCGGAATGCAGCCGCCGGCACCCTTCGTCAACTGGATCCGCGCATCGTGGCTCAGCGCCATTTAGATTTTTTTGCCTACGCCCTGCACTTACCGGAGGGCGGCAGTGTACCGCTGGACACTGAGCGCAGCGCCTTGGGTCAACCCCAGTCGCAACGCCAAGTTTTGACGGCGCTGCAACATCTGGGCTTTCGAGTCAATCCTGAAAATGCCGACTGTTCCACCTTAGAGGCAGTCCAAGCCTACTACGACTACTGGCAAACGGCTCGCCATGCCTTGCCCTACCTCACCGATGGCATTGTGGTCAAGCTCAACGATTTGGCACTACAACAGCAGTTAGGCTTTACCCAGAAATTTCCCCGCGGCTGTATTGCTTGGAAATACGAACCGGAGCAGGCGGTCACAACGGTACTGGGGATCACCGTGCAAGTGGGACGCACAGGTGCCCTCACTCCTGTGGCCGAATTAGAACCCGTGCACCTTGCGGGAACAACAGTAGCACGGGCAACGCTCCATAATGGCGATCGCATCGCTGAACTGGATTTGCATATTGGTGACAAGGTGGTCATCCACAAGGCCGGGGAAATTATCCCAGAAATTATACGGGTGTTCCCAGAACTGCGACCGGCCACTGCTCAGCCGTTTGAGATGCCCAGCCATTGCCCAGAGTGCCATTCTCCCGTTGTCCGTCCCGAGAATGAGGCGCTCAGCCGCTGCGGCAATCCTGCCTGTCCCGCGATTATACGAGGCCAACTGTTGCACTGGGTGAGTCGCGATGCCCTAGATATTCAAGGCATTGGCGAAAAATTGGCCCAGCAGTTAGTGACCAGCCAGTTGGTGCGCACACCAGCAGATCTCTATCGCCTGCGACTGGAAGATTTGGTTCAGTTGGAGCGCATGGCGGAAAAATCGGCCCAAAAGCTCCTCGGGGCGATCGCCCACTCGAAACAGCAACCTTGGCCACGGGTGCTCTACGGCTTGGGTATTCGTCACGTTGGCAATGTAACTGCTCAGGTGTTAGCAACGGCATTCCCGGACGCGGATCTATTGGCCACAGCTTCTGTTGCAGACATCTGTGCTTTACACAGCATTGGTCCTGAAATTGCCCAGTCAGTGTATGACTGGTTTCGTGATCCCCAGCATCAAGCCTTCATTGCAGAACTCAAAGACTTAGGCCTACAGCTTGCCCACGCGCCGGAAACATCTGCCACCGCCGCACCCCTGCACGGTAAACGTTTTGTTATTACCGGCACCCTGCCCACCCTCCGCCGCGAACAAGCCAAGCAACTCATCCAACGTCACGGCGGCAAAGTTACCGAGAGCGTTAGCGCCCAAACCGACTATCTGGTGGTGGGCGATAAACCGGGCAGTAAACTGCAGCGAGCGCAGGCTCTAGGAATTCCGTGCCTGAATGAAACAGACCTTATAGAAATGTGTCAATCGGGAAAAAATCTGTAAGAGTACCCAGCCACTCACCTTAAAAATCATTTAGCCTAAAGAGTAGAGTTGGCTTTTAATCATCACCTCCATTAGATTCACAGATTTTAGATTCGCAGATTAAGTTTATGGTATCCACCAGTCCTTCCCCATCGCCCAGCAAAACTGCCTCTATGCCGACGGTGACTGCCCCATCCTACCAACACCGACTCCATCAGACCCATCCTGCTCGCACTAATCACTACAGCCTGCGGGACTATCTCCAATTCAACAGTCAGCGGGGCACCATTCAGGATTGGTACGATCAGCGGGTGATGCTGGTTACGGAAGACTTTGTTATTGGTCTTGTGGAAGGCTTAGAGGAAGAGGTGGGGTCTGCTTCAGCCCTAGTGATGTACAAAATTGGCGAAGAATGGGGCAAAAAGGATGCTGCTGTCTTTAAGCAGCACTTTGAGCAGGACTACAAGCGTGAACTGCGCAAGTCCGCCTTAACCTTTATCCTCGAAGCATGGTTGGTGGCCTTTACCACCCAAGGCTGGGGCAACTGGGAAGTGGACTTAACCGAGCAAAAAAATGGCTTCATGTTCATTAACATTTTTGACTCGGTGGTGGCGCGTACCCTCGGCGATGTGGGGAAACCTGTGTGCTACATCTATGCTGGATTGTTTGCGGGGTTCTTTACTGGCCTCATTCAAAAGCCCTTGGGTTGTATTGAAATCCAATGCTATGCAATGGGGGAAACCTACTGCAAGTTTTTAGTGGGCAAGCAAGATCGCATTGATGCCGCCGCCTTTTGGCAAAATGAGGGCGCCACAGCTCGCGATATTGAAAAGCGTTTACGTCAAGGAGAGTTAGTTAGTCGATAAAGCAGCGGCACAACCGCTGAGGATTGAAACTTATTCCACCAGTTAAATCACTTGACCGTTGAGGGTTGAAACTTATGTTCCGCCAGTTAAATCACTTGACCGTTGCTGCCGATGGCCGTTATGCTCGGCCTGAAGAATTAAATTTCCTGCGGGAATACTTGGCCACCGTGGACGCACGCATTAGTGCCTACGAGAAAATTCGTGCCGAAGGTGAACTCATTGCCGATAAAATTCAAGCTAAGCAAAAAGCCGAAAATCCTTATTGTTTTCACTACGGCCAGCGAGATCGTAGTGAAATTTGCCGTCGCGATTTGGTGGATGCGATTCGCCTTTCGGCCTCGGCGATGCTCTTTGCCGAACTCGATTTAATGCGGGACAATTTTCTCCTTTGGTACCGCACAATTGTGAAAGCCTTTAATTACGAGACGATGGCGGATTCCACCTATGGCAAACTGCTGCCCAACATGATGAAGCAATTGCTAACAGCGGAGGAGCAGCAGGTGATGCAGCCTGTTCTTGCCCTGACCAGCTCAATTTTGTCACACTAGGATGCAGTGCATCTGCTCAATGTTGTCCACTTAATAACCAAAGTTTTATGCTGCGTCAATTGGAAAAACTGAGTCTTGAAGCGGATGGCCGCTATGCCTCGGCAGCCGAGCTACAGTTTTTGAAAAACTACCTAGCCGTTGCCGATCAGCGCATTAGTGCCTACGAAAAAATCCGCGACGCGGAAGACACCATTATTGAGCAGGTGGATCAACAGTTACGCGCCCAGAACCCCCAGATTTTCCGCAAAGGGCCGCAAGATTACACAGCGGTTTGCCAGCGCGATCGCCGGAGTGTGCTTCGCCTAGCTGCTGCGGCAATGCTCTTTGCGGATCTCGATGCCCTGCGGGATGGGTTCCTGCTCTGGTATCGCACGATCATTAAAGCCTTCAAGGATGAGAGGGCTGCCCAAGCCACCTATCAGGTGTTACCCATGGCAGTCAATAAAGTTCTTAGCCCTGAAGAAGCCGCTCACATGAAGCCCGTGATGGCTTTAACCCAATCGATCTTGGCTGACTAGCGCCACTAGCTTTGCCAATTCTAGCGATAGGATAGGGTTGCTGAAGTTAGCCTGGCAACTTGGGAGGGCTGGTCATGGCTCGCTGGAATGTGTGGGCAGTGCTTGGGGTGGCGATCGCCGGGGTAGCAATTGTTCAGCCCATGGCAGCAAGGGCAGCATCGGTGACAGAAGTCGCACGCATTGCCAAAAGTATTACTGTTCTCATTGAAGGCAAGAGCAGTCATGGCTCCGGCATTCTGCTGAAGCGCAATGGCAATACCTATACCATCCTCACCGCGCACCACGTGGTTGAGAAGCCGGGGGAGTACACCGTGCAAACTGCTGATGGTCAGCGGCATCCCATGAAAGCCAACTCTATTCGCCCGTTTCCGGGGGTTGATTTAGCTACCCTTGAAATTGAAACAAGTCGTGAGTACGCCTTGGCAAACCTTGGCAACTCCACTGAGGCTATTGAGGGGATGCCCGTCTTTGTGGCTGGCTTTCCCGCCCAGAGTGCTTCGGTTCTTGGGGGCATTTACCAGTTTACAGAGGGACGGCTCACGGCCAATGCCTCGCGCCCAATCCAAGATGGCTATGCCTTGGTCTATAGCAACGCCACCTTGCCGGGCATGAGTGGTGGCCCCGTCTTAGATGAACAGGGGCGGTTGATTGGCGTCCACGGCAGCGGTGATGTGGCCTCAACACTGATTCAGGAGGGCAGCAGAACCAATAACGTCTTTGTCAAGCGGGGCTTTAACTTAGGAATTCCCATCAACACCTATGTGAGCCTCGCTACCCCAGCCCCTGTGCCGGCAACCAATGGCACAGGTCGCCCGCCCGCGATCGCCACCGCCAATATCCCGCCGAGCTTGCCCATGAAGCCAGCGGACTACTTTCTAGCAGCGGAGGCTCGCTTCCAGAAAAAAGACTTTGCCGGTGCGGTTGAAGCCTACACGCGGGCGATCGCCCTCAATCCCAACTACGCTGAAGCCTACCTTGGCCGAGCTGTTGCCCAGTTTTTTGCCCTTGTCCCTAACCAAGACTTTACCCAATTGGGGGAAGAATTGGGGGTGAAGCACCTCAGCCGCCTGACCGAAGGCAATCCCATTCTCAAAGATGCGTTTCCCCCGAACCCACCCACCCCTCTACTAGACACCTTTAGCCGCAACGTGGCACAGCAACCGGGAACCCTGCAGCAGGATATTGCCAAAGCAATGGCGCTGAACCCCAACTATGCAGAAGCCTATGGTGTCAGTAGTTTTTTGAATTTGCTGTTGGGCAACTTTGGCAATGCCGTTGCCGACATTGATCGCGCCCTGACGATTACGCCCAATAACAACGACCTGCAAGTGATTCGCTCCCTTGCCCTCTTCTTAAGTGGGGATTTTCGCCAGAGTATTCCGGCCTTTGATCAACTGATTGCCGCCAACCCCAATAGCACCGACTACCATTTACTGCGGGGGGTGGCTGCCTTTTTAATGGGAGACTACGCCCTCAGCCGTCCCAGTTGGAGTGAACTGACTCGCTTGACCCCCAACGATCCCATGCCCTTTGCAGTACGGGGAGTCACCTACCTGCTCGAAGAAAACCCCCGCGCCAGCCTGCCGGACTTACGGCAAGCAGCAGAATTATACCGTCGCCAAGGTAACCGCGAGTCCTATGAAGAACTTATGGGTGTCATCCGTCAGCTTGAAAGCCTCTAGAGGCTGAGAACCTGAATGGTGGTGGTTTGGGGTAAATTGCCCGCTGACACCGTAAGGGAATTACTCCCACTGCGGCGCACTGGTGTACCCGCCATAACGGCCAAAAAGTCCTCTAGGCCGGTTAAATCGCAATTGTTGGGATCGGCGGCAGCCGTGCGAAAGTGGGAGGGAATCACTAAGCGGGGTTGCAATAACTCAATGGCGGCTTTAGCTTCAGTGGCGGTATAGGCTTTGTCGCTTCCCCCCACCGGCACAATCATGACATCGGGGCGCCCCATGAGAATTTTTTGCTCGATGCTCAGGGGCATAGCAATGCCACCCATGTGGAGAATGTTCACCCCGCCTTGCTGCCAACGCCAAACCACATTGACACCAAAGCGAAAGCCCCCAACACGATCGTGGTTCGTGCGAATGCCCTGAATGCTGAGGCCATTCACCTTATAGCTGCCGGGCTGAAAGAGCAGTTTTGGCCGTCCGGGTAACCCTTCAATGTAGCCCTCGTCCAACAGACGGCTGCTAATCATCACAATATCGGCGGCGACCCGGGGGGGGCGGAGGCCTTTCGTGCACCCCATGGGGCGAAAGGGATTCACTAGTAGCCGCTGACCGCTACCGCTAAAAAGAAAACAGGTGTGCCCCAGCCATTGCAGTGACAGTCCTGCCCCTTGGGCGTGGGCTGCCCAATGTCCGCCTAACGTGGCGATCGCCCCCACCTGCGCCCACCGCAAAAACTGCCGCCGTTCCATAGGTCTCCCCACAGTGCATTCCCAGCCAAGTATAAAGAAAATCGACCTCTGCCGCGAGGTTTACGGATGTTGCTGACGGGCAACCGTGGTGAGAAAGTTCCGGAGTAAGTCCTTGCCGCAGCGGGTCAAAATACTCTCGGGATGGAACTGTACCCCCTCAAGCGTGGGATACTGGCGATGCCGCACCCCCATAATTAAGTTATCCTCTGTCCATGCCGTAATTTCTAAGACATCTGGGCAGGTGTCGCGGTCAATCACCAAGCTGTGGTAGCGGGTGGCCGTAAAAGGCTGGGGTAAGCCTTGGAATACGCCCACTCCGTAATGGTGAATCTCTGAGGTTTTACCGTGCATCAGGGTCGGTGCTAAGGCAATTGTGCCGCCAAATACTTCGCCAATGGCTTGATGCCCCAAGCATACCCCTAAAATCGGGCAGTGAGCTCCGTAGGTGCGAATCACCGCCTCTGAAATTCCCGCATCAGCAGGTCGCCCTGGCCCTGGGGAAATCACAATCCCAGCGGGAGCAAGGGCATCAATGTCGGCAAGCGTGATTTTGTCGTTGCGAAAGACGCGCAGATCAGCAGCCACCGCAAATTCTGCCGCCAGTTCTCCTAAATACTGGACTAAGTTGTAGGTGAAACTGTCATAGTTATCAATAACAATAATCAACGGCCAAAAGCCTCCAATGTCGCAGTTTTTCGCAGCCTTATCCTCAGGGATAGTTTTGAGGGCAACCAACTCTTCAATGAATAGCTTCAATGAATAGCGGGTCAGGGGTCAGCAAGCATTATGGTAACAAACCCATGAGTCGCTGCCATAGCCATCACTCGCCCCTCAGGGTATCCCCTAGTTGGTGTAGGGGTTCATAGACTGGCTCTAGTGCGGCTTGGGTGTGGGCGATCGCCTGCAGCAGCTCGGCTGCCAAGTATTCCAGCGGATGGGGAGGGGGAGGTTGCCGATGGCGTCCCTTGGGGGTTGGTACGAATTCGCTGGCGACTGCTTGGAGTTGGTAAGCGACGGCTTTCACCTTGGCCAAATACGTGAGGGTTGCTTCCAATTGCTGGGCAATCACTTGGTGTTGCTGTTGCATTTGCTGCCACTGTGCTTGGGACACTCGGGGGGCAGCAGGCTCAAACCTAAGAGGCTCAAGATTCACAAAGAGCTGATCTAGATCGGGGAATTCGCCAGAGACTAAGGCATCGAGCAGCGCTGCGTCAAAGAGCTCGCGGAGCAGTTCCGGCGGAACAGTGATCCCGGTGTCGGTTGTGGGCTCAGGGGAAAAAGCCGGATCAGGAATTGTCATTTTGTCGCTACCGAAGAGAGCCGACCAGTCAGCAATTTAGAATGGGATTGTTATCAAACCCTAGGGGTTTGCCAGTTCCATGGACGTTTTGTTTAGTATGGCGTAAATTGTGACCTCCTCTTCTCCACCAATTGTTTTGGGCGTGACTGGTGCGTCTGGCTTGCTCTACGCAGTACGCACCATAAAATTTCTATTACAAGCAGGGTATCCTATTCAATTAGTGGCATCTAAGGCGGTTCATCAGGTGTGGCAAGCAGAATGCGGCTTAACGATGCCGACCCAGCCCGATAAGCAAGCTCTCTTTTGGCAGGAGCAAGCGCAAGTGTGGGAGGGATCCCTCGTCTGCCATCGACCCACAGATGTGGCGGCAGCGATCGCCAGTGGTTCCTTTCGCACCTTGGGCATGGTGATTATCCCCTGTAGCATGAGCACAGTGGCAAAGCTAGCTGCCGGTCTGAGTTCCGACTTACTGGAGCGGGTGGCGGATGTGCACCTGAAAGAGCAGCGCCCCCTTGTCTTGGTACCGCGGGAAACCCCCTTTAGTCTCATTCATCTCCAAAATTTGACCCAGCTTGCCTTGGCCGGCGCCCGTATTGTGCCCGCGATTCCCGCTTGGTATCACCGCCCGCAAACGATTGAAGATTTGGTGGATTTTGTCGTGGCGCGCGCCCTCGATCAGCTAGGGTTAGATTGTGTGCCCCTAAAGCGCTGGCAAGGACCCATAACCTGATGTCACGAGCTTGGGTATATGGGGGGGCGATCGCCCTCCTGACCACCTTAGTGGTGCAAAATTGGCAGCCAATTCTGTCGCTCCGGTTTCTGGGGCAGCAGACCCCAGCCTTGCCCCTTGCCTTTTGGATTGCCGCTGCTGCCGGAGTCGGGTTGCTGTGGGGACGCATTTTACTGCTGTTGAGTACCAGTTCCGCAACCGAAAAACGCACTGCTTCCCGCCGCGCCCCTGAGCCCACCGTTCCGCCAGAAGATCCCTCCCTGCGCCCACCCCCAGAAGAGGCTGAGCCTGAGGAGGATGTCGAAGATTGGTTTGAGGAGCCTGAACCGCCACCCCCTCCACGGGAGCCGGTTCTTCAAGATACACCGCCGCGCCGCAGCGCTCCCTACTCTCATCAATACCGTCCGTCGCGTAAGAGCCAACCGATACCACCGCCCCCCCCCTCCGTCGTGGATGCGGAGTACCGGATTTTGACACCGCCACCCCCCAGCGATCGCCCCGAGGATGACGAAGACTGGGACATCCACTTATGATCTCGTTAGAACTTGAACGATGGTAGGAAAAAACTGTGAACGTTGCTGTTGTTGGCGCCACAGGCCGCACAGGCCAACGAGTCGTCACTGCCCTACAGCAAGCCGGGCACACTCCCATTGCTGTGGTGCGCAACCCAGCGAAGGCACAGCAGTTATGGCCCAACGGCGAAGTGGAAATTCGCACCGCTGACGTTACCCAGCCCCAAACTCTCCCCAGTGCCCTCACGGGGTGTGAAGCTGTTATCTGTGCCACAGGTGCCAGTCCCAGCCTCAACCCTCTGGAACCCTTAAGTGTTGATTACTTGGGAACCAAACACCTCGTCGATGCCGCTAAAGGGCTCGGGGTGCAGCACTTTATCCTTGTCTCTTCCTTGTGTGTCTCCCAATTCTTTCATCCCCTCAACCTCTTTTGGCTGATCTTGTATTGGAAGCAGCAAGCGGAACGTTATTTACAAAACAGTGGTCTGACTTACACGATTGTCCGTCCAGGAGGTCTGAAAGAGACGCAAGAGGGTGGGTTTCCGGTCATTGCTGCCGCAGATACCCTGTTTGAAGGCAGTATTGCCCGATCCCAAGTGGCCGAAATCTGTGTTGCTGCCCTCGGTGAAGCCGCTGCCACCAATAAAATTTTTGAGGTGGTGAGTCGTCCGGATCAGGTGCCCACGGACTTTGCTGAGTTATTCCGCTGTGTACCATCGGTTTGAGGTTGGACATCATGCGTTTTTGGCGCTGGGTTTTAGTTTTGGCGGTGGGGATGGGGGGTAGCTATGCGCTGGTGGGGGGGCGATCGCCCGCCCTGTTGTGGTACCGTTGGCAGTCCGGCCAAATTGCCCCCCTAGCGATGGAAGGGGGTGACCCCTACGTGCGTGCCCTCATGCGCACCATTTCTGCCAGTGAAGCGAACGATGCCAACCCCTACACCCTTCTGTACGGTGGTGAGCATATCCGCGATCTCAGTCATCATCCGGATCGCTGTGTTCCTATTCGCCGCGGCCCAAATCAGCACCTGTGTACAACGGCTGCCGGTCGCTACCAATTCCTGAGTTCCACTTGGGCTGAAAAAGCAGCTCAGTATCACCCAGCCCCACCGACTTGGTTCTGGAGTCAGTACAGTTTTGCGCCTGAGTACCAAGATCAAGTGGTCTATCGCTGGTTAACAGATACCCAAGCCTGGAATGCCAACATTCCCCAGCTTTTGCGCGAAGGCCAAGTGCAGAGGGTTTTTGCCCTTTTGTCAGATACCTGGACCAGCCTTGGTTACGGCATTGAAAGCAACCTCATTACACCCCATTTAGAAGAGATTTACCATCAACTATTATCCGAAGAATTAGCAACCCAGAAAGCAGCTCTCAGCCCTTGAGAAAGCTGTAGTACAGGGAGTATCTATGTATAGCCTTCATCCCCCAACTCCTGCTTCGCGCGCCCTAAGTCCTTCGGACAGCAAGCAACAGCCTACTCCCAAAAAGGAAGAAGGGGAGCCAGATTCAAAGTCCCTCTCCCTTCTTGGCAGAGGGATTTAGGGTGAGGGGTTACAAAAGTGCGATAGACGCGTAGTGCAGGATTACGAGATAGCTGCAACATAACATAATCTTTGTTTACATATTAATAACTTCCTTATGGAGGTTATCAACAATTATCTCAACTGCTCTCAGCATCGGGGATCAATTTTTTATAGTGGAAGTAGAGCAGGATCTGCTGTCTTAGGAGTTGACCTATGTTTAAGACACTGCGGCAAAAACTACAGGGTATGATGGAGTTTGTAATGGAAGCCTTTGGACGCATTTTCACACCCCGCGACGACCATTATCCCTCCACGGGGGCACAACCCTTTACTGGCACTCGTCCCCGCAAAAGCTAATTGACTAGAATGTCTAATTGGCTGGTGTCACTGGCAATGGAGAGCGCACACCGCGATCATAAATTTCAATATTCCATTGACCACTGCGGTCAGATTGGAAGGTAACAAAGCGGCCATCGCCGCTAATCGCTGGAAACTGTACCTCTCCCTGCCAAGTGGCTGTAATTATTTCTTGCTGCCGCGTCAGCCGATCGTACACCACAATATCGGATTTACCGCGAGCTTCTGAACGAAAGGCAATATAGCGACCATCACCGCTAATACTGGGTTGATCTTGGACAATCCCCGGGCGATTGAGGCCGGGTAAGGGTAACAGTTGCCGCTGCGCTACATCAAACAAGAAAATGGCACGATACCCGTGGCGATCGCTCACAAACACTAGATAGCGACCATCGTACGAGAGTTGGGGGGAGTCTTCGCGTGCTAAGGAATTCAAACCGCCCCCCAGTGGCTCAGTGGGCAAAAGGAGGTAATTGCCCCCCCAACAGCCCCCTAAAAATACCAGCAATAGCCCCCAAAGGGGAAAGTTAACAGCATATAACAACATTGGTTAAGGAATATAACAGATATTTAATTTCGACTTAACGTTTTGCCAATCCTCAACCCTTATGCTAACTTGATAGTAGGCACAGTAAATAACAGTTAGTGACAAGAGTGAACTAAGAGCTTGTGCCGCCTCGCTCGCTAGTTCAGGATAAAGCAAAGCTACTGCAAGATAAATGATACCTGTCGTGATTTAGGTCAATCTTGATAGTAGCGATCAAACAACTTAATCCATCTCATACTCATTGTTTTTCCCTGCTTTATCCAGCCTTGTCACCGTAGTGGTTACTGCCGAAGTCCCCATATTGTTGCTAAAGGGAGTTAAGGCAAGCTTAGCTGTCTTTCAGTTAAAGATAGTTGCTAGCACCATAAAAGTACCGTCAACGTTGACATCAAGAGTACGCTGAAGGAACACTAGGAGTGCACGACTCCAAGCCTAATCGGTTTAGATGCCCGAAGGGGGCTGAGGTGCTACAGGGAACCACGCTTTGTCCACCTTAGTTGTTGAGTAAACATCATCGTTGCTAACTTCCTTAGGGGTCGAGTTGCCGTCAACTTGACCCCCTCGTTTTATTTCAATTTTCAATTGATGAATCTGCAGGGCAGGGAATCCTAGGAGGCGCTCAGTTGAGGCTGGCGCATTGCCCGCGCTAGCTCAGCCGCCACTTCCGGACGGGAAAATTCCGGGGGGGGTAGCTCGCCTCGGCGCAGCATTTCCCGCACCTTGGTTCCAGAGAGGTGGATCCGCTCCTCAGGCTTGCTGGGGCTGGTTTTACTGGTGGCCATAGACTGGGTGCGGGTGCAGTAGAAGGCGTGCTCAAATTTTAAGGGCACAATTCCGAGGGCTGCCGGATCAAATTCATCAAAAATGTGCTGGGCATCGTAAGTGCCGTAGTAGTCGCCCACCCCAGCATGGTCACGCCCAACAATAAAGTGGGTACAGCCGTAATTTTTGCGCACCAAGGCATGGAAAATGGCTTCCCGCGGTCCTGCGTAGCGCATAGCAGCCGGGTTAATGGCCAGCACGACCCGATCTTGGGGATAGTAGTGCTCTAGCATAATTTCGTAGCAGCGCATGCGCACATCAGCGGGAATGTCATCCTCCTTGGTGGCACCCACGAGGGGATGCAGAAACAGGCCATCAACAATTTCAAGAGCGCATTTTTGAATGTACTCGTGGGCGCGGTGAATGGGGTTACGGGTTTGGAACCCGACAATGGTGCGCCAGCCTTTTTCCCGGAAAAGGGCGCGGGCCTCGGCCGGATCAATACAGTAGCGGGGGAATTGAGGATGGGGGTGCCGCTCCAATAACCAAATGGGACCAGCAAGGTTGACTTCGCCCTGTTGATAAACTACCTTGACGCCCGGATGCTTATCGTCTTCGGTGCGATAGACACAGCGGGCTTCTTGGCGCTTGTCGTAGGTATATTTTTCCGTCAGCTCAAGGAGGCCGAGGAACTCACCCGTGGGGCTATCCAGACGGATGGTTTGGCCAATCTCGAGGGGGGCAGCCACCTCCGGTGTAACGGAGAGGGTAATGGGAATGGACCAAGGCAGGCCATTCTCGAGGTACATTTCGTTGACGACTCGTTCGTAGTCTGCCTGTCCCATAAACCCCGTGAGGGGACTAAACCCGCCAATGGCAATGAGTTCTAAGTCAGAAACCGCCCGCTCATCCAAGCGTACGCGCGGTAATTCATCGGCGCGATCGCGCCAGTACTGTTTCTGTTCAGGGGACAAAATGCGGTTCACCAGCACACCCCCGTGGGGGGCGATCGCATCGTTTAGTGCACTCAACGTTAAACTCCTTGGGGCCACTTGTTGCAAAACTTCATAACATAGGAGTCATTATTCACTGAATAGGGGCATGACACAAGCCAACAGGGAGGCCTACCGCTACGGTGTCGAACGCGACTGGTGCTGGCGGGGCTGGCAGAGTCGTTACAGTTTTTGGCAGCCATCCACCGCATCGCGCCCACCGCTGCTGCTGCTCCACGGTTTTGGTGCGTCCTTGCGGCACTGGCGGCACAATTTACGCGTCCTAGGTAGCCACTACCCCACCTATGCCTTGGATTTACTGGGGCTAGGGGCTGCCGAAAAACCCATTGCCACCTACAGCGCTGACTTTTGGGGGCAGCAGGTTTATGCTTTCTGGCGGCAGTTCATTGGCACACCTACGGTTCTCATCGGTAACTCCATTGGTGCCCTCATTGCCCTGACCTGTGCCTACCGCTATCCCGCCATGGCAGCCGGGGTTGTTATGCTCAGCTTGCCGGATCCCGCCATTCGCACAGAGATGATACCGCCGGCGATCGCCCCCCTGATTAGTGGCATTGAGCAGCTTTTTACAGCCCCGTGGCTGTTGCGGGGGATCTTTTACATCGTGCGCCGTCCCGCGATTGTCAAACGCTGGGCTCAACTGGCCTATGCTAACCCCGCTTGTGTCGATGCTGAACTTCTGGAGATTCTCCTCACCCCCGCTGGTGATGCCCAGGCGGATCGCGCTTTTAGCCAAATTATTCGCGCCATGACCCGCCCTAACTTTGGTCCTAGTGCCAAAATAATGCTGCAATCTATCCCACAGTCTCTATTGTTAATCTGGGGAGAACAGGATCGCTTCATTCCTCCGCCACTGGCCAGCCTATTCCAGCAGGTGCAGGCCAACCTACAATTAGTGAAACTAGCCGCTGGGCATTGTCCCCACGACGAACAGCCGACGGAAGTCAACCGAATCATTTTAGAGTGGCTTGGTAACCGCGTTTTGGAGATTTCCCCCCATGACCAGCAAACGGAGTTCTGACATTGGTCTTCTCCTCGGCACCCTTGTGCTCAGTGGCATAGTGGCCGGCGTGGCCTACTGGCAACTCAGCAGCCGCTGGAGCGGGGGAGACCCCCTCCCTATTGTGGGCACGACCACCTCCCGCTGGCAAAAAGTTGCCCTTGCCATGACGTTGCGGGGGCACGAAGACGAAGTGAATGCCATTGCCCTGAGTCCTGACGGTGACTTACTGGTGAGTGGTGGCGACGATCGGGTGCTGCACTTTTGGAACTTGGCCACCGGTACTGAACTGGGGCAAGCCAGTGGCCATACGGATTGGATTTATGCCCTCGTCATGACCCCCGATGGCCAAACCGTGATCAGCGGTAGCAAAGATAACCAAATTAAACTCTGGAGCACGGGCGATCGCCAACTGCGGGCAACCCTCAGCGGCCACCGCGACTTCGTCAATGGCTTAGCCCTCAGCCCCGACGGTCGTACCCTTGCCAGTGCTAGCTACGATCACAGCGTCAAGCTCTGGAACCTGAGCACGCTGCAAGAAATCACCACCCTCGGCGGCCATGGCGGCATTATGCTCACCGTTGCCATCAGTCCAGATGGTCGCTTTGTAGCTACGGGTGGCGTTGACACTCAGATTCGCCTGTGGGATTTAGCCAGCCAACGGCTGCTGCGTACCCTTGAAGGTCACACCAGTGATGTCAATAGCCTTGCCTTTACCCCCGACACCAGCCAACTCGTGAGTGGTAGCGACCAAGACGGCATTAAGGTGTGGAACCTAGTAACCGGTGAACTAGAGCACCAGTTTGCTGCCGAAAATGGCCAAGTTTTCAGCGTTGCCGTCAGTCCTGATGGCAGCACCATTGCCAGTGGTCATGGCGACCAAACCGTGAAGCTTTGGACGCTTTCGGGGGAGCTTTTACGGACATTGAAGGGACACTCTGGCGCGGTGTATAGCGTTATCTTTGGCCAAGATGAACTGATCTCCGCCAGTGAAGATAGCACCATCAAGGTGTGGCGTATTTTGCCGGGCACCTAGCCCACACTCCCTTCCAGCTTCAGGCTCAAGAGCCGATCCGCCTCCACCGCAAACTCCATCGGCAGTTGGTTAAACACATCCCGACAAAAGCCACTAATCATCATCGAGACGGCATCCTCAGCGGCAATGCCCCGCTGGGCAAAGTAGAACAACTGATCCTCGCCAATTTTGGAGGTGGAGGCTTCGTGTTCGACCTGAGCTGTGGGGTTTTGGACTTGAATGTAAGGGAACGTACTAGCATTGGATTGGTCGCCAATCAGCATCGAGTCGCACTGGGAATAGTTGCGCGCCCCCGTTGCTTTAGGGCCAATTTTTACCAAGCCACGGTAGCTATTCTTAGAATGCCCCGCCGAAATGCCCTTCGAGACAATCGTGCTGCGGGTATTCTTGCCCACGTGAATCATTTTTGTGCCCGTATCCGCCTGCTGCCAATGATTCGTCAGGGCTACGGAGTAAAATTCACCCACGGAATTGTCCCCCACCAGAACACAACTGGGGTACTTCCACGTGATGGCTGAACCTGTTTCCACCTGCGTCCAAGAAATTTTTGAGTTGCGTCCCAAGCAGAGGCCACGCTTGGTGACAAAGTTGTAAATGCCACCTTTGCCGTTTTCGTCCCCCGCGTACCAGTTTTGCACTGTGGAGTATTTAATTTCAGCGTTATCGAGAGCGACAAGCTCCACCACCGCCGCATGGAGTTGGTTGGTATCAAACATCGGTGCGGTGCAGCCTTCGAGGTAACTCACGTAACTGCCCTCATCGGCAATAATCAACGTGCGCTCAAACTGACCTGACTCGCCGTTGTTAATCCGAAAATAGGTGGACAACTCCATCGGACAGCGGGTGTTTTTGGGAATATAGACGAACGACCCATCGGAAAAGACCGCTGAATTGAGCGCTGCATAGAAGTTATCCCCAATGGGCACCACGCTCCCGAGATACTTCTGCACAAGGTCGGGGTACTCCTGTAGGGCTTCAGACATCGAGCAGAAAATCACGCCCTGCTTTGCCAATTCTTCCCGAAAGGTTGTGGCCACCGAAACGCTGTCAAAGATGGCATCTACCGCCACATTGCTCAGCCGCTTTTGCTCCGAGAGGGGAATCCCTAGCTTTTCAAAGGTTTCTAGCAGAACTGGATCCACTTCATCGAGGCTTTTGAGTTTTTCTTTTTGCTTTGGTGCTGAATAATAAACAATCTCTTGATAGTCAATGGGCGGGTAGCTGACTTTCGGCCACGTCGGCTCCTGCATTGTCAGCCACTGCCGATAGGCGCGCAGCCGGAACTCGAGCATAAACTCCGGCTCGTTCTTCTTGGCGGAAATGAGACGAATAACCTCTTCGTTGAGACCGCGAGGAATGGTGTCTGTCTCAATCTGGGTGACAAAGCCGTACTTGTAGGGCTGATTGACGAGGGATTGTACCGTTGCCGACATTGAGTGTTCTCTTTGGGTGAAGAAGGGCAGAGTTTCGAGTATATTAAGCAACAAGGCCGTTGCTTTATCTCTAGGACTAATTTAGCAATAAAATGGTTGTTAAAGTCAAGGCGTGAATTTGTTTAGCAGTGACTGCCGTTGCCCTTGGCCTGTGCCTGTGGCAGGCATCGCCAACGGAGCGATTGAGGATGAAAACAGCGGTGACTCTCACATCCGACACTAAACATGACATCTTACACTGCCTGCTTCGCCATGGGCACCTCAGCGCCCAAGAGTTAGCAGCCCAGTTGGCCATTAGTCCGCAAGCGGTGCGCCGCCATCTGAAGGAACTGGAAGCGGAGCAACTGGTCACTTACGAAGTGCTCTCGGGCACCGTCGGGCGGCCACAGCACCGGTATGCCATCAGCGAGGCCGGACGGGAAGAACTGCGGCAGTGGCAGCGTCGCCAAAACGCCAGTGGTGCCAAAGGATTTGCCGTGGAGCTATTGGAGTCTGTTGCCGCCACCCTAGGGCCAGAGCAGGTTCAGGATGTGTTGCAGGTGGCATGGCAGCGGAAAGCCCGTGACTACCGCCAAAAAATCGGCACCGGGTCTCTGGCGGAGCGCCTGCACCGCTTGGTAGCACTGCGACAACAGGAAGGCTACATGGCTGAGTTTTATCCTGTGCAGGACGTTGATCAGCCTGCTGCCTATTTATTTACGGAATATAACTGTGCCATTTCAGCGGTCGCCCAGTCGTTTCCGGCGGTTTGTGATCATGAATTACAGATGTTTGCGATCGCCCTCGAAGATTGTGTTGTTGAGCGCACCCACTGGATTGTCGATGGTGAGCATCGCTGTGGTTATCTCATTCGTCCCCTCAGCTAAACACCCGAGCGGTTGAAAAGACCTCCAGTTTGCAGTAGGATGCTTGCAAACTGTGAGGTGATGACAGCAATGGGTCAGCAACAATCGTGGGTCAAAACATTTACTAGTCTGCTGGTTCTGTTGGGCTTGGGTGCCTGCAACAATGTGGGCACCCCAACGGGTACCAATGGCAATGGCCTGCGCATTGGCTCGCTGCTTCCCTCGACAGGTGACCTCGCCTCCGTAGGGACGCCAATTGCTGAAACAGTGCCCCTGGTGGTGGAAACCGTGAATGCTTGTGGTGGGGTGAACGGCCAGCCCGTGACCCTCATTGCTGCTGATGATCAATCCAATCCCGCCGCGGGCGCCGAAGCGATGACCAAGTTGGTGGAAATTGATCGGGTGGCTGGCGTGGTAGGCTCCTTTGGCAGCAGTGTCTCGAATGCTGCAGCTGACATTGCCACGCGCGGGCAGGTGATGTTAGTGTCTCCGGGCAGTACCAGCACGTTACTCACCGAGCGGGCACAACGGGGGGACTTCAATGGTTACTGGGCCCGCACGGCACCCCCCGATAACTACCAAGCCCAAGCATTAGCTCAGCTAGCCAAGAAAGAAGGATTTCAGCGGGTCTCGACAGTAGTGATCAACAACGACTACGGCCGCAGTTTTGAGCAGGAGTTTACCCGTGCCTTCAAAGCCCTAGGTGGAACTGTGGTTAATGAGGATCGCCCCACCCGTTACGATGAGCGTGCCACGACCTTCACCACGGAAGCAGCGGCAGCCTTTGCCGGTAACCCCGATGCCGTAGTCGCCATTTTGTATCCAGAAACCGGTAGCCTGTTGCTGAAATCTGCTTTTGAGCAGGGCTTAACTCAGAATGTTGCCATTTTGCTCACCGATGGCGTCAAGTCAGAAAGTTTTCCAGAGCAGGTGGGGCGCACGCCTGACGGCAAGTATATTATTGCTGGGGCAAAGGGAACGGTTCCGGGCGCTGATGGCCAAGCTCTTGGGGCGCTGCAGGCGCTCTGGCGCACGAAAAAAGGAGGAGAACTACCCGCCTTTGCGGCGCAAGCATGGGATGCGGCGGCTTTGCTGGTGCTAGCAGCGGAGGCAGCAAAGAGTAATACGGGCGAAGGCATTCGCTCCAAGTTGCGGGACGTGGCCAATGCTCCAGGTGAAGAGGTAGATGATGTGTGCACTGCCCTTGCCTTACTGCGGGAGGGCAAGGAGATTAACTACCAAGGTGCCAGTGGCAATGTTGATATTGATGAAAACGGGGATGTGGTCGGAGTCTATGACATTTGGCAAGTGACCGATGACGGTAAATTAGAAGTGATTGGTAAGGTTAACCCCGAAAAAACCTAAGCATGGCAAGTACGTTTTCTTTCGATATTGTGAGTGATTTTGACTGGCAAGAGCTCGTCAATGCGGTGGATCAAACGGAGCGGGAAATTAAGGCGCGCTACGACCTTAAAGATACTAAAACCACTGTAGAGCTCACTAAAGAGGGGCTGACAATCCAAACCGATCGTGAGTTCACCCTCAAGGCAGTGCACACCATTTTGCAGCAAAAGGCAGCCAAGCGACAGCTTTCCCTTAAGATCTTTGACTACGGTGCGGTAGAGTCGGCCAGTGGGAATCGCGTCAAACAGGTGATTCAACTGCGCCGTGGCATTAATTCTGAACTGGCAAAGGAGATCAGTAAGCTCATCCGCACTGAGTTTAAGAAGGTGCAGGCGGCGATTCAAGGGGATGCGGTTCGGGTTACGGCAAAATCTAAGGATGACTTACAGGCGGTCATTCAACGATTAAAGACCGCAGATTATCCCGTGCCGCTACAATTTACAAACTATCGTTAAGGGCACTACCAATAGGATGCTGGGTTCATTTTCTTTGGGGACGTTGGGGTTGATGGTGGGGACACTCCTCACCGTGGTGGGGATTATTGCCTACGCTACCGGCAATGCCACCCTGAATCTGGCAGGTTTTTTCTATGGGGTGCCCCTGTTATTAGGGGGCCTCGCCCTCAAGGCAGCCGAATTGAAACCGGTGCCTTACCGTGATGCCCCTAGGCCGGAGGTGATTGCTGCTCGCCCTCAGGCGACGCCGACCCAAACCCAAATTCGCAAGGATGTCACCCGTTACCGCTATGGCCAAGAGGCACACCTTGACACCACTTTGGCCAGTCTTGGCTTGAGCCCTTCCGATGAAGAGCGTCCTGTCTTGGTGGCGATCGCTGAAACCCTGAAAGATGGCGCCTACACCTTGCTCTTAGAGTTTGACTCTCCAGCAGTTCCCCTTGAGGTTTGGCAGTCCAAGCAAGCCAAAATGGAAACATTCTTTGGGCCGCATATTGCCGTCGAGATTCAAGCGCCAGAACCAGAGCGAGTCACTGTTGCCCTGATCCGTCAGCCGACGACTTAAGGGTGTTACAGTTTCACAAGAGTGTTAGTGACCATCATCTTTTTAGAATGAGGGTGTTACCATAGCATCATCCTTGGGGCAACCTAGAAAAAAGATTATCTGTGCCTTGCGACAGTCTCTCTTTTCTGACTGAAGAACATTGATCAACACATCTTTGGAACCAGTGATTTGCGGCTATGGGTAAAGTCATCGGCATCGACCTTGGAACCACAAACAGTTGTGTGGCAGTCCTAGAAGGGGGTAACCCCGTCGTTATTCCCAGCGCTGAGGGTGGTCGGACAACTCCAAGTATTGTCGCCTTTGGCAAATCAGGCGAGCGTTTGGTGGGGCAACTGGCTAAACGCCAAGCTGTCACCAATGCCGAAAACACTGTTTTTAGTATTAAGCGTTTTATTGGCCGTCGCTGGGAAGAAACTGCTGCTGAGCGAGAGCGAGTTCCCTATGCCTGCGTGCTGGGTCGTGATGGTACGGTGGATGTGCAAATTCGCGATCGCACCTACACCCCCCAAGAAATTTCCGCCATGGTGTTGCAAAAACTGAAGCAGGATGCGGAAGCCTACTTGGGGGAAGCCGTCACCCAAGCCGTTATTACCGTGCCTGCCTACTTTAGCGATGCCCAACGCCAAGCCACCAAGGATGCGGGGGCGATCGCCGGCCTTGAGGTACTGCGGATTATCAATGAGCCCACAGCTGCAGCTTTGGCCTATGGTATCGATAAACAAGATCAGGATCAAAAAATTCTCGTCTTTGACCTTGGCGGTGGCACCTTTGATGTTTCAATTTTGCAATTGGGGGATGGCGTTTTTGAGGTGATTGCTACCGCTGGCAACAACCACCTTGGCGGTGACAACTTTGATGAATGCATTCTCGACTGGCTGCTAGCCACTTTCAAAGAGCAGGAAGGCATCGACCTCTCCAATGACAAGATGGCACTCCAGCGGTTACGGGAAGCTGCCGAAAAAGCCAAAGTGGAACTCTCAGGCACTCTTTCGACATCGATTAACCTGCCCTTTATTACCGCTGATGCCACCGGTCCTAAACACCTAGAAATTGAACTCACCCGCAGCAAATTTGAGGAACTTTCGGCACACCTGATCCAAGCCACCCTTGAGCCTATGAAGCAGGCTCTTGCGGATGCTGGATTGACCGTCAAAGATATTGATCGCGTGCTATTGGTGGGGGGATCAACCCGCATTCCGGCGATTCAAGAATTAGTGAAACAGTTCTGCGGTAAGCCTCCGGATCGCTCGGTTAACCCTGATGAAGCCGTAGCCATTGGTGCCGCCATCCAAGGGGGAATCCTTGGTAAAGAAACCACGGTTAAGGATCTACTCCTGCTGGATGTTACTCCCCTTTCCCTTGGCCTAGAAACCTTAGGGGGAGTGTTCACCAAAATCATTGAGCGCAACACCACGCTGCCCACCAGTAAAACCCAAACTTTTTCCACCGCTACTGATAACCAAACGGTGGTGGAAATTGCCGTATATCAAGGAGAGCGCCCCATTGCCAAAGACAATAAGCAATTGGCCTGCTTTGAATTAACAGGAATTCCCCCTGCCCCTCGTGGTGTTCCCCAAATTGACGTTACTTTCGATATAGATGCCAACGGCATTCTCAGTGTTTCCGCAGTAGATAAAGCTACAGGACGTCAGCAGAGCGTGCGCATCACCAACCGCGGTGGTCTTAGTAGTATGGAAATTGAGCGCATGCGCCAAGAAGCCTTGCTGTACGCTCAAGCAGACGAAATTAAGCGTCAAGTGGCTGAGCTGCGCAACCAAGCCGACGCACTGCTCTACAGCTATGAGTCAACCCTGAAAAATCACGGCATTAGCTTACCTGCGGACTTAAGAGGGCGCATTGAGCCAGTGGTACAACGTATGCAGGCCGCGATGGTGGATGACACAATCACACCGGATGAAATTCGCAAGCGGATGGAGGCACTGCAGCAGGCTTTGGTGACCCTCGGCACCGTAGTTTATCAGCAAACTGCTGGCGGCTCGATCATGGCAGGCAGCTCAACCATGGGAGGAGGGGCAACCATTAGTGCCCAAGCCACCCAAGTTTTAGATAGTGATGCCACAGTAATCAGCGATAATGAAGAAACAGTTGTTTCAGATTATGAAGCTGTTGATTAATTTAGGTGACTGTGGCTATGGCTCGTGATTTCTATGAGATATTAGGTGTCTCGCGTTCTGCCGATGCCGAAGAATTAAAGCGAGCATATCGGCGCCTAGCCCGTAAGTATCACCCTGATGTTAATAAAGAGCCGGGAGCTGAGGAAACTTTCAAGGAAATCAACCGTGCCTACGAGGTGCTTTCAGATCCGCAGGCACGTGCCAACTACGATCGCTTTGGCGAGGCGGGTGTTAGTGGTGCGGCGGGCTTCCCCGATTTTGGTGTTGGCGACATGGGGGGCTTTGCCGATATTTTTGAAACCTTCTTTGGTGGTTTTGGCACAGGCGTTGGCACCACCGGTCGCCGCCGTCCGGGGCCTACCCGTGGTGATGACCTGCGCTACGACCTGAAGCTAGAGTTTCGGGAAGCGGTCTTTGGGGGTGAAAAGGAAATTCGCCTGAACCATCTCGAAACCTGCCAAGCCTGCAAAGGTTCGGGGGCTAAGCCCGGAACTCGTCCGGTGACCTGTAGTACTTGCAATGGCGTTGGCCAAGTGCGCCGCTCTACCCGTACTCCCTTTGGGAGTTTTACCCAGTTGACCACCTGCCCGACCTGCGGTGGTACAGGGGGGGTGATTGAAGATCGCTGTGATGCCTGTGGCGGTCAAGGTCACATTCAGGTCAGTAAAAAGTTAAAAATTACGATTCCTGCTGGGGTGGATACAGGCACACGGCTGCGGGTGTCTGGGGAAGGGGATGCTGGACAGCGGGGTGGCCCGCCGGGGGATTTGTACGTTTATTTGTTTGTGGAACCCGATCCCGAATTTCAGCGGGAGGGCAACAACATTCTGTCGCGGCTAAAAATTAGCTACTTGCAAGCCATTCTGGGTTGCCGCGTGATGGTAAGCACGGTTGATGGCGAAGCAGAGTTGACGATTCCGCCGGGGACACAGCCGGGTACCATTCTCACCTTGGAGGGGCATGGGGTACCGCGGGTGGGCAATCCAGTGGCTCGTGGCGATCACTTGATTACGGTGGAGGTGGAAATTCCCACCCGAATTAATCATGAGGAGCGAGAACTCCTTGAAAAGCTGGCCAAAATTCGCGGGGAACGCCTTGGTAAAGGTGGCCTTGAGAACTTTTTAGGGGGTCTCTTTGGCGGTTAGGGTAGATCGCTGAGTATGAGGGACAAAAAGCAGTGGCATATCCATGATTACCGAGGTTGTGGCAGCACTAGAGCAGGGTGACTTACAGCAGGCAGAACGGCTGTTGGCAGCACTTCCTGCGGATGATCCGCGGGTTCTCCTGTGTCAGGGGCGCTTATACCTCAAGACTGATCGCCTCAGTGAAGCTGAAGCCACGTTTCGTAACCTACTGCGGCTCAACTGTGGTCCGAAGCTGACGCAGGCGGCACGGCAGGGGTTACAAGCCATTGAGGAGGTGCGACAGCAGCAACGACAGCAGGCGATCGCCCAAACCCATGCCGTTGTGGGTGTGGAACAACAGGGAATTCTGGTGCTAGAAGGCGTTGCCAACCCCGCAGCAAAAGCTCCCTTGGCTCGTCATTTGGCAACCATCTTAAAAATTGATCCTTACGCAGCGCGGTTACTGATTCCCAGCCACGGTTGGCGGCTGATCCGCTGGGGTAACTTTGCCGAGTTAATGGTGTATTGCCAAGAGCTACAGGCGCTGGGTTTACCGTCGTTTTGCGTGCCCATAGATGCCGTGACCCAAACGCCAGTGTTTGAAGTTCGCTATTTTCAAGCTATTGAACCTCAGCCCCAAGTGGTTTGCACCAGTTCGCTCCAGCCCCAGCCCTTTACCCTGACGTTTGCGTGGTCTGAAGTAACGCAGCGGGTGGAAGGCTTGCTTCCCATCTTTGAGCTCGTCTTTGATCGCGATCGCCAAGGAAAAGTGACCTACAAGGAGCAAATTCAAGATCATGCCCAATGCTGCGACCTGCACCTGAGCCAGAAAAATCAAATTTTGCGTTTTTATCGCGGTGGCTACCAGTTTCATCAGGGAATTGATTTAGCCGCCCTTGCTCCCATGGCCACACCAACTGACCACGAACTGGATCAGGCCACCTCTTGGGCAAAATGGCGACAGCTCTCACGTGTGTGGCAGCAGCACTGTGGCGATCGCCCCGTCTGGAATGATTTTAATAGCTTTGCTGAAACTGCCCTCGAATTCAGTGAGCTGCTGAGTAAAATTCCCCCCCACCTCAACCTCTTTCGCCGCGAAGATAGCCCTTGGGATGCTGCCTTCATGCTCTACAGCAGTTTAGCCTTTCACCGCTTGCGTCCCCCGCAACCGTTAAGCTAGAAATACGCAACGCTCTGTTGTAGGTTTACTGTGCTCCATCGACTGAAACAAGCAATTAAAAACGACCTAATTGCCGGTTTACTAGTGGTGATTCCCTTGGCAACCACCATCTGGTTGTCCATTTCTGTCTCGAGTTGGGTGCTAGATTTGCTGACGCGAATTCCCAAGCAAGTGAACCCCTTCAAGACGTGGCACCCCCTACTGGTGGATTTACTCAATATCGCCGTGGGCATCCTTGTCCCCCTCAGCGGCATTCTGCTCATTGGCTTGATGGCTCGCAACATCGTCGGGCGGTGGTTTCTTGAAACGGGTGAAAACTTGCTCAAGCGGATTCCCTTGGCGGGCAGCATTTACAAGGTGCTGCAGCAGCTCCTCGAAACAATTCTGCGGGATTCGCGCAATCGCTTCCGCCGCGTTGTCCTTGTGGAGTATCCCCGCCCCGGCCTCTGGGCTGTTGCCTTTGTCACCGGCACGATTAATGGCTCGCTGCAAACCACCTTTACTGAGCCGATGCTCAGCCTTTTTGTGCCCTCCTCCCCCAACCCCACCACCGGCTGGTATGTCATTGCCAGTGAGCGCGAGGTACAGGATCTCAACATTTCCATTGAAGATGCCTTTAAGCTGATCATTTCTGGTGGCATTGTTACTCCCGGAACCCCGCTGCCCCAGGCCCTTGCCTCTCCATCTTTGCCCCTGTCCTAACGAAATTGCTGAGGAACCCGCATGACCACTGCTCGCCGTGTTGCCCGTGAATTAGCCTTACTCAGTGCAGCCCAGGTGCTGCGCCAACCCAACGCCCTCAGTGACGCAGACTGTCGCAGCTTAATTTTAATGGCCGTCCGCACCCTTGCCAGTGATGTGCGAGATACCCTCGAGCAAGCAGGCAGTGAACTCAGCGAAGGTCAGCGGTTGCTACACCAGAGTGAATTACAACTCCCCCACATTGAAAAAGTCCAAGCGCTGCTCCACGACGCCCTGCAGCGGGCAGAACGATGCATTAATCGCGTCGGTGCCGCCCTCGATTTACCTGAAATCCTCTACTTTGCCCACCAAGAAGAGGTACAAATCTACGCCATTGCCATTCTGCAACAGTTGCATCGCCATCAAAAGGACATTGAACAGCGGCTTGCGGCCTCTATGGTGGACTGGCAAGTGGAACGCCTCACGCAAGTGGATCGTTTCATTATTGAAATTGCTGTAACGGAAATGACCTACCTCGATGTGGCCAAGCAAGTGGCGATTAACGAAGCCATTGAACTGGCAAAGCGCTACAGCGATGAGGGCAGCCACCGCTTTATTAACGGTGTATTGCGCCGCATCAGCGAAAACATCACTCCCGTCTCTCCCTAGGCAAGAGTGGCTGCTCAAAACAAAACAGGAGGATATACCCTGCTATTTGCGCAGATGAAGCTACCAAAATAGACAAACTTGGAAAAAATCCCTTCGGCATCAAAGACATCCATACCATTTTCTGAAGCGGCGGCTACAGGATCTTTGATTTGCGCATTACCCTTTCGGAGTAACTTGCCTTTTCGGGGATTTTAGTGGGGCTATGCGGGGGATTGTATAGCCCGAGTTAGTTTCAATATAGCCGAATGCCCGCAAGATGGCAACCACATTGACCACTGAAATTGTTAAAAACTGTTACTGCCGGCGCACTAGACTGGTATAGGAGACTAACCCTTGTAAAACGGCATGACATCTGCATCCCGCGCCACCGATTGGCAATTGTTACAGCGATTGCTCCCCTACCTCCAGCCTTACCGCTGGGCCTTGCTGGGCAGTGGTTTACTGTTAATTCCTTTGGCAGCAGCAGCAGCCCTACAGCCGATTATCATTGGTCAGGCGATCGCCTTCCTCAAGCAAGAGGAGAGCACCTATGCCTTTCTGAAGCCGCTGTCTTTAACCCAAGGGATCGACCTGCTGACAATGGCGCTGCTAGTCACAGTAGTGTTGCGCTTTACGCTCCAGGCTGCTCAGGGGTACTGGATTCAAAAGGTGGGGCAGCAAATAACAGCAGACATTCGCCATGATTTGTTTAACCATGTCCTGCGCTTATCCTCGCGCTTTTTTGATCGCACACCGGTGGGTAAGCTCATTACCCGGCTCACCAGTGATGTGGATGCCTTAGGGGATGTCTTTGCCACGGGGGCAGTGGGGGTCATTAGCGATGTCTTTTCCATGGTGGTGGTCATCTTCACGATGTTTCTCATTGACCGCACTTTGGCAACGTTGCTGTTGGCGTTGGTGTTGCCCATCACCGCCTTGATTATCTATTTTCAGAATCGCTATCGGCTGGCTAACTACAAATCTCGGGAAGAGTTGTCACTGCTCAATGCCAGCCTGCAAGAAAACATTACTGGCATCGGGGTTGTGCAGTTGTTTCGGCGTGAGGCCTTTAACAGCGAGTTATTCCGCCGTCGTAACCAGCGCTACATCAAGGAAGTGGATCGAACGATTTTTTATGATTCTGCCGTATCGGCCACTTTGGAGTGGATTGCCTTTGTGGCGATCGCCGGCGTGCTTTGGCTCGGGGGTGCCTTGGTGGAGCAGCGGACGATTGACTTCGGTACATTGGCAACATTCATTCTCTTTTCCCAGCGGGTTTTTGATCCCCTGCGGCAACTGGCGGAAAAGTTCACGACTGTCCAAGCGGGACTGACGGCAATTGAGCGTATCAACGACTTGCTTTCGGAGCCGATTGAAATTCATGATCCCGATCCCACCAGCCTCTCTGTGGTCACCCCTAGCCAATACCAAGTTGAATTTCGTGATGTTTGGCTTGCCTACAAGGATGAAGACTACGTGCTGCAGGGCGTGTCGTTTCAGATTGTCCCGGGGGAAAAGGTGGCGTTTGTGGGGCCCACGGGTGCGGGCAAAAGCTCCATTATTCGGCTGCTGTGCCGTCTTTATGAACCGACTCGCGGTGAGGTGCTCATCGATGGCCGGAATGTGCGGGAGTTTACCCAAGCGGAACTGCGTCAGCACATTGGTGTGATTTTACAGGATAGCTTTTTGTTTTCCGGGGATGTGAAAAGCAACATTGCCCTCGGGGATGCCTATCCCCTTGCAGAGATTCGGCGGGTGGCGGCTGAGATGAATATTGCTGAGTTCATTGAGCAGCTCCCTGAGGGCTACGACACGGTGCTCCGCCAACGCGGTACGAACCTCTCCGCTGGTCAACGGCAGCTTTTGGCCTTTGCGCGGGTGGCCATTCGTAATCCCCAGATTTTGGTGTTGGATGAGGCGACGGCCAACCTTGATGTGGGCACAGAGGTGATGATTCAGGCGGCCTTGAATCGTCTCCTTGTGAATCGTACTGCGATTATCATTGCCCATCGCTTAGCCACGATCCGCCATGTAGATCGGATTTTTGTCCTCAAACGGGGCAAACTGGTGGAGCAGGGCACCCACACAGAACTGCTCGAGCGCAATGGGGTCTATGCCAATCTTTATCGCCTGCAAGCCCTAGCGGAGATCACCGAGGCATCGGCCTAGAGGTATCGCTGCAAAAATTGAATGACCTCCGTCACCCCAGTGCCAGTTTTAAGATTGGTCATGACGTAGGGGCGATCGCCCCGCATTTTTTGGGTATCTCGCTCCATGACGCTTAAATCAGCACCGACGTAGGGGGCCAGATCAATTTTGTTAATAACCAGTAGATCTGACTTCGTAATGCCGGGTCCCCCTTTGCGAGGAATTTTATCGCCAGCGGCCACATCAATGACATAGATGGTGACATCCACTAGCTCCGGGCTAAACGTGGCTGCTAGGTTATCACCGCCGCTTTCGACAAAGATGATATCCAAAGGATGCAGCGCTTGCTCCAATTGGCGAATGGCAGCCAAGTTGAGGGAGGCATCTTCCCGAATGGCTGTATGGGGGCAACCGCCGGTCTCAACCCCAAGAATGCGCTCGGGGGGTAAGGCTTGGGAGCGCACCAGAAACTGGGCATCCTCTTGAGTGTAAATATCGTTAGTGACTACGGCTAAACGGTAGCGATCGCGCAGGGTTTTGCACAAGATATCCACCAGTGCTGTTTTGCCCGATCCAACGGGGCCTGCTACGCCCACCCGTAACCCCTCTGTGGTTGTCATCACCCTAATCTTTTTCCAGACGATACCCTAATTCTGCCAAACGGAGGCGATCTTGCCGCCAGCGGGGTCGCACTTTAACAAAAATTTCAAGGAAGATTTGGCCACCAAGGAGGGTTTCAATTTCCTGCCGTGCCGCCGTGGCAATCTGTTTCATCAGGTGTCCCCCTTTACCCAGAAGGATGGCTTTTTGACTAGGCCGCTCCACATAAATGGTGGCATGGACATGGGTCAGCTTGCCTTGGGGGTGCACTTGCTCAATCGTGACCGCCACCGAATGGGGCACTTCTTCCCGGGTGTGGTGCAAAATTTGCTCGCGGATGAGCTCCGCCATAATAAACCGTTCCGGCTGATCCGTGATCATCTCCGGCGGGTAGTAGTAAGGGCCTAAGGGTAACTGCTGAGCGATCGCTCCCTGTAGATCCTCAACCCCTTCCCCCGTTAAGGCAGAGCAGAGATAGGTCGGCCATGAACCGAGGGTTTGGTAAGCCTGAAGGCGTTCTGGGCGATCGGCCTCTGCCACCTGATCAATTTTGTTAACGGCCATGAGCACGCTGTTTTTTGCGGTGGTTAGCAGTTGAGCCACGTAGCGATCGCCCCCTCCGGGTGCCACTGTACCGTCCACAACAAAAAGAATGACATCCACCCGATTCAGGACTCCCTTGGCATTGTGTACCAGTACCTCGCCCAAGCGGTGATGGGGTTTATGGATGCCGGGGGTATCGACAAAAACAAACTGAGCCGTCGCAGTGGTGAGGATGCCCCGCAGACGATTGCGCGTGGTTTGCGCCACAGGCGAGGTAATTGCCACCTTCTGGCCAAGGAAATGGTTAAACAGCGTCGATTTACCCACATTGGGCCGCCCCACAAGCGCCACAAAACCGGAGCGAAACGCTGGCGGAGGGGTAGGAATACTCTTGAGAGAATCCACTGCTGAGCGTCCTCAATTGGCTGTTGGGTTAGCGTCCTCACCCGGCATGGCCTCGGGCCCGCTTGGCAGGTTGTTGAGGGGGGCTGGATCACTTCTGAGGACAGGTTGCTCAACGGGTTGAGTTGCCAGGGCAACACGGTTGCCACCCACCGAGCGGAGTAAATCCAGCACTTGGATTACCTCGTTGTAGCTCACCACCTGCGAGGCTCGCAAAATCACCACCCCACCGGGATTCGTTTTCAAGTAGGTGCCCAATTTTTCAAACAATTCACTGCGATTGACGGGATCCTTATCCACGTAAAGCTGACCGGCTGGATCAATACTCACCACCAACATCTTTTGGGATTGGGCTTGACTCGTACTGGCTTGGGGCAAATTCAGCGTAATCGCCTGCTGCCGCGTTAAACTCACCGCCGCCAAAATAAAGAACGTGAGAATACAAAAGACCACATCGATAAGAGGCAGCATTTCAATGCGGGCACTGTCGCTCTCGTTGGGCAGATGAATTTTCACAGGGTATCCTCAACCAAGCTCCTCTCAATGATAAATCCCGCAACGAACACAGTAGGATCGAAAGGGCTTTTAATGTCTTGAATGATGACCCCTGCCCTACCCCAGCCCGGACAACTCATTGTCATTACTGGCCCGAGTGGTGTCGGTAAAGGTACCCTCTTGCGCCAACTGCGGCAACGCCACCCCGAGCTTACGGTGTCGATTTCAGCAACAACCCGCCCGCCCCGACCAACGGAAACCCATGGGGTTGACTATTACTTTGTCTCGGTGCCTGAGTTTCAGGCCATGATTGCCGCGGGGGAACTGCTGGAATGGGCAGAGTTTGCCGGTCATTACTACGGCACCCCTCGCCAGCCTCTGATCGAGCTGATTGAGCAGGGCAAGACCGTGATTCTAGAAATTGAACTCCAAGGTGCCCGTCAAGTGCGGCAGTCCTATCCCCAAGCCCGCCACATTTTTATTTTGCCCCCCTCCATGGCCGAACTGGAACGACGGCTGTGCCATCGCGGTCAAGACTCGGCGACGGCGATCGCCCGCCGGCTAGCTCAAGCCAAAACGGAAATTGCCGCAGCTTCTGAATTCGATGTTCAAATTGTCAACGATGATCTGGAAAAGAGCTTAACTGCTCTGGAAACTGCCATCTTCAGCCCGCAGGATTAGGGGTGGGCGCGGGTAACGCCAAGGTACAGCTCACCCACTTTGGGATCATTGAGGAGTTCGCTGCCCAAGCCCTCGTAGCGATCTTTGCCCATTTCAAGGACATAACCGCGATCGCTCATGGCTAAGGCTTTGCGGGCATTTTGCTCCACTAGGATAATGGCTGTTCCTTGGGCATTAATTTCCTTAATTTTGGCAAAGACATCACTCACCAGCGCTGGTGAAAGGGCTGCTGAGGGTTCATCGAGAACAAGAATGCGGGGGTTGAGCATCATGGCTCGTCCCATGGCCAGCATTTGCCGCTCGCCGCCTGAGAGGGTGCCTGCCCGCTGTTGCCGCCGCTCCCACAGGCGCGGAAACGTATCATACACCCGTTGCTTGAGGGCTTTGATGTTACTAGAGGTGATGAACGCCCCCATTTCAAGGTTTTCCTCCACGGTGAGGGTGCGAAACACATTAGCAATTTGCGGTACATAGCCAATGCCTTTTCTCACCACTTGGGTGGGACGCAGGTAGGTAATGTCTTCCCCTTCAAGCGTGATCGTGCCACGGCGGGGGGTGAGCAAGCCGGCAATCGTTTTTGCCAACGTTGATTTACCCGCCCCATTGGGGCCAATGAGTGAAACCAGTTCTCCGGCTTCGAGGCGAACGTTAACGCCCCGCAGGATATCCACATCGGGAATATAGCCTGCATAGACATCGCAAACCTGTAGCAAGCTCATGGCGGCATGGCAAGAATCTTATTGGCAACATCTTACACTGTAGCCACAGGTTATACTTAAGGGTGCTTCTGCCCAAATGTTCTCGCGATCGCAAGAGTAATTTTGTACCATGCCAAGTTCACTGCTCCAGACCAGTTGGTGGGTACCCTGCTATGGCCTTGTGGGGACAACCCTGACCTTGCCGTGGGCAACCGGCTACGTGCGACGCACGGGACCACGACCCGCTGCCTACTTTAACTTATTAATGACATTGGCGGCATTTGTGCATGGGCTGCTGTTATTCCAGCAGACGCGGAGCGGGGCAACCGCAACCATTGTCTGGCATTGGCTGCAAGCCCCGGGGCTAGATTTGTCATTTTCTTTGCTCATCAACAACGTCACCATCGGTGCGATGGAACTGGTGACTGGGTTGAGCATTCTGGCTCAGATTTTTGCCCTAGGGTATTTGGAAAAAGACTGGGGCATGGCACGGTTTTTTGCTTTGATGGGCTTTTTTGAGGCGGCGTTGAGTGGCATTGCCCTGAGTGACTCCCTGCTGCTGAGCTACGGCCTACTGGAGATGCTGACGCTTTCAACCTACCTCCTCGTCGGTTTTTGGTATGCGCAGCCGTTGGTGGTAAAAGCCGCCCGGGATGCCTTTTTAACCAAACGGGTGGGGGATATTCTGCTGTTGATGGGGGTGGTGGCAGTGGGGAGTTTGGCGGGGAGCTATGACTTTCCCGCCCTTTACGAATGGGCTGAGAGTGCCCACCTTCCCGAGAGCTGGGGGCTGTTGCTGGGCTTGGCTTTAATTGCTGGCCCCACAGGAAAATGCGCCCAAGTGCCGCTGCACCTCTGGCTTGACGAAGCGATGGAAGGCCCCAATCCCGCCTCGATCATGCGGAATTCGGTGGTGGTGGCGGCGGGTGCCTACATTCTCATTAAGTTGCAGCCGATTCTGGTTCTGTGTCCGGGAGCAAACGTCGCCCTGATCCTTATTGGTGCGGTAACGGCGATTAGTGAGTCCTTGGTGGCGATCGCCCAGATTGACATTAAGCGAGCCCTCTCCCACTCCACCAGCGCCTATTTGGGCTTAGTGTTTATCGGTGTTGGCACCAACTGGACCGATTTTGCCCTATTTGTTCTCCTCACCCATGCCATTGCCAAGGCACTGCTCTTTATGAGTATTGGCAGTGTGATCATGACTACGAACTGTCAGGATCTCACCGAGTTGGGGGGCTTAGGAGGCCGGATGCCCGCCACCAGTTCAGCCTTTGTCGTGGGTGGCCTCTCTCTGATTGGGCTGCTGCCGTTGGGGGCGTTCTGGTCGTTTTATCGCGGCATGAGTCACTATTGGCTCACCCTGCCGCCCTTGGTGGTGCTCATTCTAGTGGTGAATACCTTGACCGCCGTAAACCTGACGCGGGTCTTTCGGCTGGTCTTTTTGGGGCCAGCGCAACCCAAAACCCGCCGTGCTCCGGAAGTGCCTTGGCCTTTGGCAGTGCCCATGGTTACCCTCACTATTTTGAATTTACTGGTTCCCTTGATTTTGCAGCGGCTGCAAGTGCTGCCAGCAACCCTCAATTGGACGATCGTGGCGCTATTGGTGATCTCTGGCTTTTTGGGCGTGCTCTTAGGCGGCTTTGTCACTCTGAAACGGAGTTGGACCCGCCCGATCAAGGTGCCTTTGCGGTTTGTCCAAGACCTGCTGGCCTACGATTTTTATATTGAAGAGCTCTATCGCTATACCGTGGTGTGGGCGGTGCGATCGCTCTCGCAACTGAGTGCTTGGGTGGATCGCCACATTGTGGATCGGATTGTTAATACAACAGGGGTAGCGTCTCTGGTGGGAGGGGAACTGTTGAAGTACAGTGCTACGGGGCAATCCCAAGCCTATCTTTTATTGGTCTTTATTGGTGTTGCTATTCTTGGAGGGGCGATCGCATGGCTGCTCCTGTGATGCCCCTGCTGAGCCTCCTGTTGATCATTCCGGTGCTGGGTGCCTTAGGTCTGAGCCTGATGCCCCAAACCAGTACAGGGCGTGCCTACCGCAATTTGGCCATGGTGGTGATGGCGATCGCTCTGGTGGCCAGCCTTGCCATTGCCCGTCTGTTTGACCCGAGTCACCCCGCCCCCCAACTCATTGAAGCCTTACCGTGGCTTGAACCGTTGGGGTTAAGTTATCGCCTGAGTATTGATGGCTTATCCTTGCCCCTTGTGGTGCTCAACAATGGCTTGACCCTGATTGCCCTGTGGGCGACTTCGGTGGATTTGCCGCGCCCTCGCCTTTACTATCCGCTGGTACTGCTGTTAAATGCCGGCGTCAATGGCGCCTTCTTGGCGGACAATTTGCTGCTGTTTTTCCTGTTTTACGAGCTAGAGTTAATTCCCCTCTATTTGCTCATTGCCATTTGGGGGGGTGCCCGTCGCAGCTATGCCGCCACGAAGTTTTTAATTTACACTGCCGTTTCTGGTGTTCTGTTACTGGCGGGCTTTCTAGGGCTGGTGTGGCTGGCGGCTGCTAATTCCTTTGACTTTAATCCGCAGCTTTCAACCCTTTTGCCCTTGACCCAACAATTAATTCTCTTGGGGTTGATTCTGGCGGGGTTTGGCATCAAAATTCCCTTGGTGCCCTTTCACACTTGGCTGCCGGATGCCCACGTTGAAGCTTCTACGCCCATTTCTGTCCTTTTGGCAGGGGTGCTCTTAAAGTTGGGCACTTATGGCCTAGTGCGTTTTGGGGTGCAGTTGTTTCCCCAAGCGTGGCAAATGCTCGCCCCGGTTTTAGCCACTTGGGCAGTGGTGAGTGTCCTTTATGGCGCTTTGATGGCGATCGCCCAGACCGATATGAAAAAAATGGTTGCCTACAGTTCCATTGGTCACATGGGCTTTGTGCTGCTGGCCACGGCCACGGCAACGCCCCTGAGCATTCTGGCTGCCATTGCCCAAATGATTAGCCATGGCCTCATTTCTGCCCTCCTCTTTTTGTTAGTGGGGGTGGTCTATACCAAAACGGGTAGCCGCAACATTGAAACGCTGCGGGGACTGCTCAACCCAGAGCGGGGTTTACCCCTCATTGGCAGTTTAATGATTGTCGGTGTCATGGCCAGCGGTGGCATTCCGGGTATGGTGGGCTTTGTGGCCGAGTTTTTGATCTTTCGCAGTAGTTTCCTCACCTTTCCGGTGCAGACGCTCCTCTGTCTGGTGGGCACCGGTTTAACGGCAGTATATTTCCTGCTGCTAGTCAACCGGGTCTTTTTTGGCCGTCTGCCCAACGAGCTAACCGAGTTACCTCCCGTTGCTTGGGGCGATCGCCTGCCGGGACTGGTGCTGGCCGCGCTAATCTTAATCCTAGGGATTGTGCCCAACTGGCTCATCCACTGGAGTGAATCCACAGTGAGCCTGCTGACCCCTGCTGTTGCCACCCTACCACTGCTATGACCCCCTTGACCGCTGCCCCTACTGCTGAGCACACGGAACTGCGCACGGCCATTCTGGAACGGCTGCTCAACGATCAAGCCCTGTTGCCCGATAGTCCCACCCATGTCATGGAAGTGGTGGGCATCCTCAAAAGCTATGGCATTGTGCTCAAAGCCTATGCGGAAAATCTCTGTGATATTAGTGAGCGGCAGTTTTTAGTGCTGTTTCCTTTTTTCAAGTACTTCAACGGCGAGATCACCCTCCCTAAGCTGCTGCGCCATTGGTGGCACGACCGCATTAACTACGAGTATGCCGAATACTGTATGCGAGCTATGATGTGGCACGGCGGGGGCGGCCTCGATGCCTTTCTCGACTCCGCTGAATTTCGGCAACTGGCGGCCAAAGCCATTAGCGCCAAACTGCGGCGCAACCCCTTGATGCAATTGGTCAACGGTCTATTTCCAGAGTTTTTACTGGAAACGGTGCGGATGCTCTGCTATTACAGCGGCCTTGGCCAGTTCTGGAGTGTCATGTACCCCATTTTCCTCACCTTGAGCGATCGCTACGATGCAGGGGAAATTCGCACCATTTCGGACGTTGTCGATCACATTCGTGCTGGCCTGATCGCAGATGCCGGTCGTCCCATTACCTACCGCGTTAAAATCGACGGCGAAACCTACGAGATTCTCCCCGCCAGTGCGGGGCTGACCTTCTTGCCCGATACGGCGATTCCCTACGTGGAAGCGGTGTTTTTGCGGGGCACCCCCTTCTTTGGCCTCGTTTCCTTTAATGCCCAAGCCCAGCAAATTTCCCGCGATCAGGCAGAATTTGGCTACGGCGCTCTTTTTGCGGATCCCATTCCCACGGGTGCAGCGGGCATTCCCCCCACGCTACTGATGCAAGATATGCGCCATTACTTGCCCCCCTACTTGCAAGAGTTTTATCGTCAGCGGGGGCGCGGCGAAGACGACCTGCGGGTGAAAATCTGCCAAACCTTCCAAAAGTCAATGTTTTGTGTGACAACCGCAGCAATCACGGCCTTGGCGCCCTATCCATGGACAACCCGGGATCCCGCCGAACAAGCTGCCAACCGGAAATTTTATGAGCAATGGTTGGATCGTCTAGAAACCTCCCGCCTATGGGCAGTGCAATCGAGCTAATGCCATCTGTTGGTGGCCAAGCCAGCGTCCGGCATGAACTTTACAGGAGTTTTTCAAGGCCGTAAATCAACCGTTTAAGCTGGGTGACTTTACGCACGGCCAAGAGCACTCCCGGCATATAGCACTGGCGATCGCTAGTGTCATGGCGCAGGGTATAGAGTTGACCGGGCGCGCCAAAAATCACCTCCTGATGGGCAATCAACCCCGGCAACCGCACGCTGTGAATACGAATCTCGCCAGCCGCTTGAGCGCCCCGCGCCCCTGCAAGGTGTTCGGTTTCTGCCACTTGGGGCGGGTTAAAGACTTTGCCCAGTTCCGCCAAGCGTTGAGCGGTTTGGAGGGCAGTGCCACTGGGAGCATCTGCCTTTTGGTTGTGGTGCAATTCAATAATTTCAACGTGGTCAAAGTACTGGCTGGCACGGATGGCGGCCTCTTGGAGCAAGACCATGCCAATGGAAAAATTGGGCGCAATCACAGCTCCCATGTCTGCTTTATCAGCAAATTCAGCAAGGTCGGCAATCTGCTCAGGACTGAGACCTGTTGTGCCAACCACCGGATAAATGCCGTAGGCGATCGCCATGCGCACGTTCTCATAGACCGCTTGGGGATGAGTAAAGTCCACCATCACGACCGGCTGCTTTTCTTGAGCAGCTGCCACACACACCTCCTGCAGGCTGCCGCTGAGGGGAATTTCCAGGGCTCCCAACCCCAACACTTCACCAATATCCTCGCCCAGATGGTGGCGATCCACGGCGGCATAGAGCTGAATATCGGGCGCTTGCTGCACCGCCTTGACCACTTCCCGCCCCATCTTTCCCAAGGCACCCACAACAATTACTGGGATTGGCATACGCATTCACAACTCCGACATTGGCCCACTGCCTTGCTAGGATAGCGCGATCGCTTGGCGATACAATAAGCCCATAAACTAAATTTGGTCATTGCCCTCGAATACCTCGAACGATTATGGTAGTTTTTTCCTTTCCCGACTTAGTTGAGCACTGTCAAACTTGGCTGCCCAAACGACCGGGCTATGCTGTTTCTCCCCTTGATCATCACAATCCCGAACTGGCCTCTAGTCTCTATCGCATTGAGCCGGGGCAAGCCAACTATCCCCACTACCACCACCGTGGTGACGATGTCTTTTTAATTGTTGAAGGAGTGGGAGAACTCATCACCTGCCCTATGACTCCTCCTGCCAACAGTGTCGCCGCGGCAGACTTGACCCGTACCCCTGTACAAACAGGCTCCTACGTGCATGTCGATGCCCAGTGCCTCCACTGGATCCGCAATCTGTCACCGGATCGGCCACTTTACTACTTGAATATTGCGCCACTGGCTCACGAGCAGGATCGCATTGATGTCACTATTGAAGGCTGGGTGTAGGGTACGCCCCAGCCAGTTTCTGGTCGTAAACTACCTGCCGACTAAAGTCGGGGGCTATTGGTGGCTCTGTTGGAAAATCCGCCGAGCCTCAGGGCTGGTTTACAGCAGCCCCAATCACTGTTACCAGTGCCTTGAAAAAAAGCTGTTTCTAGTGTTCACAATAAATACTTTATTAAATGCGGCTTCGTTCTCTTGCCTAGGAGCATCGGCATAATCGTTAAATTTCGTTGCAATTGATTGGATTCTGTAGCGTGGATCGCATGGACAAATGGAAGCGAGAGGCTATGATGAACTCAAATTGCTTCTGAGTTCGGGTTATGACACTGTACATCGGCAACCTCTCCTATGATGCGACCGAAGAACATCTGCGCGAAGTGTTTGAAAAGTATGGCGAAATTCGCCGGATTGTGTTGCCGGTGGATCGGGAAACAGGCAAACGGCGTGGCTTTGCCTTTGTGGAACTGGTGGATGAAAGTCAAGAGACAGTCGCCATTGAAGATCTGGATGGCGCTACATGGTTAGGTCGAGTGCTGAAAGTTAATAAGGCCAAGCCAAAACAGTAGGTCGCCATCCAAATTCGTCATCCTAAGGGCATACTGGTAGGGAAGTGCTGTTGATGTTTAGCGACGCTTGCTATGCCCCGACGTTCTCCGCCGCCGCGATCGCCGGCTCGCCCTCAACCCCAAACGGAGTCCAAAATCAACTCCCGTACCCTTGCGGTGCTCGGAGGTGTGTTTATCATTGGCGTCGGTGTTGGGGTCACCTTTAGTAAAACCACTACCCTTAACCCCGACAATGTGGCTTCAACCCAGTTTATTGACCAAGCGGCTCCGAATCCAGATGTTTGCGTGCAGTTTGGTGCCAGCGCGATTGCTGTGGACACCCGTATTTTTGTGACTTTTAACCCGTTCTCAGTGTTTGTCTCCCAGCCTCTGATGCAGCCGGGCTGTGTGATTCGCGCTAATAATGTGGCGCTGCTAGAGCAACGTAAACTGATTACGGGCGAGCAGTTACGCAGTTGTCGGCAGCGACTTCACACGTTTGGCTATGTGGGCAATCTGGAAGGTAACCCTGAAATTAGCTGTGTTTATCAAAGTAGCACCGATAAAAATCTCTTTTTGAAATTCTCAGGGCTCACCAGTGGCTCCGCAGACACGAACAACTTCTAGAGAATGAGGATGCGCAAACGACGCCACGGATCGATGAATCAGGGGGGAGTGCGTCGTCTTGGCTCTGCCTTTATGCTGGCAGGAAAGGTGACGTTTCATGTGTTCAAGGGGCGTATTTCCCTGCGTAATTGTATTGATCAAATGGCTGTGGTGGGGCCAGAGTCGGTAGGGGTGGCTCTGATTACGGCTGCTTTTGTCGGTATGGTGTTCACAATTCAGGTGGCGCGGGAGTTTATTACTTTTGGGGCGACGTCTGCGGTGGGGGGAGTGTTGGCGATCGCCCTGACGCGGGAATTAGGGCCAGTGCTCACCGCTGTTGTTTTGGCGGGGCGAGTGGGGTCTGCCTTTGCTGCCGAAATTGGCACCATGAAAGTGACGGAGCAAATTGATGCGCTGCACATGCTGGAAACCGATCCCGTGGATTATCTGGTGGTGCCACGCTTCATCGCTTGCTTGCTAATGTTGCCTATTTTGAATATTCTTTCCCTTGTCACGGGTCTATGGGGGGGCATGATTATTGCCGATTATCTCTACGGTATTCCCCGCAGCATTTACGTTGAGTCCATTCAAAACTTCTTGCAGACATGGGATATCTGGAGTTCTCTGATCAAGTCCGGCATTTTTGGGGCAGTGGTGGCCATCATTGGTTGTAACTGGGGACTGACCACGACCGGGGGTGCCAAAGGGGTGGGGCAATCTACCACGGCAGCGGTAGTGATGTCGTTACTTGCGATTTTTATCCTTAACTTTTTCCTCTCTTGGGCGTTGTTTGGTGGTGAGAGTACACTCATTCCGGGATTTTAGCTACTTCGGCAGGGGCGGGAAGGCTGGAGAGCACGATGACGCAGGACTTACGGACGGGTCAGGGCTGGCGGGTTGGCTGGCGGCGTGAATCAGTCCCATTCCCTGCCTTGGTGGGGGCGGAAGACTGGGCGGTGGAGTTAACTGCCGCTGAATTCCTCACGTTCGCCCAGTTCCTGGAACAACTGAGCCAGCAGTTGCAGGCCATCAGCAGTGAACTTATGCCTGAGGAGGCGATCGCCCTCACGGCCAGAAACGACGACCTGCAGCTTGATCTGGAGGGCTATCCCCACGCCTACAGCTTACACCTCATCCTGCTGGAGGGGCGCCGTGCGGAGGGAACCTGGCCGGCGCCAGTGGCCGCGGAATTCTTGCTTGCCTGTGCTGAGTTGGCCGCCCTTGCAGACACAGATAGCTAGAATGAAATCAATTGTTTTGCGTGCTGTCGCTCCTATGACCTCTGCCAAGCCTCCCAAGGTGACCCCTGCCCTTGCTGCGTTGGTGAACACCACCAAGCAACTCCAACAGCAGGAGCAACTGGCGGGACTGTTGCCCCCCCTCATTAGCTACAGCCAAGACTCTCTCGGCATGTCCTTCCTGTGGCTGGCCCTTTATAGCGAGAGCAACAAACAATTGCAGGGTCAGGGGGGCATTACCCCTGCTGGGGAGGTGGGGCTACTGAAACAGAAAATTCCCTTAGTGGCCGGCAGCTTGTTGGACCAAGTGCTCATGCAACGTAAGCCCGTGAGCTTGCCCAGCTTGAAGGAGGAGCCCCGCATGGGGGAGTGGCGGGAAGCCGCCGGGCGTCTCGGAATTCAGGGGACGGTTATTTACCCGATTGTGCGCCAGCGCCAGTCCCTTGGCGTCCTTATGCTGGGATCAACCACATGGGGAGAAACCCTGCGCGGCGATGACCTCGCCCACATGAACCTCTTAATGAGTGTGCTGGCAGCGGAAATTGAACGGCTCACGACTCCTAAAGGTGGCCATGAACCTGCCCCCGCCACTGCGTCTGCTGTCGGTCACGACGACCCGATTCAGCATTTACTGCAGGAGGCGCGGCGCGCCAACACCCTTGGCCAGCAGATTGAAGCTCTGTTATTAGCAGTGCATCAGTTTTGTCAACCCCAGCGTACCAGTCTGTTTTGGCGGGATTTAGAGCGACCCCTGTATCGTCGCCGGAGTTACACCCTCGGCAAACCGATGGGGCGAGACAGTCAACGGCAACCCTTGGTCATTAGCCAGCAGGAGCTCGGTGGCTGCTATGGTGCTCTAGCTGGCGGGCAAACCGTGAGTGTTAGCGATGTCCAAAGTGTTGTCAGTAGTACAGCCCCCCTACGTCTGATGCAGATGCTCAACTGTCGCGCTTTGCTGGCAGCACCCGTGATGGTGGGCACGGAGGTGGTGGGGTTCCTCACCCTTGAAAAAGCGGAACCCTATCCTTGGAATGACAACGAACGCAAGCTGCTGCGGGTGGCAGCGGATTTGCTGGCATTGGCAGCCCCTGTGGAGAAGGTTGAGCAACTGTTGGGGCAAACTCAGCAATCCCAAAGTTTAGTGAGTGAGCTGACCCAAGCCATCTGTGATGAACAGGACTGGAAGCGGGTATTGCAACAGGCGGGGGAAAAATTGGCGGCAGAATTTGGGGCGCAGTGGGTGTTTTTGCTCACCTACAATTCCCTGAGCCAGACTTTTGATGTGTTGCTGCAGCATCCAGCGCCTCGGGGGCGCGATCGCCATCCGCCGTTGCCATCCCTGCAAAAAATGGATTGGCAGTTACTGGAAACCGCCACGACAGCGATTGCCCTAGAGGACTACACCAACGAACTACGGTTGTTTTCGTGGAAAGAGGCTCTCAGTCAGCTCAATATCAAATCCCTGATGGTGGCAAGTACCACGCCGGGGCATGCTCTCGAGACTGTTTTGTTAGTGGGGCGCAATGAGCCAACGGTCTGGGGGCGATCGCAACAAGCTTTGTTGCAAAACGTGGCACGCGCCCTTGGCTTACTGAGCCATCAATGGCAACTCCAAACCACCAACAGCCAGCAGGAACAGGTGCGTTCTGCCATGCTTGCTGGACTGGCAGCACTTCAGCGTACCCAAAACTTGGAACGGGCAGAGTTGGCAGGTCTGCAGCACATCATGAACTTGATGCAGGTGCCCCTTGTTGCCTTAGTAACCTGGCCGCCCGGCCAAACGAAGGGCTGGATTGTGGCGCCACCCCCGGCACATCCCAAGTTTGCCATTCGCAACGAGGCTGAGATTGCCATCTACGAAGACCCGCTGATCCACAGTGCCCTCATGGCCTCTCAAGCAGATTTCAATGCCAATCCCTACGGTTGGCTGATTCAAACGACGGCGGCAGAACTCGATCCCCGTACCCGCGAATGGCTCTCCGGTCCTGAGATTGGTCAAGTGCTGGCGATCGCCCTGCGCACGGACCCCGAGTATGAACCCTCCGGCGTTCTTATTGTTGCCGATCGCCCCCAGCGACGCTGGTCCTCCCTGCACCTAGAGTCGTTTATTACCTTAGTGAACCACATGGCCTGGGCACACCGCAGCATTTGCCTCATTCAGGTGCTCACTCAAGGCTGGCAAGCCCTCGAAAACTTGAATTGGTACAAACATCGGCGGGTGGAGCAAGTCTATGGGCAACTGGCTAGCACTTGCAATCAATTTAACCAGTGGCTGCAACAGCATCCCGAACAGGCGGATCCCCAACTGCGCCGCTTGGGCAGCTTACTGCAAACCCAACTAGAAGCCCTGCATCCGCTATTGTTGAAGGAAACATGGCAGCTTGAAAAATCCGTTGACAGTGCTGGTCTTGCCGTCATTCTCAAGCGGACGCTGGATCGGGTTGAGCATTGGAAACAAAAGAAACAACTCTGGATTCAGGTGAATAACCAGCCTGTTGTGAACCTCACCACGGATATTGGCAAGCTAGAACTGATTCTTTACGAGCTGCTGCTGTTTGCTTGTCAGCGATCGCCCTCCCAAGGCCGCATTGATATTTGGTGTCACCAGATTGAAGGCATGGGTCAAGGGGGTAAAACCTTGGCATGGCTGGAACTCTCCATTACGGATAATGGCGAGGTGGATCCCGGTTTGCTCATTGACCTGCACCATCTGGATCACTTAGATTGGCTCGCACCCTCCAGCTTAGATCACCCCCCCGGTCGGCATCTCAAAGCTTGCTATGCCATTTGTCAGCGACTGGGCTACACTCTGGACATGTACAAGCTCGAAGATGGTCGTACCCTCAGTCGTTTGCTGCTGCCCCTCAATGACGGTGACAGCGGCACCTTTGAACTGCACTCCTCGCAACCGCGCCAATGACCGCCAGTACGATTGCCCTCTTGGGGTTACCCAATACAGGAAAGTCAACCTTTTTTAATCGCATTGCGTCTGCCCGCGCTCGGGTGGGCAATTGGCCTGGCATCACTGTGGATCTGGCTCAAGCCACCGTCACCCTCAATGGCGAGGCGGTCACCTTGGTGGATTTACCCGGAATCTACGATCTGGCCGGCGCCGCTGCTGATGAAACGATTGTGCGGCAGTTTTTTGCCCAAGTCCCTGTGCGCCTTATTCTGGTGATTCTTAACGCCAGTCAACTGCAGCATCAGTTACGGTTGGTGCTGCAAGTGAAGGCTTGGGGCATCCCCTTGGTAGTGCTGCTGAATATGGCCGATGAAGCCCACCAATTGGGCATTTCAATTGATACCCAAACCTTGGGCGATCGCCTCGGGGTGCCTGTCGTGACGCTAAGTGCTAAGTATGGGGGGGGCTATCTAGAAGCTTACCAAGTCATTAGCCAAGCCTTGGCTCAAGCCCCCATCCCCCAGCAACCGCTGGCAGCCCCCGTCTTGCCTGAGATCAGCGCTGAGCAGGTAGCTGCTGTCCTTGAAGCTGCCGTCAGATGGCCACCCGTGTTGCCGCGAACCCTAACGCAGCAGCTAGACCGCTGGTTGTTGCATCCCTTGTGGGGGCTCCCCCTTTTTTTTCTGGGATTGTACCTTGTGTTCCAAGGGGTGTGGATTGTCGGCTTAGGGGTACAGAGTTGGGTCAGTGAGGGCTTTGAGCAGTTGCAAGCCAGCGTTCTTGCTCCCCTTCTTGAACCTTGGCCACCCCTGTGGCAGAGCCTACTGCTGGAGGGGATCTATGGCGGTATCACCACCGTTGCTGCCTTTGTGCCCTTAGTCACGATTTTCTTTATGGTGATGGCCATTATTGAGGACAGTGGCTATTTAGCCCGAGCCGCCTATTTAATGGATGGGCTGATGGCGCGACTGGGATTGGATGGCCGCAGTTTTGTCCTGAGTTTGATGGGATTTGGCTGCAATGTACCCGCTTTAATGGCCACACGGGTGATTCGCTCGCCGGGGCTGCGCCTCCTCACCATGCTGGTGATTCCCTTTTCCCTGTGTTCTGCCCGTTTGCAGGTTTTTGTCTTCCTGATTGCCTGCTTATTTCCGCTGCAGTGGGGCGCTGTCGTCCTGCTGTCCCTTTATGGCTGGAGTATTGTGGCAGCGCTACTGACGGCTCTGGGTTTCCGTAGCTACTTTCCGAATACGGATCCCTTTTTACTGGAACTGCCGCCCTACCGTTGGCCAACCCTTGCCCAAGTGGCATGGCGTGCTTGGGGGGAGGTGCAACACTTCTTGGCGCGTGCCAGTGGCTTCATTATGGTGGGAGTTTTGGTGGTGTGGGCGCTCACGCATCTCCCTTTGAGTGCTGCTCCTGCCAGTGCCGAGACTTGGGCGGGGCAACTGGGGCTCGCCCTGCAACCCCTCCTAGCCCCGGTGGGCATTACACCGCCTTTGACAATTGCCCTCATTGTTGGCTTTGTTGCCAAAGAAATCGTGATTGGTGCCTTGGCGGTGATTTATCAGTTGTCAGGCAGTGAGCTACAAGGGGCGATCGCCCAGGATCTCACCCCTTTGCAAGCCTATAGTTTTATGGTGTTTACCCTGCTCTACACCCCTTGCCTGAGCACGCTGGCTACCCTATGGAGTGAATCAAAACGCTGGCGATTCAGCCTCTTTGCAACCGTTTATGCTTTAGGGATCGCATGGTTGGCTAGTGGTAGTGTTTATCAACTGGGGCACTGGTGGGGGTGGAGCTAGTGGCGACCCTGTGGGGCATTGGCGTTGGGCCAGGGGATCCTGAATTAATGACCCTCAAGGGCTGGCGGCGGTTACAGATGGCATCCGTTGTTGCCTTTCCGGCTGGGGTGCAGGGTCGCCCGGGGGTGGCTGAGCAAATTATTGCCCCTCACCTGAAATCTGCGCAAGTGCGCTTGCCCCTTGAATTTCCTTACGTCCTAGATGAGGGCGTTCTTGAGCAGGCATGGCAGGCCGCAGCCAAGCAAGTTTATGATCACCTGAAGCAGGGCACCGACGTGGTCTTTGTTTCGGAAGGAGATGTCAGCTTCTACAGTACCTTTACCTATTTAGGAAGCGCTGTGCAGCAGCTTGACCCCAGTATCACCCTAGAAATGATTCCGGGGGTTTGTTCACCCTTGGCTGCCGCCAGTGTTTTGGGGGTACCCCTCACGTGTGGGGGCGATCGCCTTGCGATTTTACCCGCCATGTACCATGTTGAAGAGCTCAGCCAAGCATGGGCATGGGCAGACGTATTGGTTTTAATGAAAGTGCGAGCCGTCTATCCTCAAGTTTGGCAGTGGTTGCACAGTCATGATCTATTAGAGCAAGCAGCCGTCGTTCTTTGGGCGACCACGCCTCAACAGCGCATCTATTGCCCCCTGACGCCGTGGCCGAATTTAGAATTGCCCTACTTTTCTTTACTGCTAGTCTGGAAACACCTACATCCCTTCTTGCGCCAGAAAATCAGCCTCTAGTCTCAAGGAGAGTAGGTTCTACACGGAAGGATTATTGAGCGCCTACTGGGTAAAGGCAATAGGATAGGGCATTACTTGTACCTACTATCACAGTTAACTTAACTCTGCCCTAGTAAGCCTGCTTACACTCCGGCAAAAGGATAACTTCCGCATCTATATTTTCAACCTTGGTAATATCTTCCTCACCAGCAAAATCACATAGCGCTTCAGCAGTTATCACATCTAGGGACTTCTGACCAACAAACTCTCGCCCCAACTCACTTTCAAAACGAGAGTCATCCGGTGGAACTGGAATAATGGGTTCTGGTGGAATCACCGGATTAATCGGGTCTGGTGACGGCGGATTGATGGGGTTCGGTGGGGGTACTGGATTAATCGGGTCTGGTGGAATCGGTGGGGCTGGCGGAGCGGCACTGGTATAGACAAACCCACTGCCACTAAAGCTTGGAGACTGCGGATAACTCAGGCCAAAGGCTTCCGAGCCACCCATCACCGACCAGCCATTCACATTGCCCTGCGGGCTGGTGGCATACACCAACCAACGATTCCCTGAACCTACGACTAACGGAGCAGACCCCACGTTATTGATGAAATTTTGTGCCGCAACAAGGGTAATATTCCCCGATGCACTAATGGGTTGATTGAGGACAATATTCCCCCCCATTGATTGCAGGAATACCGTATTCGCCCTCTCAATGCCATTCGGGTTCACGGTATCCACCGTTAAGGTGCCACTATTCACAACCGTTAGGTTCCCCGTCGTATTAGCCGCAAGCCGCTCAATTTGGTTATTGGGGTCAGTGAGTTCAGTATCTCCTGTGCCCAGAATGGCCAGATTCTTTACCGTCATAGGGCTAGACTGAGTGATCGGACCCCCAGCACTCAAAATAGCGGTTGGGGCGGTTAGTCCGGTAATCTCAAAGCCATCCGTATCCGTAAACGTCAGGTTCCCCGTGGTATTAGCTGCAAGCCGCTCAATTTGGTTATTGGGATTCGTCAGGGTCGTATTGCCACTACCTTGAATGACTAAGCCCTGTGTGCTGATGAATCCAGTTTGGCTAATGTCGCCACCACTGTCGAGGCTGAGGGTATTTGCTCCCATATTGATGTTGCCTGTGAGGTTGATGCCACCACCATCAGGATTGCGTAGCAACACATTATCCGTAAAGGTTACATCCTCTACAGTAATCAAGCCAGTGCCATCAGCTCGACCAATGGTAATTAAACTAAATCCATCCGCAATGTTGTTTAACTCCGTGCTATTAAGGCTCAGGCTTCCAGTTGCATCATCCCCGATAACAATGGGGGTATTTCGGGTTAAGGGTTGAATTGTCAGGTGACTACTGCCTTGAATTGTGACACCATCCAACTCCATTGTGTCAGCAACTAAATCGATGTCACCACCAGTACCATCGCCAATAAAACTATTGTTTACCACTATGAGGCCAGTTGCAGCACCTGTTCCTTCCGCTTCATAGAAAATATCACCACTGGTGGTTTTGACAGTTGCACCTTCTTGAAAAATCCCTGTATTCCCCGTCGAGCTTTCCCCGCCAGTACCGCTTAGGTCAATGTCACCACTCTCGTTCTCTAAAGTGCTATTCAGCAAGCGGAGTCCAACATTGTTACTACCGAGAAGACTAATACCACCCTCGCCAGAAATCTCAATAGTGCCGCTGATGTTGCTAATGTCACTGCCAGCAATATGTACCCCATCATTGTTGGTCACAAGATTCGTCAGGCTAGCACCACCAATCCCACTGAGGTAGATGTATCCCTCGTTATTGCTGATTTGACTATTGTTGTTGATATAAATACCGATGTTACTCGCACCGAGGAGACTATTACCACCAAAACCAAGCAGTTCAATATTACCCTGTTGGTTTTCAATGTTGCTTCCTGAAACAATAATGCCAACATTGTTATTCAGTGTTCCCAATAAGGCATTCCCAGCTTGACCAGTAATCGAGATGTTGCCCTCATTATTGGCAATAGTACTATCTGTGAGGATAACACCTGAGTTGTTAGCACCAGTGAGGCTACTGCCTCCAGTACCATCTAAGGAAATAAGACCAGAGTCACTGCGAATCTGACTGTTGCTAATACTGATGCCGCTGTTGTTGTCGATGAGTCCAAGAAGTCGGTTACCACCCTCACCCGCCAGAGTAATATTGCCACTAGTATTTTCAAGGGTGCTGTTATTGATGCGGATACCATGACTATTTGCAATAACAGCATTGCGACCTTGGCCACGAAGCGTAATATTTCCGGCTCCTGCCGTTAAAGTTGCGCCATTTAGTTCAATGCCAGAAACATTGGAAAGTGTCCCGATCGCCGGGTTGTTTAAGGGATCATCCCCACCACCTAAGGTAATATTGCCACCATTACTATCCAGAGTGACTCCATTTACGATGATTGCTCCACCAAGAATATTATTAGTATCAGCATTTAGAACAATATTCAGCTTGTTACTGGTAGAGATAATATCAGCATTCACAAAAATACTATTGGCAGCAGCTAATGTTAGTGTGGCATCTCCACCCGCTGTTTTACTAATTGGGGCATTAACTGTAATATTCCCAATTTGGAATCCAGTATTCCCTGTTGTAATCGTAACACTCGTTCCTGCATCTAAAGCGGTATTAATAGTGGTATTCAGAACTGTTGCATTATTAGCAGTAGGTGTAAAAATACCCCCACTAAAGCTACCACCAGTAGTACTTGTACTGTTAATTGTGACATTCCGTGGGTCTAATAGCCATAAACCAGGATTACCGCGAGGGGCACTAGCATCCACGATGCCGCTTACCCCTAACAGTTCCCGCCCCGAAGTTTCAACAAACCCGCCATCACCCCCTAAGGCTCCCCCCCGCGCCGTAATCGTGCCATGAAATTGCGTGCTGTTATCCGCCCAATTAATCACCGTGCCACCATTCCCATTTGTGATGGCATCGGCATTTAAGACACTATTGGCATCCACAAACAGGTTTTGAGCATTAAAACTACTATCTAAACGGCTCGTTTCCGTTGTTCCCCCCAAGTAATCTCCACCCACTAAGATCGTGCCCCCACCGGTATTCCCAGAGGCATTGATTGTGGCACCTACAACGGCAATGTTCCTCCCCAACACATTCACATTCCCCCCCATACCCGTTGCATGGGCAACGTCTATCCTTCCCCCTATCACCGCCGTTGCTCCCTGCATCGGCAGGCTAACTCTGTTCGGGTCGTGGACAAGACTGATGGTGCCGTCGGGGTTCTGAAGGACGCTATTCACCCGCTGCTCGGGGGTGCCACCCGTCAATAAGCGGGGTAACTCAACGGCGGCAATCTCCCCCCTCACACCGTCTTGGGGAATCTCTAAGCTCAGGAGCATCCCTTCCTGCGATAGCCGCACCATCCCTGTCTCGGGCACTGCTTGGACGGTTACCGTGCCACCCGGTGCCGATAATGTACCTGTGTTAATGACTTGATGCGCCATGAGGGTGAGGCTCTGACCTTCCCGCACACTTAAGTGCCCCTCATTAATCAAGATGCCTTTGCTGTTAAATTCAAACCCTGTGGGGTTGCCAACGAGGTTGGCGTAGTCATTCCTCTGGCTAAAGAGGTCGAAGATGCCCCCCTCAAAGTGAACCCGGGAAGCGGTACTGGCATGAAAGGCGGCGGGGACATTTAAGCGAGCATTGGAACCAAAGACGATGCCCGCAGGATTGAGCAGGTAAAGGTTGCTGGTGCCGCCACTGACTTGAATAAGGCCGTTAATGTAGCTGGCATTGCCGCCATTCACCCCCGCCAAGATGTTGCGAATCCGAGGGGTGGAGAGGAAGTTAGCGGTTTGACCTGTGTTTAAGCCAAACTCTCGAAAGAGGTGAAAGAGGTTGTGACCATTCCGTGAGGTGGTGCCGCCGCTAATGTCGAACTGTTGACCCGTTTGGGTGATTTGGGTGCCGGTACCGTTGGGGTCTGCGGTAATTTGGGCAAGGGCAGGGACAGGGATAAGAGCGCTCACTGCACACAGAAGGCTGACCCACGGATAATGACGATGCATATAGTGCCTATACTGCTTGAGAAAGTGATAATAATCTAGTCATAGCTGAATGACTTGAAAAACCAATGCCCCTTTTACAAAATTTAGAATACTAGCGAAGATGTAGTGGAGTGAGAGTAAAGTCATTAAGGGCATTCCCTAACTGGTCTAGAGGTATGAGTTTTACTGCTTTAGTGGGAGTGACGTCAATGAGGGTAAGTTCCCCCTCTTGTCTTCCCTGTTGCAGTCCTTCTTTTCGCCCTTTCTGTTCCCCTTCTTTGAGGATTTCCTGATACATCACTGTGACCTCCCGAAAAATTGATTTGATGACCTCCTTCTTGTACTGTAGCCCAGCCATCAGTTGCACGACGGTACTTAACTCCCGCCGCTCTTGCTCTGGCTCAATTTGATTCATCTGTTCCGCAACGGCTCGCAGTAATGCTTCACTATTGTCGGCCTGCGCTTACATGGCAAAGGGTAATAGCGCTGGATGTCGAAAAAAATGCTGCGGGTCTTGTTCCCACAGCTTAATCACTCGGTAGCGGTGAAGGGTTGTTGTGGATTCAAAGGTATCCGGCACATTAATTGTTGTCCGCCGCAGCAAAATCAGCACTTGCACAATCTCACAGGCGTATTGGCGCTGCAGCCGTACCCAGTAGTCCAGCATGCGCAAGGGGAGGGGTGGTTCGGTCTGCGGTTCAACTTGAAACTCAAGATGCAGAATGCAGTTTTCGGTTTGGACAAAGGTGGCGGAATCAGTACTATGGACACAACTGGACTCGAACCAGTGACCCCCACGATGTCAACGTGGTGCTCTAACCAACTGAGCTATGCGTCCTCGGATTAAGTAGTATATCATGACTGTTCCACGGGAGACATCCCATTCTTGACGTTGCTGCCAAATCATGGGGCGAAACTGGGGAGATATGTAACATAACGTTAGAATGGGTTAAACACTGCAAAGTTAACCATGGCAGCTTTTATTCCGTTTGTTGGCAAGCCTTCCCAGCGGTGGCGATCGCTCCTGATTGGCACCATTGTCGTCGGCCTTATTGCCAGCAGTAGTCTGATCTGGTGGCGATCGCGCCAGCGTTCGATTGATCTGGATCGCTATACCGTGCCAGTGATGGATAGCCGTGATTTAGTGGCGCGGGTGGCGGCGACAGGAAAGGTGGTGCCAGTACAAACCGTCAACATCAGTCCCAAGCGAGCTGGTTTGCTGGCAGCGCTTTATGTGGAACAGGGAGATACGGTCAAAGCGAACCAGATCATTGCCCGTATGGATGATCGCGACGAGCGGGCACAACTGGCTCAAGCTCAAGCTAACCTTGCTGATGCCATTGCCCGGCGGGATCGAGTTCTCGCGGGGAACCGTGCTGAAGAGATTGCCCAAGCGGAAGCGCAACTGCGAGCGGCTGCAGCACGGGCAAAGCTAGCGCAGGATCGCCTTCAGCGCAACGAAGCTTTAGCGGCGGAGGGCGTGATTCCCCGCGATACGTTGGATGAACTGGTTGCCAACCGTGACAGTGCGATCGCCAGCCTCAACGAAGCTCAGAAGCGGCTACAACTGTTGCAGCGTGGCTCCCGTATAGAAGACATCCGCCAAGCGGAAGCTGCTGTAATTGCTGCCCAAGCCCAAGTGGCCGCTGCCCGGGTTGCCCTTGAAGATACGGTCATTCGCGCGCCGTTTGATGGCATTATTACCCAGAAATATGCCATTCCGGGGGCGTTTGTGACGCCCACAACTTCTGCCTCCACGACCACATCCGCCACCTCGACCTCAATTGTGGCTATCGCAGAAGGGCTAGAAATTCTTGCTGAAGTCCCAGAAGTAGATATTGGCCAAGTGAAACTGGGGCAGCCGGTAGAAATTCGCGCTGATGCTTACCCCGGGCAAATCTTTCAGGGACGCGTGCGCCTGATTGCTCCTGAAGCGGTGGTAGAGCAAAATGTTACCTTCTTTCAAGTGCGGGTGTCTTTGCTCACGGGGTTGGGGGAACTGCGCTCGGGCATGAACGTAGATTTAGATTTCTTGGGGCAGAGGGTAGCGAATGCTCTTTTGGTGCCAACGGTGGCGATCGCCGTCGAAAAAGGCCAGACGGGCGTTTACGTGGTGGGAGCTGACAACAAACCCGAGTTTCGTCCTGTGACGATTGGCACTAGCTGGCAAGATCAAACGCAAATCATTAGCGGCGTAACCGTCGGTGAGCGAGTATTCATCGATTTTCCGGATCAACTGCGGCCAAAACAGGAGACTAACTAACCGAGGGGGAAGGGATGACCCTGCACCACGTCTCAATTCGCACCGCCGATATTCACCGGGCGATCGCCTTCTACGAATGCTTGGGCTTCGAGATGGAAACCCGCTTTACCGCGGGCTACACACTTGCCTGCTGGCTTCAGGGCTGGGGGAGTCGCCTCGAACTGCTGCAAGTGCCCCAACCCCATGCGGGTGCCGATGCCTTTGCCGATGAGCACTATGTCGGCTACTATCACCTCTCCTTTGACCTGAGTGATCAGCCCCAGTCCCTCCACCAGTGGCTAGAAAAGCTGGCAACCAAGCTCACGGCCCGTCAGCTTCCCTTTAACCTTTTACTGAAACCTCGCCAGCAGATCATTGGTGAGTCCCTCTACCACATTGCCTTTATCCGCGATTGTGATGGCCTGCCGATTGAGTTTTTGCAGCACCTTGGGTCTTGCCAGACAATTGAAGTTGAATGAAGGTGTTTTGTAGGCAGGACAAACTGGTGGCAAACCCGCAGTTCATCGGCACCGTGGCCAAGCAAAGTGGCGTTCCTATCCAAACCATCCGCTACTACGCCGACTTGGGGCTCCTGAAAACGATTGGTCGTACAGATGGGGGCTACCGTCTATTTGGCGAGGAAGTTTTGGTACGCTTGCACTTCATTAAACGTGCCCAACGGCTGGGGTTGTCCCTTGCCGACATTAAAGAACTGTTGGACATTTATGATCGGGGCGAGCTCCCCTGCGATCGCGTCAAGGAGAAGTTGGTGGAAAGAATCCGCACGATTGAACAGCAAATTGCTCAACTCCAACTGCTCAAGCAAGAACTGCAAACGCTGCTCAAAGGGGCATCAACGAGACCACTGCCCCCAGACTCCAAAACAATTTGCCCCATCCTGCAGTAGCCATCCTCGGGACGTCGCAGTAGCGTTAGGGAAAAATCCCTAGCTTCTGGTGACCTAGTATTGCAAATTTGTTTCAATTACGCTATGCTCGACAGTGAAAATCAATGCAAAAAAAATCCCCATGGCGGGGGTGGTTTATAAGGTTTGTTTCGACGAGTTCTAGAATGTTTACGCCTTCAGACTATCGTTAGCTAGGAAGTGAGCAATATGGTAGGCGCGCTCTTCAGTTTTCAGCAGGATTTGGTCGTAGAGGTAAGCGGTGGCGCGATCGCCCAAAGATTCCGCTTGGGTGGCCTGTTGCCGCAACACTTGGATCACGGCCTGCTCGGCTGTCAAGTCATGGTTGAGCATATCACGGCAGCTATAGGCACCGTCCGGTTCAGGGCTAAAGCAGCACAAGGCTGCCAACTGCTGAAAGCTAGCCACGGGAACAGCTCCTAAACCATTGAGACGTTCCCCTAAATCGTGGACGTGCCCTTGCACTTGTTCGTAGCAGCCTTGGAAGAACTGATGCAGTTGATAAAATTCGGCGCCTTCCACGACAAAATGATGCTTTTGGTACTGGAGGTACAAAGCTTGAAAACTCGCCAATAGACGATTCATTCCTTCGCACACTGGTGTTGTGATGGTGCGCTCCAGAAGGACAGCCGTTTCAGCCATGTCGCCAAACGCTTGCCGCGGGAGTGTGGTCGTCGTCATGAGTGTTGCCTCCGACAGAGGGAGAATTGACATGCCTATCTTAAATCACCATTCTGACCATTTTCAACAAGGAAGTACTTATTGAATGTCTATAAACCCCCTGATTATTGCAATTAGTTGGCAGTTGCGGTGGAGTGTCTATCAGCGCTTAACCTCCATAGGGATTCCCTGTCATTATCAGCCCCATCAGCCACTGGTGGTTGAGGTGAATTCCCCCACTGCTGCTGTGCAGGTTTGGTCAGTGGTGCGGCAAATGGCGGCTCCCCGCCAGACGTTGGTGGAATGGCTGGAGCGCTGCTGGCGCTACCAAGACGAGTTGGCTAGGGACTAGAAGTCGGTTCTCCCTGAGCGGGTAATTCTGGGGCAGCGGTTGCTGACTCGTTTTCAGCTTGGGGTTCGGGCTCGTCAACAGGGGCTGGCGGAGCTGGACGGGGTGCAACGAGAACAGACCCTGCCGAAGTTTGAGGCTGTTTACCGATGCTAAACCGTTGCCAGAAAGGTTTCTTAGCCGCCGTTGGGGATGGTTCAGGAGCAGGAGAGGCGACCGGCTCCGGCGTAGGCTGAGGCGTTTCAGGGGCGGGGGGTAATTCTGCTGCTGGCTCAGCTCCATCCGGTTCAGGTTGTGGGGAGGGGCTGGGTTCGGGTTCAGCAGGAGGAGTTTCAACGGCAGGGACGGGCGGTGGCGGTAATTCATTAGGCAGGCTGGGGCTGAGGCTGCTCTGGAGGTTTTTCGCCGCTAGTTCCCCCCGCAACAGGCGGGACAGGGCATCCTTACCGCCGGGATGATAGGTTACCAAACGGGTGATGCTCTCGCCGATGGGTTGGCCGTTGCTATCGAGTAGGTCAAGGCGTACCCAGTTGTCACCATTTTTGAGCCCCGTGAGATAGTAGGCTTGCCAGCGATTGACGGTAAAGGACTGGCCATTGATTGTGCAGCGCACTTGCCAATTGGGGCGATCGCCAAGTTGCAGGTGGCTGAGGTAGAAGTCGAGTAACACGGGCTCAGCGCCATAGACGCCTTGGGGTTGGTGATAGGTGAGCAACGGCTTGGTGATAGGGTCTGCCGTGGCAGTGTAGAGGTGAAAGACCCGCTCGGCATAGGCCAAAGGACTTTTGATGCTTTCACCCCAAGGGTAAACCACGAAAGCGCGCAGAAGGTGGGTGCCGGGTTGGAGGTCAGTAAACTCAATCGGGGTGTTCAGATCATAGATCGAGCGACTGGGGCGATCGTCGAGCACCACTTCCACGTGGGGGCCAAGCCCAGTGCGGGGGTCTTGAAAAATGTTGAGCCCCTCCACCTTCAGTTCAACAGCCACTTGAGTGGTTTCTAGGGTTTGGTTAGCTTGGGGGCTCAGAATCTCGAGCCGCGGTTCGTAGCGATCAAACCAGCTTTTGAGGTCTTCGATGGCTACGGGGGCGGCCACTTCGGCCAGTCCACCAGCAGCTTTTGCCCATGCTGTGCCTGAGGGCATCCAAAGCACGGTGAGGCAAAAAAGAAAGACAACAGTGCGCTGCACCAACCGTTGCCAACCGTTCATGATAACCTCGTCTGTTGCGATACCATGACCATTTTGGCAGACAAGCTGCCCTGATGCGCCAGTTGGGCAATGAAGCGATACGTTACCTTCAGTAGGGCTGACTAATGTTGCTAGGGCTCATCGCAATTCCTCCAGCACCCTTTGGTGAACCTTGGCTGAGTTGAGATAGCTGAAGTTGTCAGAGGAGATCTGAGGAGTCTGACAGGACTGCTGCCAGTGTTGCACAAGCGTGTGGGGGGAGTCGGGCAAGGCAGTGAGTTCGCAACCGGCCATCCCAGTATCCGTCATTAAGTGGCTCACCTTGGGATCATAGCTGAGGGCAAAACAGGGACACCCCACACTCGCTGCCATGATCAGGGCATGGAGACGCATGGCGATCGCCCCCTGTACCTGAGCGAGGATCCCTTTGATCTGGCGTGGATCCTCAAGGCACAGCAGGCGAGTTTGCGACGGGACGAGCGTCTGAGAGATGGCTTCGGCAAGGGGGAGATCCTGTTGCGGTTGAAAGGGCAGCAGCAAGATCTCAACGCCTGCCTGTTCCTGCCACAGGTGCAGGGCACGAGCCAGAAGGCTCAAGCGTTCTGGTGTCAGGCTAGGATGAGGGCGCAAGGAGACCGCGATCGTCGGTAAAGGACGTTTAGAGAACCCAGGAGCGGCTGCGCTCTCCATGAACCAAACAGGGTCAGCCCCCTGCTGGTGGGGAATCTGCCATTGGCGCAAGAGGGCAGCGGAGCCGGAGTCGCGCACGGTCACGGCAACACAGCGGCGCAGTAATTGTCGCAGCCACCAACGGTAAAAGGGCGATCGCAGTGGCCCAATCCCCTGTGCCCAAGCGACGGTACGACAGCCGAGTTGTTGGGCAAGGGTCATCAACCCCAGGTAATAGAGGGGACTGCGCCAACTGGTGACATCTTGAATGAGGCTGCCCCCGCCCCAAATAAACACTTCACTGCGGCGCAGGGCGTGCAACACTTGTCCCCAACGACGGCGATCGCAGGTGGCCACCCCATAAAGGTGAGCAGTGGCTGGCGGATTGCCACTGAGAACGACGGGGGTAAAGCAGGAGGGCAGTTGCGCCAAGAGCGTTGCTAACAGCGCTTCATCGCCCGCATTGCCATAGCCGTAGTAGCCACACAAAAAAACTCGTCTCATTTACCGCCCTCCTCGATTAAAATGTCCGCCAAGAGTGCCGCAAACGCTGCCGACGGGGCGATCGCTGGCGAGACAGACAACTGCTGCTGCGGGTAGGTTGTCTGGAGCTGTTCCACCTGCGCTATGAACGCCTCAACTGTTTTGCCGCCAAAAAGAAAGTAGCCAAAGCAATGGCTGTGCTGATGGCCTAATGCCTGCCGCTGCGCGAGGGCATGGTCAAGGCTCTTGGCATCTTGCAAGAGCGCGGGGAGTACCCCCAAGGCGTTACACAACTGCTGAAACCACGGTGTGACCTCGGGTCGGCGACTGCCATGTCCCACCAAAATAGCGGCGTCAACCTTTCTTAATTCCTCCCGTAGCCATGCCTGAAACCGTGGTTGGCTCCCTAAAAAGGGCAAACACTTTAGGGGAACCGATAGGTGGGCTTGGGCAGTGGCAATAGCGGCAGGCACATCCGTTACCGCATGGTACCCAGGGAACAAAAATAAGGGTAAGAGCACCACTGGCTGCTGCACCTGCTGGCAAAAGTGACCAATTTGCTGCTCGAGGGGCAAGTCTTGGCACTCTAGGGCACCCCACCCCACCGGCCCCAAGGGAGCGAGATATTGCACCAATTGTGCCATTGCCTGCTGTGGGTAGGCACTGGGGCTGCCATGGGCAATTAAAAAGTAGGCGTGAGTCATTGCCCAAACAGGCGAGATCGCCCCTGTGGGGACAAAAGTTCCGCTTGGCTCACCACCTGCTGCTCACCGGAGGCCAGCCACTTCACTTGAACGGTTTGCCCAGCAGCTTCTTCCTCACCAATCACCAAGCAGTGGGTTGCTCCGGTGCGATTGGCGCGCTTGAGTTGGTTTTTGAAACTGCTGCCACTCAAATCCACTTCCACGGTGTATCCCAAGTGCCGCAGTTGTTGCGCTAAGAGAAGTCCCTGCCCTTCGGCCTTGCTACCACGGCTAACAAGGTAAAGGTACGGCGAAGTGCGGGGGGCAAGGGGGCGATCGCCCAAGAGTAACATCAAGCGTTCTAACCCCATGGCCCAGCCAATAGCCGGGGTCGGCGGCCCCCCCAACTCTTCCACAAGGTGATCGTAGCGCCCCCCTCCACACACGGTGCCTTCGGTGCCGAGGCTCCCCTGCTGAAATTCAAAGGCGGTGTGGGTGTAATAGTCCAGCCCCCGCACCAGAGCGGGATTAATTTGGTAGGCAATCCCTAAGTCACTGAGCAATGCTTGGACCTGCTCAAAGTGGGCACGGGAAGTATCGCTGAGGTAGTCCAACAGCCGGGGTGCCTCCTTCACAATGGCTTGGGTGCCGGGATCTTTGCTGTCGAGAATGCGCAGGGGGTTGCGGTTCAGGCGCTCTTGGGAGTCGGGATCTAAGTCGGCAGCATAGGGGGTGAGGTATTCCACCAACGCTTGGCGATACTGGGCGCGATCGCGGCGATCGCCCACCGAGTTGAGAAACAGCGTTACCTCGTCTAGGCCAAGAGCTTTGAGAATATCGAAGGCCAAGGCAATCACTTCGGCATCGGCGCGGGCATCGGCACTGCCAAGGACTTCAACCCCAAGCTGGTGAAATTGGCGATAGCGACCCGACTGGGGACGCTCGTAGCGAAACATCGGTCCAAGGTACCACAGCCGCTGCACGCCGCCTTGGGCGTGTAGGCCGTGCTCAATGTAGGCGCGCACTACTCCTGCCGTGCCTTCCGGTCGCAAGGTCAAGGAGCGATCGCCGCGATCGCGGAACGTGTACATTTCCTTGCCGACAATGTCGGTGGCTTCGCCAATGCCGCGCTCAAACAGACTGGTTTGCTCAAAAATGGGTGTACAAATTTCCCGATAGGCAGCGCGCTCTAAAATCTGTCGGGCGGTTGCCTCCAACTGCTGCCAATAGACACGCTCAGCAGGTAAGATGTCGCGGGTACCCCGTGGTGCTTGCAACCCCATGCGGCAGGAGGAATGTAAAGAACAGAGGTATTATAGCGCTGCGCGGTTGGGGGAGCTTTACCCAGCCTGCAAAATCTGCGCCATCATCCGCTCCGCTTGCGCCTTGTAGCTACCGCCAAAGAGATTGAAATGGTTGAGGATGTGGTAAAGGTTATAGACTGTCTTGCGCTGCGCATAACCCGCTGCTAAGGGATACGTTGCCCGATACCCCTCGTAAAAGGCAGCCGGAAAGCCGCCAAACAACTCCGTCATCGCTACATCCACTTCGCGATCGCCATAGTAACTGGCGGGATCAAAAATGACTGGCTCGCCACTGCGGGTAAAGGCAGCATTTCCTGACCATAGATCCCCATGAACAAGCGTTGGCGGCGGTTGATGGTCAAGGAGCTTCCGCACACGGCTCAGGAGTGCTTCCACTTGGGGAAAAGTGCCGCCGCGCCGCCGCGCTAAGTCAAACTGGTAGCGCAGACGCGCCTCACAGAAAAAGTCCCCCCAGTGATCTGACCAAGGGTTGAGCTGGGGCGTGGCGCCAATCGTGTTATTTTCCGGCCAGCCATAGCGATCGCCCCGTCCTTGGCAGTGGAGCTGTGCCAATTGTTCGCCCATTTGTCGCCAGTCCCCCTGACTGCTCAGGGGCAAATACTCTAGTACGAGAAAGCTGGCACCCTCAACCGTCCCCCAAAGGAGGGGTGTAGGCACACGAATGGCAGCCACCTTTGCCAGTTGTTGCAAGGCATAGGCTTCACTGGCAAACATTGCTTCCCGCTCCGGGCGGTTAAATTTAACAAATAGGGTCTGCTGGGGGTGCTGCCAAACATAGGTTTCATTAATACTGCCACCCCCCGCTGCAACTGCCTTACCCTCGTGCAGTCGCTGACCCGTCGCCGCCTGAATGCGATCCCACAGTTGCTGCCAGCGACTCATGGCAGTCAGTGCCACTGGGCATTAATCGTCGTAAATGCGACACTCCGCTGCATCAGGGTTATCGTCACAGTACTGCTGAAAAGAGGTTTTGTGCTCTTGTTGTTCAGTGCGCTGATGCGCCGCTTCGGCTTGGAGTTCCTCGAGGGCATCCCAAGCAGCGGCACACTGACCAGAGGTGGCACCTTCGGTATTACACACTTGATGGGCTTCCTCGCGGGCTTGCTCAATTTGTTTCTCAAGATTACTCATAGAGCGTTTATTGAATCACCTTTTCTAGTTTATGCAATCTGCCCAAGGGCAGGAATGCCGTTTCTCCACTTTAGCAACGAATGCCCGTTGCTGCCATGCACTGCCAATTAGACCTGTCCTCCTGCCCCGTTCCTGCAATCCCTATAGGTTATTGACTGCCACTGTGGATTCCGTGGGGAGTGTCGGTGCCGACTGAGTGAGTTGGGCGTACAGGGGCAAGTGATGCTGGGCAATCGCCGGCAGCGCCGCATGAACTTGGGTGGCGATCGCCGTCGTAGTCACATCGTAGGTTTGGGTGGCCAGCTTGGGATAGATCCCCACCGCCAAAATCGGCAACAGCAACGACAGGGCAATAAAGGTCTCGCGGGGGTTGATGTCTAGGAGCAGCTTATCGAACATATCCCCAGCTTGCTTGCCAGTAAAGACGCGCCGCACCATTGACAGCAAATACACCGGCGTAATGATTAACCCTACGGCGGCCAAGAAAATCACCCCGACTTTGAACGTGGTGGAGTAGGCATCGCTATTGGTCAGCCCCAAAAACACTGTTAGCTCACTCACAAAACCACTCATGCCGGGCAGAGCCAGCGAGGCCATGGAGCCAGCGGTAAAGAGGGCAAAGGTCTTGGGCATCGACTGGGCAATGCCGCTCATTTTTTCCATTGCCAGCGTGTGGGTGCGATCATAGGTCACCCCTGCCAAGAAGAACAGCACCGCTGCAATTAACCCGTGGGAGAGCATTTGCAGCATGGCACCGTTCAGGCCAATGCTATTGAGGGCACCAATCCCCAGCAGCACAAACCCCATGTGGGAAATGGAGGAATAGGCGAGTCGCCGCTTCAGGTTTTCTTGGCCAAAGGCTGTCAAGGCACCATAGACAATATTCACCACCCCCAAGGCAATCAAAACAGGGGCAAAGTAGATGTGGGCATCCGGCAGCATTTGCAGGTTAAAGCGGATAAGACCATAGCCCCCCATTTTCAGAAGCACACCCGCCAACACCATCGACACTGGCGCAGAGGCTTCACCGTGGGCATCCGGCAGCCAAGTGTGCAGTGGGAAAATCGGCAGCTTCACGCCAAAGGCCAACAGGAAACCCGCATAGGCAAACAATTCCAAGGCCAAGGGATAGTCCTTCAGCCCCAAGGCCGCCATATTGAGCGTAAAGTTACCACCGTAGAAGGCCATGGCCAACCCCGCTAGCAGGATAAAGACTGAGCCAACAGCGGTGTAGAGAATAAACTTCGTGGCCGCATACTGCCGTTTCGACCCTCCCCAGATGGAAATCAACAAATAAACTGGCACTAACTCTAATTCCCAGATGAGGAAGAAGAGGATTAGGTCTTGGGCAGCAAACACACCCACTTGGGCACTGTAGAGCACCAGCATTAGGAAATAAAAGAGGCGCGGCTTTTGTTTCACTTGCCACGCCGCAAAAATAGCCACTGTGTTTACTAAACCCGTCAACAAAATGAGGGGCACTGCTAGGCCATCCACCGCGAGTGACCAATTCAGGCCAATCTGGGGCAGCCAAGCAACGGTTTCCGCCATCTGAATCTGGGCAGATTGGGCATCGTAGTGCTGCCAAAAGACAATAGCGGAGAGTGCAAATTCAATCAGAGCGATCGCCAAGGCATACCAGCGGACTGTCTTGCCATTCCGGTCAGGCAACAAGGGAATAAAAAGCGCCGCCACCAGCGGCAACCCGGTGAGTACAGTCAGCCAAGGAAATTGGGCATTCATTTACAAACCCCCAAGGGACGAGTCCAGTAAACAGTTAAAGCTTCTGAATAAGAATATATACCTATTCGCCCTAATGTTGCAAATTGTTAAGTATTTTTCTAGATTATGAAGTTTAGGGTTATGCTATTTATTAAAATCTATTCTAGAGAGTATTTGTATTGAGCTTGATAAAGCTAAGATGATCAAGTGTCGCCTGCCAACGTTCTGCCTTCCCCAAGGCGCAGCGGTGCTCTGGGCAAGTTTAGTGGCAGGACAATGCTCAAGTCGGGTTAAGTGGCCATCATTACTATGGTGACTTTGACAACGTTTGTAGCTCCGCCGCTGTTGCGCTTGGTTCTTAGCCGTAGCGATCTGGCTATGGTCACTGTAGAGGAGCAAGTCCCATGATCTATCTCGAAGCCAGTGTCTTCATCACGATTTTGGTGGGTTTTTTAGCCACGATTATTAAAAGAAATTTGCTCATGAAAATTGTGACGATGGATGTCATGAGCACGGGGGTGATTGCCCTGTTTGTGGTCATTGCCACCCACAGTGGCGTGATGACACCAATTATGCCTTCGGGGGCAGAACCGAGCATTCCCTACGCTGATCCGGTGCCTCAGGGGGTGATCTTAACGGCAATTGTGATTGGCTTGTCGATCCAAACTCTGATGCTGGTGGCCGCCATGAAGCTGGCGCGGGATAACCCCACCCTTGAAACCAGTGAAATTGATCAAAAGTATCTCTAGATGAACGGTTAAATGACCCACGTGACGATCGCCTGGATTTTACTGCCCTTTGTGGCCGGATTAACGCTGTACCTTTTACCGGTGCTAGCGCGGGGCTTGACGTTGGCGATCGCCCTCGTATCGCTCTGTGTCGGATTAGCCATTACTATTCAAGACCTCAGCTTCTCCTTTGTGCTGATGGATAGTTTTGGCATTCGCCTGCAAGTGGATAGCCTCAGCGGCTATTTTATTGTCACCAATGCCTTGGTGCTGTTGGCAGCGGTTCTTTACACGTGGCAGGCTCAATACAAAGCCTTTTTTTACACGTTGCTGTGCCTGCTCCACGGCAGTGCCAATACGGTTTTTATTTCGGCAGATTTCCTCAGCCTCTACGTCAACATAGAAGTGCTGGGGATTGTGGTGTTCCTGTTAATTGCCTATCCCCGCAGCGATCGCCCCCTCTGGATTGGCCTGCGCTACCTCATGGTGGGGAATGTGGCCATGCTCTTTTATTTAATGGGGGTGGCGTTTGTTTATCAGGCCAGTCACAGCTTTTCGTTTCAAGTGCTGTTGCAAGCGCCGCCGGAAGCGATAGCGCTGATTTTAATGGCGCTGCTGGCTAAGGGAGCAATTTTTATTAGTGGTCTGTGGCTACCCCAAACCAATGTGGTGGCGGCGCCTGTGGTGGCTGCTCTATTGGCGGGCATTGTTGAAAATGCCGGGGTCTTTGCCTTGGCGCGCTTAAGTTTGTTCTATGAAGGACTTGGCCAAATTGTGCAGTTGTTTGCCCTCTGCTCTATTTTCTTTGGGGCACTGTTGGCACTGCTGGCGGAGGATGTGCGGCGATTGCTGAGCTTTAGCACGCTGGGTCAATTGGGGTGGGTAATTATTGCCCCCGCTGCTGCCGGACTGTATGCCCTGATGCACGGCCTTGCCAAAGCAGCACTGTTCTTGAGTGTGGGGGAACTGCGCCACTACCGCCTGAGCGAGCTACGGCAAGTGGGGATTGGTCGTCCGGTGGCGATCGCCATCATTGGGGCTAGCTACAGCATTGTGGGCGTGCCCCTCTTGGCCGGATTTGGAGCCAAGGCACTTACCCTAAGTTATCTACAACCATGGCAGCAGGGGCTACTGTACGGGGCAGGCTTTTTAACCGCGACAATTTACAGCAAATTAGTGGTTCTCCCCCAGCGCCCCCTGACAACGCCGCTGCCCCTCGGCTATGGCGCCGCCATTCTGGTCTTGTTGGGGGGGCTTGTGCTGGCCAATGCGGGCTATCTCGATGCCTACACGCCTGCCAATTTACTGCGCTACCTGATTCCGCCAGTAGTGGGACTCCTGCTGGTGCGCTTGGGTGTATCCCGCTGGGAATCTGCTTGGCGAGGGGCATGGGAGCGGCTAGAGCACCTCCTCGGTGTCATGCTCTTGCTATTAATTGGCTTGGTGGGGTTAGCCCTATGACGATCAATTACCTTGATTTTGCCCTGCGGCTTACCATTTGGCTGCTGCTAACCGCCGATTTTGGCCTTGTGAATGTGATCATTGGTGTGGTGGTGGCCTTGTTGTTGCCCCAGAGTCGCGTCCGCGCTGCGACGCTGCGGCAGTGGCTCAGTACCCTTGGCAAAGTGGCCATGGCGGTTCCCCGTGCCTATGCGGAAGCGGTTGAAATACTTTTGCGTCCCCATCGCCATGAAGCGGTGGTGCGGCAGCCGGTGGATCCACGGCGATCGCCCGGGTTAATTTTTCTCGATATTTTTACCATTACCTTTACCCCCAAAACCATTGTGCTGCACTACGACGAGCAGGGCTGGTTTGAGGTGCACGAACTGGTGCAGCAACGACCCCAGCAAGGAACCGCAAATGAGGACAGTGGGCAATGACGGCTTTTTTAGTGTTGATGTTATTGATCCTGTGCATTCCCCTCTATGCCGCTTGGAAGGGAGAGCACATTTGGTCAAAGATGCTGGCCTTTGCCAGTATTGCCACAAAAGCAGCCATCATGATCTTGATGGTGTCGGTGGAGCGGGATGATTGGATGATTGGCATTGTGGGGGTCATTATTCTTAGCGTTGGCAACGGTGCCCTGATGCTGCTCGCTCAAATTCTCCGCCGTCTGCGGGATGTGGCCAATCTTTAGGAGGCACAAGAGATGGGGTTCCAGTGGCTGAGCTACGCCTGTATTAGTTTTGGTCTTTTTTTGTGGTTGTGGGGCACTTGGCCCCTAGTTGGTCGGCGATCGCCCCTGTTTAAGCTGCACTACTTATCCATCTCCGACACGCTGGGCTCCATGGCCATCATGCTGGGGGTGCTGCTGCGGATTCCACGCGAGTGGCCGCTGCTGCTGTTGGCGGTGATTTCCCTTGCCCTCTGGAATACGATTCTGGGATATGTGCTCGCCTACTGCTCCAAAGGGGAGGATAGCGATGGATAACTGGCTCATTGCCGTCACTGCCCTGCTCCCCCTCACCGCCTTGATGTTGGTCTTTCAAACCAATCCCTACCATGCCCTTGTCCTTCGCGGCATTGTCGGTGCCGTTGCCGCCCTCATTTACGCCGTGCTAGGAGCCGCCGATGTTGCCCTGACGGAAGCCCTAGTGGGCACCATGCTCTCGATCATGCTCTACGCCGTGGCGGTGCGCTCCTCCCTAGTCTTGCGTTTAGGGATTTTGGCTTCAGCCCTCTCCACCGATACCTTAAACCCTTTTTTAGAGGCGCTACAGGCAGCCGTGGCTCCCCACCATTTACGGGTTGAGCTAGTCGTCTATCCCACCTTTGACCAGTTAAAAACCGCCTTACATCAGCGGGAGATCCATGCCCTCTGTGCTGAGGAAGATAGCCAATTGCTCACCCTCACGCGGGTAGCCCATCTCTACACCCTCCTCAAACCCGCCTTAGACCCATGGACCGACATTGCTTACTATCCCCTTCCCCCAGAGGAGGAAGCCCACCCATGATGACCGTCATTTATGGCCTCGCCGCTCTACTGCTGTTCATTAAAATGTTAGCCTTACCCACGGTTTTTTCGGAGCCAACGGCAGCCATCGTCAGTACCTTGGTGACAGAGGCAGGCATCCCCAATGCCGTGACCAGTGTGATTTTGCGTAATCGTCTCTACGACACCATTTTTGAGGTGGTGGTCTTCACGATCGCGATTTTAGGCTCCCATTACCTGCTGGCCAACGAAACGCCCCTCGGCCACGTCAGCCGCTTTAATGATCAGCCCTCCATTGTCCTAGCGCGTTTTGGTGCCACCATTTGTTCCTTGGTGTGCATTGAACTGGCCTTGCGGGGGCACCTCAGTCCAGGGGGTGGCTTTGCCGCAGGGGTGGCGGGGGGAACAGCCATTGGCCTAGTGGCCATTACCTCTGCCCCGGAGTGGCTCGAGAGGATTTATCAGCGCTTCCATGCGGCTACTTGGGAAAAAATTTCCGTGATTGTCTTCATCCTCTGTGCAGCCAGTACACTGATGGGGTTGGCGTTGCCCACGGGCGAGTTTGGCAACCTTGTCAGTGGTGGCATGATTCCGTGGCTGAATATTCTCATTGCCCTGAAGGTGGCGCTGGGGTCATGGGCGGCGGTTCTCATCTTTATTCGCTATCGCGGGTTGCTCTAAGCCTCTAGGGGAACAGCTTCTGCACAGCCAACGCGCACCTGCAACTCTTGATAGAAGTTTTCTTGGCTGAGATCCACCTTAGACTGCGCTGCCAAAAACAACAGTGCCCAAAATACCCCCACAGGATCTGGTTTGAGGCGGAGTAAGTCGTTGAAATCTAGCCATGTGCCTATTGGCGCGGCATGAGCAAGGAGGGTTTCCACCTCAGCCGCCATTTCCGTCAGGTTTTCCTGGTGTGCCAGTTGGGTAATGCTGCGGAGCGTGGTGGGGCGGCGGCGCGGTCGCTGGCTAGGGGGTCGCAGTACCTTGGCGCGCTCTGTTTGTACCGCCATGGTTTTTAGGTGGGCAATAAGTTCCTCCAGCGTCACCCGACGGCGTTGCTGGGGTGGCGCAACGGGACGGCGGTGTAGATGCTGCTCGAGGTGGCTGGGTAACATCCCCAAAGACGGGTTAGGGGCAACCTCAGCTATGGCAAAATCAACCTCCTCAGGGGCGGGTGGATCATCAACGGCCACGAGGCGATCGCTTTTCAGGAGCACCAGCATCGCAGCGTAAAGGAAAGCTTGCCCAGACTCGCCCAAGTTGGGTTGGCCACGACTGGCCAGTTCTGCTAAGCAGCGATCAAAAACATCAATGACTTGAATATCCCACGGATCAATTTCACCCCGCTGGGCGAGTTCAATTAAGACATCAATCGCTGTATCGGCAAAGGATCGCCCCATGGCTGTGGCCTGTTGGTTTTTCCTATCTTAAGGGGTATACGCTCCTGCCAGCAGCGTTATCCCGAAAAGGGTTCCGCAAGAGGAATTGTAAAGTGGAACTTACTGCCGCGATCGCGCCCGTCCGACTCTGCCCAGATTTGCCCACCCAAGTTCGTAATGATTTGACGGCAGATGGCTAAGCCCAAGCCAGTCCCCCCCGTGGAGCGCCGCAGTGCCCCTTCTTCTTGATAAAAGCGATCAAAAATCGTTTCCAGTCGATCTGGTTCAATGCCCCGCCCTGTATCGGCAATCGTGACTTCAAGGAGGCCATCGGGACGCGGCGTAGCAGCAATTGAGACGTTACCGGAGCGCTCTGTAAACTTACAGGCGTTATCGAGTAGTTTTGAGAGTACCTCGACAAGCCATTCCCCATCGGCTCGCACAAGGGGTAACTCTTGGGGTAACGTGGCACTAATGCGGGGCAGTTGATCTTTGGGGGTGCGCAGGCTACTCAGGGCTAAATCCACCAGCTCTTGAATCGGCAGGGGTTCTGGGCGCCACTGAATGCGACCACTTTCCAACTGGGAGAGGGTGAGGAAGTCTTGAATGAGTTTGCGCATCCGTTCAGCATCGGCAAGGGCGGTGCTCAACATCACTTGCCGTAGTTCTGGATCCATGTCCGGTTCGCTAGCAAGGCTCTCAAGGCAGATTTGAAT
>FWPU01000298.1_pt1 | contig 158385 bp, 151 predicted proteins | sample 2228361 | NCBI WGS metagenome assembly FWPU01 (sample SAMEA103939777, study PRJEB20133) | metagenome | reverse complement strand
TTTGAAGTGGATCTTCTTGGTGGTGAGCAGCGGAAAGCGTTCCGCAAGATCAAAGCGCATCTGGTAGCCAAAGACGCTGAGCGTGCCGGTGCCGGTGCGATCGGTTTTTCTGACACCGTGCTCGAGCACATGGCGAAGAAGCGCGAGATAAGTTTCTTCGTGCGGGTTGTCGTTCATGGGCCGAATGTGGTGTTCAGCTAGCTGATTGCGCAAGCACGTGGCAAAATGCCGCCGTGAGCTGCGCGAGCTCTTCGTCGCTGATCGTAAAAGGCGGCATGGTATAGACGAGCCGCCCGAACGGGCGCAGCCACACACCCTGCGCGATGAAGCGGGGGACGAGCTCACGCAGACTGACCGTTTCTTCCATCTCGACCACCCCGATCGCTCCGAGTACCCGCACCTCGCGCACCCCGGGGATGGTGACGCATGGCGCGAGTCCCTCGCGCAACGCCGACTCGATGGCCTGCACGCGTGCTTGCCAGTCACCGGCCTCGAGCAACTCGAGGCTCGCACAGGCACAGGCACAGGCTAGTGCATTAGCCATGAAGGTCGGCCCGTGCATGAAGCAGCCGGCCCCGCCACGCGAGATTGTCTCGGCGATCTCGGCGGTCGTCAGCGTGACGGCGAGCGTGAGATAACCGCCGGTCAAGGCCTTGCCGAGACAGAGGATGTCGGGCACGACGCCTGCATGTTCGCAGGCAAAAAGCCGGCCGGTGCGCCCGAAACCGGTTGCGATCTCATCGGCGATGAGCAGCACCTCGTAGCGGTCGCACAGCGCGCGCACCTGCCTGAGGTACTCGGGATGGTAAAACCACATACCGCCCGCACCCTGCACAATCGGCTCGAGGATCACGGCAGCAAGCTCGGCATGATGCGTGTCGATCAGGCGCGCGAATTCGGCGATGTCCTGCGGCTCCCAGTTTGTGCCGAAGCGACAGCGCGGGCGCGGCGCAAAATATTGCGCGGGCAAGACACCCTGGAAAATGTGGTGCATGCCAGTGTGAGGGTCACACACCGACATGGCGGCGAAGGTATCGCCGTGGTAGCCACCGCGCAGGGCAAGCAGCCGGTGCTTGGCTGGCTGTTTGCGTGCCTGCCAGTACTGGATCGCCATCTTGATGGCGACCTCTACCGCGACCGACCCAGAGTCGCAGAAAAAGATTTTTTCGAGCTCATCGGCGACGAGTGCCCGCAAGCGGCGGCCGAGTTCGATCGCTGGTGCGTGGGTGAGCCCACCGAACATTACATGCGCGAAGCGCTCGAGTTGGCCTCGCACCGCTTCATTAAGACGGGGATGGTTGTAGCCGTGGATGGCAGCCCACCAGGAGGCCATGCCGTCAATGAGCATGCGGCCGTCGGCGAGCACCAGGCGCGCACCGCGCGCGGCCACCACTGGATAGGCATGAAGAGGATCGCACATCGAGCTGTAGGGATGCCAGAGACAGGCTCGATCGAAAGCGAGCGCGGCGTCCCAATCGTAGCGGCCCTGTGCGTCGAAAACAGAGCAAGACGCACGGCCGGCATCGAGACAGTTGGCGGATTCGATCACGGCGGTGGCTCAAACCGATCGGCGGGCGGCGGCAAGGCCAGCACCCCTTGCCTGCTCAAGGTGCAGCCGAACTACGGCGATGTCGAAGTGGGGATGGCTTGCCGCAGCGACATGCACTTGCCGTGGCGGCAGAAGCGAGGCCGCGCATTGGCATAAGCCTATGGTGACCGCCCGCAGGGCGAGGGGCGCGTGCTTGCGCCGCAGCAGTCCGTTGGCTTCGAGATCACGAAGTGTCACGGTCTGTATCCCTCGTCGAGTAACCCGCACAGGGCGCGTGATCGGCGCGCCGTTTGGGATTCGGCCACCGCGGGGCAGGAAGCATGCGCACGAAGGCCATTTGTTGCCGGGTAAATCGAGGCGGTCGCATCCCACAAGCGTCCGCCGCACGCCTTCAAGCTCGCTGTTGGCCATCGGTTCCCGCACGTGCGGGAACTTTCGGTCGCGAGGTGATCCCTCTTGTGGACAGGCAAGAGGTTACTTTATAAAACCATGCCGCGCAACGGAACCCTCCCGAAGCGCATTCACCAATATTCAACAAGGAGATGCCCGATGCCCAAATAAGTCTTGGCCACCGGTCTTTGCCTGGCTGCTGTCGCCGCGGTGGTTCAGGCCGCTTCCAAACCTACATGATAGACAACAAACACACTCTGTTGCGCTTCGAGTACAGTCATTTCGGTTACTCGAACCAATGAGCCGCTTCGACAGCGTCAAGGACACGATCGGGCTAGATCGCGCTGCATACAGCGGCTCGGCCGAGGTGGTGGTCGACGCGCGCTTGATCAACACCGGAGTATCGCTGATCGATGAGCACATCCAAGCGGCCGATTTTTTCGACACCGCATCCTATGCCACCAATACTTTCAAGTCGCGCGAGTTTCGCTTCGAGGGCGATCGGCTTATAGAGGTGAGGGGTGCTCTCACCATTAAAGGCATCACTCGGCGGGTAACGCTCGAAGTCACCTCGATGCACTGCATGTTGCATCTGATCGACAAAAAGACCTCTGCGGGGCCAGTGTGCGCGCCGTGCTTTTAAGCCCTCGGATTTCAATCTGGGCAAATACGCGCCTGGCGTGAGCGACGAGCTGACCGCCTATCTGCGGTCGAGGCCATCAAGCAGTGGGGCCTACACGCCACCTTCGATCTCGCAGGGTGAGGGTGCTGAAAAGCTTTCGAACGCGCCACGCCGGTGTTCGGGTCGCACCGACGGATCTTTGTGGCGTCTGACAAGGCCGGGGAGATCAACGACCGCAACGTCCACCGCGCCCGTCACGGCACCGCCCGGTTGTCGCAGCGGCTCGCCCATGTCCGGTCACGCCAAGGTGCGTGTAGTCAAGGATAAAGCTTCAGCTGGTTTGCAAGAGCGCGCCGGCGAGGTCTCGGGACGGCGAGCCCCTGTTCGAGGCGTGTCAGGGAGTCGGCGCGCGCCGGCGGCGCTGCTGAGGACGCGATTTCGTTCACGATAGCCGCTTGTCCTTGTTGCGCGCGCTGTCTTGGAAGCACCTCGCGCATGGGGTTAAGCCGCAAGTCTATCAGGCACGATTCTTGGTCAGTCGCGCTCGTCGCGGATCGCCGCCGCTTAGCGCTGCTCGGTGCGCTTTCTCGCCTCCGTCGTGCCGCGCCGCGCCGCCCGTTGCGCCTGCGCGCATAACCACAAAGACCTATGCACCGGCAAGGACGCTGGCTGGCGTTCAGTTTCAAGAGAGCGAAGGAGCCAAAGCGGGGGCGACTTTCTGGTCTGCGGACAGCGGGGGGTGGGGCATCAGATCGGCGCCAGACCCGGAAACGAAAACGCCCAACCCGAGAAGGGTTGGGCGTAGCATCATGGTGGCCAGGGACGGAATTGAACCGCCGACACGGGGATTTTCAGTCCCCTGCTCTACCAACTGAGCTACCTGGCCGGGACGGCGGATTATAGGGGAGCCGGCCGGGGTGATTCAAATAAGCTTGCGCACACGCATCCCTTCTCCCTCGCAAGAGGGGCGAGGCCGGGCGCGTTTACCTGCCCTTCTGCGGGACATAGCCTTCGGGCGGCTTGGAGCCGCTCCCAAAAAAGAATTTTTCCATCTCTTGCTCAATAAACTTGCGCGCCTTGGGATCAAGGGGATTGAGGCGATATTCGTTCATGAGCATGGTCTGGTGGTTCATCCACATTTGCCAGGCTTCCTTGGAGACGTTTTCGAAAATGCGTTTCCCGAGCTCGCCGGGATAGGTCGGGTAGTCCAGGCCCTCGGCTTCGCGGCCGAGCTTTACACACTTCACGATGCGTGCCATTACAAGTGCCTCAATTTATGGAGCAGTCGTTGAACCGGTGCCGGCAGTCCGATGCGCGCGGGGTGCTCGAGGTTATACCAAAGTGCGGCGCTGTTCTCCATGACGCCACCACTTTCCCCCTTGAGCCGCGCGGGTATGGGCGTGATGTCGAGCCGGAAATGGGTAAAGCTGTGGCGCAGCACCGGCCAAGGCGGTTGTACCGCGATCTTAAGGCCGAGCGTGTCGTGGCAGAATCCGGCGATATTATCATCCGCGCACTCGGGCAGCCCCCACAGCCCGCCCCACAGGCCCGTTGGCGGACGCTTGAGGAGCAACACGCGGTTGCGCCGGTCGCGGATCAGCAGCATGTTGATCCGCTTCACCGGCACGCCCTTGCTTCGTGCCGCGCGCACCGGGTAGGCCTCGGGGTTACCGGAAAGGAAGGCGCGGCAGCCCGTGCGCAGCGGGCATTGCGTGCAAAGCGGCCGGATGCGCCGGCAGACGGTGGCGCCGAGGTCCATGAGGGCCTGCGTGTAGTCGGCAACACGCGTGCGCGGCAGCAGTCGCCCGGCGAGCGCCCAGAGTCGGTTTTCGGTCTCGCGCGCGCCAACGGGCGCGGCTACTGACGCGTAGCGGGCAAGTACACGCTTGACATTGCCGTCCAGGATCGGATGGGGTTTGCCAAAGGCAAGCGAGAGGATCGCTCCGGCAGTCGAGCGGCCGATACCGGGAAGCTGCATGATGGCGTCGAGCGTGCGCGGAAAACGTCCGCCGTGATCGCGCACGATCGCCTGCGCGGCGCGATGCAGATAGCGCGCGCGGGCGTAGTAGCCGAGCCCCGCCCAGTGGTGCAGCACTTCATCGAGCGACGCGGCCGCAAGCGCGTGCAGGGTCGGGAAGCGCCTCAAGAAGCGCTCGTAATAAGAGATGACGGTCGCCACCTGAGTCTGCTGCAGCATGATCTCCGAGACCCAGATGCGGTAGGGGTCGCGTCCACGTTTCCACGGAAGATTTTTGCGACCATGACGGTCGTACCAAGCGAGCAACCGCTCGGCGAAGCAAGCGCCCTGTCGGTTTGTCTTGCGCGATCTCGAAGGCCGAAGCCGGCGCATCGCGCCGGCTTCGGCTTTAAGTCTGGAGCCGCTAGCCTTTGACGCCGCTTCTGTGTCGCGAATCGGCAGCGCGCGCCTCGATATGTGTGGCCGTAGTTTCATCGTGCGAATGCCTCGTTCGATCCGTGGATACCGCGAGCGGCAACGGAACAAAACACTCGCCACAATTCAGGCGTCGTAACCGATGCGCGCAATCCCGCGCCACCATATTGACGAGCAAGCATGCCGCCTATGGCGAGGTCGTCGGAAAGGGGGCCAAAGCGCACATGGTGAGACGGGCGAAGTGCCCCTGCCGTTGCGGCATCTCCCGTCCCCCGAAGACCACCCCCCGATAGCCCCGCCTTCGGGTATGACCATGTACCAGAGACGAGGGCCGCTCGCGATGCAATCCCAGCGCACGCAAGCCACAGGAACAGTATCGGCGTAGCCTGCGAATCGTCACCATGGCAATCAGCGCTTCTGGAAGAGCTTCTCGAGTTTGCGCTCGAGCCTTTCTTCAAGCTTCTGTTCGAAGCGACGCTCGAGCACCTCGCCGAGGTCCACCGTATACTGCAGTCGCGCAAACGGGCCGCGGATTTGAAGCGGCACGATCGTCCCCTTGCGCCCTTCACCCTCGGCGAGGGTGACGTCCAGGCGATAGTCGAGGGTCTCGCGCACAAGATCCGCCGTGCCGCTGCCCGTGGCACGCAGCACAGGCCCGGCTAGCGTCAGGTCGTCGTTGCGCACGATGCCGTTAGACACGCGCGCCGTCGCGCGCAGCTCGCGGAACGCCGTCTCGTCGCCGGCTGTCGGCGCCACGCGTACTGGTTTGCCGCGCGCCTGATCGTAGAGCGCGCGCGCCTGGGTGATGAGCTTCTGCAGGTTGACGCCCTCGATCCTGCCGTCGCGCAACACGAGCGCGACGGTGCCGTTTAGCGTCTGTTTGAGTTGCTGCGCGTCGAGCCCCCGGGCGGTAAGGTTGGCCTGTACGTCGCCCGTGCCTTGAAACTTGTCATAGAGCTTGGCGTCACGCAGGAATGTGCCGAGCCGCACCCCGGCAAACCGCTCGTGGAACTGAAACTCAGGCCGGGCCGAGCGCGCATCGATGCGAATATCGCCGCTGTAGCTGCCGCCGTAGAGTTGCGCGCGAGTCGGGCCGAGACGGATCTGCCCGTCGCGAGCCAAGATCGTAGCCGCGATGTCGTTTGCGTGAAGCCCAAAGGCCTTGAGGCGGCCGATGGCAAGCTCGCCCTGTACATCGAGCGCGCGCAACGCCGCGAGCGGCAGCGTGAACGGCGCTGGTTTAGCGGGTTTGGCACCAGATGTCGTGGTCGCGGTCGGCGGCAGCATGCGATCGAGGTTGAGCCGGTCGAGGGCGAGCGCAAAGCGCAGTCGCGGGGAGGAAAAGTCCTGAACCGCCAAACGGCCTTTAACGTGTGTCTCGCCGACGCTCGCATCGAGCTTGTTCAGTTCGAGCCGGTCGGCCTGCACAATGAGTTGGGTGATGAGCCCCGTGCGAAGCCGCTCGAGCGCTTGGCCGTACTCGATGACGAAGTCGAGCTTGAGGTCGAGCGGCGCACCTAGCACGAAGCGGCCGGTCGCGAGCGCGAGGTCGTGCACGGCCAACCGGGTGCCGCTCGTCATGTCGTGCCAGGTGATCGTGGCGCGCCGCACGTCGAGTCGCCCGATCGTGAGCGCAGCGAGCGGCGCGCCCGCCAGCGCTGTCTCGGGCCGGGCGGAGGACTGCACCGGTGCTGCGGACAGCAGGTCCTCCCAGTTCGTGCGGCCGGCGGCGTTGCGGGCGAGGTGGAGCGTCAGCCCGTATAGGTACAGCGTGTCTACGGCGAGCTCGCCACGCAGCAGTGGCAGAAGGCGCACACGCACACCGGCGGAATCGATGTGCGCGAATGGTTCCTCGCCGAAACCACGCGCATTGCCGAGCGCAATATCGCCGGCCTCAATGCCAAGGCGCGGGAAAAATGTCCAGCCGATCCGCCCGCCAATCGTGAGGTTGCGTCCGGTATACCCCTTGACCGTGGCGACGATCGTGTCTTTGTACTGATTGGGGTCAAACAGCAATACCAGGATCACAGCGAGCGCTGCAAGGAGGGCGAGGACCGCCGCTGCAGACCACAACAGGATCTTGAGAAATCTTTTCATGGGCTAAAGAGCCTTCGGCGAGACGGCATCCGCCCAAAAAGTGCCTTCACAGGCGAAGGTCATTTCTTGGCGGGTGTTGGTCCCATGCGGCGATCGGCGACGGAGGCAGGGCTCTGGAGCGGGTGATGGGAATCGAACCCACGTTCTCAGCTTGGGAAGCTGATGTTCTACCATTGAACTACACCCGCGCGCGGTCGGTGGTAGAATATAGCCAGTTTCGGCAGACCTTTAGGTAGCATGTTTTGCCCGCCCCGAGCAAGCCCATGCGGATCATTCTGAATGGCGAGGAAAAGATCTTGGCAGCACCCGTGACCGTGGCGGAGCTGCTCGCCGGGCTCGGGCTCGGCGAGCGGCGCGTGGCGGTGGAAGTCAACCGCCAGATCGTGCCGCGCAGCCAGCACGGCGAGTACCTCATCAAGGATAATGACCGCATCGAGGTGGTGCGGGCGATCGGGGGCGGCTGATATGGCGCTCGCCACCGACGCCGGCGCGGGCCTGCGCGACCCGCTGGTAATTGCTGGCCGGGTCTATCGCTCACGTCTGCTCGTGGGTACGGGCAAGTACCGCGATCTCGAAGAGACGCGCCGTGCTGTCGAGGCGAGCGGCGCCGAGATTATCACTGTCGCAATCCGGCGCACCAACATCGGCCAGAACCCGAACGAGCCGAGCCTGAGCGATGTGCTGCCGCCGTCGCGCTACACTTATCTGCCCAACACCGCCGGTTGCTACACGGCCGAAGACGCGGTGCGCACCTGCCGCCTGGCGCGCGAGCTGCTCGACGGCCACCGATTGGTCAAGCTCGAGGTGCTGGGTGATGACAAGACGCTTTATCCCGACATCCCGCAGACGCTCAAGGCCGCAGAGGTGCTGATTAGAGAGGGCTTCGAGGTCATGGTGTATACCAACGATGACCCGGTCGCCGCCAGGCGCTTCGAGGAGTTGGGCTGCGTGGCGGTGATGCCACTCGCCGCGCCGATCGGCTCGGGCCTCGGCATCCGCAATCCCTACAATATCCGCTTTATCGTCGAGCAGGCTAGGGTACCGGTTCTCGTGGACGCAGGTGTGGGCACCGCGAGCGACGCGACCATCGCCATGGAGCTCGGCTGCGACGGGGTGCTCATGAATACTGCGATCGCAGCCGCCAAGGACCCGGTGCGCATGGCCTCGGCCATGCGCAAGGCGGTCGAGGCCGGGCGCGAGGCCTATCTCGCTGGGCGCATGCCGCGCAAGCAGTTCGGCGATCCGTCCTCGCCTGTTGGCGGGGTGTTTTTCTGACAACACAGCCCGAGACAAACTGGTCTAGGCATTGGGATTCGAGCCCCGGCCTCGTGCCCTATCGGGCAGGGCGCGCCAAAGCGCAGTTTGCGAAAGCAATTTGGTAAGACAGGTTCTCGACACAGAGACGTCGCGCAGTCCCTTGCGACCCTGCCTGTCTCGGTATTTCTGCATGAAGCATTGCGGTCGATGACCGAGGTCTCCAGACGCCGGCCGATCCGCAGCTACGTGCGCCGCGAAGGGCGCATCACCGAGGCGCAGCGGCGCGCGCTCGCCGAACTCCTGCCGCGTTACGGGATCGACGAGGGCGAGGCACTACTCGATTTTTCGGCGGTCTTCGGGCGGCGGGCGCCGGTCGTGCTGGAGATCGGTTTTGGTACAGGCGAGGCGCTCGCCGCCATGGCAAAGCAGCATCCCGAGCAGGACTATCTCGGTATCGAGGTGTATCGTCCCGGCGTGGGCCGTCTGTTGCGCCGGCTGCAGGCGGAGGGTATCGCCAACGCGCGGGTGCTGATCGGCGATGCCGGCGAGATCCTCGCGCGACGCATTCCCGATGCGTCGCTTGCCGGCGTGTGCTTGTTCTTTCCCGATCCTTGGCCGAAGAAGCGCCACCACAAGCGTCGTCTGGTGCAGCCGTCCTTTGCTGCGTTGCTGTGCCGCAAGCTCGCACCCGGCGGCTATATCCATGCGGCCACGGACTGGCAGGACTATGCCGAGCATATGATGGCGGTGTTCTCACAGACGCTTTTGCTCGAGAACGCTGTGGGCCCGGGACGCTATGCCGAGCGGCCGCCGGAGCGGCCGCTCACCCGTTTCGAGCAACGCGGCCAGGAACTCGGGCACCGCGTGTGGGATCTGATTTTCCGGAGGATTCGCTAGGATTTTATGATCCAGCGCAGCGCCACCCGTACGGCGCGCAGCCGGTTCATTGCACCCGCGAGGCACGGCGGGGCAAACTCGAGCAGAGCGTGACCCGTTCGAATGCGCGATGGTGCGGTGCAAGACGTGCCGCGATCCCCAGTCGTAACACTAGCGACATCGAACAGGCGGTATCGAGGGTTCGGTGGTGCACGCGTGTGCGTGCGCAAGAGGGGGTGCGTGCGCCAGCTACTCGCCCTGGGGGTGATCGAGCCGAGAAACGTAGCGCGCAGAGAATCGTCTTCGTTGCGATGGATGTAGCCAAGAGGCGGAACGTGCTCTAGCCGTTCGTTTTTGAACGAACGGCCAACGCCTCTTTCTCCTTTTTCGACAACAGGCGCAGCGCGCAGGAACGGATGACCGCGGCGTGGCGGTTCTCGCAGCGCTCGTGGTACCACAGCTCGACGGGCCGACGCGCGCGGGTGTAGCGCGAGGCGACACCGGCGTTGTGCGCCCTTATGCGGCGCTCGAGGTCGTCGGTGACACCGACGTAGAACGACCCGTCGCGGCAGCGTACCACGTACACGAAGTACGGCTGCTCCGATCCCGGGAACCCCTCGGGGTGGTCATTCATGGCGGCATCCCTGCCTCGGTCAGTTGAGCCGTGACACGAACTGCTTGAGTTCGGTCAGCCGTGTGGAGATCTCGTGAGCATCTGCGGCGTGCGGCTCGAGGGCGAGGTAGTGGGCGTAATCGTCGGCTGCGGCACGGAAGCACTCAAGGCGTTCGTGCAGGCGGCCGCGGTCACGCAGTTCCTCAGGCAGCTCGGGTTCGATCAGCAGGATGCGGTTGGCCGCCGCGAGCGCCTTGGCGTAGTTCTCGGTGCGCAGGTAGATGCCCTTCAGGTTGCGTAGCATGCGCACCAGGATCTCCCGCTTGCCCGCGGTGTGCAACAGTTGCGGCAGTGGCGCGCGCACGGTGGCGGCCTCGCCGTAGGCCTCCTCGAGGCGGTCCAGCAGATCTTCCTCGGACAGCGGCACCCCTCCGTAGAACGGGTCGAGTACTACGTCGCCCTCGCGAGTCGAAAACTTCACCAAGAAGTGCCCAGGAAAGGACACGCCCTCTAACGCTAGCCCCAAGCGCCGGCCGATCTCCATATAAAGGATCGAGAGCGTAATCGGAATACCCAGGCGGCGATCGATCACCTCGTTGAGAAAGCTGTTGCGCGGATCGTAGTAGTCGCGCGTGTTACCGGCGAAGCCCTGTTCGATGAACAGAAAGCGGTTGAGCGCAACGATGGTTTCCTCGAGGTCCGCGTCCTCGGGCAGCCGTTCGCGCGCGGCACGCGCCATGGCGTCAAGGCGCGCGAGGTAGGCCGGTATATCGAGACCCGGGTACTCGTCGGCGGCGATGAGCAGCGCGGCCTCGGCAAGGTCGAGCTCCTGCTCCGGGCCGCAGACCAGGGTCTGGAAGCGTTCGAGCGCGGGGCTGTTCATCAAAAACACGGCGGTCTGGAATATTACGCTTAAGCATAGCAGACGGCCGGCCGACGTCCGTGTCCGGACGCGGAGCTGGAGAAAATGCGACGATTCAATCGGTTGGCAGCGGCGAATACTCGGGCGTGGCGGTAATCGTCGTCACCACGGGTGGGCAGAAACGATGGCGATCTCGCAGCGGTCGTCTATGGGTGTGGCGGGGGCGGCGAACTGTTTGTTGACGGTCACTTTCACGGCATCTTCGGCAAGCGCCTTCTCCCACACGCCGCCACGCCGACGCAGCGCGACGAGCAGCGCGCCGACGGTGTTCACCCCGGCGGGTAGCTCGAACTCTTCGGAGGCACGCCCGAGCTTGTCCACGAGATAGGCGAAGTAAAGGATCTTGGCCATGTCCGCACCGTCTCTTTAAGACCCCATTCTATGGGGTGCCGCTCATGGCGTGAAGCAGCCGAGGTCGTCGGCGAATGTTACCTGTCCTGCGTAGTGGTGACGAATCGCCGACAGCGATTGCTCCTCCTTGCCGAGGGTGCCCGCTGTACGACGAGGCAGCACGAGCTGCCGTACCCCGGCGTTCTGGGCGAGGCGGCCAATCTCGGAGGGCGGCAAAAGCCGCTCGAGCGGCGCCTCGCTGGCGGCCTGGGGTGCGGCATGGTGGACGACGAGCAGATCAGCGTCACGTACGAGCAGCACGAGCCCCGCGTCCTCGCCACGACTGTCGCCGGTAAAGACGACGGACTTGCCGGCCGCCTCGACGCGATAAGCGAGTGACGGTACGTTCCCCTGCGCGATGGGGGCAGCGGTCACCCTCAGCCGTTCGTTGGCGAACACCGCGACGAGCAGCGCATCCGGCTTGTGCCCGACGCGCAGCCGCTGGGGCGGCTGACGCACATCGTGCGGTTTGAGCTTGTAGCGGCTGCGGCCGATCGGGTTCAGGAAACCGCTGAGGTAGCGGTAGGCGCCGCGCGCATTGTCGAAAAGCGCGCGCGCAAAGCCCACGGTCGAGGGCATGTGGCGGTTGCCGGCCGGGCCGTAGAGCGGCAGCTCCCGGCGGCGTTCCCCGAAAAAGGAGGCCTCGAGCAGCGTGGGCAGGTCGGCGCTATGGCCGGCCTGCAGGTTCGTGAGCAGAATTGCATCGAGATCCTCGAAACGTGCACCAGCCTCGCCGAAACGCAGCGCCACCCCACCGCCTGCATCCACGAGCAGGCGCGCGTGTCCGTCGATCCAGACGAGATAACCGCTAGCTGCCCTGCCATCGGTTAACTGCGGGCCGCCGCTGCCGAGCACCTGCACCTGCACGAGTGCCTCCCCGCCGCAGGCCGAAGGCGCCGCCATCGCCGGCAATCCCGGCAGCAGCCACAGGGCGGCCGCGGCGAGCAGCCGCTGTGCGCTGTTTCTCACGCTTGCTCCTTCTTAAGGATGTGGTCGAGACGAATTCGCAGCTGGCTGCCGTCTTCGCCGCAGGCGAGTAAATATTCCTCGTGGTCGCGCGTCTCGATGTCCAGGGGCCGGATCACGCGCTCGTAGACGACGTTGCCCTCCCGCCAGCGCAGGCGCAGAGGCTGGCGATGCAAGCAGGCGAGCTCGTACTCGGAATACAGCGCGCAGGAAATCGGCGTGTAGGCGTCGATCGTCTTCACGGCGCCTCTTGCATGCATATATGCCGTCAGGTCAGTCGCCGCGCGGCATCTGTGTTCCGCCGCTGCCCGATCGGCTGGCAGCACACCCGGCAATCCTCGCGATATATTCCGAGTTTGCCGGTGGCGCTTCAATACGTGGCGCGCGCCGGGGCTTGCGCTCTGTCGCTTGGCGGATTAGAATGAGAACATTTTGAGAACATCTGCATGCCCACCGACCGCCAGCGCCAGGTCTACGACTTTATCCGCGCCTACGTCCTGCACCACGGCGTGGCGCCAAAGCTGCGCGAGATTGGCGCCCACCTCGGGATCCGCTCGCGCGGCACAGTGCACCGCCACCTGCGCGCGCTCGAGTCCGCAGGACTGATCGTCATCGAGCCGGACCGCAGCCGCGGCATCCGCCTCAAGCGTGCATCCGCCACCGCCGCCGAGGCGGCAGGGCGTCTGCCGCTTCTCGGGTGTATCGCCGCCGGCCGGCCGATCGAGGCGCTGCCCGGCGAGGACGAGATTAACCTCGCTGAATTCTTCGTCGGCCCGAATCGCTTTGTGCTGCGCGTGCTGGGCGATTCCATGGTGGAGGACGGCATCCTCGAAGGCGACATGGTGGTCGTGGAGAAGCGCGCGGTTGCGCGCTCGAACGAGATCGTGGTGGCGCTCATCGACGGCACGCAGGCCACGCTCAAGCGCCTGCAATACAACCGCGACGGCTCGATCACGCTGCGCGCCGCCAACCGCGCCATCCCCCCCATGCGCTATGCTGCCGAGCGGGTGCAGATCCAGGGGGTAGTCGTCGGGCAGTTCCGTTCCTATCGGTGAGCGCCAAGCGCGCAAGCAGGCTGTTCTAGTACCATGCGTACGTGTTACTGGCCGCGTGCCATCGTGCACGTGGATATGAATGCATTCTTCGCCTCGATCGAGCAGCGCGATCGCCCCGCCTTGCGCGGCAAACCCGTGGGGGTGACTAACGGCGCGGTCGGTACGACCCTCATTACCTGCTCCTACGAGGCGCGCGCCTTCGGGGTTAAGACCGGCATGCGCCTGGCTGAGGCACGTCGGCTGTGTCCGTCGCTCGTCCGTTGTCCCTCGCGTCCCGAGGTCTATGCCACCGTCTCCGCGCGCATCATGCGTGCGCTCAGCGCGCTCACCCCCGACCTTGAGGTCTTCAGCGTGGACGAGGCCTTCCTCGACGTCACCCACTGCCAACGCTTGCATGGCCCTCCTGAGGTGATCGCACAGCAGGCGCGTGCGATCGTGCACGAGGCGAGCGGCGGACTGCCGTGCTCGATCGGGGTGGCGGCGACCAAAGCCGTCGCGAAGCTCGCCTCGGAAGCAGTCAAGCCGAACGGCTTCACCGTCGTCCCGCCGTGGGAGACGCGCGCGTTCCTGGAGGCCACGCCCGCCGAGCGGCTTTGCGGGATCGGTCCGCGCGTCGCCGAGTTTCTTTCCCACTACGGTGTGCGCAGCTGCGGCGACGTGGCACGGCTGCCGCTCAACCTGCTCGTGCGCCGCTACGGTGTCAGGGGCAAGCAGCTCTGGCTCGCCTGCCAGGGGCGCGAGGCAGAGGAGGTGACGACAACGCTCGCGCCGCCAAAAAGCGTGGGGCACGGCAAGGTGCTACCACCGCACACCGCGAGTCGGCGCACGCTCGAGATTTATCTGCACCACATGTGCGAGAAGGTTGCCGCGCGCTTGCGCCGCTACAAGATGCAGGCCGGGCGCTTGTACGTATCACTGCGTTACCCGCCGCCGCGCGAGGGGGTCGCTGCGGTGTACGAGGTGGCTTACGGTATCCCGGACGGCCGGTGTTTCTTTGAGCGCGCGCGGGACCTGCTCAGGCATTGGGGCGGAGAGGAGGTTACGCACGTACAGGTCACGGCCCTCAGGCTGCGCGCGGCCAACGGCCAGCTCGCGCTGTTCGAGCCCGCCGAGGAGCGGCTCGCGCGCCGGCTTGCGGCCGTTGACCACATCAATGCGCGCTACGGCGCGTTCACCCTCGCCCCCGCCACACTGCTCGAACGTTCCACCCTGTCCGATGTGATCGCCCCCTCGTGGCGCCCCGACGGACACCGGCGCTATCTCTGATTCCTGCCCTTACAGGGCAGGAGGCGTCAAGTAGCCGGGTGGCGATCCTTGTGTTTGGAGCGCGTCGAGCGGTTCGTAGCAGACCTCAAGCAGGACGTAGCGCGTGCGGCCGCGTGGCAATTCCACGGTGATCTCGTCGCCCACGGTCTTCTTGAGCAGCGCGCGGGCGAGCGGTGAGTCAATGCTGATGTAACCCCGGTGGGGATCGATCTCGTCGGCGCCGACCAGGCGATATTCGACGACCTCGCCGGTTTCGTCTTCTTCGAGCCGCACCCAGGCGCCGAAAAACACGCGCGTGCGGTCGTCGGGTGTGCGGTCCACAATCACGATCTCCTCGAGGCGCTTCTGCAGGTAGCGGATGCGCCGGTCAATCTCGCGCAGTCGCTTCTTGCCATAAATGTACTCGGCGTTCTCCGAGCGGTCGCCGAGCGCGGCAGCGTCGGCTACTGCCTGCGTGACCTGGGGGCGCTCCACGCGCCAGAGGTAATCGAGCTCTTCACGTAGCCGCCGTGCGCCTTCGGGGGTAATGTAAGCGGAGCTCTTCGGTGTCGGCAGTCGTTTACGGCCCATAACAGCGTTTCCGGTCCAGGCAATAATCATAACCTCCCTTATTCACGACCGAACATGTTATCCATGTCTTCACCCTGCTCGAAGATGGCTGCCCAGTGGCCGCCTGGCGGTTCCGGCGCCTGCGGCCATCGTGCTGCTTGCCGCCACCGGCGTGTGCCGGCCGGACCCGTGCTCGGCTGGATCCCCAGCCGAGCCGCGATCCGGGCGCATCGCTCGATTCGCTCCTCAAGGTCGCTGTCGCGCTGATCCTGTTCAAGGGCGCCTGTGGACTGCGTTGCTACGCGTTGCGCCAGGCCGCCGCGCTGGCACGCCGTGGCCTCACCAATCTCTTAGATCTGCGGGTTATGAATTCCCCCTCGCCCTTGCAGCTCATGGGTGTGCTCAAGGCCGTGACAGGCGTGCAATTTTGGCGACATCCGCGTGTCGACCCCTCTAGCCATGATTGCGCTCGCGGCAGCCGAGCACGAGATTTAAGAGAAAGCGGGGCAGCGCGTGGCAACCTGCATGTCTTGCTGCCCTCACCGATCGAAACCCGCTCGCGTTCGGTGTCGCTGCGCCGCACGAGACACCGGTCGAGGGGTGGATTTATGATGCTTGTCATGGTCCCCAAAACGAGAAACTCCCGCCGAGCGCGCCGCATCCGCATTGGGGTCAGCAGTTGCCTGCTCGGACAGCCGGTACGCTACGACGGCGGCCACAAGTACGCTGCCTATATTGCGCGCGACCTGGGCCGGTGCTTCGAACTGGTGCCGGTTTGCCCGGAGGTCGCGATCGGTCTTGGCGTGCCGCGCCCGCCCATGCAGCTCGTCGGCAAGCCGCAAGCGCCGCGCGCGCGTGTGATCGAGGAGCCGGCGAGGGATTACACCAGAAAGCTCGCTGCCTACGGCCGGCGCATGGCGCGCGAGCTCGACGACCTAAGTGGCTATGTCTTCAAGAGCCGTTCGCCAAGCTGCGCTCTAGGGGGCGTGCCGGTTTATCCGCGCCTCGCCGGCGGTCGGGCACGCCATGCCGGCCGCGGAATCTACGCGCACGCCTTGCTCACCGCCCAGCCGTTGCTTCCGGCAATCGAGGAAGAGGCGCTCGTCGATGCGCGTGTTCGTGTGCAGTTCGTCCAGCGCGTACGCACCTATCATCGCTGGCAGCAGCTGGCCGCAATCGGTCTTACACGCGCACGCCTGCGGGATTTCCATGCGCGCCACCGGCGTCTCGTCGCTTCGCGCGACTGGTTCGCGCTCGAGCGCCTCCTCGCCCGGACGGAGGGAAGGCCGCTGAAGCAGGTGGCCAAGGCCTATATTCAGCGCCTCATGCAGGCACTCGCACGGCCGGCCGCCGCACGCAAGAAGCCGGCACGCCGCAGCGCCTGACGGGGGTCAGCATGCTGAAGCGCTTCTTTCCGCTCATCGTACTAGCGCAGGCGCTGTTCGCTGCGGGCTGCGCGGGACTTTACTTCCACGACGCCGGTCAACCGGCTGGGCCGCCGCGGCGATATACCCTCGCCGACTGGCCTTATCGCGAGTATTGGCAGGGGGTGGTGTTTAACGGCGAGAAGATCGGCTTCTCGCGCCTGGCCGTCGAGCCCCTGGGGGCAGAACGCTACCGGTTGCGCTCGGAGGCGGCGTTTCGCCTGCGTTTCCTCGGCATCGACAAGCGCGTCAACCTCAAGGCGCTCGACGAGGTCGACAGCGAGCTCGCCCTGCTGCGCTTCATCTACGACTACGACCTCGATGGCCACCGCTTGCGGCTCGACGGCCGGGTCGATGGCGATGTGTTGCACGTGGCGATCACGAGCGCTGGGAACACCACGATCGAGCGCTATCCGTTGCACGAGCGCGTGCACCCGGCGAGCGCCATCGCGCTCTATCCCTTGCGCTACGGGCTTGCGCTCGGCGCGCGCTATCGCTACCTGATCTACGATGGCCAGACGCAGGCGCTCGCCGAGGTCGAGCAGCGCGTGGAGGCCTACGAGCGGAGCGAGCTTTTCACCGGCACGGCTTACCGCCTCACTACCATGTTGCACGGCCAGCGGACGCGTAGCTGGATGGATGCGCGAGGCCGGCCGCTTCTGGAAATAGCCCTGAACGGCGTCCTGATCTCGGCGCTCGAGGACGAACGCGTCGCCAAGCACGACCTGATTGCGGCGAGCCTCAACAAGCGCGAGTCGCTGCTCGACTACAGCCTGGTACGCCTGAGCACGCCGTTATCTTCGCCGCGCCGCGCCCGGCGCTTGACGTTGGTCCTGACCGGGCTTGCGCAAGCCCCGCCCTCCGATAACCGCCAGCAGTGTGTCGTCGAAGACGTGGCCTTCCGCTGCGAGATCCGCGCGCGCGATCCCGGCGCGAATCGCGCGCAAACCACGCCGGATGCGGACATGGCGCGCTATCTCGAACCGTCCGTGGTCGTGCCCAGCCATGACCCGCGCATGCGCGCCCTCGCCCGGGAGATCGCAAGCGGCGAAGACCGGGCGCGCGCGCGCATCGCGCGCATCCTGGATTGGTTGCAGCGCAACATCCGCAAGGAGGCGGTGGACGTGTTCTCGGCCCTGGACGTGCTCGAAGGGCGACGCGCCGAATGCCAAGGACACGCCTATTTGTACGCCGCGCTTGCGCGCGCGCTCGGGTTGCCAACCCGCGTGGTCAACGGCTTGGTCTACTCGGAAGAACTCGGGGGCTTCCTCTACCATAGCTGGGCGGAGACGCATGTGGGCGGTGCGTGGCTGGCGGTAGACCCGACCTTCGGCCAACTACCCGCGGATGCCACCCACCTCAAGCTCATCGAGGGCGAGCGTCTCGCCGAGCTCATGCCACTTGTGGACCTGATCGGCAAAATCCGCATCGAAGTCCGCTTCTACGAAAGCGCCTCGTGAGTGCATCCGGGCACGAAAACAGCAGCAGGGACACCGCGTTATCGAAGCCAAGGAAGCACAAGCCCGCCGCGGGCCAGAATCTTCTGCGCGGCGCGGCCTACATGCTGGTGTCGGCGCTGCTGTTTTCCGGCATGGGCGTGCTGGTCAAGGCGGCGTCCGCCTCGCTTTCGAACGAAATGGTCGTGTTCTTCCGCAGCGCCATGGGGCTAGTGTTCCTGCTGCCCTGGGTCTGGCGGCATGGGTTGCATCATATGAAGACCCGCTACCCGGGGCAGCATTTCATTCGCGCTGCCGCCGGGCTGGCAGCGATGTACTGCTATTTCTATGCCATCGCCCGTCTGCCCCTCGCCGAGGCAACTCTGCTCAATTATTCGACGCCGCTGTTCATACCGTTCATCGCGGCAGCCTGGCTGGGCGAGCCAGTGTCGCGCTGTGTGGTGGCGGCAGTCGCCGTCGGTTTCGCCGGCATCGTGCTCATCCTCAAGCCCGGCATGTACCTATTTAACACCGACTCGCTCATTGGCCTGGCAGCGGGGATGCTTGCGGCCGTGGCCATGGTCGGCATCCGCCGGATGCATCGCAGCGAGACGCCGTTTCGGATCGTGTTTTATTTCACCCTGTTGAGCACACTCGGATCTGCGGTACCGCTTTTCTGGAGCTGGCGCACCCCGCAGCCCGGGTTATGGTTGTTGCTCGCTGCGATGGGGGCGCTCGCCAGCATGGCGCAAATGGCGCTGACCCGTGCCTACGCCTGTGCCCCGGCGGCCCAGGTTGGCCCGTTCTCGTATGCGGCGGTGGTGTTTGCGGCACTTTGGGACGCGTGGCTATGGCGAGTGGTCATAGACAGGCTTTCTGCCATCGGTGCGGTACTGGTGTGCACCGCCGGTATCCTCACCTTGCGCTTCTCCGGTCGGCGCGCCGCGCCATTGCCGGAGGCGCCGGCCAGGTCGCCCTGAGCACGCGCCCCTAGCGGCCGGTTGGGTCCGTGGTTAAAAATAAAAGAGTAAAAAGCGTGCACACAGGAGAACCCATGAAAAGTCTAGAAAAAGCCGTAAGCGACATAAGCCAACGACCGGCGGCAAGCGCCAAGGAGCGCGAGGAGGCAGCTGGCTTGCTCGAAGCTGCGATCCGGGATATCGAGTCCGCGGTCGCCATCTGGCAGGACTACATCGCCAACCCTGGCGAGCCGGGCAAGGCCGAGCGCAGCATTACGACCTGGATCGGCCCGGAGCGCAGCAAGCAATTGCATGCGCTTAGCTTGCAGGCACAGGCGCGCATCGAGCAGGTCTGCCGGATGGCGGGGCCGCCGGCCTCGCGGTTCGTCGCGCTCGAAGAGGATCTGATCGAGGCGCCCTACGCCCAGCTCAAGTCGGGAAGTAGCGGACCAGACTTTGCCCGGCAGGCCGTCGTGCGCTTGAACGAGCGCATCGCCTTCCTGCGCGAGCTCATCGCGCGGTTGCGCAACGCGCAGCCCTTGCGCCGCAGCGCTTGAGGGGGCTGCCCGCCGCAGGGCGCTGGAAATCGCGGCGTTTCGTCCCCACAAACTCCTTCGGGCGGTTCCTGCCCGAAGGAGTTTTTTGTGAGCGATCCCCTACACATCGTTTGTCCACATTGTCATGCCATCAACCGCGTGCCGGCCATGCGCCTGGCGGAGGGTCCGCGCTGCGGTTCCTGTCACCGGCCGATCTTGGATGGCAGGCCCATCGAAGTCGATGCGGCGCATTTTCGCACGCACATCGAACGCAGCGATTTGTCGGTGCTGGTGGATTTCTGGGCGCCATGGTGTGGTCCGTGCCGGATGATGGCGCCGGTCTTTGCCCAGGCCGCTGCCGAGAATGCGACACGATTGCGTTTCGCCAAGGTCAACACCGAGGAACATCCCGCGCTTGCTGCCGAATACGACATACGCAGTATCCCCACGCTCGTCCTGTTTCGGCGCGGTCGCGAAGTCGACCGTGTGAGCGGGGCGCTTGGACCGGCGCAGCTTCAGGCCTGGATCGAACGCCGGCTCGCCTGAGCGCGCGCGGGCGCAGCGACGGACTGTTTTCAAAAAAAAGCGCCCCATCCGGGGCGCTTTGCACAGCGTAGAGGCGGGCGCGATTACTTGCCGCCTTCTTTCTTCTCTTCCTTCTTTTCTTTCTCCCCTTCTTTTTTTGCGGCCTTCTTCTTCTTCACCTCTTTCTTCTCCTGCTTATGCTGCTGTGCCTGGGTCTGCTCGCCGGCCACGGACAAGTTTACGGCGCCGAACGCCAGGGCGAGCAACATGGCCAGGGCGCTGATCAGGGTCTTCTGCATGGATCGTTCCTCTATTTGTTGGAAGTATCGTTTGGTTAGGTAAAGCTCTGGCGACGGACTACCGCGCCATTGCTATAGGCAAATGCAAATGGCATGCCATTGAATTGTTCATGAAGATCAAATGCTTATATCTGAACCTCCAAAATGCGTATCCTATGATGTGTAGGAGGCTACAAAATCTGTAGCTTCCAGTCGTCTATAGAGGGGGACGCTTGTCATTTCCCAGGCTTGGTCGGTTGCAGCGCAAGGTGCTGCTCGCCATCTCCGTGATCGTGGTCGTACCCATGCTGGCCGCTGGCTGGTTCGCCGCCGAATGGGTCTCGGGAAGCTTCGAGCGCCGCCTCGAACAATGGATCACGGACGCGGCGCGCGCCAGCCAGAGCTGGTTGCAGGCCTACCAAAACGACGCCGTGATGCTCGGTCGCGTGCTCGCCGACGATGCCGAGTTCGTTGCGACCGTCGAGCGTGCCGGCGAAACGATGCCCGTGCCCGTGCGGCGCATCGCTCACGAGCTCGGTGTGAACCTGGTGCAGGTTTACACCCCGGAGCAGCGGCTTGTTTACACCTCTATCCCAGTTGAGGTGCAGTCGCTCTGGGAACGCGGTCAGAGCGAGGCGATACTCAAGGTGTTGCGCAAGAACAAAAGCATGCTGGCCGCCGTCGGCATCACGCCCATCCCACGTCACGGCCGGTTGCGATACTACCTGGTGCTGGGCAGCCTGCTCGGGCAGGACTTCACCGACGAGCTTGCACAACTCACGGGACTCACCACACGGCTCTATTACCGCGAAGACCGCAAGTACTACGACATCTTCTCGCGCCGTCCTGCGGCCACTTCGCTGGTCTTGCCGGCGGCGGCGTTGCAACGCCTGGAGAAGGAGAAGAAGCCTTACTACAGCCTGCAGGCCGAGGGCGGGCGCATGCGCGGCCTGTACACGCCGCTGGTGGACTCGACCGGGCGTGTGGAGGCAATTATGTTCTACGGGCTCGAGCGACGCGGTGTGCAGGAGGTACTCACCAACCGTGTGGTGCTGTTTTTTGCCATCGCGCTCATCGGGCTCGTAATCGGCACGCTTACCGGTTTGTTCCTAAGCCGCCGCGTGCTGCGACCGCTTGAGTTATTGCGCGACGGCGTGCTGCAGCTGTCAGCGCAGAATTTCGATGCACAGGTTCCTATCACATCCGATGACGAGCTCGGTGACCTCGCTCAGGCCTTCAACGCCATGGCCGCGCGCTTGCGCGCCGCGCGCGACGAACAGGCGCAGCGCTTCCAGCGCGATAAGCTCGCGGCGCTGGGCGAGCTGTCCGCCGCGCTCGCCCACGAGATCCGCAACCCGATCGGCGTAATCAATACCTCCGCGGCGTTGCTCGAAAAGGTTGTGAATGAGGAGTGGGGGAGGGAGGCATCGGTTGCGGATCGAAGGACGGACAAGAGCCACCGCGAACTTGTGCGCATGATCCGCGAAGAGAGCCTGCGCGTGGCTAACCTGGTGCAGGACTTCCTTAAACTCTCGCGTCACCGCCAGCCGGCCTTTGACTTGCTCGATCCCGTGGAGCCCATGGAGCGTGCACTCGAGCTTGCGCTCGCCGGCCGTAACGGCGTGCACGTGTACCGCGCCTACAGGCACGGCGGGGCGCGCATCCGGGCCGATACGGCGCTGCTGCAGCAGGCCTGGATAAATCTCTGTACCAACGCCCTAGAGGCCCTGGATAGCTCGGGCAGCGAGCTGTGGCTGGAGGCGGGCCGCCGCGACGGGCAGGTGCAACTCAGTCTCGAGGACAGCGGTCCTGGCATCCCGCCTGGTATCCTGCCGCGAGTGTTTGAGCCGTTTTTCACTACCAAGGAGGGCGGCACTGGCCTCGGCCTGACCATCGCCCATACGCTGGTAGAGGCCAACGGCGGGCGCCTAGAAGTGGCCCCGCCCCGCCACCGCCAAGGTGCGCGCTTTGTTATGCGCTTCCCGGTTTGCGAGGAGAGAACACCGTCATGAAACGCACCGTGCTGGTTGTGGACGACGAACCCAACATGCAGGCAGTCATGCGCATGATTCTGGAGGAGGCCGGCCATCGAGTGTGGCTGGCCGCAAGCGGCGAGGAGGCGCTCATGCTCGCGAATAAGCCTGACCTCGACGTGGTGCTCACTGATCTTAGGATGCCAGGCATGGGCGGGGAGGCACTTTTTGCCCGGCTGCGCGCGCTGCGCCCCGACGTGCCGGTGATCGTGGTGACCGCGCACGGCACCATCCGCTCAGCGGTGCAGGCGATCCGCGACGGTGCAGCTGATTACCTCACGAAACCGTTCGAGCCCGAGCAGCTTGAGATCGCCGTGCACAACGCGTTGAGGTTGCGCGACATCCTCGGCGAGAACGCGCGCCTGAAGGCCGCGGTCGGCGGCGCGGCCGGCCGGCGCATGGTTGGCGAGAGCCCCGCGGCCAAGCGCCTGCTCGAGGAGATCCGGCGCGTGGCGCCGTACCGCACCAACGTGCTCATCACCGGCGAGTCCGGTACCGGCAAGGAACTGGTGGCGCGCACCCTGCACGCGCTCTCGCCGCGCGCCGCCCGGCCATGGGTGGCAATCAATTGCTCGGCCATCCCGCGCGATCTCATGGAGAGCGAGTTGTTCGGCTATGTAAAGGGTGCCTTCACTGGCGCGACCGCCAACCGTCCCGGACGCCTCGAGCAGGCCGACGGGGGCACGCTGTTCCTGGATGAGATCGGTGACCTCCACCCCTCGCTGCAGGCCAAACTATTGCGCGTTCTACAGGAGCGCGAGTACTCGCCGGTGGGCAGTAACGAGGTGAAACGCGTGGACGTGCGCATCATCGCGGCGAGCAATCGCGATCTGAAGGCGCTGGTGCGCGCCGGAAGCTTCCGCGAGGATCTGCTCTACCGCTTGGACGTATACAACATCGTGGTGCCGCCGCTTCGGGAACGCAAAGAGGATATCCCTTTTCTCGTGCAGGCCTTCTTGCAAGAGCTATCCGCCGAGACGCGCAAGGTCATAGACGGCATTACGCCTGCGGCGCTCGAGCAGCTCGAGCGCTACCCTTGGCCGGGCAACATCCGTGAGCTACGCAACGTGATCGAGCGTGCGCTGCTCGCTTGTCGCGGTTCGCGCATCGACGTCGGTGACCTGCCATCGGCACTCACTGGCGCCATACCCGAGGCTACGACGGGATCCGCTGCCATGGCCGCCGTCGCCCTCCCCGAAGACGGGACGCAGAACCTAGACGACTGGCTCGCGGAACTCGAGCGGCGGGCTATCCTTCAGGCGCTCGCCGCCTGCCGCGGCGTGCAGGCACACGCCGCACGCCGCCTCGGCATCACCGAACGCAGCCTCTGGCACCGTATCAAGAAGCTCGGCATCCGCATCGCGCGCGTGGTCAACTAGAACGCGGCAAGCAAGCGCTCCTCTGCCGCGCGCGGAGCTCAGACGAGGGTCTGAACGCCTTTCGAGGTGCCGAGGATCAGCACGTCCGCCGGGCGGCGGGCGAACAACCCATTGGTGACCACCCCAGCGACGTGGTCGAGCCGTTCCTCGAGTTCCACTGGGTTCAAGATGTGCAAGTCATGCACGTCCAGGATTACATTGCCATTGTCGGTGACAAAACCCTGGCGCCAGACCGGCCGACCGCCGAGCTTGACCAGCTCGCGCGCGACATAGGAGCGCGCCATGGGGATGACCTCGACTGGCAGCGGAAACTTGCCGAGCACCTCGACAAGCTTGCTCTCGTCGGCGATGCAGACAAACTTGCGACTGGCGGCGGCCACGATCTTCTCGCGCGTGAGCGCCCCACCACCGCCCTTGACCAGGTGCAGGTGTCGTGTGGCCTCGTCGGCCCCGTCCACGTACAGCGGCAACTCGCCCACGTCGTTCAGATCGAGCACTGCGATACCAGCCTTTTTGAGACGCTCGGCCGTGGCATTGGAGCTCGCCACCGCCCCCTCGATCCGGCCCTTGATACCGGCCAGGGCGTCAATGAAGTGGTTGGCGGTCGAGCCCGTGCCCACGCCGATCACCGTGCCGGTCTCGATGTAATCAAGGGCGGCCCGCGCAGCCGCTTTTTTCATCTCATCCTGATTCATGTTGCCTCTCGGGCATCGGAACAGGATACCTGCCCGCTATGCAATAATAAAGCGCATTCCCGCCCCCGGTAGGCTGGGAGGAATGGCAGGAGAGGAACAACCTGTGTCCGAACGCTATATCAAGAAGATCCTGAGCGCGCGCGTTTACGAGGTCGCACGCGAGACTCCGCTCGAGTACGCCCCGGTGCTTTCGCGGCGCCTGCACAACCACGTCTGGATCAAGCGCGAGGACCTGCAGCCGGTGTTCTCGTTCAAGTGTCGTGGGGCGTTCAACAAGATGGCCAATCTCTCTGCTGCACAGCTCAGGCAAGGCGTAGTCGCCTCCTCGGCGGGCAACCATGCCCAAGGTGTTGCGCTCGCCGCCGCGCGCCTCGGCGCACGCGCGCTGATCGTCATGCCGCGCACCACCCCGCAGATCAAGGTGGACGCGGTGCGAAACTTAGGAAGCCACGTGGTGCTGCACGGCGACACCTACGACGAGGCCTACACACACGCGCGTAGGCTTGCGCGCGCCAAAGACCTCGTTTTCATCCACCCCTACGACGACCCGGAGGTAATCGCTGGACAGGGGACGATCGGCTTCGAGATCTTGAAACAACACACGGGCGCGCTGTACGCGGTCTTCGTTCCGGTCGGCGGCGGCGGGCTGATCGGCGGCATCGCCGCGTACATAAAGAGCCTGCGCCCTGAGGTAAAGGTCATCGGTGTCGAGCCCGAGGACTGCGACGCCATGGACCGTTCGCTTAAGGCCGGTCGGCGACTGGTGCTCGATCACGTCAACATCTTCGCCGATGGGGTGGCCGTGCGACAGGTGGGCGAGGAGACCTTCCGTCTTGCGAGAAAGTTCGTGGATACGATGGTGGTCGTCACCAACGACGAGATCTGCGCTGCGATCAAGGATCTCTTCGAGGACCGCCGCTCGATCCTCGAGCCGGCAGGCGCGCTGGCCTTCGCCGGACTCAAGCGCTACGTGCAACACACTCGGCTACGCGACCGGCACCTGGTGGCCATTGCCTCGGGTGCCAACGTCAACTTCGACAGGTTGCGGTACGTGGCCGAGCGCGCCGAGATCGGCGAGCGGCGCGAGGCGCTGTTCGCGGTCACGATCCCCGAGCGCCCCGGTGCGCTCAAGCGCTTCTGCGCGATTCTTGGCGAACATTCAATCACCGAGTTCAACTACCGCTACGCTGATCCCTGCAACGCTCACATTTTCGTCGGCGTGCAGATCCGAGGCGCGGACGAAGAGAAGCGACTCGCCGCCCTCCTGCGCCGTCACGGTTACCCGGTGCTCGACATGACCGACAACGAGATGGCCAAGCTGCACGTACGTCATCTGGTCGGCGGCCGCGCGCCCAATGCCCACGATGAGATCCTCTATCGTTTCGAGTTCCCCGAACGCCCCGGTGCCTTGATGAACTTTTTGACCAAGATGGGCGGGCGCTGGAACATCTCGCTCTTCCACTATCGTTCGCATGGTGCCGACTTCGGGCGCGTGCTAATCGGCATGCAAGTCCCGTCGCGTGATAAGAAGGCATTCCAGAAATTCCTCGATCGCCTCGGCTACGAATACACCGAAGAGACCAGAAACCCAGCGTACAAACTGTTCCTGAGCTGATCCCCAGGTCGCGTGCCTGAAACGCGAGCCTGCCCTGCGCGCGCCAGCGGTTACTGCATCTGCGCTCGGCGACTTCGGGAAAGACGTTCAATACGCTCGATGACGACGTCTTGCCTCGGGACGTTCTCAAACGGTCCGACAGTGTGCGTAGGGACCGACTCGATTTTTTTCACTATCTCCATGCCCCGGGTCACTCTCCCGAAGACCGCGTAGCCCCAGCCGGCGGCAGTCTTGTCGCGGTGGTCGAGAAAGGGGTTATCGACGGTGTTGATAAAAAACTGGCTGATCGCCGAGTGCGGATCACTCGTGCGCGCCATGGCGATGGTGCCGGCAAGGTTCTTGAGGCCGTTGTCGGCTTCGTTCTTGATCGGCACGCCGCCCGGCTTGGGCTTGAGCCCGGGGGCGTAGCCGCCACCCTGAATCATGAAGCCTGGGATCACGCGGTGGAAGATCGTGCCGTTGTAAAAGCCTGTTTCGACGTAGTTGAGGAAATTCTTAACGGTGAGTGGCGCTTGCACGGCGTAGAGTTCCAGCTCGATGACGCCTAGACTGGTCGTCATGCGCACGCGCGGGTTATCGCGCTCGGGCGGTCCGGCCGTGGCGGCGGTAAGGAAAACTGCCGCAAGGGCGGCGAGGAACATGGCTGTCAGATTTTTCGTTTCCGGCATTGCTCCCCCGCTTGGTCTCGTCATTGAAGGCGTGGTTTATGGTGGAGATTTCGCAACGGTAGAAAAGACGTCTCTCCGCGCGTCGTCCTCAGCAGCAACTGAAGGCGCTGCGCTGCCCGCCGTGTGCACATTGACCGCGCTCACGCACACTCGAACGGTGTTACAAGACTGCGCAGCTGCTTCGCGCGAAGACGAAGCTGGCACCAAAAAGGCAATTAAAGTACGCGCCAGCGCGCGCCCCTTCCTGAGGGTCTTATCGGGGCTGTCGCCGAGCAACGCGCAGCCGATTTTTCGCGCTCGCGTACTCCGAGCAGCTCGGCAAAAGTCATGACGCCATTCTGCCGGCTAGTCGTGGAATTCTAAATATCCGCGATGAACCCCTTCAAGGGCGCGGCCGGTCTCTTAGAGAAGAGCATCAGCGCGCCTGTGCCGAACCGGGTGGCGTGAGCACACAATGCGCTTTGTGCGAGAAACAAAAAGACAGTCAAGGCCAAGAGCGCGAAGATATTGGAAGGAGTGAGGGGTGAGGCGTGAAAAGTTTGGGAATGATCTTTCGCCACACCACTAACCCTTTACCTCCCCACTGCCTAATTCGAGGATGGTATTCCACTGCCGGGCGGTCAACGGCATCACCGAGAGCCGACTGCCCCGCTGCACAAGCGGCATATCCGCAGCCGCCGGATGCGCCTTGATCTCGGCTAGTGTGACGGGGCGCGGGAGCCGGCGCCGGAAGCGCACATCCACCATGAACCAGCGCGGCCGCTGCGGCGTGCTCTGAGGATCGTAGTATTCGCTCTTTGGGTCCCAGGCGGTGAAGTCGGGGTAGGCCTCGCGCACGATCTCGACGATCCCGACCACGGCCGGCTGGACGCAGTTGGAGTGGTAGAAAAAGGCGAGGTCACCCTTGCGCATAGCGCACAGGTAGTTGCGCGCCTGGTAGTTGCGTACCCCGTCCCAGTGTTCGGTCTTTTTCGGCCGCCGCGCAAGGTCATCGAGGCTGAACACGGCCGGTTCGGATTTCATTAGCCAGTAGGCCACGCGTGATGCCAAGTAATGCCAAATAAACGAATATGATCTTTAACCCCCGGGACGTCAGGAACCCGAGGATTTCTCGTTAAGGCTTTCTATGCCAGACGCAGCCGCCGTTCCTCCTCGGCCGATGCACCCGCCTCCGGGAGGCGCAGGCGCTCGATCGCGCGGCATCGGCCCGTATGTTCATCTATGTCGAGCCGCACGGCGCACAGCGTGCCCGGCCCCTCGGCGACGTCGAAGCACTCAGGCAGCTTGTGCACGAGACGGCGCAGGGACTTCTCGATGTCCATGCCGATCACCGACTCGTAGCAGCCAGCCATGCCGATGTCGGTGATGTAGCCGGTGCCGCGCGGCAGCACGCGCTCGTCGGCAGTGGGGATGTGCGTGTGCGTGCCCACGACTGCAGAGACGCGTCCGTCGAGGTACCACCCGAGTGCGGTCTTCTCGCTTGTCGCCTCGGCGTGGAAGTCCACCAGCACCACGCGTACGTCAGCCGGTTTCGCTGCCAGTACCTGGTCGGCGCAACGAAACGGGCAGGCGAGATGCGGGTGCATAAAGACGTTTCCCATAAGGTTGAGCACACCAACCTTGTGGCCGTTGGCGGCTGTGACCACGATCCAGCCGCTGCCAGGCGTGCCTTCGGGATAGTTGTGCGGCCGCAGCAGGCGCGGCTCGCGCGCAATGTACTCGAGGGCCTCGCGTTTGTCCCAGGCGTGGTTGCCATTGGTGAGCACATCCACGCCGCAGGCCAACAGGGCAGAGGCGGTCTCGGGCGTAACACCGGCGCCTTCGGCAATGTTCTCGACGTTGGCGATGACGAAATCGAGCCGGTAGCGCGCGCGCAACTGGGCAAGGTGCGTCACCACGGCGTGCCGTCCGGGCGAGCCAACGACGTCGCCGATGATGAGGACGTTCATGGAATATTCCTTGTTGTGTCTCAGAGGTTGGCGCTGACGTATATTTTCTTTTCGGTGACCACACCGGTGAGCGGAACGTCCCAGGGGTCCACAGGCAGGCTCTCTACGCGTTGAAAATCGTAACCGAGGCCCACCAGCTGAGGCCGGTGCCAGTGGCGGCGCGGCAGCAGGAAGGCGAGGCTCCGGTCGTAATAGCCGCCGCCCATACCGAGGCGATGGCCGCCGGCATCGAAGGCCACCAGCGGGACCAGCACGAGGTCGAGTGAGCGGGCCCGCACCAGCTCGCGGGCCGTCACCACTGGCTCCGGGATGCCGAAACGATTTGGCTTGAGCCGTATGCCAGGATGATACTCAGCGAACCACAGCCGGTCGTAATTCATGCGCGACAACACCGGCAGGTAGCAATGCTTGCCCGCGCGCAGAATGCGCTTGACGACGGGGCCAGTATCGACCTCGCCGTCGTTGGACAGATAGCAGGCGATTCGGGCGGCCCGCTGGAACCAGTGGGTGCCCGCGAGGTTGACTGCGAGCCGCTCGGCGGCCAATCGCTGTTCGTCTGGCGAAAGGCAGGCGCGTCGCCCGCGCAGCTCCCGTCGAAGCTGTGTCTTAGCGGTCATGGGAGTAGGCGCGCCCATTCAGCAGAGAAAGGATGCCAAGTGTATGAATGAGCAAATGTTGCGGTCAGGCGTCGTCCCCTTCCCGGCGGGAGAAGCAAAAGGCGTCCTCCGCGAGTGCCGTGACACCCCGTCCCCTTGGATCCACAAGGGTAAGGTGGGTGCGTTTGCGATGCCTTTAGGCTTTCCGCTGCGAGGCGGACCTGCACACCGGCACCGACAGCGGCTCCCGCAGTGACAGCTATAGGACCATCGGGCTTTCTGGGGTGTCACGCACACCGCAGGGGACGCAGCGCAATATTATACCTCGCGCGGCCGGCGTGCACCGGGGCTGCAGTCCACAGCGAGAGGGGGTATTCACATCTGCAAAGCGGTGTCAATCTTTTGTTCCAGGTAGCGTATCTGGCGGGACAGCTCCTCTGACACCGCGCCCCGTCGGCGCAGCTCGAGCAGCTCGTTGGCGATGTTGAGCGCTGCCATGATCGCGGTGCGCTCGGTGCCAATCACCTTGCCGGTGGCGTGGATCTCGCGCATCTTGCGGTCGAGGTACTCGGCGCTCTCGAGCAGCGCCTGACGCTCCTTCTCCGGGCAGGCGATGAGGAATTCCTTGCCGAGGATGGTGACGGTCACGCCGTCGCGTGGTTCTCTCACGTGCTGCGCTCCAGGGCTTTGAGCCTGCCGATCATAGCCTCGATACGCGCGCGTGCAACGCGCGTCTTTTCCATCAAGCGCGCGTGCTTTTCTGAAAGCGCGCTGTGCTCTGCTTTAAGGGCCTGGTTCTCGCGTTTCAAGCGCTGACACATCTCGATCAGCGCATCGATGCGCGCCTCGAGCCTCTTGAGGTCTTCGCTCTCCACCTGGCGGTCTGCGGTCATCGCCCTGTTGATTGTTGCTATCCTCCTTAGGTTCGTAACCGGTGCAGGCCTGCGCTACTAGGCTTATTCTTTAAATCCGTACTTGTAGCTTCGCAAAAAGCACCCTGCCTGCCACACTTCTGCAATCAATAGTAGGACCGGGTGTGGTACGGGTCAACGGCTGGTGGGTCCCCAGGGTTTTATCACCGGCGAAGTTCCGCACTGCTCTGCAACGCCCGCCCGCGCGCGGTGTTAGACTATGCATCTTCATTTGAGTATGTCCGCCGCCTCTGCTTATCGTCCTTGGCGCGCGCGGCGGTGAGGTGTTTTTTGACACACCCTGACAGCCAGCCGAACTACGAGGGTCTGAGCCGCGCCCTGGCCGCGGCCGGCAGCAGCCTGAGCGCGGCGGAGGCGCACGGCGTGCTTGCTGGTGTGCTCGCTGCCGCTTCGCCTGGCCGCGAACTGCCCTGGCGGGACCTGATTCTGGAGCCAGGACGGGCCGACGTGGACGAGGCGACTTACGAGCAGGCCGCACGCCTCCTTGCCACGCTGGCCGCGGGGATTGAGCGGCAACTGGAGGACCGCCGCTTCGAGTTCGAGCTGCTGCTGCCGTGCGAGGACACGGATCTCGAAATGCGCGTGCGTGCGCTAGCTGAGTGGTGCCGTGGCTTGCTGCTCGGGCTTGTGGCCGCCGGCGCCAAAGAGGCATACAAGCTGCCGGGCGAGGCCGGCGAGGCGGTGCGTGACCTCATTCAGATCGCCGAGGTCGAGCTGGGCGAGGAGGGCGACAGCGGCGAGGCTGCCGAGCGGGCGTTCGCCGAACTGGTCGAGTACGTGCGCGCTGGCGTGCAGATCCTCTATGAGGAATTCCATCCCTGATAGAAAAGAAATCATTACTCAGACAGACGTCACAAACAAATTCTGAGAACCCATTCATTAATTTTTTTCTTTTCTTCCAGCGGCGCGTTGTTCGAGGATTAGGTCCAGGGTCTGCCGGTAGAGGCTTGCGTGTGCGTCATCGCTGTCGAGGGCGAGTGCGCGCCGCGCTGCGGCCTCGGCCTCGGCAAGCTGGCCCTGGTCAGCGAGCACCTGAGCGAGGTTGTTCCAGGCGGGCGCGTAATTGGGATGGTCCTGCAGGAGGCGGCGGAAGGCGGCTTCCGCGCTGGCGAGATCGCCCAGCGCATAACGCGCGTTGCCGAGCCCCATGCGCGCGGCCCTGCTCGAGGGCCAGCGCGTGAGTGCGGCGGCATAGGCCAGCGCCGCCTCCGCGTGTCGGCCGACGTGTTCGAGCGCGGCCACGGCCTTGAGATAGGGCAGCTCCTCGGCGGTGCGAGGCAGACGCGCGGGCGGCAGCGCCACCATTGCCCAGTAGTCACTACGCCGCCAGGTGCGCTCGAAGACTGCGAGCGGCGTGACCCGGCGCGCGAGTGCGCCAGAGCGCAGCACGACCTCCTCGTGTTTGAGATCGAAACCGATCACCACTGCGTAGTGCCAACGCGGCAGCCAGCCGAATCCCAGATTCTGCAGCACCAGCACCGGATGACCGGCGGCCACCTCGGCAAGAAGTGCCTCGAGCTCGGGTCGCAGTACGTAGGGTACGCGCCCGTGGCGGCGCGCGGCGGCGATGAGCTCGAGCGCTAGCGCGCCCTTGCGGGCGGGCAAATAGATCTGAGGCGTGAGGGCCTCAGGCGTGACTGCCACCCCGCTCCAGTTGAGCACCGTAGCCAGCGCTGCCGGCCCGCACTGGTAGGCCTCTTGCGGGAAGAATGGCACATCGGTCAGCTCGACCGGCTCGGCGAAGATCCCCTCGACGCGCAGTCGTTCGCTCTGCAGTGGTGAGATCGCACAACCGGCGAGCAGCAGGACAAAAACATAGAGGCCGCCCGCCGCAAGACGGGCGGCCAGCGAGCCGTATGGCATTCCGCTCTGCAGCGCCGCTCAGCGCCGCCCCTGCGGCTTCTTCACGAATGGGAAGATGTCGGTGAAGCCGAGAATATCGGTGATCAGCAGCACGATGAACACGAACGCCAGCAGTCCGAGGGCATCGCCACCTGCGGGCATCTCGTCCAAGTGCGCGGCGAGGCTGCGGACCTCCGCGTCGGTTAGGTTGTCAATGCGCGCCTGCACCTGCGCGGGCGCAACACCGCGGGCGAGCAGCATGGATTTGACCTCATCGCGCTCGAGCGCCGCACGCAGGCGGCTGCGCTCCGGTGCGGCCTGCCGGGCCTCGAGCACGGCATCGGTACCGATCATGCCGGCCTGCGCCGCAGGCCAATACAGGGTGGTTGCCAGAAAACCGGTCAAGACCAGGGTACTGACAGGTCTCACGAAACGCTCGATCATTGGCATGATTAGTTCTCCTTCTACTTAAAGGTGTGGTTGGGGGCGATAAATCCAGTTTGCGCCTACAATCGTCCGTGTCCAATCACTTAGATCAGCTTACAGACCTGCAAAGCGATCCGCATTATTATAAGCATTGTAAGCAAGGCACTGAAACCTTGTATCCCATGATCTCCCCGCGAATTCCCGCCCCGAAAGCACAGCTAATCCCGGGCGCCGAGAACTTGTTCAAGGCACTGTTGCTGATCGGGCTCCTGTTCTGCTCGTTCTGGCTCGCGCAGCAAGTGGCCGAGCGCTTGAACGGCTGGCCGCTACTCAGGTGGGGCGTGATCTTCGCAGTGGCAGTTGCTAACGGCGTGCTAATGCTCGGTATGGCGGTGCTTGCGCACGAGGCCGTGCACCGCGTGCTGTTCAGAAGCGCGTTCTGGAACGAGAGCTGGGGCGGTCTGCTCTCAGCGCTGGCGCTCGTGCCTTTCCATGCCCACCGCCAGTCGCACCTCGCACACCACAGCTATGCCCACCAGCCCGGGCGTGACCCGGAGGACCGCATGTACGATCACCCATTCTGGGTGGCATTCACCGTCGGTTCACTGATCGGGATCGCCGAACAGTACCGCTGGCTGGCGCGCAACATGCTTCGGTTTCGCGAGGGGCGCTATCGCGCGGCGGTGCTAGCTGACCTGTTCTTCGTGACACTCGCCGGACTTGCGTACTTCGGGCTTGTGCCGGCCATGGGGATAGAGCTGGCTTATTCGGTGATCCCCACGCTCCTTGTCTTCCCGCTGGTGTTTGCGTTTCGCGCGTTGAGCGATCACTACGGCATCCCGGCAGTGGCGGTCAAAACACGAGAGGAGGAACGGGCCTTCGAGGCGGCGGGACGCGGCGAGCACCGGCTGGTGTGGTACACGGTGAGCGGCTGGGTGGTGCGCACGCACCCGTTGCTCGAGTGGCTGTGGAGCCACGCAAACTACCACGAGGTCCACCACAAGTATCCGTATCTCTCGCACCGCTACCTCAAGGGCATCTTCGCCGCCACGCACAAGCACCTGCCTTACAGAGTGGTGGACGGCTACTGGCAGGCACTACGCCGGATGCGTGGTCGGCGCTACTACGAGAGCCGTGAGACGATTGCCCCTCGTCTGACCCGTCCACTTTAGCGCCCCGCCGGATAGTGCGGCATAATGTTTTTATGGACATGAAGGTGTTCGCGAAACGCCGCCGAGACCTCATGCAGCAGATGGACGGCGGGGTGGCCATCGTCCCGACTGCGCCGGTGCGCCCGCGCAACCGCGACGTGGACTACCCGTACCGGCCGGACAGCGATTTTTACTATCTTACGGGTTTCCCCGAGCCAGAGGCTTGCGCCGTGCTCGTGCCGGGGCGCGCGCATGGCGAGTACATCCTTTTCTGTCGTGAGAAGAACCCGGAGAAGGAGATTTGGGAGGGACGGCGCGCGGGGCTGGAGGGCGCACGCGAATTGTACGGCGCGGACGATGCCTTCCCGATTGAGGACATTGACGAGATCCTGCCCGGGTTGCTCGAGAACCGCGAGAAGGTGTACTACAGCATGGGGCGCTACAAGGACTTCGATTTGCGTCTCATGAACTGGGTGAACGAGGTGCGCGCGAAGAGCAGAAATGGCGTACACGCGCCTGGCGAGTTCGTGGACCTCAACCATCTGTTGCACGAGATGCGGCTAATCAAAAGCGCGGAGGAGATCAAGATTATGAAACGCGCCGCTCGGGTATCGGCGCGAGCGCACGTGCGTGCCATGCAGGTCTGCCGACCAGGCCTGATGGAATACGAGCTCGAGGCGGAGTTGCTCTACGAATTCAAGAAGGGCGGGGCGCGCTTTCCTGCCTATCCGCCGATCGTGGCTAGCGGGGCCAACGCCTGTATTTTGCATTACACCGACAACAGTGCCGCGCTGCGCGACGGTGACCTCGTACTCATAGATGCCGGTGCCGAAATCGAGTGCTATGCCGCCGACATCACTCGTAGCTTCCCGGTGAACGGTCGGTTCAGCGGGGAGCAGCGCGCGATCTACGAGATCGTGCTCGAGGCACAGCGGGCGGCGATCGAACAGGTCGCCCCCGGCCGGCACTGGAACGAACCGCACGAGACCGCGGTGCGTGTCCTGACTCGCGGGTTGATCGATCTTGGCATTCTCAAGGGCAGTGTGGATGGCGTGGTCGAGAACGGCGACTACAAGCGTTTCTACATGCACCGCACCGGCCACTGGCTCGGCATGGACGTGCACGACGTGGGAGACTACAAGGTGGACGAGGTTTGGCGCATGCTTGAGCCCGGTATGGTGCTGACCGTGGAGCCGGGGCTGTATATCGCTGCGGGCAACGACGAGATAGACCCGCGCTGGTGGAACATCGGCGTGCGCATTGAGGACGACGTACTCGTCACCCGCGACGGCCACGAGGTCCTCACGCATGAAGTGCCGAAGGCCACAGACGAGATCGAGGCGCTGATGCGGGGGAAATAACGGTCGTTGGTTTCTGGGTATGAATTTACGAGGACCGGGCGAACCAAAAACCACAAGCGAATCATGCCACCCGATTACGACATCCTCATCGCCGGCGGCGGGCTGGCGGGAACGAGCCTCGCGCTGGCGCTCGCGCGAGCGGCGACTGCGGGGCTGCGCGTGGCGCTTGTGGAGACCGTGCCGCCCGAGGCGCCTGAGCGCGCGCGTGACGACGTGCGAGCGCTCGCGCTCGCCTTCGGCTCGCGGCGCATCCTCGAAACGCTCGGGGCATGGGAGGGGATCGCCCCGCACACGACTGCAATCGAGCACATTCACGTCTCTGACCGCGGGCGGTTCGGCTGCGCGTGTCTTTCGCATCGCGAGCTTGGGATTCCCGCCCTCGGTTATACGGTAGAGATTGCGTGGCTTGCAAAGGCGCTATGGCAAGCGCTAGATGAGAGTAACAAGATCGCGCGGTTCGCTCCGGCAAGTGTCGGGATCGTGCACGTTCGCGACGGGTACGCCGAGGTCACGGTCAGAGAGGGCAAGGCGCAACGGACCCTCGCCGCTCGGTTGGTGGTGGCGGCCGACGGGGCGAACTCCGCAGTTCGCGCCGCCGCTGGGATTGCCAGCGAGCAGATCGTGTACGCCGAGCAGGCCGTGGTCGCCACAATCGCGACCAGCCGGCCACACGACCACACCGCTTATGAACGCTTCACACCCGAGGGGCCGCTCGCGCTTGTGCCGCTCGATGGCCAGCGCTGCAAGCTCATCTGGAGCACACCGCACGAGCGGGTCGCCGAGCGCCTGGCATGGGGAGAGACGGAGTTCCTCGCGCACCTGCAGGACAGTTTCGGCGAGCGGCTCGGGGCGTTTTCGCATCCAGGCCCACGGCGTGCCTATCCGCTTGTGCTCACGCGTGCGACTGAGCCAGTGCGGCCGCGTCTAGTGCTCATTGGCAACGCAGCGCACAGCGTGCATCCGGTCGCAGGCCAGGGATTTAACCTAGCGCTGCGCGATGTCGCCGCGCTGGCCGAGATTCTGGTGGAGGCACACCGCCGCGGCGAGGACATCGGGGGGCTGTCCGTGCTGCAACGCTATGCACAGTGGCGTCAGCGCGATATCTGCATCACACAGGGCTTCACCCATCTGCTCGTACGCCTCTTTGCCAATGAGGCCTGGCCGCTAACGGTTGCGCGCGGGCTCGGCCTGCTCGCCGTGGATCTGCTGCCGCCGGTCAAGCGCCGGCTGATGCGCATCACGAGTGGTCTGGCAGGCCGCCTGCCACGCCTCGCCCGGGGTCTGTTGCTATGAGCTTTACCGGTCGATTGCTGGAAAATTCCGCCGATCCTGTCTAGATCTCATGAAATCTTTTTACGACATCGTGATCGTTGGCGCCGGCGTGACGGGAGCAACACTCGCCTGTGCGCTCGGTGGCAGCGGCTTTAAGGTCGCGCTGCTCGAGCGCTCGCTGCCGGTGCCGCCTCCAAAGGAGGACTACGACCTGCGTGTCTCGGCGATCACGCTCGCCTCGCGTGCGGTCTTCGAGAACATCGGGGCCTGGCAGGGCATGCAGTGCCGGCCGATGGCGTGTATCGAGGCGATGGAGGTGTGGGACGCCGCTGGCGGAGGGCGGATACGCTTCGATGCCGCTGAGATCGGCGAGCCGGCGCTCGCCTACCTCCTTGAGAACAGCGTGATCCGCGCTGCGCTCGGCGAGCGCCTGCAGCGTTTCACGAACGTGCACGTGGTGTGTCCGGCCGAGGTCGCCGCGATCCGTCTGCTCGAGGAGGGCGCAGAACTTGCCCTGGCCGACGGGCGTCTGCTCGGCGCGCGTTTGCTCGTGGGTGCCGATGGCGCGGATTCCGCGGTGCGCCGCGCGGCCGGAATCGAGACCGCGCGGTTCGACCTGCGCCAGCAGGCCATCGTCGCCACGGTGCGCACTGAGCGGCCGCACGGCAATATCGCGCGCCAGGTGTTCCTCGACATCGGCCCGCTTGCCTTCCTGCCGCTGCCCGAGCCGCAGGCTTGCTCCATCGTGTGGTCCGCGGAGACGGCGCACGCCACCAGACTCCTGTCGCTCGACGATGCCGCCTTCAAAAAGCAACTGCAGACCGCCTTCGGGGATGGGCTCGGCCAAATCGTTGCGATCGGCGCGCGCGCGGCCTTCCCGCTCGCGCTGTCCCACGCCACGACGTATACGAGCTGGCGTGTGGTGCTCGTCGGCGACGCCGCGCATACCGTGCACCCGCTCGCCGGTCAGGGCGCAAATCTGGGCGTTCTTGACGCGGCCGTGCTCGCCGAAACACTCCTCGAGGCGGCTGCGCGCGGCAAGGACATCGGTGCGCACCACGTGCTGCGCCGCTACGAGCGCGGCAGGAAAGGCGATAATCTCGCACTGCTCGCTGTGACCGGTGGCTTTCGCTACCTGTTCGGCGCCTCAATCCCTGGCCTTGCGGCTCTGCGCAGTCTCGGGCTGCGATTCGCCGATGCCGCCGCTCCGCTCAAGCACCTCATCATGCGCCGCGCCTCGGGACTTGCAGGCGACCTGCCACGCCTGGCGCGTCGAGCGGCAGTGTGACGAATTTCCGACCCCCGATGGCGCTTCTCGACATCACCGTGCTACTCGTCGCGCTCGCGCGCGGCGGCTTTCTAGATGCTGAGCTTTCAGCTGTTCGCCGGGGTGCACCTCCACCTCGACGATCCCGCAAAACGAGTCAGGCGTGGTCGGCACGCCCGCAACCGGCAGCATGTTCGCCTCGGCGCTCGTGCTGGGTGCGCTGGGGGTTGTCCGATTTTCTGGGTCTCGAGCTGCCGCTGATCTACTGTCTGCTGTTGAGGGGGCTGATCGCGCCGACCGCCCGATCGCCGTGCTCGGCGTGCTCGAGACCGCCTGGGTGCCAAAAGGCCTTAAGACCAAGATCGCTGGTGAGTCGCTGTTCAATGACGGCGTAGCCGTGGTGTCGCCCATCGGCTTGCCCGCCTGGCGCGCCATGCCGTCCACGATCGAAGCCGTGGGTGAAACGCTCTTCGGGCTGGCCGTCGGCCCGATCACCTACTGCATGCCCAAGGACATGGACAGCCACGCGGCGATGGGCAGGTATTCGGCCGCCGCAGCCTGGTGGAACCTCCCCGGGCCAATCGCGATGGTAGTGGCGGGGTTGCGCTTTGGCAACTACGGCCGCTGCCTCGCCATATCGGCGAAAACGCGTGGGTACCTAGAGCTTTCTACGAGCTTGCGGACAAGATCATCAACGCCGTACTGTTCGTGGTGATCGGGCGCGAGGTGCTAGTACGCGCCTTCACGCGCGTGTATCTGCTTGCCGGTCTATTTGTCATCCCGTTGGTGCTGGCTGCATGCGGGCTTCGCGCGCGGGGCGGTCATTGGGGCTCGTGCGCTTGAGTGACCGCCGCTTGAGGCCACCACGGTCAGGATCCTTACTTGGGAGGCGAGCTTTATTTACTTTATCATCGTCGCGTTCTTTAGCATTGTACGAGGGCTTACCGTGGGTCGGTTGACGCGTCGGCTCGTGAGCGGCAAGCCGCTTTGATGCGTAACATAAAACCGCATGAGCGAATTCTGGGACAAGCGCTACGCAGAGCCCGGCTACGCCTATGGCACCGAGCCGAATGCCTTTTTGGTCTCGCAGCGGCATGTACTCAAGCCGGGCATGCGGGCGCTGGCCGTGGCCGATGGCGAGGGGCGCAACGGCGTGTGGCTGGCCGAGCAGGGCCTGGAGGTGCTGTCGGTGGATGCCTCGGCGGTAGGTCTTGCCAAGGCGCAGGCGCTGGCATCACAGCGCGGGGTAAAGATACGCACCGAACAGGCGGATCTTACGCGCTGGAGCTGGCCACAGGCGGCGTTCGGCCTCGTGGTGGCGATCTTCATTCATTTCCTGCCCGAGCACCGTGTGCGCATACATCGCGCCATGCTCGCCTCACTCGAGCCGGGCGGGGTGCTGATCATGGAGGCCTTCACGCCTCGACAGCTCAAGTACCGCAGCGGTGGACCGCCAGTGCGGGAGATGCTCTACACGGCGGACATGCTGCGCGCCGACTTCGCGCTGCCGCAAGCCGAGATCCTGCTGCTGGAAGAAACGCTTACGGAATTGCAAGAAGGGACTTACCACCGCGGCACCGCTGCGGTGGTAAGGCTGGTCGCGATGAGGGCTAGCGCGTGAAGGCCCAGATGCCATTGAGGTAGCTGTCCAGGCCGGTGTACTCCTCTTTGCGCGCCGCCACCAGCCCTTGCTCTGCACCGTAGGCGGCACGCAGCGCCGCGGTGGCGGCCTTACCCTCGGTCGATACCAGGGCCGCGGCGATGTGCGCCTGGAGTTCCGACGGTACGCGTGGCCCGGCGGAGAACGCCTGGTTGGGCATGGCGCGCGTCCTAAAGAGGATGCGCGTGAATTGCCCACCGCCGTCGTATTTTTTCAGATTCGCCACCGGCAGCACGCCGGCCACGCAACGTTTGTCTATCACCACCCCTTCGTACACTTTCTTCCAGCCTAGACTGTCGAGGATGAGGGGCTGTCGCAGGGGGTTGTCGAATTCGTCCAGGAGGGCGAGCGTGCCCAGGTTCGGCGGGTTAAGCGCGCAGACCTTCCTGCCGGCGAGCTGTTTGAGCTCGGTGATTTCCTGTTCGTGCCTGCGCACGATCACCGAGAAGGCGTGTTCCTCCTGCAGGCGCGCAAGTGGTGTGTGCTGCAGATGGCTCGCGCGCCAACTATTGAAGTGTGGCCCATCGAAGACGATGTCGTAGCTGCCTTTGAGCATCTCAGTCTGGTAGCTGAGCCAGTTCTGTGGATGGCGGTAGACGATCTTGCGCCCGGTGACGCGTGAGAGGTATTCGGCAACCGGTCCGTAGAGCCGTGCGCCTTCCTCGGGCGATTCGCGGGGCGGCGCGCTGAACACCAGCGTTTCGCCCTTGTCGCCCTCGCGCAGCGATTCCAGGCCCGGCTGGATCGGTGCGATCGACCTACCGTCGCCGGGCGAAGCGAACGCATCCTTGTGCGCTTTGGGACTGGCCTCGGCCACAGGCAGCGGCGAGGTGGCGTGCGCTGCGGCTGCCGGGATGGCAATGCAGATCGCGCTGGCGATGTACCGTAATTTGTTGGTCCTTGACATTGAACCTCCTCGTACTGTCGGTGTTATTCCTGCGAAGGGCGACAAAGCAGGCGTGCGCTCAGTAGTAGCCCCACTCGTTCTTTAGGTATTTGGCGGCACCGAGGTACTCTTGGTTGTCTGCCGCCACGAAGCTAGGCCCGACCTTGTAGGCGGCTCGCAGCCTGGCTGTGGGTCCTGCCGCCTCAGGGGCGAGAAGTGCTAGCGCGAGCTTGGCCTGCTCCTCGGGCGAGAGCCGCGTTCCGGCGGAGAAGGCTTGGTTCGGCAGGGTCGGGGAGCGGTAGACGATCTTTACTTTCCCCTTCCAGTCCTGTTTGTCGAGATTGGCGGCGGGCAGGATCCCACCCACACAACGACGGCTTATCACGCCTTTATAGATATTATCCCAGCCCTTGGTGTTGAGAATCACCGGCTGGCGGGCCGGATTGTCGAATTGATCGAGCAGCACCAGCGTGCCCAGGTTGGGCGGTGCGTGCGCGCAGAAGATACGCCCGGCCATCTCCTGCACCGAGCTGAACGGCTCGGTGGCACGGGTGATCACCACAAATTCGTGCTGGATCGGGATCTTGACAAGGATGTTGTGCCCGAGCTTCTGCACCCGGTAGCCATTGAAGTGTGGCCCATCGAAGACGATGTCGTAGCTGCCTTTGAGCATCTCGGTACGGTAGACGCCCCAGGTACCGGGATGTTTGTATACGATTTTGCGGCCGATCGCTTTTCCCAGGTATTCGGCGATGGGCCCGTAGATCTGCTCGCCTTCCTCGGGCGTCTCGCGTGGCGGTGCCGTGAATACCAATGTGTCAGCTGACTGCGAAAAAATATCCTCCGGACCGCTCCCCCGCGATTCAGGCACGGAGGCATAGGCGGTCTTGATCGCCATCGCCCCCTTGACGGGGGTGTCCTCGGGGAATGTTGGCCAGGCAAGAGTGAGCATGACAACGAAAACGGCAAGCCGGCTAGGCATGACGACTCTCCTTGCAATGAATCGGTTCCTTGTGGTCCGCGCATGGGGTAAAGAATACGGCGCGCGTCTCGCGTCTACCGACGCGCCGCCGTTATTCTCGCGAAACTTAGCATGGGTTTGAGGCTTGTCCAGGATCGGTGTGTGTCAGTACGATGACAGCCGACGAACGGCATTTGCGTTGCAAAGCAGGCGGTGCATGGTGTTGATCTATTCTGATCACCTCCCCAGATCGGGCACTTTGCCGTTTCAGCTCACGCCACTGCGCTTTTGCGAAAGCGGAAAACTTTCACACACCGATGGCGGATAAGGGGGCAGCGAGTCGCGGCGCGGTGGGTGACCGTGACCGGTTGTCTGTTTTCATCCATGGCCGTTCGTCGGGTGGAGGACGGCGGTCGCGGACATATGCCGGCCGCCGGTCGTGACAACCGGCGTGCATCTGCCTATATTGCTGAAGGTCAGTGACCGCCCTTCTGCGCAGGGATGGATCCGGGATGCCATGTCCCGTCAACCAGGGAAAAGGAGCCTCGAGTGAATACACCACCGATTTCAGTGGCGACCCTGTTCTGGATCTTCTTTCGGATCGCCTGCACGAGCTTTGGCGGGTTCATGGCGATGATCTCGGTCGTCCAGAACGTGGTCGTGGAGCGCAAAAAGCTCATGCGGCACGAGGAGATGCTGGACGGCATCTCGCTCGCCTCGCTGCTGCCCGGGCCGGTGGCGGTGAATCTCGTGGTGTACGTGGGTTATCGTCTGCGCGGGGCACTCGGTGCGCTCGTGAGCGGCCTTGCCGCCGTGCTACCCTCATTTGTTTTCATCGTCGTCTTATCGCTCGCCTATTTCCGCTGGGGCCAGATCCCGGCGGTCGGCAAGCTATTCATGGGCTTCATTCCGGCAGTGACCGCGATCATCGTGGCAGCAGCCTGGAACATGGGCCGCAAGTCCGTCGCGGGCTGGCGCGAGCTCGCGCTCGCTGTGGCGGCCGCCGTGGCGCTGCTCGGCATCGGTGGCTTCTTCAGCACGCTTGGCATCATTCTGGTCGCCGGCATGATCGGTTCACTCATGTTCCGTCCGCGCACGACGGCGGACGCCGCCGTGATGCGTACACTCAAGACGCCAAAGGCCGACTCCTCCAAGACCTCAGGCAGCGTGCTTAAAACACATCTCCTGCTGCTCGGCGCCAGTCCAGTAGTCGGTGTGGCCCCGTTTTTTACTATCGAGCCTGGCCTGGTGGCTAAAATTTTCCTGACCTTTTCTGCCATGAGCTTGATGCTGTTCGGTGGGGCCTATGTGTTTATTCCACTCATCCAAGAGATTGTGGTGGCGGGCCACGGTTGGGTGACGCAGCAGGAGTTCATCGATGCAGTCGCGTTGGGCCAGATCACCCCCGGCCCGATCCTGGTGAGCGCAGCGTTCGTGGGGCTGAAGGTCGCGGGTTTCGCGGGCGCGATGGCGGCCACACTCGGCATCTACCTGCCCTCGGCATTGCTGATGGTAGGCAGCTCGCGCGGGCTTGAACGCATGCGGCACGCGATTGCGATCCAGGCGGCGCTGCGCGGGATACGCCCGGCGGTGGTCGGCATGATCTTCGCTGCCGCGGTTACGGTCGGCCGCAGCGCGCCGCCAGTGTGGATCTCCGTGGCGCTGTTTGCGGTAACACTCTACGCGCTCATGCGGTGGCGCGTGGAGGCCGTGTGGGTAGTCCCGCCTGCGGGACTACTCGGCATGCTGGTTTACTAAACAACTATGCAATGGACAGGATTAACAGGATTTCTCAGGATCTATCAGGATTAAACCTTTTCAGTAAAGCTTCTGTTAATCCTGCTTAACCCTGTGAATCGTGTCTAAATTCTTAGAAATTCCAACAAGCTCTGGTTGACAAGGAGATAGTCATGCCCGTTTTCATGATCGGTACCCAGCGCTCGGGTTCGAACCTGCTACGGCTGATGTTGAACGAGCTGCCGGACATCGCTGCCCCTCATCCGCCGCACATCCTGCAACGCTTTATGCCGCTCGTGCCTGGCTACGGCGACCTTGAATGCGCCGAGCACTTCGCGCTGCTGGTGGATGACGTCTGCCGGCTGGTCGAGCTCAACCCGGTACCATGGCTGGGTGTCGTGCTCGACCGTGCTGAGGTGGCGCGCCGCTGTCAGGAGCGGTCGCTCGTGGCGGTTTTCGGTGCGGTCTACACGATCGCTGCCGAGGCCTGGGGCAAGTGCAACTGGTGTTGCAAGAGCCTCGCTAATGTCCATTACCTGGACGAAATCGAGGCGTATTTCGGCGAGCAGGCACGCTATATATATCTCTTTCGCGACGGACGCGACGTGGCGGTCTCGTTTCGCAAGGCAGTGGTGGGCGAGAAGCACTTCTACCACATCGCCCGCGAATGGGCGGGCACGCAGCGCCTGGCGCTACGTTTCCGGGAAAGCATTCCGGCGAGCCGCTTTATCAGTCTGCGTTATGAAGACCTGGTGATGGATCCGGAGGCGACCATGCGCGACCTGTGTCGTTTTCTCGACGTATCCTTCCGCCGATCGATGCTCGAATTCTACAAGTCCGAGGAGGCGAAGCGCGCAGCGGACGCGAGTGCACTTTGGGGAAACGTGATCCGGCCGGTAATCCGTAACAATACCGGAAAGTTTCTGCGCGAGGCAGGCGAAGAAGATATCCGCATCTTCGAGTCGGTGGCCGGCGATGTGTTGGACGCGCTCGGTTACGCGCGCGTCTGTGTGCCGCGCGGGCAGGAGCAGGTCTACAGTGAGGAGGACAAGCGCGGCTTCGACGCCGTGAATGCCTGGCTCAAGGATGAGGTGCAACGCAAGACCGATAGCGCAGATCTCGAGCGCCGTGACCGGCAGGCGGCGCTGATCGCTGAGATCCGCGCCCGCAGCATGCGCGCAGCCGCGCCACACGATGTGCCACGCGCGGCCGCTAGTCCTGGACGCGTATCCCAAGCTCCTTGAGCTTGCGGGTGAGCGTGTTGCGCCCCCAGCCGAGCCTGCGGGCGGCGTCCTGTTTGCGACCGCCGCTCGCCTTGAGCGCGGCTTCAATGAGAATGCGCTCGAAGCTCGGATTGACGTCGTCGAAGATGCCGCAGTCGCCACGCGCGAGCTTCTGCTCGACCATAGAGCGCAGGCGGCTTTCCCAGTCGTTGTTGTCTTCCTTCGCTTCTGCTGCGCGCAATTCGGGCGGCAGGTCTTCCACGCGCACCACCGGGCCAGGGGCCATGACCGTAAGCCAGCGGCAGGTATTCTCGAGCTGGCGCACATTGCCCGGCCAGGGCAGGCGAGCGAGGTGGTCCTCGGCTTCGGGGGTAAGAAGTTTGACCTCCACCTTAAGCTCGGCGGCCGATCGCTTGAGAAAATAGCGCGCGAGCGCGGGGATGTCCGATCGCCGTTCGCGCAACGGCGGCAGGTGAATGCGGATCACATTGAGTCGGTGGAACAGGTCCTCGCGGAAGCGGCCGTCCTTGACGCGGCTCTCCAGGTTCTGGTTGGTGGCAGCGATGATGCGCACGTCGGTCTCGATCTGTTCATGTCCGCCCACCCGGTAGAATCGGCCGTCCTGCAGCACGCGCAGGAGGCGCGTCTGGAGCTGAGGGGGCATGTCACCGATCTCGTCGAGGAACAGCGTTCCCCCGCTCGCCTGCTCGAAGCGCCCTTTGCGCTGTTGGGTAGCGCCGGTGAAGGCGCCTTTTTCATGGCCGAAAAGTTCGCTTTCGAGGAGTTCGCTCGGGATGGCGGCGATGTTGATCGCGATGAACGGCTGGTCGGCACGCGGGCTGTGCTTGTGCAGTGCGCGCGCCACCAGTTCCTTGCCGGTCCCGGATTCGCCGTTGATGAGCACATTCAGGTGCGAGCCAGACAGCCGCCCGATCGCGCGGAACACCTCCTGCATGGCTGGCGCCTCGCCGATGATCTCCGGGGCGGGCGAGGTGTCCTCCGCAAGTGCCTCCGTCGCCCGGCGCAGGCGGCGATGCTCAAGCGCGCGGCGCACCAGCCGTACCGCCTCGTCAACGTCGAAAGGCTTGGGCAGATACTCGAAGGCCCCACCGCGGTAGGAGGCGACTGCGCTCTCGAGGTCGGTGTGCGCCGTGATGACGATCACCGGGAGGCCGGGCGCCTGCTCGTTTACTTGCGAGAGCAGACTCAGCCCGCTTACCCCGGGCATGCGGATGTCGGTGATGATCACGTCCGGCTGCATGCGCGGCAACAGCTCGGCGATCTCGCTGGCCGAAGCAAAACTGCGTACCGCCATGCCGGCGCCGAGCAGGGCCTTTTCCAGCACCCAGCGAATCGAGCGATCATCGTCAATGATCCAGACGATGTGTTCGCCGCGCGCGCCGCTGCCCGCAGTCCGCCTCGCTTCGCCCCGCGTTCCGATACGGTCTGCGGCGGGATCGCCTTGTTTAGCCATGATCGTTCTTAAGCGGTAGATAAATCGTGAATACCGTCCGCCCCGGGCGGCTGGCGTACTCGATCAGCCCGCCGTGGTGGTTGATGAGCTCCTGCGCGATGGACAACCCGAGGCCGGTGCCGCCCGGCTTGCTGGTGACCATCGGGTAGAAGATGCGATCCTGCAGCTCCTCGGGAATGCCTGGTCCGTTGTCCTCGACGTCCAGGCGTACGGCCAGACGATGTCGCACTCCGCCGATCGTGAATTGCCGCTCGCAGCGCGTGCGCAGCCGCACCCTGCCGCGCTGGTTCATCGCCTCGACCGAATTACGCACAACGTTGAGTAACGCCTGGATGAGCTGGTCACGGTCGCCGGTCAGCGGTGGCAGGCTCGGGTCGTAGTCACGCTCGATATCGAGACCCACCGGGACCTCGACCAGGATGAGCCGGCGCACGTGCTCGAGGATCTCGTGGATGTTCACCGGTTGACGTTTGGGCGGCTGAGGCGAGCCGATCATGCGGTCGACGAGGCTGCGCAACCGGTCTGCCTCGTGAATGATGATGCGCGTGTACTCCTTAAGTGATTTCTCCGGCAGCTCGCGTTCGAGCAGTTGCGCCGCGCCACGTAGCCCCCCGAGCGGATTCTTGATCTCGTGCGCAAGCCCGCGCATCACCGCGCGATTCGCCGCCTGGCGCTCGAGAAGGCGCTCGTCGCGCGCCATACGCAGCAGTCGGTCTATCTGTGTCAGCTCTACCAGGAGTAGCTCCACGCCGCGCGCGTCGTCGCTGATCGGGGTGACGGTACAGTCCACTGTGATCGTGCGCGGGCCCGGCAGTGCCAAGCGCTGCCCACGCACGGTGAGCGGATGATGGCTCTGGAGAGTGTCGTGCAGGGCACGCACCAGCCACTGGCTATGCGGTAGGAACACATCGAGTTTGTTGCCAAGCACTTTTTTGGCACTGACTTCGAAAAGCATTTCTCCGGCAGGATTTATGCTAGTTAGTCTTAACTCACAATCTAGGGTCAGGACAGCGCAAGAGAGGTTTTCCAAAATGCATTGGGACGGTAATGTTTCAATCTGCACGGATTAAAAGGCTGTAAAATCGATAAGTTATATCAGCAATCGCGAAGTTGCCCCTGGGTAAGGTGTGGGAAAATAGGGTCACCGCATTAATGTCTCCTTTCGCTTGCCATCGTTGACGTTTTTTTGGAAAGTAATTGCAAAATCTAGGCCACATAAAAATATTCAAATTATCAATTAGTTATAAAACGGTTATAGAAAAGATACGATTCGAAAAAGAAATTACGCACCAAAATAGTGCATCTTCTTCGAATAATAAAGCACTAAATTGGTGCATAAAATAGAAAAGTTTAAAAAATACAAAAAAGAACGCCCCCTAACGGGGGCGTTTTCTTGAAGTGATTTAGTCCCGTTTTTTTCAGACGCTGTAATACATGTCGAATTCCACCGGATGCGTGGTCATGCGCAGGCGTGTGACCTCCTGCATCTTGAGCGCGATATAGGCATCGATGAGGTCATCCGTAAACACCCCTCCGGCCTTAAGGAAATCGCGGTCTTTGTCCAGGGCATCAAGTGCCATGTCGAGCGAGTGGCATACGGTCGGAATGTTCTTGGCCTCCTCCGGCGGCAGGTCATAGAGATCCTTGTCCAGGGGGTCGCCTGGATGGATCTTGTTCAGGATGCCGTCCAGGCCGGCCATCATCATTGCCGCGAACGCCAAGTATGGATTGGAGCCCGCATCGGGAAACCGCACTTCGATGCGCCGCGCCTTGGGGTTCGACACGAACGGGATGCGAATCGAGGCCGATCGATTGCGTGCGGAGTACGCAAGCATCACCGGTGCCTCGAAGCCCGGGACCAGTCGCTTGTAAGAGTTGGTTAGCGAGTTACAGAAGGCGTTGAGTGCGCGGGCGTGCTTGATGATGCCACCAATATAGTAGAGCGCGGTGTCTGACAGCCCGGCGTAACCATTTCCGGAAAATAGGTTTTTGCCGTCCTTCGCCAGCGACTGGTGTACATGCATGCCAGAACCGTTGTCGCCGACCAGCGGCTTGGGCATGAAGGTCGCGGTCTTGCCATGTTGGTGCGCAACATTGTGTACGCAGTATTTGTAGATCTGCAACTCGTCTGCCTTTTTGACAAGCGAATTAAACTTCATGCCGATCTCGTTCTGGCCGGCGGTCGCAACCTCATGGTGATGGGTCTCAATCTCGAGGCCCATCTCCATCATCGCCAAGCACATGGCCGAGCGGATATCCTGCATGGAATCCACCGGCGGCACCGGGAAGTAACCCCCTTTGATCGAAGGGCGATGGCCGAGGTTGCCTCCCTCGTAGACCTTCTCGGCGTTCCAGGAGGCCTCTTTCGAATCGACCTTGGCAAAGCTGCCGCTGATGTCCGCACCCCAGCGCACGTCGTCGAAGATGAAGAACTCCGCCTCCGGCCCGAAAAACGCTGTGTCTGCAACCCCGGTGCTCTTGAGGTAGGCCTCGGCGCGCTTGGCGAGCGAGCGTGGGCAGCGTTCGTAACCCTGCATGGTGCTGGGTTCGACCACGTCGCAGCGCAGGACGAGGCTCGGCTCCTCCATGAACGGATCCATCACAGCGGTGGCTGCCTCGGGCATCAGGACCATGTCGGACTCCTGGATGCCCTTCCAGCCGGCGATGGAGGAGCCGTCGAACATCTTGCCGTGCTCAAACAACTCAACAGTCACGGTGCTCGCGGGGATCGAAACGTGCTGCTCCTTGCCCTTGGTATCCGTGAACCGCAGGTCCACGAATTTCACATTCTTCTCTTTAATAAGTTTCAAGACTTCGGCCGGGGTCATGCTTAGTTACCTCCTGAAAATTAATGTGTGTGCGCTGGCTGCAGCGGAAAATCGAGCCCGATTAATTGCACGAAATGTGCCATTACGAGGCAAAGGGAAAATCTTTGTAACTTATTGAAACGCTTTTATTTTAAGTCAGAGACTATATGTTATGAGTGCACCATTATTGTGCATACAATCATTCATATGCACTTTTTTGGTGCACACAAAAAAAGCATAATTCAGCTTACTTAGGTGTAGAAAAATACACGCACCGTCCCCAATTCCGGATCGGCGCGTAGCGCTGCCTGCAGCCGCGCGCAGAGCTGTCGTGCCTCGTCCGTGTTCGGCACACTGTCCAGGGGCAAGGTCAGGTCCACATGGATGCGCCCGCCAAGATAGTGCAGGGTAATGTCCTCGATGCGCTGCGCCTCGGGGATGTTGGCCAAATAACGCTGAAGCCTGCGGACGATCTCGTCGCGAAGCGGAAGGCCGGCACTGCTTGAACCGTCTAGATCCTCCTCTGTGTCGATGTGCACCATCACGTCTGTGATCGGGGCGATTTTCTCCATGAGCCGGGTGCGCACCGCTTCGCTGATCTGATGTCCCTCGGAAACCGACAACCGCTCGTCCACAATGATGTGAACGTCCACCAAGGCGCGGCCGGCGGTGCGACGACTGCGCAGGGCGTGCACCGCCTTGACGCCGCTCACAGAAAGGATGGTGCGTCGGATCGTATCGAGGTCCTCGCGCGGCAAGCCCGTGTCCACCAGCTCGTGCAACGACCTCCAGGCCAGGGTTCCACCGATCTTTGCGATCATCAACGCAACAAGAATGGCCGCAACCGAATCCAGGTAAAGGAAACCGAGCAGAGCACCGCCGACGCCGGCCACTACCACGAGGGAGGAGACGGCATCGGAGCGGTGGTGCCAAGCGTTGGCACGCAGCATATCGGAGTCGTAGCGATTCGCCACACGCACGGTGTATTGGTACATACCCTCCTTGACGGCGAGTGTGGCGATGGCTACCCAAAGCGTAAGCGCAGCCGGGGCGAGGAAGGCCTCCTGCGCCGCAAGCCGCCAGCCGGCGCGTACAGTAATACCAGCTGCGACCAGCACCAGCACCGCGCCGAGGATCATGGTCACAGCGGTCTCGATACGACCGTGGCCGTAGGGATGCTCCTCGTCCGCGGCCTTCTTCCCGTGCCACAGGGCATAGAGCACCATGAAGTCGGTGACGAGGTCAGAGAGCGTGTGGAAGCCGTCGGCGATCAAGGCCTGCGAGTGTCCGAGGTAACCGATGACGATCTGAAAGACGGCCAGGAGGAAATTGGCCGCCACACTGATGAGAGTAACGCGACGGCTCGCCGCGTAGCGAACAGGTTCTGTCTCAGCGACCGGCGAGGGTGCAGTCATGTGTCGCGTACCCGCACGAGGATGCGTACCTCGGTCCCTTCGCGGCCGACGGCGAGTACCTCGTGACCGTGCACGCGGCACCAGGCGGGGATATCGACAAGCGCGCCCGGGTCGGTCGCAGTGATCTCAAGTTCATCGCCGGGGCAAAGTTCAGCAATCTTGCTCTGGGCGCGGATCACCGGCATCGGGCAGATCAAACCGCGGACGTCGAGCGTATGGCGGCTCACAGATACCATTCTGCGGGAATCTCAGTCGCCGGCATCGGCGCCACCTCGATCTCGCGCGTGCGTCCATCGGGATCGGTGACTGCCACGCGGACTCGGTCCGCCTCGCGCCCCTTGCCGAAGCGTGCCGTCAGGCGCGCGGCGAGCACCAGATCGTCCTCCGCGGCCGGGCCGTCCACCAGCACGAGGGGGCCGATGTGGCTGGTGGCATGCAGGTGCGTGTAGCGTTTGCGGTAGCCTGCAAGAAAATTGTTCTCGCCCTCGTCACGCCCAACGATGAGCTTAAAGTGTGCCCGCGGTCGCAAGTGTCGTCCGACCTTAAGCAGCATGATGTCATCGAAGTCGTAGTGCTTGGTACCACGCGCCTGCCAGAGATCGGCCAGCTTGTGCGCATATTGAGGATCGACCAGAAAGCAGCAGCCGCCCGCCGGCTGGGCATAGTCACGAAAACCGAAGCGTTCGGCGAGTGCCATCTGCACCTTACGGCTGCGCCCGCTGATGCCGAGAAGTCGGCTGCGGTCTACCCAGCCCTCACGCTCGGGCAGTGTCGGCGGCAGCAACCGGGCCGACAGCGGCCGCAGCAGCCGGTCGTTCGCGCCCGATTCGCGCGCGACCACCGGCAAGGTGTCGCGTCGCTGGGACATTGGGCGCTGGCCGAGCACCTCGCCGGTGATGATAAAGTCAAAACCGTGCGCCGCCATCCATTCGTGCGCCTTACGGACCATGAAGCCCTTGCAATCCAGGCAAGGGTTGAGATAGGCCCCATAGCCGTGTTTAGGGTTAATGACCACATCCTTGTATTCCTCGATCACGTCAATGATGTGCAGCCTAATTCCGAGCTGTTCGGCCACCCACAAGGCGTTATTGCGCTTGGGTCGGTCGCGTAGGCTAGAGCGGATGGCGTGCGTGTGTCCCTCCACGCAGAAGCCCGTGTAGAAGTTGACCCCCTCGACGTGCACGCCTTGGTCGAGGATAAGCTTGGTGGCTAGCATCGAGTCCAAGCCCCCGGAGATCAAGGCCACGGCCTTGCGTTGAGGTAAAGGCCGTGTGGCGGACGCAGACTGGGTCATGGTTGCCATATCGGCGGATTTGGCAGAACACCTGGCAGAAAAAATGGTAGCCCAAAACGCCCGGTCAAGTCAGGGCCAAAATCCACGGGGTCGGTGCAGGCGCGCACGAATGTGGGTTTGTGTGTGTGCACCCCGCACGCGGGGCAAGAAATGGGCCCACCCACCAGGGCTCATGAAATTTGTTATTTTTTGCTACGAATAAGCAAAATCCGTGCTGTTGCCGCGCTCCTGCACCCAAGATGGCTCGGGGCAAAGCACCCTTTGTGTCAACGCCGCCGACGACGGTTGGGGAATCCCCACCGCAGGTCTATATGCCGTCTGCGATCAATCCTCTTTGGTAACGCTGTGCTTCTGGGTCCAGGGGACGATGCGACCCTCCTTCCAGTTGTACGCTCGCAGATGCGCCGGTCGGCCGGGCTCGAACTCGCCGGTTTCAATCATGGTGTAAATCACCGGCTCGTCGCAGGACAGTGCGTAACGGCTCGCCGGAAAGTTGAGCTTGAGTGCCTCGAGATTGCCGATCTCACAGGGAATGCCGCCGAGCCGCCTGTGGCGCGAGCGTGCGACTTCGCCGATGCGCAGAAAGTCAGCGTCCACAGAAGCATAAGCATCCTGATCGCTGCCGCCTGGCACTAAAGGAGCTGGCGCAGACGCAAGCGGCGATGCCGAGGAGCCGATGGAAAACGACCGACCCAGGTCAACAATCCTGTTCACGAACCGGCCTTCAAGCTTTTCGAGCCAATCGTTCTCGACCAGCAGGCGCTGCCCAGTATGCACGCCAAGCACGAGCAATATGATCCAGAGAACAAGCGCGACAAAACGCGCTGGCAATGCTGCGCGCGGCGCAAGGTAGGGGACAAACGCCGCCGCTATCCACGCCAGGGGATGAGGCGAGGGCAGAAGCGTCTCGCTGCCCGTGGCGATAGCGCGCAGCCGTGCGACACGTTTCGACAGCCAAGGCGTGCCCGAGACGAGCTCGACGAACGACGGCAAAAAGGCGCGCATGGCTACCGGCTGGGCAGCGTACTGGGCGATGTCGAGCGACTTCCATCGCCGGCTGCCGGCGGCGAGCAGCGCCAGCGCGAGTGCCGCATCCGCCTTGTTTTTGCAGGCCGCAAGCCCGAGGCGGTCAGCCGTGTACACCTGTGCCCGCCGCCAGGCGGGGGCGAGCAGCGGCAGCGCCAGCGCCGGCAGCAGGAACAGCTCTAAGTACGAGGTGCGGCTACGCAATTGTGCCAGCTCGCGCCCGATAAAGAAATCAATGGCGCCCTGATGCTCGGTAAGTGCACCGACGATCTCGCCGTGCAGCGCCAGGTAATCGCGGCGGGCAAACCGCAGGCCGAACGATGGCCACAGGCGTGGATGCAGATAAAGGAAGGCACGCGGGACGGGCTCGATCTGTAGACGTCTGCAGACGGCCTTGAGGCGCGCATGCAGGTCCGGGTATTGTTCCGGCCCGATTTCCACCGCGTGGCCCAGGAGAAACACCACTCGTCCGGCGTTGCGGAGGGTGGCCGCGCCATGGGTTAAAATAACTATGCCGCCGATTAGCAGAACCGTGACAAGCGGCCCCTGACCGGGGAAGAAACGCTCGAGTGCCCCGGGCAGCAGCCAAGCCAGTCCCACCCAGCAAAGCGCGGAAAGAACCGCGAGTGCGCTGACGAGAGGCTTCTCGTTCGTGGCGGACATGGCGCACGCCATTGTTAAAGGGCGCAGCCGTTGTGGTCAACCCTAAGCCTGCGTGACTTGCCAAAATGTAATGAAGTTCATGCGATTCCTGGAGAGGTCCGGCCGCGCCGGCCGCCTGTCGAGCATCGGCGTTCGCGCAGTACGCGTGCTGCGCTGGGGGCTGCGCCTGTTGCTGTTGGCGCTGGTGGTGGACCTGGTGTACCTGGCGGCTACTTGGCCGGACTGGGAACGGCTCGCCCGCGGGCCGGTGCCCAAATCGAACTTCATCGGCATGTACGAGGAGCAGGCGCGCAACGGCCGGGCCCCGCCGCTGCGTTGGCAACCGGTCACGCTTGCCGCCATTCCCAAACATGTGCAGCGCGCTGTGATCCTGGCTGAGGACAGCCGCTTCTACGAACACAGCGGCTTCGATCTCATCGCCTTCAAGGAAGCGATGAGCTATAACCTCTCCGAGGGCCGCCTGGCGCTTGGCGCTAGCACTATCTCCCAGCAGACGGTCAAAAACCTGTTCCTGTCGCCGACGCGCAACCCGCTGCGCAAATGGCATGAAATGATTCTCACTTGGGGCATGGAGCAACGCCTTTCCAAACGCCGTATCCTCGAGATTTACCTCAACATCGCCGAGTTCGGGCCGGGCATCTACGGCGTGCAGGCGGCCGCGCGCGCCTACTGGGGGGTGAATGTGGACCGGCTGACACCAGTGCAGGCTGCCGAATTGGCAGCGACGCTTCCCAGCCCGGTCAAGAACAACCCCGCCACACGCACCGAGCGCTTCGAAAAACGCGCCCGGCGCATCTACGCCCTGCTACTGCGTTACCCGGGCGAGGCGGCCGATACGGTGTACGGACACCTGCCGGCCGCCGCGGTGGACGGCCAAGCGCTGTAACACGCTATGAGTGTGTGTACGCGCACCGCTACTGCTGATGCCGGGTTATAATCCGCGTTTTCTATCCGCCGCCAGCAACTATATGAAACGCGCCCAACCAAAGCGCCGTGCAGTAGTGCACGTGCCCTCCACCTTCCAGGATCTGATCATGCGGTTGCAAGAATACTGGGCGCGGCAGGGCTGTGTGGTGTTGCAGCCCTACGACATCGAAGTCGGCGCCGCTACTTTCCACACCGCGACTTTTCTGCGCGCGCTCGGCCCCGAACCGTGGCGCGCCGCCTACGTGCAGCCCACGCGCCGCCCCAAGGATGGTCGTTACGGCGAGAACCCAAACCGGCTGCAGCATTACTATCAGTTCCAGGTTGTACTTAAGCCCTCGCCGGACGACATCCAGGAGCGCTATCTCGACTCGCTGCGAGCGCTTGGCATTGACACCCGAGTGCACGATGTGCGTTTTGTGGAGGATGACTGGGAATCCCCCACGCTCGGTGCCTGGGGCTTGGGCTGGGAGGTATGGCTCGATGGGATGGAGGTCACGCAGTTCACGTATTTCCAGGAAGTGGGTTCCTTGCCATGCCGGCCGGTGCTGGGCGAAATCACCTACGGGCTCGAGCGGTTGGCCATGTATTTGCAGGGGGTGGAAAACGTCTTTGATCTCGTCTGGACCCCCGGCGTGACTTACGGAGACGTCTATCACCAGAACGAGATCGAGCAGTCGAAATACAACTTCGAGGTCGCCAATGTGCAGTGGCTGACCGAGGAGTTCAACGAGTACGAGGCCGAGGCCAGGCGGCTGATCGAGGCCGGGCTGCCACTGCCCGGCTTCGAGATGGTCATGAAGTGTTCGCATATCTTCAACCTGCTCGACGCGCGCGGCGCCATTTCGACGACCGAGCGCGCCGGCTATATCGCGCGCGTGCGTAACCTCGCGCGCGCGGTCGCCCAGGCCTATTACGAATCGCGCGAGCGGCTCGGCTTCCCGCTTGCCGGATCGCAGCGCTGATGACCGAGCCGCTGCTCGTCGAGCTTCTCACCGAGGAGCTGCCGCCCAAGTCGCTGGCACGGTTGGCGGAGGCGTTCGCCCACCATCTGTTTGCGGGACTCAAGGACAAGGGCTACGCACCCCCGGACGCCGAAGTGCAGTCCTTCGCCACGCCGCGCCGCCTGGCGGTACGTGTTGCCAGCGTGCGTGCACGCCTGCCGGATCGCGTCATCGAGCGCCGCGGCCCGGCGCTTGCGCATGCCCTTGACGCTGCCGGCCGGCCGACCCCAGCCCTGATCGGTTTCGCACGTTCCTGCGGCGTGGATCCCGCCAGGCTCGAGCGACAGATCACGGACAAAGGCGAGTATTTCGTGTATCGCGCCCGGCAGAAGGGCAAGCCGCTCGCCCGGGAACTCCTGGCCCTTGTCGAAGCGGCGCTCAAGCAGTTGCCGGTCGCCAAACTCATGCGTTGGGGCAATGGTGAAGTGCAATTCGTGCGGCCGGTGCACGCGGTCGTACTTTTGCACGGCCGGCGCGTGGTGCCGGGCACGGTGCTGGGGCTCGAAAGCGGCAACAAGACCATGGGTCATCGTTTTCTTTCACGCGGCTGGATCCGTATTCCCCACGCCGAGTTGTACGAAAAAGTGCTCGAACAGCGCGGCAAAGTGATCGCGGATATCGGAGCGCGCGCGCGGCGCATCGAGCGCGCGCTCGACGCCGAGGCGAGGAAGCTCGGGGCCTCGTGGAATCTCGGACGCGCAGCCTCGCTGGTGGAAGAAGTGGCGAGCCTGGTCGAGCAGCCGGCGATATATGCCGGGTCCTTCGACAAGGCCTTCCTCGAGGTTCCTGAGGAGTGCCTGATTGTGAGCATGCAGCAGCACCAGCGCTACTTCCCGCTCGCCGACGCGCACGGACGGCTGCTGCCGCACTTCTTGCTGGTGAGCAACATCCCGACCACAAGAGCGCAGCATATCATCCATGGCAACGAGCGCGTACTCAACGCGCGCCTGAACGACGCACGGTTCTTCTTCGAGCAGGACAAGAAGACGCCACTCGAGGCGCGTGTAGCTAGCCTTGCGAACGTCGTCTTCCATGGGCGCCTTGGCAGCCAGCTCGATCGTCTCGAGCGTATCAAGAAGCTCGCCGTCGAGATCGCCCTGCGCCTGGGCGCGGCCGGCAGGCTCGAGACGACGATCGTTCCACTGGTGGAGCGCGCCGCGCAACTCTGCAAGGCCGATCTCACCACAGAGATGGTGGGCGAATTTCACGAATTGCAGGGCATTATGGGTTATTACTACGCTCGGCATGATGGCGAGGCCATCGAAGTGGCCGAAGCGATTCGCGAGCATTATCAGCCGCGTTTTGCCGGCGATCACCTGCCGCAGACAGCAGGCGGCATCTGTCTGGCGCTTGCCGATAAGATCGACCTGCTCACTGGCCTGTTCGGCATTGGGCTTACCCCCACGGGGGAGAAGGACCCCTATGGGCTGCGCCGCACGGCGCTCGGGGTGGTGCGGTTGCTTACGGAGGGCGGGCTGCCGCTCGATGTGCTTGAGTTGCTCGAGCGTGCACGCGGATTCTATCCGCCTGATGTGCTCACCACCGATCCGGTAGCAGAGGTGCATGCCTTCTTGCTCGAGCGCCTGCGCTTCGCCCTGCGCGAGCAGGGCATTGCGCCCGACGCCATCGAGGCAGTGCTCGCGCTTCGGCCATCTCGCCTCGATCGGATCCCGGCGCGCCTGAAGGCGCTCTGCGCATTTCGCGCCCGGGCGGAGGCCGAGGCCCTCACCCAGGCGAACAAGCGCATCGGCAACATCCTGCGCCAGGCGCAGTGGCGCGAGGACGGCGCGCGCTACGACGAGCGGCTTGCGAGCGAGGCGGCCGAGAAGGCGCTCGGTAATTGCGTGCTCGAGCTCGAAGGCGAGATCGCGCGTCTGCTCGCTGAGCACCGCTACACCGAGGCCCTCGAACAACTCGCCGCGCTGCGCCCGGTGGTGGACGAATTTTTCGATGCGGTGCTGGTGATGGACGAGGACGAGCGCGTGCGCCACAATCGCCTTGCGCTCCTGGCGCAGCTGCGCAATCTGTTCCTGAGCGTGGCGGATATTTCGCGACTGCAGAGCTAATCGCTATTAGCGGCTGGCTATTGGCGGTCAACCACAAGGCGCGATGGCAAGGAGAGTGGCAAGATGGTCACGAATAGCGATTCCTACGATGAGATGCTCGAGGCGGTGCGGATGTTTCACGAAAAGCACCGCTTCAAGGAGAACGGCGGCGAGGATCTGCTCTACCGTATTGCGCTCATGACCGAGGAGCTGGGCGAGATCGCCGAGTGTGTGACCAAGGGTAAGTCAAAGGACAAGCTCGCCGAGGAGGTCGCCGATCTCCTCATCTTGCTGCTTGGCACGGCCATCGCCGCGGACTTCGACTTGAGGCGTGCGTTCTGGGAGAAGATGCAGAAAATCCAGTCGCGCGAGGGCCGCCTGGTGAACGGCCGCATTCGCGTCTCGGAGTTTAAGGAACAGCAATTCGCCGACAGGCTATAGCCATTAGCCGAGCGAAATTTGCAATCGTTTGGACCATCGACATACCGCGATAGGCTGACGGCTAAGATTATGAAACTCGTCATCCTCGACCGTGACGGCGTTATCAACCAGGACTCAGACGAGTACATCAAATCGCCGGAGGAATGGATCCCGATCCCCGGCAGCCTCGAGGCCATCGCGCGCCTGCACCAGGCGGGCTACCGGCTGGTCATCGCGAGCAACCAGTCCGGCATCGCGCGCGGGCTCTTTGACCTCGACACACTGGCACGTATTCACGCTAAGCTGCTCGAGGCGGTTCGAGCCAAGGGCGGAGCGATCGAGGCCATCTTTTTCTGTCCGCACGGACCGGGCGAGGGCTGCCGCTGCCGCAAGCCGCTGCCGGGGCTGTTCGAGGAGATCGCTGACCGCCTCAAGCTCAGCCTGCGCGGCGTCTACGCCGTGGGCGACTCGGAGCGCGATGTGCTGGCCGCCGTGAGCGCGGGGGCCCGGCCGGTACTGGTCCGTACCGGCAAGGGCAGCCGTACAGTCAAGAAGATGGCCGCTCGCCTGGAGGGTATCCCCGTGGTGGCAGATCTCGCCGAGTTCGCCGACGCACTGCTTACCGGAAGGCTGCCCGAGAAGGGGGACAGAGAGGCAGTGTTCACGGACCTAAGGAAGGGTTGATGCACGCTGCAGGGTCCCCTGTCGCGACAGCCATGCCGCGGCTTGCCGTGTTGCGCTCGGCGCTGTTCAACCTGATTATGTGGCTGTCGGTGCTGGTGTATGCGCCGCTGACGCTCTTGACCTTCCCGCTGCCGTTTGTGTTGCGCTATCGCTTCATCCGTCAGTGGGCGCGTTTCCAGGTCTGGTTGCTCAGGGCCCTCTGCCACCTGGATTACCGCGTGGAGGGCCTCGAGCACCTGCCGCCAGGCCCGGCCATCGTTCTGGCTAAACACCAGTCGGCCTGGGAAACGATCGCCTTCCAACACATCCTTCCGCCCCACACCTGGGTGCTCAAGCGTGAGCTGCTATGGGTGCCGTTCTTCGGCTGGGGGCTGTCGCTGCTCAAGCCCATCGCCATCGAGCGCGGTGCCGGGCGCCGCGCGGTGCAGCAACTCGTCCGGCAGGGGCGCGAACGGCTTAAGGAAGGGATTTGGGTGGTGATCTTTCCCGAGGGTACGCGCATCGCCCCGGGTCATCGCGGCCGTTACCGCATCGGGGGTGCCGTGCTCGCCGCTGAGACCGGCTACCCGGTGGTGCCGGTCGCGCACAACGCTGGCTTGTACTGGCCCCGGCGCAGCTTCGTCAAGCGGCCTGGTATCATTCGCGTGGTCGTCGGTCCCGTGATCCATACGCAGGGCAGAAGCGCCGAAGAGATTCTCGGACTCGTCGAGCAATGGATCGAGGGCAGGATGCCGGCGCTGGAGGGAAGGGCGATACGGGAGGAGTGAAGCACCGGTCTTTTACGCCTTCTGCCTTTCCCCGTCTCGTAGCGGATCACAGAGCGCTGAGCCTCGCAAATTCCTCGAGGCTTAAGGTCTCAGCGCGTCGTGAGGGATCGATGCCTGCGGCCTGCATGGCTGTTGGCCCGATCAGGCCCTTCAGACTGTTGCGCAACGTCTTGCGCCGGTGTGCGAACGCCGCCTGCACAAGCTGTGCAAAACGCGCGGGATCGCACACCTGGACCGGGGGGGTGGCATGTGGGGTGAGGCGCACCACACTCGAGTCCACCTTGGGCGGCGGTGTAAAGGCGGCGGCGGCGACGTCAAAGAGCTTCTCCACCCTGAGGCGCCACTGGATCATGACCGAAAGCCTTCCATAGTCCTTGCCGCCGGGTGGGGCACCCAGGCGCTCGACGAACTCCTTCTGCAGCATGAAAAGCATGTCCTGAATGCATCTGATCTGGTCGAGCAGGCGAAACAGCAGCGGGCTTGAGATGTTGTAGGGCAAGTTTCCGATCAGACGCAGTTTCGTTCCGCCACCGGCGAGCGCGCAGTAATCGAAGGTCAGTGCGTCCCCCTCGTGCACCCTGAGCGCGCTAGCCGGAAACATCGCCCGCAGACGGTCCGCGAGATCACGATCGATCTCGATGACGTCCAGCCGACCGACCTTGCCGGAAAGCCATCGTGTGAGTGCCCCACGGCCGGGTCCGATCTCGACGACATGATCCGTGGTACGGGGGCGGAAGGCGTCAAGGATGCGAGCCGCCACGCCAGTGTCGTGCAGAAAGTGCTGCCCGAAGCGCTTGCGTGGCCGATGCTCGATGTTCACACCTTGATTTGAAATTAAAGGTGGGTACGAGATTCTTTATTTCTTTTCACTAGTTCAATGGCCAGCTCGAGCGCTGCGCGCAGGCTCGCGGGGTCGGCGCGGCCAGTGCCGGCGAGCCCGAGTGCCGTGCCATGGTCAACCGAGGTGCGAACGAAGGGCAGACCGAGGGTGACGTTCACGGTGTGCGCGAAGTCATGGTGTTTGATCACCGGCAGGCCTTGGTCATGGTACATGGCAAGCACCGCATCCACCCCGGCGAGATTCGCTCGCAAAAAGCCGGTATCCGCTGGCACCGGTCCCTCGAGGCGCAATCCTTCCCGGGCGAGCGCGGCGAGCACAGGCGCGATGACCTCGCGCTCCTCGCGCCCGAGGTGCCCGGACTCGCCGGCGTGCGGGTTCAAGCCGAGGACCCGAATAAGGGGGTCGGCGAGACCAAACCTCGCACGCAACTCCCAGTGCAGCACGCGCAACACGCGTGTAAGCCGCTCGCGCGTGATCGCCTGCGCCACTTGGCTCAGCGGCAAATGGGTGGTGGCGAGTGCTACGCGCAGGTCTGGGCAAGCGAACAGCATGACCACGTCCTGCGCACCGGTGCGCTCGGCCAGAAACTCGGTGTGGCCAGTGAACCGGATGCCGGCATCGTTGATCACGCCTTTGTGCACGGGGCCGGTGACGAGTGCGTCGAACTCCGCAGCCACACAGCCGTCGGCCGCCGCTTCGAGGGTCGCAAGCACGTAGCGCGCATTGCCTGGGTCGCACCGGCCGGGCGTGACGGGGCGCGGCGCGTAGTGGGCCTGCAGGTATACGCCGGGTTCGCGCCGGCCGGACCACTCCCGGAAGGAGAAGGACAGTGCAAGCGCGTGTGCACGTGCCGTCAGCACCTGCGGGTCGGCAATCAGCACCAGCGCTGCCTGCGGGGGCGGCGCCTGGGCGAGTAGAACAGCCAGATCTGGCCCAATACCGGCCGGCTCGCCAGGGGTGAGCGCAATGACAGGGATCATGAAGAGCGAAGCAAGATACCAATGATGGGCTACAGGGGGGGCGACGTAAGACGTGAGGGGTATGGCGTAATGAGCAATTGCATCAGGGCGTTCATCTCCTCACCCCCTTAGTCTTCACTCCTCATTGAAGTACTCTACATACGCCTCATCGCGCAATTGCCGCAGCCACTGCTCGTAGCGCTCGTCGGCCTTGCGCGCGAGGATTTGGCTGCGGGCCTGCGCGAGTTGCCGCTCGCGGCTGATGTCGTGGGCGCGACGCTCGAGCACCTGGATCAGGTGCCAGCCGAAGGCCGTGCGCACAGGTTCGGAGACCTCCCCTGGGGCGAGCGCGTTCATGACCTTCTCGAACCCCGGCGCGAAAGTGCCGGGGTTGGCCCAGCCGAGATCGCCACCCTCAACGGCGCTAGCGTGGTCCTCGGAGTGGGCGCGTGCCAGCTCGGCGAAATCCTCACCGCCATGCACCACGCGGTTGCGCAGCGCACGCAGCTTGGCCTGTGCCTCCTCGTCCGAGAGGATCGCGCTGGGACGCAGCAAGATGTGGCGGACGTGCGTCTGGGTGACGGTCGCCGGCTCTTGACCACCACGCCGGTCGTTGAGGCGCAAAATATGAAACCCGTTCGGGCCGCGCAGTACTTCGCTTACCTCTCCCGGTGCGAGCTTCTCAAGCGCAGCCAGGAACAGCTCGGGAAGCTGGCCGGTGGTCTTCCACCCAAGGCCTCCGCCCTTCAATGCCTCGGGTCCCTGGGAGTAAGCGATGGCGAGCTGCTCGAAGCGGGCACCGGCCTCGAGCTGGCGCCGAATGTCCTCGGCACGCTTCTTCGACGCCTGGATGACCTCGGGCGAGGCCGATTCAGGCAGTGGCAGGAAAATGTGCGAAAGGTTGTAGGCCACGTGCCGCTCGCCTACGCGGTTTGCGAGGAAGGCCTCGACCTCCGTGTCGCTCACATGGATGCGATCGCGAATCTCGCGCTCGACCAGACGGCGAATGACGAGCTGCAGACGCAGCTGCTCTCGATAGGCGACCGGATCGAGGCCCTCGCGCACCAGCGTGCGCAGCAGTGCTTCCACCGACAGGCGGTTGCGCTCAGCGACGGTCTGGAGCGCCTGCTCGATCTCGGCCTCGGTCACGCGGATGCCGGCTCGTTCGGCAGCCTGCAGTTGCAAGCGTTCGAGGATCATGCGCTCAAGGATCTGGCGCTCTAGCACCGCGTCGGCGGGCGGCGGGCCGATTTTCTCGGCGGCGAGTTGTTTTTTAGTTTCGTGCAGACGCCGCTCGAGCTCCGATCGCGTGATGACCTCGTCGTTGACGACCGCCAGGATGCGGTCAAGCGCGCGCGCCTCGGCCGCGCGCGCTGAGGCCTGGGGCGACGAATTGATGGCCATGGTAGCCAGCAGCGCTAGTGCAATCAGAAACGGCCTCGGTGTGAACATCACGAATATCGCAAAACAGGCAAAGACGTCGAACCAGGGCTGATGGACGAAAATAGCATAACAGAAGCGCGCGCGGGATGTCGTGACGCGCAGGATCTGCCGCCTTGCGCACCTGCCAGCGGAAGAAATAGCGTAGGGAGGCGCCGCTTAGGGGCCTTATGGATGGAAACGGAACAAACCTTGCTCAAGGGGGCTCGCCGGCGCCTCACCCAGCTTTCCCAGGCCGGTAAGCTCCAACTCGAGGTGAATCCCGCTCGTCTGGGTCGTGCCTTCCGAAAGCCGGCGGCTGGCGAAGACGCGCAGCGCCCAGCAGCAGGTGTGATACACGACCCCGGCGTAGCTCTCGAGATTGCGGTCATCGCGCAGTGCATACAGTGTGCGTGCCTGTAGCGTCCAGCGCGCGGTGAGCGGCCACTCGGCCGAGACATCGAGCTGTTCGAGGCTGCCGCGGATGAATTGGTAGCCCAGGTTCACGATCCGGTCGCGTGCTGGCATGTGCTGGATGTATAGGCTGGCGCGCGCGGCCTCGTCGTGGCGGTGGTCCCACTGCACGAACGCGCGTGCGGCGACGTTTGCCGGCAGCCATGCGGCCGCCTCAGCGACGAGATCAGAGGATCTCTGCGTGAGCGTGCCGGCCGGCACGTTGACGCGTCGGTCCGCGAAGTAATAAATCTGCCCCAGCGACAGGCGCAGTCGCTCGGTGCCATCGTGGTCATCGAGAAAGCGCGAGGTCACCGCGGCAGTGAGCTGGTTGGCGTCAGCGATACGGTCGCCGCCTACCAAGCGCTGTTCGCGAAACAGGCTCTCGAAGGATAGGTCGGGCACGCCCGTGTCGAAGTTGGGCAGGCTATTCTGGTCGCGGTAGGGTACGTACAGATAAAACAGGCGCGGCTCGAGGGTCTGGGTGAAGGAACGGACGCCGAAGCCGATTGCGCGCTCAAAGAACAGCCCGCCGTCCAGACTGAAAACGCCGCGCGTGATCGAGGGTGTGTCGTCCATCGGTGCGGCCTCGTTTAGGCCGTAGGTGATGTGCCGTAGGCTCGCGCGCGGGGCAAGAAAACCCCAGGAGGCCGCAAGCGGCAGGCTCAGGCCCGAGGCGGCGTTGAGGCGCGTGCCGCTGACGCCGGCCTCGCGCTTAAAATTCACCCATTCTGCCTCGAACTGCGCGTTGAGCCGGTTCGGTTCAACCGGGCTATTGGTGGCCAGCCACAGTTGTGGCAGCCGTGCGTAGGGGCGATCGAGCGGCGCGATCGCGGGATCCACGGTCTGGTAACCGTTGACGCGCGCCGTGAAAGCGAAGCGCGGACCGCGGTAGTTGATCTCGGCGTTCTGAGGGAGGTGGGTCTGTGCGGCGATTTCGAGGCGATCGCCAAAATCCTCTAGGTAGTGCTTGTCGGACACACCGCGCAGCTCAACGTTGGCCGACCAGTACGGGTTGAATGTCTGTTGGTGGCGCAGATGGAGAGCGGCGCGATCATCGCCGTAAAGATCGTCGCCGGGCAGGATCTCGAGGTCCGCGCGTCCGCTCGCGCGATGTGTCAGATAGCGGAACTCGTTGTGTAGTTGCAACCCGCGCTTGGCGAGATAGTGCGCCGTGAGCGTATCGTCGTAGTTGGGAGCGAGATTGAAGTAATATGGCACCACCAGCTCGGCACCGGACTTGTCGGTGCGCCCGATGCTAGGCATCAGGAAGCCTGACTTGCGCGTTTTGGAGATTGGGAAGTTCAGATACGGGAAGTAGAACACCGGCACGCCAAAGAAGCGCACGCTCGCGTGGCGCGCCGTACCGACCTTCGAGGTCGAGTCGAGCTCGAGCCGCTCGAGCTCGAGGAACCAGTCTTCCTGACCCACCGGGCAGGTGGTGTAGCGTGCGTCGTGGAGCACGGTCAGATCGCGGCCAGCGAACTCGATGCGCGCGGTGTTGCCGCGCGCGTTGGCCGCACTAAGCGTGTACTCGCCCGCCTCGCTGGCGCCGGTGTGCTCGTCGAGCTTGAGGTGCAACCGCTCGGTGGTGAAGACGTCGCCCTGCGCCGTCTCGAGGCGGACCGCGCCGCGCGCTTCAGCGCGGTCCCCCGTGCGATCGTAGCGCAGGTAGTCGGCGTTGAGGCGCTGCCCGTCGCGTGTCAGGCGCACATCGCCGGTGAACTCGCTCAAGCCCGTATGCTGGTCGGTGTGCGCATGCTGCGCCTCGATGACTGTCTGTGCGCGCTGCGCGACGAGCGGCGCGTCGGCTGCCGCAGGTGGCACAAGCGGCGGACAGGGCGGCTGCGCCCACGACGGGACGGCCACCGCCAGACTGATGGCGACCCAGCCAAGCAGACAGGCAAACGATGTGGCGGGGCGCAGTGGCATTCAGACGAGAAAGTGCTTCTGGCTTGAGGTGAGCGTCGTGCACCAGCATTGTACAATCCCTCGACAGATCCGTAACCGCGGTTTTTCGCGCACCTCTCGTGCAGGTCGTACTCAATACCTGGCAGATCGCTCGCGAGGAATGGGCGGCGCACATGCTCGCCGCGTGCGTGACCTTGAATAGCAAACGATCTTCTTGGACACGAGCTTCCGGCGCTATTTTCGTGCGTTGCGCGGCGGCGCTGGCTATATCGCCGCAGATGCTTCGCCTGGGCTGGGCGACAGACGCTGTTACGCGGCGACCGTCCGAGGCTTTCGCGACCTCGGGCTAGACGTCCCCAAGGGCCTGGCGCTCGAGCCACAACAGGGCTTTCTGCTGCTTTCCGATCTCGGCGGATTGCTCTGTCTACCGGCACTCGACGCGTACAGCGTCGAGTGCCTATTCGCTGACACTTAAGGGGCAGTCGCCGTCTTTGTAGGGCGGGATATGGACGGATAGTCACTTCCTGCCGCGCAACAGCGAGCCGAAGCGGGGTGCTGAACCGGCGTTCTTCATAGAGGATGGCACCTTGGGCAGCACCACGGGGCTGTACTCGCTGCCGTTAAGCGGGCTAGCCCCGAGCGAGACTTCGACATACAGGTACGCGCCACGCTCGAGCAGCCGTGGGGGGGGTGGGTGCACCGCGACCACCATTCGTGCAACCTGCCCGTGGCGCGCAACCCCCCCCGCAGGGATTCTCGGTTTGTAGGACCTCGTTCTCGGCTCCGTGGCCTATGATTCTCTCTCGCTACAGCGTTCTGCCACATCGGCTGGCCGCGTGTACGGGTTGCGGACAGAGTGAAGGGCCACCATGATCTGTGTCTGCAGTCGCTCATCCCGGCCTCTGCCCGGACGACGAGTCGTTTCTGGGCTGGTTCGATCTGGTGGGGGCGCAGCGCCATCTCTCAAGTCGGCGGGTATCTTCGCGCGACCGTGTCACCGCGACGACAGTCCGGCTTATGGGCCCGATATCCCGCACACCCCCCGACTACAGGCGTGCAGTGAGTGTGCGTTACCCCGCGTGGCGCTTTTGCGTACACTTGTCTTCCGCCTCAGGGAGGATCAAAGGTGAAGCCAGTACCGACAGTCATGATCCTCGCCGCCGGGCGCGGTGAACGCATGCGCCCGCTCACCGATCACGTACCCAAACCGCTCCTGCCGCTCGCTGGCAAGCCGATTATCGTGCACCTGATCGAACGGCTGAGTGCGGCCGGGTTCCGAGAGCTAGTCATCAATCACGCGTACCTCGGCAGCCGCCTCATTGCGGCCCTGGGCGACGGGGCGCGCTATGGCGTGCGCATCGTTTACTCGGACGAGGGGGGGACGGGGCTCGAGACCGGCGGGGGAATCTTCCAGGCCCTTCCACTGCTCAAGAGCGACCCCTTCATCGTGGTCAACGGTGACATCTGGACGGACTACCCCTTCGAGCGTCTGCCGCGCACCCTCGACGGGCTAGCCCATCTCGTGCTCGTGGACAACCCGGCCCATCACCCCTGCGGGGATTTCGTCCTCGAGGGGAGGCAAGTACGCGAGGGCGACGACCGGCGCCTGACTTTCAGCGGCATCGGGGTCTATGCGCATGCCTTGTTTGCCGGCTGCCGGCCGGGGAAGTTTCCCCTCGCCCCCTTGTTGCGTAACGCCATGCGCGCGGGCAAGGTGGAGGGTGAGCATTATCGCGGCCGTTGGTACGATCTCGGCACCCCGCAGCAACTCGCCGCACTCGAGCGCATGCTGGTTGCGGGGTCGCCGTGAACCTTGAGCAAGCAAAGGGGCTGTTCGCCTCGACCCCGCCTGGGCGGGCATAACACTGTGAGATGGGGATCGCGGTCAGGAGGCGAACTTCAGGCTGGCCAGGCTAACGTACTCGATCGCTTGCGCAAACGGGTCCTCGATCATCATTAAGGTGGGGCGCTGATGCTCAATCTTCGAATCCGTTTGCGGCAGCATTCCGCGTAGTCGCGTGAGGGGGGTTTAAGAATACGCTCGGTAGCGCGTTCTTGCCCATAGGCGCGCGACCGCCTTGCCCTCCTCTGAGAGAGACCGTGCGTGGGGGCTTCGTGGGCGGGGAGGATCTGTGACGCAGGGACAGACGTTTTCCGAAATCCTGCGGCAGGCCGCGTCGCCGGCCCGTTGCCGAAATTGCAGCACCACTAGAACTCCTGCTCTGGATGCGCTCAATCGTGTGGGGGAGCAAGCTATGGGGTATTTTTGTTTAAAAATCATAGGGTTGCGATAAGCCTAGCAGCGGAAGCGGGTACGGGTGAAAATTAAAGATGCGGGATCGCCGCTGAAATCACGATAGTTTCGAGGAGAGAGAGGTTACGAGGACGATAAAAAACCGGTAACACCGCGCCAGGCCTAGCAGAGAGGAATTGGCGGATGTTACCGGCTGATCTTGTGTAGCGGGTCGTTGTCCTCGATGTTCTGCCATCTTCCTTGAGGTATCCGGATTTTCAGCGGCCTCCCGCAAACCCGCCACTCTTCTGCGACGCATCGAAGCGCATCGAGTGCGACGCCAAGGGCGTGAAAATCCGGCTTATTCCCGCTTGCTCCTTTACTTCTTTTTCTTAGCTGCCTTCTTCTTGGCCTTTTTCTTCGCCATGACGTAGCTCCTCTTGGTTGAGGTGGAGGAATCAGGGGCGGATGACCCCTGAGGTACTGCTCGGCACAAACGCAGGCAGACCGCCGCGGGTCTGTGCGGAAAAAAGGGGGCGTGGGGTGCGTGAAGCGGAGCGGAGAAAACAAAAACCGGCAGACCAAAGCTGCCGCGGGTTGGCGCGGATCGGTTTACCGGATTCAGAACTTCGCAATCGATACAAAATCGCGCTGGCCTCGTCTCGTTGACCGTTCGCCCGCAGCAGGCTGTTTATTCTTCTGACCTCGCGATCGCTTCAGGTTTGTTGCGTTGCGAGTCGCTTCAAGCGCGGGCGTGACTTCCTGTCCATCTTAGGTCCGTAACCGCAGCTTCTATACCGCACTTCGTCCGAAGTTCACTCCATGTGTAGCACAACGTTACATCGTGTCAAGACATTAATGCAAGAAAGAAAAATTTGCAAACACTTTTTGGCTCGCAAACATTCTTGGTCAGCCGCACTTTGAGTCGCCGCAGTTGAGACAGGTGAGGCAGCCGTCCATCTTCACCACCGCCTTGGTCGAGCACTTGGCACACAGCAAGGCATCTGTCGGCAAGCCGCGATCGGCGCCGTTCGAGTCGTCGCATGAGCCACCGCGCGCCTTGAGTGCTGCACGTTTCTCCTCGATGAATCGCTTCTGGTGTTCGTCGAGGGCCTCGCAGGGGATCAAGCCGATCTTCTTGAGGTGGCGCTCGATAACGTCGCCGAGCTCTGCCACCAGCGAGGGGGTATAGCGTCCCTTCTTGAAGTAGCCGCCGCGCGGGTCAAACACCGAGTGCAACTCCTCTACCAGGAAGGTCACGTCGCCGCCCTTGCGGAACACCGCGGAGATGACTCGGGTGAGGGCTACCACCCACTGGAAGTGGTCCATGTTTTTCGAGTTGATGAAAATCTCGAAGGGCCGACGCCGCTCGTGCTCGGTGCCGGGGTTGAGCACGATGTCGTTGATGGTGACGTAGAGCGCGTGGTCGCTGAGCGGTGTCTTGATCTTGTAGGTCGTGCCCTCAAGCAGCTCCGGGCGTTCGAGCTTCTCATGCATGTGCACGACGTTGCTCTCGGCGTCGCGCGCCGGTGGCCCTTGCTCTTTCTTGACCACCTCGTAGCCGATGATTTTGTTTTCGAGCTTGATGGCCATCTCAACTCTCCTTGAGTCGTGATTCGTTGGCCGCGAGTCGCGCGATGTAATCGCTATCGTTTCACGACCGACGATTAAAATCTGCCGTAATAGCCTTCCTTCAGCGCGTCGTACAGGTTGGCGGCGGTGTGAATTTCGCCGTCGTACTCGATCTCCTCGTTCCCCCGGGCCTCGACCACCGTACCGTCAGCGAGGGTAAAGCGGTATACCGTGCTCTCGAGGTCCTTGTCCTTGACCAGCACCCCCTGGAAGGCCTCGGGATTGAAGCGGAAGGTGGTGCAGCCCTTGAGGCCCCGCTCGTAGGCGTAGAGGTAGATGTCCTTGAACTCCTCGAATGGGAAGTCCGTGGGCACGTTGATGGTCTTGGAGATCGATGAGTCGATCCACTTCTGGGCCGCGGCCTGGATGTCCACGTGGGCTCGGGGAGAAATAGTGTCCGTGCTCACGAAGTACTCCGGCAGCCGGCGCTTCGGGTCGGTTGCCTCCGGATCGGCCTCGGGGTTTACCAGGTGGCGGTACGCCCAGAGCTCGTAGGAGTAGACGTCCACCTTCTCCTTGGTCTTGCGACCCTCACGGATCACGTTGCGGCTGTACTTGTGGGCAAACGAGGGCTCGATCCCGTTGGAGGCGTTGTTCGCGAGCGACAGCGCGATCGTGCCTGTGGGGGCGATCGAGGAGTGGTGTGTGAAACGTGCACCGTGCTCGGCGAGCTGCGCGACCAGCTCGGGGGCGACCTCGGCGATGCGCTGCATGTAGCGACTGTAGCGCGCGTGTAACACCTTGCCACGGATGCGGTCGCCCGGTTTCCAGCCGTCGCGTGCCATCTCCGGGCGCTTGCGCAACCATTCCTCGCTGACCGTGAACTCCTCTTCCAGGATCGGGGCTGGGCCCTTCTCTCGCGCGAGCTCGAGTGCCACCTCCCAGCCGGTGAGGGCAAGTTCGCGTGTTACGCGCTCCGTGAACGCGACCGACTCAGGCGAGCCATAAGGGATGCGCAACATGGCCAGGGCGGAGCCGAGCCCAAGATAGCCCATGCCGTGGCGGCGCTTGCGACGGATCTCCTCGCGCTGCTGCTCGAGCGGCAGGCCGTTGATCTCGACCACGTTGTCGAGCATGCGAGTGAAGACCGCGACCACCTGTTTGTAGATCTCCCAGTCGAAGCGCGCACGCTCGGTGAAGGGCTCACGTACAAACTTAGTGAGGTTCACCGAGCCGAGCAGGCACGCGCCGTAGGGCGGCAGCGGCTGCTCGCCGCAAGGGTTGGTGGCGCGAATATTCTCGCACCACCAGTTGTTGTTCATCTCGTTGACCCGGTCGATCAGAATGAAACCCGGCTCGGCGAAGTCATAGGTCGAGGTCATGATCAGGTCCCACAGACGCCGGGCGCGCAGGGTCTTGTAAATCTTGCACGCGACCCGGCCGGTCTTATCGACCACATAACCCTCGCGCGTCGGCCACTCGCGCCACACCACTTTCTCGGGGTCGGTGAGGTCGAGTCCCTCGGCCTGGACCTCCTGCTCGCGCAGCGGAAACACCAGGGCCCAGGGGCGGTCGTGCTTCACCGCCTCTATGAACTCGTCGGTGATCAGGCACGAAAGGTTGAACTGCCGCAGACGCCTGTCCTGGCGCTTGGCGCGGATAAAGTCCACGATGTCGGGGTGAGAGACATCGAAGGTACCCATCTGGGCGCCACGGCGCCCCCCCGCGGATGACACGGTAAAGCACATGGCGTCAAAGATATCCATAAAAGAGAGGGGGCCGGAGGTATAGGCTCCGGCCCCACTCACAAACGCCCCTTTGGGGCGGAGGGTAGAGAACTCGTAGCCGATGCCGCAGCCGGCCTTCAGGGTCAGTCCGGCCTCGTGCACAGCGCGCAGGATTCCGTCCATTGAGTCCGGCACGGTGCCGGAAACGGTGCAGTTGATGGTGCTGGTCGCAGGCTTGTGCGCCTGTGCGCCGGCGTTGGAGATGATGCGTCCAGCGGGAATGGCGCCATTTTCTAGCGCCCAGTAAAACCGCTCGAACCAGTAGCTGCGCAGCGCCGGGGTGACCTCAACCTCAGCCAGCGCCCGCGCCACCCTGGCAAAAGTCGCGTGGATGTCCCCATCCAGGATCTCTCCGGACTTGGTTTTCAGCCGGTATTTCTTGTCCCAGATATCCAGTGAGGCGGGTTGGAAGGGGATCTCCAGAACGGTGGAGGTTGCCGGCGTTATCTTGACCGCTTCCATACTTGTCCTCCGGGTGGGCGCTACAGCCTGGTTCTTATGTAGTAACTAGTAGAACGACAAGAACACCGCTCGCAGAGGCACCACAACATCTTGTAGTCGCCGTGAAGATTAGCCCCAGCAAATTGTGGGTGTCAAGACTTTTCGCCCCCCTTAGGTCCGTGAGCGGTGCCTCCCGGTGCCGCTACACTGTCCTTATGTCCACCACCGCGGCATTCTTGCCGCATTTCTCGCAGCCGGGCCTGCAGTTCGGCGAGGAGCCTCTCGGGTCTGGGCGGATGGGCACCGTCGCAAACGAGCGCCAGCGCCTGTTCTTCGGCGGTGAGTGCTTCGGCCGTGGCAAGCTGGTGGGAGAGCACGGCCAGGTTCGCTTCTGAGGCGTCGCGCCCGATGGCGGCGCGCGCCGCCACGCGGGTACGCAGAAGCTCTTCGGGTGCGTGCACATCGAGGATCACGAATGGCACCCCAAGTTCGGCGGCGAGCGAGCGCGCGAGGTCTCGCTGTGCGCGCTTGAGGAAGGCGGCATCGAGAATGACCGGAAGCCCGGCGTCCAATATGACACGCGCTGCCTCCGCGAGCTTACGGTAGGTGTGCGCAGTGGCCTCGGCGGTGTAGAGGCCAGTGCCGATGGCCGAGCCGCTTGGCTGTGTGGCGGCGAGCCCGTGTAGGCGTTTGCGCTCCACGTCGCTGCGTACCCGCACGGCCTCGTAGTGCTCGAGGAGCGCCTGCGTGATCGTGGTCTTGCCGCAGCCAGACAAGCCGTGGGTAATGATCAACACTGGCTCGAGCGGCCGGGTATAACGCTCGGCGAGGTCGGCATAGCTGCGATAGTGATCGCGCGTCTGCGCGACCTCCTCGGCACTCAACCCTGGCTGGCCCAGACGGATGGCAGCGACCTTGGCGCGCACCACTGCCCGGTACACCTGGTAGAAGCGCAGCAACTGTACTCCGGCGTAATCGCCAGTGTGTTCGAGATAGGCGTTGAGCGCGCGATGCGCGTAGTCAGGACGACCGCGGTCCTCGAGATCCATGACGAGAAACGCCAGTTCGTTCATCACGTCTATCCAGCGCAGGTTTTCGTTGAACTCGATGCAGTCGAAGATCATCACCTTCGCGTCAAGCAGCGCCATATTGGCCAGATGCGCATCGCCGTGGCATTCGCGGACAAAACCCTTGCGCTTGCGTTCCGCGAACACATCGCGCAGCCGCTCAAAGCTCGCCGCGCTCCAGCGCTCAAGGCGCTCGAGCTGCGGGTGCAGATCGAGCGACACGCGCGGGCGGATCTGATGGAAGTTCTCTGCCACAGGGTGGTAGACGCGCTCGAGGCTGCCAAAGGGAGTTTCGGGCCCGGCCACCGGAATGCGGCCGTGGAAGGTAGCAAGCACAGCGGCAACGGCATCGATATGTGCGGGGGTGAGCGCGCCGCGTGCGAGGATACGGTCGAGCCGCGCCGCTTGCGGAAACTGCGCCATCTTGACGGCGTACTCGAAAGGCGCGCCTTGGCCGTCGATCCTCGGCGAGGCGGGAGTCCCGCTGATCGCGACGACCTTCAAATAGATATCCGGCGCCAAGCGGCGGTTCAGGCGAAGCTCCTCCTCGCAATAAAAGCGACGCTTATCTGGGGTGGAGAAGTCGAGAAAGCCGAGATTGAGTGGTTTTTTTATCTTGTAGGCGTACGCTCCGGTGAGCAGCACCCAGGAAATATGCGTTTCGACAACCTCGACCTGCTCGACGGGGTGGTTGTAGCAGGCCGGGTCGCGAAGCGACTCAATCAGCAGCGGAAATCTGCGGGTCACACACGCCTCCTTGGGCCCATCGCATCTGAAAGCACGGCGCGCGGCGGCCGGCTAGAGACTATACCCGAAGGCCTGCCGGAAGCGGATGGCGAACTCATCCGGCGTGAAACGGTGGTTCTGCGTTCCCGGCCGCTCGATTTTGATGGCGGCCACGAGCGAGGCAACGCGCCCGATGCTTTCCCAGTCCATTTCGTTGAGCAGGCCGTAGAGCAGCCCGGCGCGAAAGGCGTCACCGCAGCCGGTCGGATCTACTGCCTGTGCCACCGGGGCCGGCGGGATCTCGATGGTATGCGCGTTGGTGTGGATACGCGCGCCGCGCGCCCCAAGCGTGACGATCAGCGCGCGCACGTAGCCAGCGAGCTCGGTGAGCGATTTTCCAGTGCGCAATGCAAGCAGCTCGGCCTCGTAGTCGTTGAGCGTCACCCAATCCGCCTGCTCGAGGAAGGCAAGCAGCTCGTCGCCGTCAAATAGCGGCAACCCCTGGCCTGGGTCGAAGATGAACGGAATGCCGCTCGCGGCGAAATCGCGAGCGTGCTGGATCATGCCCTCGCGCCCGTCGGGCGCGACAATGCCCAGGCTCACGCCATCGCTCGCCTCCGTGACCCGAACCTCGTGCGAGCGGTTCATAGCACCTGGGTGGAACGCCGTGATCTGGTTGTCGTCCATATCGGTGGTGATGAATGCCTGGGCGGTGTAGGTGTCTTCACACACCTTGACGTGGCGTCGGCTGATGCTGTGACGGTCCATCCATTCAGCGTATGGACCGAAGTCGCGCCCCACGGTGCCGAGCGGCAGCGGTTCCCCACCCAGCAGTTTGAGGTTATAGGCGATGTTGCCGGCGCAGCCGCCGAATGCGCGGCGCATCTGCGGCACCTGGAAGGAGACGTTCAGGATATGGATCTTCTCCGGCAGGATGTGGTTCTTGAACCGGTCGTGGAACACCATGATGGTGTCGTAGGCAAATGAGCCGCAGATAAGAACGGACATGGCTGTGGTTTCCTGGGGTTCTTTCGACATTATGCAGGCGCAAGACGCAAAGCGCGCGCCGCCGCGGTATGTTACCGAAGAAGCGCCGCCGGGATATACTGTCGGCAAGATCGGCGCATTGCGCCGCGCGTGGGTGGTGTATGGCGGGCGGGATTCAAGCGCCGGGCGGATTTCACGATGCTGTGAACGCATGGTGGCCTATGCTTTTAATTAGGCGACATGCACACACGACGGGAGTTAGCCCCATGTATCTCAAACACAAACCGACCGGTGATCTCATCGAGGTGCTCGACCTCGAAGAGTTGTTCGATCCCTTCCAGGCCGAGGTGACCGGCCGTTTCCACTGGGGCGAGGAGCTGCAGGAGCCGAATCGCTTCGCCAAAGCGGAGCTTGTTTTTCCCTCCGGCGAAAGCCTTCCCCGCTGCTGGGTGGATCCCAAGTACCGCGAATCCGCCTAGCCATGCGCATTTCGACTTGTCACTAACACCCTCTGGGGAGTTGCGCGCGATGCGGCTTCGTTCGTCTTTTTTCGTGATTACGCGTATCGCCGAAAAGGCAATCCGATCTGTCGAGCGTGAGCAGGATGATGTCCCGCAAGCAATAGCCGTCCGAGCTCGGAGACGAGCGGGACGTCGCGCTGGCACCTAGCCCAGTCCGAGGAGGCAGCAGAGGCAATCCTTGAAAAAGCCGGGGAGGTCAGAAACATGAGCCACGCCAGAAATAGTCGCTTGCGGCGCATGACGTAGTCTTGGCGGGCGAGGAACGCCGGGTGCTCGATTTGCTCGGCCTGCGGTTGGCCGCGCCACCGCGTCAGTCTGAAGGCAGGCCACGAGCCGATCGTCGGACCGACGGTCGAATACGCTATCCCCACAGCGGGCCGAACGCCCTGCCGGTGGCGTTGGATATGGGTAGGGCCATCACTGCATAGCCTGCAGGCCAATGAAGCTCAGCGCAGTGTTACAGTGCGGTACTCTTTCAAAGGAAGCCGAACAGTTGCTGGCGGGTCAAGAACAACGACCTCAGGCCGGTGGCGTGCCGCGGCCAGGCAGCGCCGGCGCGATATATCGATCCCGAAGCAAGGCGCAATTCGCTGGCTTAGAGCGTCAGCCGCCGGTAGATGTCGGAGACCTTGAGCGGAAGCTTGCGCACGTCGTCGACCAGTGCCCAGTTGACTGCGCCGTACATGTGCGGCAGGTAATCGCGTGCGGTCTCGTCGATGGTGATGCAAAACGGGTGGATGCCGGCGCGCTTGGCCTCGATCAGGCTCATGCGCGTGTCCTCGATGCCGTATTCGCCGCGGTAGCCGTCGTAGTCGTCGGGTTTGCCGTCTGAGAGCGTGATCAGCAGCTTCGTGCGCGCCTCGACCTCCTCGAGCAGCCGTGTCAGGTGGCGGATGATCACGCCCATACGCGTGTAGTCCTGCGGGCGGATGCCGGCGATGCGGCGTTGTACGGCCTCGTTGTAGGGTTCATCGAAACGCTTGATGCGGTAAAGCTCGCAGCGCTTGCGCGTCATGCCGGAGAAACCGTAGATCGCGTAGCGGTCGCCCAAGATCTCGAGCGCCTCGGCCAGAAGTACCAGTGCCTCGCGCTCGGCGTCGTTGATCCAGCCCTTGGTCGAGCCGCTCATGTCCACCATGAACATGACGGCGATGTTGCGCTCGAATCTTCGGCGCTTGGTGTAGAGCCGCTCGCCCATCTCTTGGCCAGTGCGCACGTCCGCATGCGCCTCGACGAGCGCGTCGAGGTCGATGTCGTCGCCGTACGGCTGTTTCTTCAACAGCCGTTCCTCGCCGCGCAGTGCCTCGAAACTGCGGCGCAACCCGGCAAGCACGCCGGCGTACTTGGCGAGCGTGCGTGCCACGAACGGCTCCTCGCTCGGGTGCACCTCGAGCTCGCGCAGCACACACCAGTCCTTGCGATAGTGGGCGCGCTTGTAGTCCCATTCGTTGTACAGATATGCCCCTTCCTCGTGGTAGGCACCCTTCCACACGTCCTCGGGTCGCTTCTCTTCCTGGTCGGGGCGATAGCTGCTGCCGCCTGCCGCCACCAGGTACTCGTCGGGGATCTCGCCCAAGTCCTGGAGGATGGAGCCCATAAGGGCACGCAGCTCGGCGGGCGGTGTGATCGGCTGGCCGTCGAGCGTAAGGAGGATGCACGAGTCGCCGGGCCGGTCGGGGTCGCTCTGGCGCTTGAGACCGAAGCGCCACTCCCCTTCGGCACCTTGGGACGCGGACTGCTCGAGCAGGTGCGCGAGCGCGGCGCGGAACTGATCCTTTTCACGCGCCATACGTTCGCGCATCGCCGCCAATGCGCGTTCCGGGACGATCTCGACCTGGTAACAACGCGGCGGGGGCAGCTCGAGCTCATCGGTGTAGAGCTCGCGCACGGCGGCCAGGGTATCGAGCACGGTTGCCTGCGGCCGTTCGAGGCATCTGACAGGCAGCTGCCAGTCATCGGGATACGGGGCGCCTGCGGCGCGCTCATGTAGCGCAATCATGTCCCGGTGCAAGCCCGGCAGGTCGTGTTTCAGGCGCGCCTCGAGCCGCGCAGTTTCGAGCGCCTGAAACAGCCGCCGCGCCTTGCCGGGATTGGCGAATTCGGCCAGCGTGGCTGCCAGGTCCACCTCGGGCCGGAAGGTGCCGTACCAGCACTGCGCCCAGAGGTGTGTGGCGAGTGCCTTGTACAGGCGGAAATTGTCCTGGCGCTTGGGAAACCGCATAAGGCGCGGCGGCAGGTACAACACGGAGGTGTCGGTGTAGGGCAGCTCGGCCACCTGGAGTTTGAGCGCACGCCCGGCGAGCCCATGCACGAAAAGCCGCAGTACCTCGGCGACCTCTTCGAATGTCACGGCGTGTGGGGCACGCGCCAGCTCATCGGCGTACTGCCGTACGTTGTGAAGCACCGAGCAGCCGGGATAGAGGCCTTGGCGGTCGTACACATCCATAGCACGGATGATCCAGTCCTCGATGGCTGCAAGGCCCATCAAGCGAAACGCCTCAGGCACGTGGAGCGCAAACTGGTATGCCATCTCGGCGTTGGTCTTGGCGATGATGTCCACCCAGCGCAGCGCAAAGTCCTGCTGAGCGCGCGCGAAGGATTCCAGCGTGCGCGCCAGCGGCGTGGTCGTACGTCGCGAGGACAGCACCGGATCGAGTGCCTCATCGAGCCTTGCCTCGATCTCGGCGGCGGTCATTGGCTTCTCAGAGATAACCATTCAACGCAAAGGCGAGCGTAGGCGGTGGTTTGCAAGTTTTGCTCCAAGTACAAAGATCGCTTCGTCCTCTGTGTCCTTGCGTCTGCCCGCTAAAGCTGCTCAGAACAACGATGCCGAGAGCTCATTGATCGCCGCGATCATCTCGGGGTCGTCAGTGAGGGCCTCAGCCACGGCGGCGCGGCAGGCGGTGCGCGGATCGATCCCCCCGGCCATGAGCTTTCCGGCGTGCACCAGTAGCCGTGTGGAGGCGCCTTCATCCAGGCCCTGGCCCTTGAGGTTGCGCGTCATGACCGCGAACTTGACGAGCCGCGCGGCGGTCTCCTCATCCACACCGGTCTCGCGCACGACGATCTTCGTCTCGAGCGCTGCCGAGGGGTAGCCGAACTCGATGGCCACGAAGCGCTGCCGCGTGCTTTGTTTCAGATCCTTGAGCACACTCTGATAGCCGGGATTGTAGGAGATCGCTAGGCAAAACTCGGGCGCGGCCTCGATCAACTCGCCGGTCTTCTCGATCGGCAGTACCCGGCGGTCGTCGGCAAGCGGATGGATCACAACGGTCGTGTCCTTGCGCGCCTCGACGATCTCATCCAGGTACAGGATGCTGCCCGTGCGCACGGCACGCGCCATCGGGCCGTCCACCCACACCGTCTCGCCGCCGGTGACAAGGTAGCGGCCGACGAGATCGTTGGCGGTGAGATCGTCGTGGCAGGACACGGTGATGAGCGGGCGCTTGAGGCGCCAGGCCATGTGCTGCATGAAGCGCGTTTTGCCGCAGCCGGTCGGTCCCTTGAGCAGCACCGGCAGCCGGTTGCGATAGGCTGCCTCGAAGATCTCGACCTCGGCCGCAACCGGTTCGTAATAAGGCTCACCCTTAATAAGGTATTCCTCGGCTTTCAGGACGCGCGCCTTCATGTCGGTTTTTCACTAAAAAAAATGCTGAAAAAGATGCTGACAATGTTGACTCGACCAGTATGCCAAAAATGCGTGCCGTGGGAAAAACTGATTGACCTTGCTGTAGCACGTGCCGAGAATAAGGCGGTTGCAGCGCGATCCGACGGTCTGCGGCCGTGTCCATATAGCTAGTCTATCCACGCATACGAAATTTCAATCTTCCGCCAACGGCCTGGGGGTAGCGCGGCTTGCACTTGCAAGGTATTGTTTGCCGTCCTGTCAGCCCAGGGGTCTGACCTTATCGACCATTTCCGCGGTGTGGAGGCGAGTCCATGACGGCAGTCGTCGCGACCAATGAGACGATATTAGTTGTCGGCGGTGGCATCAGCGGCATGACCGCCGCACTCGAGGCCGCCGAGTGTGGCAAGGACGTAGTGCTGGTGGAGAAGAACGCAAGCCTCGGTGGGCGCGTTTCCCAGCTCTACAAATACTTCCCCAAGCTTTGCCATCCGACCTGCGGCCTGGAGATCAACCTGCGCCGCTTGAAGGCCAACAAGCGCATCCGTGTGCTCACCCTCGCCGAGGTGAGCGCGATTAGTGGCCGGCCCGGCGACTATACCGCGATCATCAAGATCTCGCCTCGCTACGTCAATGCGAAATGCACTGCCTGCGGTGCTTGTGCCGCGGCCGTGGAGGCGGAGTTCGACGACGAATACAACTATGGGCTGAAGAAGCGCAAGGGTGCTTACCTGCCGTACGCCATGGCCTACCCGCAGCGCTACGTCCTCGACCCACGCATTCTCGGCACGCCCGACGCGGAGAAGGCGAAGGCCGCCTGCAAGTACGATGCCATAGACCTCGGCATGAAAGAGGAGGTCCTCAATCTCAAGGTCGGTGCCGTGGTGTGGGCGACCGGCTGGCAGCCGTACGACGCGGCCAAGATCCAGCCTTACGGCTACGACCGTTACCCGAACGTCATCACCAGTGTGGAGTTCGAGCGCATGCTCGACCCCTTCGGGCCCACCGGCGGCAAGATCCTGCGACCCTCGGACGGCAAGGAGGCGAAGAACGTCGCCTTCATCCAGTGCGCCGGTTCGCGCGACCGCAACCACCTCAAACACTGCTCGCGTATCTGCTGCATGGCCACGCTCAAGCAGTCCACTTACCTGCGCGAGAAATACGGCGACGACTTCAAGGCCAGCATCTACTATATAGACATCCGCGCCATCGATCGCCTGGAGGATTTTTACAAAAAAGTCAAATCCGACCCCCAGGTCAAGTTCATCAAATCCAAGATCGCGAGCATCACCGAAGACCGCAAGACCCGTGACCCGATTTTGCACGGCGTGGATACCGAGGGCTATCACCGTTACGACAACCGCCACGACCTAGTGGTGCTGGCGATCGGCATGCAGCCCTCGGTCAGCGCGGAGGCGATCGGACTTAAGGCCGACACGAGCGGCTTCATTGATGTCAACGCCAATGAAGGTAGCGCCATCTTCGGCGCTGGCTGCGCTGTGAACGCGCTCGACGTGAACCGCGCGGTGCAGAGCGCGACCGCCGCGGCGCTGCGTGCCATACAGGTGATTAACCGCGTTTCGAGAGCAGAGGCTTAATTCCATGGCAGATATGAAGATCGGCGCCTATCTCTGTAAGGGCTGTGGCCTGGGCGAGCGCCTGGACATCGCGCAGCTCGAGACGATCGCCGCCCGCGAGGGCAAGGCACAGGTAGTTCGTTCGCATGATTTCCTGTGTAGCGAGCCCGGTGTCGCCATGATCCGGCAGGACATCGCGCAGGAGGGTGTGAGCCACGTGGTGATCGCCGCCTGCTCGCGGCGCGTCAAGACCGAGGCGTTTAATTTCGATACAGTCGCCCTCAGTCGCGCCAATCTACGCGAGGGTGTGATTTGGATCCGTCCCGACACCGAGGAGGCCCGTGAGACCACCCAGGAAATGGCCGCGGACTACGTGCGCATGGCCTGCGCCGAGGCGGCCAAGATGCAGGTGCCGAATCCCAACCCACAGGCCGCTTACAACAGGCGCATCCTGGTGGTGGGCGGCGGCATCAGTGGCCTGACGGCTGCGCGCGAGGCCGCCCGGACCGGCTACGAGGTACTGCTGGTGGAGAAAGAGGGTCGCCTCGGTGGCTGGGCAGCCAGGCTCTGGAAACGCGTGCCCGATCGCGAGCCCTATGCCGAGCCGGTGGACAGCGGAGTGGAGGCGCTGATCGAGCAGGTCCAGGCCGACCCGCGCATTAAGGTATATGTGAACTCGCGTATCACGCGCACGAGCGGTGCGCCCGGACGTTTCAGCGTGGACATCACTCCGGAATCCGGCGCTACTGTGACCGAGAACGTTGGCGCCATCATCATGGCAAGCGGCTTTCGGCCCTTCGATGCCGCTAAGCTCGAGCGTTACGGCTACGGCAAGGCCCCGAACGTGGTGGACTCGATCGGTCTCGAAGAGATGGCGCGTGCCGCCAATGGCGGGCCGATCAAGCGCGCCGACGGCAAGGAAATCAGGAGCGTCGTCTTCCTCCAATGTGTCGGCCAGAGAAGCCCGAAGGAGGGTGAGTTGCCGTATTGCTCCGGGCACTGCTGCAACACTTCTATCAAGCAGGCGATGTATTTCAAGAATCAGAACCCGGATATCGACGCGATGGTCCTTTATACGGACCTGCGTACCCCGGGCAATGGCGAGGACTTCTACCGAAGTGCCCAGCGTAAGGGGGTGATCTTCACCAAGGGCTGGCCGAAAGGGGTGGACGATAAGGGTGCGCTCACCTTCAAGGATGTGATCCTCGACGAGGAGGTCACGATCACGCCCGATCTCATTGTGCTCGCCACCGGCATGATTCCCAACTCCGGGGTAGACATCGAGCAGGTCCCGCAGGACGAGCCCGGTAAGTGGCAGCCGAATCCGGAGTCGGTGCTGAACCTGGTCTACCGTCAGGGCAAGGATCTGCCGCTGCTCAAGCACGGCTTCAACGACTCGCACTTCATTTGCTTCCCGTATGAGACGCGTCGCACCGGTATCTACACCTGTGGCCCGGTGCGCCGTCCGATGGATATCGCCCAGGCGGTCGAGGACGCCACCGGCGCCACGCTCAAGGCGATCCAGGCGATCGAGAACGCCGCCGCCGGGCGCGCCGTGCACCCCCGCTCGGGCGACCTGTCGTTCCCGATCGTGCGCCTCGAGGGTTGCACGCAGTGCAAGCGCTGCACCGTGGAATGCCCGTTCGGCGCGATTGACGAGGACGAGAAGCGCTACCCAGTGTTCAACGAATCGCGCTGCCGCCGCTGTGGCACCTGTATGGGCGCCTGCCCGGTGCGCGTGATCTCCTTCGAGAACTACTCGGTGGACACGGTGGGATCACAGATTAAGGCGGTGGACATCCCGGATGAGTTCTCCGAGAAGCCGCGCATCCTTGTGCTCGCCTGCGAGAACGACGCCTACCCGGCGCTCGACATGGCGGCCATGAACCGCGTCCATTACAGCGCCTTCGCGCGCATCATCCCGGTACGCTGCCTCGGCTCGGTAAATACCATTTGGGTGACTGATGCGCTCAACAGCGGCTACGACGGCGTGATCCTCATGGGTTGCCAGAAGGGCGAGAACTACCAGTGCCACTTCGTCAAGGGCTCGGAGATGGCGCACTATCGCATGAGCAAGATTGACGATACCCTGAAGCAGCTCGGCCTTGAGGTCGAGCGCGTCAAGACGCACGAGGTCGCCATCACCGACATAGAGCGCGCCCCACAGCTTATCAACGAGATGGAGGCGACCATCCAGAAGCTGGGCCTGAGCCCGCTCAAGTTCTAAGGACCACGGCCATGACTGATCTCAACAAGGCAATGGTGGAAAGATACCGCAACGACTTCCTCAAGGAAGTCGAGGCGAACGTCGAGGAGGGCCACTGGGTCAAGATGTGCATGCAATGTGGGGTGTGCTCGGGCTCCTGCCCCTTTGGCCCGCACTGGGAGCACCCGCCGCAGGAGCTCTTTATGATGATCCGTGCCGGCAAGCGCGAGGAGGTGCTAAGAAGCGAGTCCATGTGGATGTGCACGAGTTGCTACAACTGCATCGTGCGTTGCCCGCGCGAGCTGCCCATTACCCACATCATTCACGGCCTGGCGAACTACGCGCATCGTCTGGGGATTGCCCCGAAGGTGAACCCCACGCGGCGTTTCGCGAAGCTTTTCTGGAACAACATCACCAAGGGCGGGCGTGTCAACGAGCTCAAGCTGTCGCTCGGGCTGTACTTCATGAACGGCTTCGTGCCGGGTATCAAGAAGGCACTCGAGATGTTGCCGATCGGGTTGGGCATGCTCAAGACGAGGCGCCTCAACCCGATGGGGCTAGTGAGCGGCGGCAAGTGTCAGGATGTCGCCGGCATCCACCGGATGCTCAAGAAGGCAAAAGAGATCGAAGATCACCGCAAGGGCTTTACGGCCTGAGCACTGCAGACAGCATTGGTACCAAATCCCCCTTGCCTGTCGCAGGGCAGGAGCGGGGAGCGAGGGCAAAGGTGCGTTATGGCTAGAAAAGAGTATTCCTTTTATCCCGGCTGCTCCTCCGAGCGTCGGGCCTCGGCGTCCAATTACATGGTCTCGGTCGAGTCCATGTGCAAGGTGCTCGACATACAGCTCAATGAGATCCCCGACTGGAACTGCTGCGGGGCCTCGATCGGTTATGCCGAGGGTGGCGAACTGCCACGCCACGCGATGAACGCGCGCAATATCGCGCTCTCCGAAAAGCACAACCCTGGACAAGATATCGTCGCCACCTGCGCGGCCTGCTGGCTCGGTGCCAAAGAGACCCAGGAACGTTTGCACGCCTCCGAACAGCTCCTCGCTGACACCAAAGAAGCGCTCAAAGAGGCCGGCCTGGATGTGGACTACAAGGGCGAGGTCCCGATCCGACACATGGTCGAGGTGCTGATTGAGGACTTGGGCTACGAGGAGCTCGCCAAGCCGGTCAAGAAACCGCTCGACGGCATCAAAATCGCTGGCTACGTCGGCTGTCAGACTAACCGTCCCTTTGGAATCGCCGGCGAGTCCTACGAGAATCCGAAGTACCTCGACAAACTGGTTGAGGTCGTGGGCGCCACCCCGCTCGAGAAATACGAAGAGAAGGTCACCTGTTGCGGCGGCGCGCTCGCCTTCTCCGAGCCCGACAAGTCCCAGGCCCAGATCAAGAAGATCATCGAGGCCGCCTACGACCACGGCGCTGACATGATCGTTACCCCCTGCCCAGTCTGTCAGCTCAACGTCGAGATTTACCAGGGCCAGATTAATAAGAAGTACGGAACCAAGTTCAAGATGCCGGTGGTCTATTACAGCCAGCTCATGACCGTCGCCTACGGCGGCTCTGCCCGCGAGGCGGGGCTAGACGGCAACATCATTCGGGCGACCAAACTCGAGGAGATCGCCGCCAAATCGTAGCACCGCCATGATACATGGATAGGGTCGGAAGGCCCCGTGCGCGGGGACGGGCGCAAGGAGGCGCTTGGCGCGCGCGAGAGTGTCGTCACTCAAGAAATCGCTGGCGCACACGTTGCACAGTTTCAAGAACACCTTTGGTCAGAGATCAGGGCGGGCTTCGCCATTTCCGGGAACCGCCGCGCCTGCAAGACCATCCGCCACACGCCCACGCCGATCGCGGCCGTGGACCGGGAATCAAAAGGCCCGCTTGCGCGGGCCTTTTGACGTATGTTCGCCAATGCAGCGCCTATCACGGCGAAGTGACCTTGAAGACTACGTCGTGCTCACGTGCGTGGTCCACGACCTTCAACCCGAACTCCTGGCCGGCACGGACCTCAGTCACCGGCTGGTGCTCGATCTGCATGGATTCCACGCGCTGGCGGAAGTCGCTGGTGTGTCCACGAATGTGGACGGTATCTCCCACACGCAGGCTGTCCGCTTCCAGCCGTATCACCGCTACCCCAAGGTGCGTGTAGTAATGGGTGACTACCCCCACGCGCAGCTCTCCGGGACCTGCAGTCGGTGCGGCGGACGGGGGTGGTGAGACCGGCGGTGGCATGGGTTGCGCCGGGCGCACGGCAGGAGCGGCCGCCCGCCTAGGGGGGGCGGGCTTACGGGCGCTAGGCTTTTTCTTCTTGCCTGCCGTCGCGCGCCGCGAGATGGATATCTTCTTTTTCTGGAGTGTGGTCGTCTTTTTGCGGGCTGCCGTTTTTCTGGTTGGGGCCTTTTTCCGTTTGATTCTGGCTTCGGTTTTTTTCTTTCTGGTCGCCATAGTGCAGCCTCCCGATGAGATGGTCCGTAGGCTCGATGAGCTATTGCATGCACAATCCTAGACGACCCGCCACAGCATATCAAACTGTCCCTGGATGACAGGAAGTATGATAAAAATCAAAGGCTTGTAAGGTTAACACTGCCCGGCCCGACAGAACGCGCATGCCGCAGGTCTAGGCCGATTGGGGCAGGCTGCGGTGGCTGTCTAACCACGCAAGCAGCGGTGCCCACGAAAGGCGGTCACGCGCGGCGCGGCCATCGGCGAGTTCGAAGATGGACAAGCCCTGCTGGTCGGCGAGCGCATAGCTCGCAGAGTCGGGCAGTGTGGCCACGAACGGGATTCGAAGCCGGTTGAGAAAGCGTTCAAGCGGGCGGTAGAGGCGCGTGGCCGCGCTGGAGTATGGGATGCTCGCGTAGTTGAGCGTGCGCTCCACGGCGCCTTCGAGCAGCGAGGCATGCGGGACGCGATTGGCGACGGTGGCCAGGCGCGTCTGCTTGCGCTCGACGCGCCCGACCAGCAGCAGCTTGTGCACGAATCGGGCCGCTGCACGGATGTCGGTGGCCGAGGGCAGGACCGGGATCAGCACGGTCTGAGCGCGGCGCAGCAGTGCGGTCAGGTCCGAACCGGCGATCGCGGCCGGTGCATCGAGAATCACATAATCGGTATCGCGCGCCACGCGTAGCGGTTCGCGAAAGGCGGCGATACCACGGATTGCCGGCGCCTTTTTCGGGCGGGCCTCGAGCCACGCGAGGCTCGAGGACTGCGGGTCGAAGTCCGCGAGCACAACCGACTTACCCTGCAGGGCGTAATAGGCGGCAAGATTGGTCGCGAGCGTGCTCTTGCCACATCCGCCCTTGCTGTTCAGGAATAAAATGGTCCGCATGGGTACGTTTTCGTTTTATTGAGAAGATCGCCCCCATTATTTGACGAACAGCACTTTCTTTTTCTGCCCGGCATAGTAGGCCGCCAGGTCTTCCATATCCTGGCGGCTGAGTGGTGCGGCAAAGCTTTGCATGATGGCGTTACGCCGTTTGCCGCTCTGGTAGTCGACCAGGGCCTGGACCAGGTAGTCGCGGTACTGTCCGGCGAGGTGCGGGAATGCCGGGCTCGGGCTTACGCCGTCCGGACCATGGCAGCTCAGGCAGGCGATGGATTTTTCCTTGCCGGCCTGCGGGTCGCCGCCTGCCCAGACGCCGAAGGGTACAGCGAGGCAAAGCAGGAGAGGGAAGCAGTACCGGCGGTGCATGGCGTGGGCGTCACTTCTGGCGCGGTGCGGAAAAATAGGCAGCGAGATCCGCCATGTCCTGCTCGCTAAGTGTGCTGGCCACAGCACGCATGGTTGGGTGTGTGCGCTCGCCCGACTGGTAGGCCTTGAGCGCGCTCACAATGTATTCGGCATGCTGGCCACCAAGTTTGGGCACAGGGTAAGTGGGGTAGGCGTTGCGGTACCCAGGGATGCCATGACAGCCCAGACACATTGAGGCTTTCTGCCTCCCGGCTTCGGCGTCGAGCGCGGCCGCTGCGGCGGGGAGCAAAAGTAGGGCAACGAGTGTAGCCAACGTGCTGCACCTCACGTTTTGCCTCCGGGAAGCACGACAAAGACGCACTGTGTGTGGTCCATCGCTACCGGGAACAGCGACGGCGGGCATCTTTAAAGCGAGCCGTCGCGACGCGATACCAGTGCCTAAGGAATATTGTAATGTAAGATCGATGTAGAATCTCGATGCTGTGACGATCGAGCCCCCACCCCTTTCGGGCCTGCGCTTCGCCTGCACTGGTTGCGGGCGCTGTTGCACTGGCCCGGGGGATTATTACATCGAGGTTACGCGCGCCGAGCAACGGCGCATCCAGACCTACCTAGGTATCACCTGGCGCTGGTTCCGGCGCCGCTATGTGCTGCGCTACGACGAGATGATCGAGAGCCTACGCACCGAGGCGAAGAGTGGGCGCTGCGTTTTTCTTGGCGGCGACGCTCGCTGCCGGATCTACCCGGTGCGGCCAGCGCAATGTCGCACTTACCCGTTCTGGCCAGAGATTATCCGGAGCCGTGAGGCCTGGGCGGCGGAGGCGCGCCGCTGTGAGGGCATCGGGCGCGGTGCGCCGGTTCCGGCCAAGCGGCTGCGACGTCTGCTCAAGGCGGTGCGGGGCTGAGCCTCGTTTTCTGAAGTAGTGCATGAGCATCGCCTTTAAGTTGGAGACAGGCAGCCGCCTATAGCGGGGCGACTCGCTATGCTGGCCTCGAGTTCCTTGTACAAGCGGACAATGCGGCCCACCGCCTAGAGGTACACGGGATGTGTAACTGAGGGTGTTGAGCGCGAAAACGACGTCACGGGCTTTATACCGACTCTAACGCTCGAGTTGGCCCTTGTGTTCTTGTGGATGGCCAAGCCAATCCTACTTGGCGAAGTTAAAGCCAATCGCCAAGGGCGTGGCGTGCAGGGGGCTGCGGATTGACACTGCACATCGTACGGGTATAAATAGAAGGCGCATTCACCGTCCCAACTTTAGCTGCTTGGAGGAGGGCGTGCTATGCGAGTACAGACCACCGACCCCATCAGTGGGGTGACCCTCAAGGATCTCGAAGGCCGTCCCTACGTGATCGAAGGCCAGGGCGAGGGTGCTCTGAAGATCTATTTCGAGAACGAGGAGAACAAGAAGGCCTATCTCGAAATCGAGACAGAGCATCCAGGTAAGGATTTCACTACCAATCTGGATAATCCTGCCCCGATGGGCAATGAAAAATAATTGCCCCCACTAGGGGTTGTGCATTTTCAGCCCGAGGTGCCACCTTCCCCCGGTGCGTCACGGCAAGAGGGCTCATCGCGGTCGAGGAGGACGAGGTGCGCGGGACCTTCGAGATCGTCGAACTGACCGCTTCGGATCGCCCAGAAAAACGCCCAGACGATCACGAGCACAAGCACCAAGGCGAGCGGGATGAGGAAATAAAGGACTTCCATGGGAACTTTTTAACAGGTGAGGGGTAAGGCGTAAAAAGCGCGTGCTGGCACCCTACTTTACCCTTGCTCAGCTTGTTGCGCACGCTTCACCAGCCGTAACGCATTCGCTAACACCAGCAGTGAACTGGCCGACATGCCGAGTGCTGCCAGCCAGGGCGTGATGTAGCCGAGCATGGCGGCTGGCACGGCGATCAGGTTGTAGGCTACCGCCCAGGCGAAGTTCTGGCGGATGATGCTGAGGGTGCGCCGGGCGGTGTACACAGCTTCTGCCAGGCGATCGAGGTGGGGGGCGAGCAGAATCATGTCGCTTGCTGCCGCCGCAAGCTGCGCCGCTCCGCCCATCGCGACCGACACCTCGGCACCCGCCAGCACCGGGGCGTCGTTTACCCCGTCGCCAATCATGGCCACTACTGCGCCTTCGGCCTGCAGGCGCTTGAGGTGCGCGAGCTTCTCTGCAGGTTTGAGGCCGCTCGCCCAGTGCTCGATCCCAAGAGCGCTCGCCACACGTCGGACGGCTTGCTCGTGATCACCGCTCAGCAACCACACGCACTTGCCCATGCGCGCCAGCCTATTGACGAGCACGTGCGCCCCTGGACGAAGCTCGTCGCCGAACACGAAGGCCGCGTGCAGGCGAGCGGGTTCGGCAAGCAGAACGACCGTGCTGCCATCCGCGCGTAGCCGCGCAAGGTGCGTGCTGTCGAGGCCCACGCCCCCGCGCTCCTGAACGTACTCAGGCGTGCCGAGGTAAAAGAGGCGTCCGACGACCCGCCCTTCGAGGCCAGCGCCGGGCGTATTGCGTACCTGTGTCGGCATGTCGAGCGGCTGGTCCCCAGCTGCGGCACGCAGGGCCTGCGCGACGGGGTGCTCGGAGTAGCGCTCAAGGCTGGCGGCCAACCGCAGGCTTTCAGCAACCGGTCGCTCGCAGAACGTCTCGACGTGCAGCAACTTGAGTGCGCCGCAGGTGAGTGTGCCGGTCTTGTCAAAGACGAAGTGGGTCGCGCGCGCGAGCGTCTCGAGCGCGTGGGCGCGTGTGATCAGCAGCCCGCGCCGGGTGAGCGCGCCAGTCGCGGCGGCGAGCGCGGTCGGGGTCGCGAGCGACAACGCGCATGGACACGTGACAACCAGCACTGCCACGGTGACGGGCAGCCAGCGCTGCGGGTCGTGCCACCACCAGAACGCCGCGACCCCTACGGCGGCGAGTAGGACCCCGCCCACGAACCATGCGGCAACGCGGTCGGCGGTCTGCGCGAGGTGCGGTTTTTCGGCCTGCGCGCGGTCGAGCAGGCGCTGGATGGCCGAGAGCACTGTGTCGGCGCCGGTCTTCTCGACGCGCGCCACGAGCGGCCCCTCCACGTTGATGCTACCGCCCACAAGGGGATCGCCCACGCGCTTCTCCACCGGCAGGCTCTCGCCAGTGAGCAGCCGCTCGTCCACCGTCGAGCGGCCCTCGAGCACCACCGCGTCCGCGGGCACTGTTTCGCCGGGTCGGATCAGCACGCGCTCGCCAGGCGCGAGCGCCACACTCGGCACGATCTCCTCGCCGCCGCCGGGCGCAAGGCGGGTGGCCACCGCCGGGGCGGCAGCCACCAGCCCCTCGGCGGCCAAAGTGGCGCGTTGACGCGCTGCCAGCTCGAAGTAGCGCGCCGTCAGAAGAAAGAAGGCGAACATTGCCACTGCATCGTAGTAAGTCACGCCTTCGCCGCTCATCGTCGCCCAGAGGCTGCCGGCGAAGGCCGTGGCCATGCCAAGCGCGACCGGTACGTCCATGCCGAGGTGCCGGATCCTCAAGTCGCGCCAGGCAGCGACGAAAAACGGCTGTGCGCTGTAGAGCAGCACCGGGAGCGTGAGCAACAAGCTCACCCCGTGGAAGAACGCGCGCAGCTCGCCTTCCACTCCGGACCAGTCACCGACGTAAAGCGCGACAGAAAGCGTCATGATCTGCATCCCGAAAGCGGCGGCCACCCCCAGTCGGCGCAGCAACTGTTTGCGCTCTTTTTCGAGCAGCGCCTGGCGGCGTTCGGGATCGTAGGGATGGGCCTCGTAGCCCATGGCGCGGATCGCGTTGAGGATGTCGCTCAACTTCAGGCGTCGCTCGTCCCAGACCACACGCGCGCGGCGTGTGGCGTAATTGATCGCGACCTTATGTAGCCCACTTAGGCGTGCGAGCTGTCGCTCGTTGAGCCACACACAGGCTGCGCAGGTGATGCCCTCGAGGATGAGATCGGCCTCGCGTAGGCCGTCGCCGGCAGTGCGCACGAAACCTTTCTGCACCTCAGGCAGGTCGTAGACCTTGATCCGGTGCAGGAAGTCCGGCACAAGTTCGCGCCCGGTGGGGGAGGGCCCGGTGCGGTAGCGGTAAAAATCGCTCAGGCCAGCGTCCACGATGGCCTGCGCCACGGCCGCGCAGCCGCGGCAGCACATTGGCCGACGCGCGCCATCCACGACCACGCCGAAATCACTGCCGTCAGGCACCGGCTGGCCGCAGTGAAAGCAGGCGCTCGGGGCATGCGCGGGCGCGTTCGGCGCAAGGGCGGAAGATGACATAGATCAAGTACAGCTGGTCGAATCGGTGTCATTCTACACGAGTTCACCGGGCGCGCGGCCCCTGCGAGCGATCCTCAGGGAGCAGGCCGCCGCGCACGTGGCAGAACGGGTCTATTCGTAGCAGAGGCGTCATGCAACCATGAACGAAGCTATTTCCCTTACCACGCGTGCGGCACAAGCCGTCGCTTGCCCGGCCTGCAACATGTTCCAGCTCTGCTTGTCGGTGGACCGCGCGGAACCGGATCTTACGTTGCTCGACCGCATCGTCAAACGCCGCCGGGAGCTGAGACGCGGCGAATACCTATTTCGCCCGGGCGAACCGTTTCTGTTCATTTACGCCGTCAGGGCGGGATCGCTCAAAACATATGCCCCGGTTCCAGGAGGGAGTGACCGGATCACGGGTTTCCACGTGCCGGGTGAGCTGCTTGGACTGGACGCGATAGACAGCGAGGTGCATCCGAGCGGGGCGCAGGCGCTAGAGCCCACGAGCGTGTGCGAGCTGCCGATAAACCGGCTTGAAGAGCTGGGTGCGGTGGTGACCAGCGTGCAGCGCCAGCTGCTGCGGCTGTTGAGCCGCCAGCTCCTGCACGACCAGCGGCTGCAGTCGGTGCTGTGCCGCAAGGGTGCCGAGGAGCGCTTGGCGGCGTTCCTCCACGGTCTGTCGCTGCGCTATCAGCAGCACGGGTTTGCGGGCGATGTGTTTCGTTTGAGCATGACGCGCGCGGACATTGGCGATTACCTGGGTATTGCCAAGGAGACGGTCAGCCGGCTCCTTGCCCGCCTGGAGCAGCAGGGGCTGATCCGCCTCGAACGCCGGCTGGTGCGGCTGCTCGACCGCGCGGGGCTGGCGGCGCTCGCGGATATACCGCCGCTCGTCGTGCCGACTCGCCACATATCCGAGCCTGCCGCTCGGGAATAGCGCCCCCACGTGCGCTAGCCGGAATGCGTGGCGCAACCGCAGGTATAGTTTGCGTATATAATCGCCCTTAGCGCTCTTGCCTGGCCGTACCCAGCGCATGCACAACGACTCCTTTGCTGCCGCTTTCGACCTCGCCAAGCTTAAGGTCGCTTGCAAGGACTGTAACCTTTTTCAACTCTGTCTGCCGGTTGGTATCGAGGAGGCGGATCTCGCGCTGCTCGACCGCATCATCAAGCGCCGCCGACCCGTGCCACGCGGGGAGTATCTGTTTCGCATCGGCGAGCCGTTCACGGCGATCTATGCGGTGCGCTCTGGGTCTATCAAGACCTACACGGTGATGGAGGACGGCCGCGAGCAGGTCACCGGATTCCACCTCCCGGGCGAGCTGCTCGGGCTGGATGCCATCAACACCGGTGTGCACCCGTGCTCGGCGCGCACGCTCGAGTCGGCGAGTGTGTGCGAGGTGCCTTTCGATCGCTTCGAGGCGCTGTGTGAAGCGGTGCCGAGCCTGCCACGCCAGATGCTGCGCATCATGAGCAAGGAGATCCTGCACGAGCAGGGCCTGCTCATACAGCTCGGCAAGAAGAGCGCCGAGGAGCGCCTGGCGGTCTTCCTACTGAATCTCGCCATGCGTTTCCGTCAGCGCGGCTTCTCCGCCCGCGAGTATAACCTCTCCATGTCGCGCACCGATATTGGCAATTACCTCGGGCTCGCCGAGGAGACAGTGAGCCGTCTGTTCACGCGTTTCCAGGAACAGCGCCTCGTCGCCGTACTGCGCAAGCACGTGCGTATCCTCGACGAACAGCGGCTGCGCGAGCTGGCCGGCCTGGGCGATGACCGCTACGGCGTTGCCGCCGTCCGATAACCCTCACTACGGTCTTTCACACCCCCGATTTGGCGTTATTGACATCGCGCAGCACCGACCTCGCCTTTAGTTGACGCAGGTCAGGGTGCGCGACCGCGTAATTCGGAAAATCACGAAACACTAATCAGCGGCTGCGGTTCACGCCTGCTATCCGCAATGCGTTCACTTGACCTGAAGGGGGATCTCATGACTGCCGTACGCGCTCGATCTCGTTATCTCTCGACACTTCCTGTCACCATCGGATTGTTGTACCTGTCTGCCCTGCCGGCCGGGGCCGTGGAGAAGGGCGACTGGCTAGTGCGCGCCGGTATCGGCCATGTCGCGCCGACCGGCAAGAGCGAAACCGTCCCGGTCGTCGGGGGCAAGGGCGAGGCTGCGGCGAGCACAAATCTCGCCGTCAACCTTACCTATATGATGACTGATCATCTCGGCATCGAGGTGCTCGGCGCGGCTCCGTTCAAGCACGACATCGAGCATGACAGTTTCGGCAAGGTCGCCCGCACCAAGGAACTGCCACCGACCCTGATCTTGCTCTACAACTTCAACCCCAAGGCTAACGTGCGCTTCTACGCCGGTGTGGGTCTCAACTACACCACGTTCTTTAGTGAGAAGACCACCGGGGCATTGGAGGGTACATCCCTTAAGCTAGATGACTCCGTCGGACTTGCCGCCGAGGTCGGCGTGGACATTGACGTCGGCAGGAACATGTTCTTCAACGCCTCGCTCTGGCGCATGGATATAGACACCGAGGCGGACTCGTCGCTTCTCGGCAAGTTTGACGTAGCCATTGACCCTTGGGCGGCGTTCGCTGGCATCGGCTGGCGGTTCTGAGCCACCGGGTCTACTGAGAGACGCGGCGTGTACGCGACGGTGGGCTTGGGCCTCGGCGCAGTAGCCGCAGAGGGGAGGTACGAGTCGTGGCGCTGTTTGTGTGGGATGAGATCTACCGGATCGGAATCGCGAGCATAGACGAGCAGCACCAGCGGCTGTTCGAGATCGCCAATCGCCTGTATGACGCTTGGCAGGGTCGCCACGACCACGCCGTACGGTGTGCGATCTTCCAGGAGCTGCTGGACTACACGGTCTATCACTTCGCGGATGAAGAGCGCCACATGGCGGCGCTCGGTTACCCCGACCTAGTTCGCCATCGCGGCTATCATGAGAAGCTCGCCGGGGTGGTGCGCGACTACTCTAAACGGCTCGCGGCACGCGAGCCGGGGATCGAACCCCGCATCCTTGAGTTTCTTCACATGTGGCTCAATGCCCATGTGCTTGGGACGGACAAGGAGATCGCTGCATATCGGCGCGTGGCGGGCAGCGGGTTTCGGCAGCAGCCGGCGCCGACTTGACCGACGCGCACGCGACAAGGCTATAATTCTTGTACATTAGTATTTACTAATATTCGGAAATTTAAGCACATACAGACCTACTCCGACCCCTGACATCTGGCTCCTGAAATTGACGCCCCCGAGGATTTTCAGGAAACTGCCCTCACGATCACTACAAGCGTCATCACCAGAGGAGGGACGGTATGGTTCTGGGTCACGTCTGGGGTCTTTTCGTACAACCGGAGAAAGAGTGGAAGTCCATCCGCGACGAAAAATGTACGATCACGCGCTGTTACTGTTCACACGTGCTGCTGTTGGCCGCCATTCCTGCCGTCTCCGGTTATATCGGCACCACGCAGATCGGCTGGCAGATCGGCAGCAGTCCGGTCGTGAAGCTGACGCCCGAGAGCGCGCTGAGCATTGCTGCGCTCTTCTACCTGGCGATGCTGGTGGCGGTGTTCACCGTCGGCAAGTTGATCTGCTGGATGGGGCAGACCTACGGGGCAAAGCAACGCTCGCTGCCGCAGTGCATCGCGCTGGCCGCCTACACGGCCACCCCGCTGTTTCTAAGCGGTATCATGCTGCTCTACCCGGTGCTGTGGCTCAACATGCTCGTCGGGATGATGGCCCTCGCCTACACCGTGTACTTGCTCTATACCGGGGTCCCGGTCATGATGGGCATCCCCAAAGAACGCGGTTTCCTCTACTCGAGCGCGGTGCTTGCTGTCGGCCTGGTGATGCTGGTCGGTATGCTAGCGGCAACCGTCACCCTCTGGGGATTGGGCATCGGCCCGGTCTTCACCAGCTAGCCCGCCCGCGCTATTTCGTTGATCTGGGTCACCTGAATGAAGCAAAAAGGGTTGACCCAGATCAAGTCTCACCGCAGGCATTTCGTTATCATGCCGTGGCCCCCGCGTCCCAGGCGGTCGCCCAGGGCGCGCGGGCCACGGTATCTCCTTACAGTCCCCACAAACGTTAACGAGACGGGAGTCCCATGGCCGCACAAGAGACCTACAACTACAAGGTAGTCCGGCAGTTTGCCATCATGACCGTGGTCTGGGGGATCGTGGGCATGCTGGTGGGCGTGTACATCGCTGCCCAGATGGCGTGGCCAGCGCTTAATTTCGACGTTCCCTGGTTGACCTTTTCACGGCTGCGCCCCTTGCACACCAGCGCAGTGATCTTTGCCTTCGGTGGCTGCGCGCTGTTCGCGACGTCGTACTATGTTGTGCAGCGCACCTGCCATACCCCGTTGTTCGCGCCGAAACTCGCGGCCTTCACCTTCTGGGGCTGGCAGGCAGTGATCGTGGCTGCAGCCTTGTCCTATCTGTTCGGGATCACGCAAAGCAAGGAGTACGCCGAACCCGAGTGGCCGATCGACTTGCTGATCACGCTGGTGTGGGTGGCCTACGCCATCGTGTTTTTCGGCACACTCGCCAAGCGCAAGGTGAGCCACATCTACGTGGCCAACTGGTTCTATGCCGCCTTTATTCTCACCATCGCCATCTTGCACGTGTTCAACAACCTGGCGGTGCCGGTATCGCTCACCAAGTCCTATTCGGTATACGCCGGCGTGCAGGACGCCATGGTGCAGTGGTGGTACGGGCACAACGCCGTGGGCTTTTTCCTCACCGCCGGTTTTCTCGGGATCATGTACTACTTTATCCCCAAGCAGGCCGAGCGGCCGGTGTACTCCTATCGCCTCTCGGTGGTGCACTTCTGGGCACTGATCTTTACCTACATCTGGGCCGGCCCGCATCACCTGCACTACACCGCGCTGCCCGACTGGACGCAGTCGCTCGGCATGATCTTCTCGCTGATCCTGCTCGCCCCGTCCTGGGGCGGGATGATCAACGGCATCATGACACTGTCGGGCGCGTGGCAGAAGCTGCGCACTGACCCGATCCTGAAGTTCTTGATCGTGTCGGTGTCGTTCTACGGCATGAGCACCTTCGAGGGCCCGATGATGTCCATCAAGACGGTGAACGCGCTCTCGCACTACACCGACTGGACCGTCGGCCACGTGCATTCGGGTGCACTCGGCTGGGTAGCGATGGTGTCCATCGGCGCCATGTACTACCTGATCCCGCGCCTCTTCGGCCGCAAGATCTACAGCCTCAAGCTCATCGAGACCCATTTCTGGGTGGCGACCATCGGTATTGTGCTGTACATCTCCTCGATGTGGATTTCGGGCGTGATGCAAGGCCTAATGTGGCGCGCGGTGAACCCAGATGGCACGCTCACCTACAGCTTTGTCGAGAGCGTGCAGGCCATGCACCCGTTCTATGTCGTGCGCACGATCGGCGGGCTGTTCTTCCTCTCCGGCATGCTGATCATGGCGTACAACATTTGGAAGACTATCGTCGGGGCGAAGCCGGTCGAGGCCGCCGTGCCGGCGCCGGCCCATTGAGATTGCGGAGGGCAGACAGACATGGCTCAGCCAACCGGTCACGAGAAAGTCGAGAAGAATGTCGGCCTGTTGATCGTCCTAATCGTCGTGGTGGTGGCGATCGGCGGGCTGGTGGAAATCGTTCCGCTGTTCTTCCAGAAGTCCACCACCCAGGCGGTGGCCGGGCTCAAGCCCTACTCGGCGCTCGAGCTCGAGGGCCGCGACATCTACGTGCGCGAGGGCTGTTACGTCTGCCACTCGCAAATGATTCGGCCGTTTCGCGCCGAGACCGAGCGCTACGGGCACTACTCGGTGGCTGGCGAATTCGTCTACGACCGACCTTTCCAGTGGGGCAGCAAGCGCACCGGTCCGGACCTGGCGCGCGTGGGAGGGCGCTATTCGGATGAGTGGCACCGGGTGCATCTCATCAATCCGCGCGACGTGGTGCCCGAATCCATCATGCCGGGTTATCCCTGGCTTGCCGAACGCAAGCTCGACCCCTCGCTCGTCCAGCGCAAGATGCAGGTGCTAAGAAGCCTCGGGCACCCGTACACCGACGAGGACATTAAGAACGCGCCCGCCATGCTCGAGGGCAAGACCGAGATGGACGCGATGATCGCCTACCTGCAGAGCCTCGGCACGACCATCAAGGTGCGCCGATGAGTGCTCTGGTCCTGTTTCACGCCATCTGGACGGTGGTGCTGATGGTGCTGTTCGTCGGCATCGTGGCCTGGGCCTGGAGCGGCAAACGCAGGCGTCGCTTCGCGCAAGCCGCGCGTCTGCCGCTGGAAGACGATTGAAGCACGATAATGATCGTGTCGTTGAGCCTGGAGACAAGTCATGGCTGATTTTACGAGCCCGTTTTGGAGTTGGTTCATCATTGTCGGAACGGTCGGCGGCATCGTCGCGATGTTTATCCTAAATCGCTGGATGACCGAACCGCGCCGCCGTGCGGAGGAGAGGCCCAAAAGCATGGGCCACGTCTGGGACGAAAACCTCGAGGAGTTGAACAACCCGCTGCCGCGCTGGTGGTTGAACCTGTTCTACATCACTCTGGTGTTCGGTGCGGTTTACTTTTTGCTTTACCCGGGGCTCGGTAGCTTCGCCGGCGCGCTCGGCTGGACTTCGATCGGCCAGTACGAAAAAGAGGTCCAGGCGGCCGAGTCGCGCTTTCGCCCGCTATACGAGAAATATCTCAAGGAGGACATAGCCGCACTGGCCAAGAACCCCGAAGCGCTCAAAAGCGGTGAGCGGCTGTTCGTGAACTACTGCGCCACCTGCCACGGCTCGGACGCACGCGGCGCCATGGGCTTTCCCAACCTGCGAGACCACGACTGGCTGTGGGGCGGGGACCCGCAGAGCATCAAGACCAGTATCATGAACGGTCGCACCGGCGCCATGCCGGCCTGGGGCGCCGCGCTTGGACCGGAGGAGCTTTTTAACGTCACCGAGTACGTGCTATCGCTGTCTGGCCGCAAGGTAAACGAGAACGCAGCGGCGGCCGGCAAAGAGAAATTCACACAGCTTTGCGTCGCCTGCCACGGCCCGCAAGGCAAGGGTAACCCGGCACTCGGGGCGCCCAACCTGACAGACGACATCTGGCTGTACGGCGGCACGCAGAAGTCGGTGATGGAGTCCATCAACAAGGGCCGCAGCGGCCGCATGCCAGCGCACGCCGAGTTCCTTGGCGAAGCCAAGGCGCACCTGCTCGCTGCCTACGTCTATAGCCTTTCGATGAGCGGCAAGTAGGCGCACATCTCGTTAAAAATTTGCGGGGTCTGACCTATGGAACTGCTGCAGGAACTGTTTGGTACCTGGATCGGGATGCTTTCGCTTTTTACAATCGCGTTTGTCATCGGCATGGCCATTTTCCTGGTAATGTTCGTCGTGCGGCGAATGCGTGAGCGTTGAGCACACGAATCGTGTGCGCCCGACCGGATAGAAAGCGGTTACTCGAGTAGCGTTCGCTTAATAAAAAAGCAATCACGTCGTGTGCACCGTGGGATAAAAATGGGAGAGAGAGCTTATGAGGCGACGTGCATTATCGTCCGGTCCGAGAAAAGCCCGCCACGGCAGCGGCCTCCCGGGTACGCCGCGTGTGCAGCGAGTGAGCGCCGTGCTCTGGCCGCCGTTCCTGGTAGCGGGGCTGGCGACCGTACTGTTTTTCTTGGCCATCGATCCGCTTGATCTCGTGCAGGCGGGGATCATTCCGGAGATCAGCCGTCTGGGTGCCTACACGATCGGATTTTTCCTGTTCTGGCTGACGACCATGAGCGCCAGTCTGTTGACCTGTTATTTCCTGCGCCCTTGCCCGCAATGAGCGAGACGGACACGCCGCGCGCAGCGTGAGCATGCGAAGGCGAGTACCGCGCGCAAGGCATCATGTCCCGATCCGTATTGACGATGACGTCTATGAACAAGCAGCAGCGCGTCATACCCATCCAATCCGCTGCCGAGCCGGCGCGGGTGCGGCGTGGTCGAGAGGAGGCCGAGCAGGAGCTTTATGCTAAGCGCCAGCGCGTTTTTCCGCGCGAGGTGCACGGAGTCTTCGCGCGCTGGCGCGTTATCATGGTATTGCTGACGCTGGGCATTTACTATGGGCTACCGTGGGTCAACTGGGGCGATGGCCGCCAGGCGTTCCTGATCGATCTGCCGGGTCGAAAGTTCAACCTGTTCTTCTGGACATTCTGGCCGCAGGACCTGTTTTATCTGACCGCTATTCTCATCATCTCGGCGCTGTCGCTCTTTCTGTTCACTGCGATCGCCGGGCGGTTGTGGTGCGGCTACACCTGCCCGCAGACCGTCTGGACCGAGGTGTTCATGTGGATCGAGCGCAAGATAGACGGCGATCGCATGAAACAGATCAAACTCGCTCAGATGCCGTGGAACCGTGAAAAGATTGTCAAGCGAACGATCAAGCACACGCTGTGGGTCCTGTTCGCGTTCTGGACCGGCTTCACCTTTGTCGGCTACTTCACCCCGATCCGCGAGCTAACAGTGTCTATGGCAAACCTCGCGTTAGGGCCGTGGGAGACGTTTTGGATATTCTTCTACGGATTTGCCACCTATGGCAACGCGGGCTTTTTGCGCGAGCAGGTGTGTATCTACATGTGCCCGTACGCGCGCTTCCAGGGTGCGATGTTTGATCGCGACACGCTCATCATTTCCTACGACCCGCGGCGCGGTGAGCCGCGCGGACCGCGGCGGCGTGACGAGGACCACCGGACCAAGGGGCTCGGCGATTGCATAGACTGCACGCTGTGCGTTCAGGTCTGCCCAACGGGCATCGATATCCGCAACGGCTTGCAGTACCAGTGCATCGCCTGCGCGGCATGCATAGATGTGTGCGACCAGGTCATGGACAAGATGGGCTACCCGCGCGGGCTTATTCGCTACAGTACGCTCAACGAGATGGAGGAGGGCAAGCCGCGCCGGTTGATGCGCCCGCGCGTGCTCGTTTACTCGGCACTGCTCGTCGTCATTGCCGGCGCGCTCGTGCTGGCTGTGCTGCTGCGCACCCCGCTCGAGCTCGATGTAATCCGCGATCGCAACGCGCTCTACCGAGAGGTCATGGGGACGATCGAGAATGTGTACACGCTCAAAATCATGAACATGGACACAAAACCACATACCTATCGCCTCAAGGCCTTCGGTATCGATGGCCTGGTTTTGTTGTCCGACCGCGAGGAAATCTTTGTGGCCGCGGGCGAGGTCGTCGAGGTCCCGGTGCGTCTACAGGTCCTGCCCGAGTCGATCAGCGCGCGCAGCCTCGAGGTGCACTTCGAGCTCACGGCCGTGGATGCAGAGCACATAGTGCACGAAAAGGCTCGCTTTCTCGGCCCGGTATGGCGTTGAGGAGGTGAGCACAGAGGAATATATGCGTAGAGCGAGAAAAGCCGTGCAGCGCATTGGCCTTACACAGCACTTCTCACGCCTCACCCTTTTAAGGCTACGTGCACCTGCGTTGAGGAGTTCATAATCGCTGCCATGAGCGAACTCTTGCGCACTGGGCGTTTGCTACCGTGGTACAAGGTGCCGGTCATGTGGCTGGTAATACTCATGCTGTTCGCTTCGACGGTGGGCGGGTTCGTGACCCTGTACCTGGCCGCGACGACATATGACGGGCTGGTGGTGGACGATTACTATCGCTACGGCAAGGAGATTAACCGTGTGCTCGCCCGCGACGAGGCCGCCGCGCGTCGTGGGATCTCCGCACAGCTCTCTCTCGACAGCATGGCGCGGTTGGTCGAGGCGCGGCTGCGCGGCACGAATTCGCCGGTGCGACTAGAAGTCCGCTTCCTGCACGCCACACGTGCCGGTCTTGATCGCATTCTGCTTCTCGAGCGTATGGCCGACGGAGTCTATCGCGCCGCGCTTCCCGAGCTCGCCGCCGGAAGCTGGAACGTGCAGATTGCGGCAGAGGACTGGCGGCTCGTCGGGCGTATACGGCTTCCGGACGAGCGATACGTCGAAATCACCCCGTGGACACCTACGGTGGACGGTGCATCATGAATGTATAGCCGTGGGTGGGTCCCACACTGGGTCCAACACCGCGGCATTCCTTGCTGCACCTCGCAAGATAAGCGCGGCCTGAATAACTTTCTCTACAAAGTGGGGGTGAAAGGCAGAAAGAGATGAACGCGTAGTTAATGTCTTCCCCATCGCTGAAACATGCCAAGACACCCCCGTAACGCATGCCAGCCAACGAGATCGCTCTATTCTCCGCCTTTCTCGCCGGCCTATTCGGCTCGGGGCACTGTGTCGGCATGTGCGGTGGCATTGTGGGCGCGCTGACGCTTGGCCTCGACGCGCGTCTTCGCCGATCGCCGGGCGCGCTCGCGCCCTATCTTCTGCTCTATAACGCCGGGCGCATCGCAACCTACGCCTTGGCCGGAGCGCTCGGCGGGGGGCTGAGTGTGTTTGTCTTCGAGTGGCTGAAACCGGATATAGCGTCGCTCGCGGCCAGGCTGATCTCCGGTTCCTTCATGATCGCGCTCGGGCTGTATCTTCCCGGTTGGTGGCCGGGGCTCGTCGTGCTTGAGCGGGTCGGCGACCGGCTTTGGCGCCGCATCGAGCCGGTCGGCAGACAATTCCTGCCAGTGCATCATCCGCTGCAGGCCTTCGGCGCCGGCCTTGTCTGGGGCTGGTTGCCGTGCGGCATGGTGTACGCGGCGCTCGCCTGGGCGACAATGAGTGGAAGTGTCTTAAACGGCGCCCTCCTCATGACCGCTTTTGGCGCCGGCACGTTGCCCATGATGATCACCGCCGGTGCCGTTGCCGAGCGCCTTTCTCGCATCGTGCGACGCCCTAGCGCTCGCGCTGCCATGGGCCTGCTTGTTATCTCCTTCGGCCTGTACGTCCTCCTCGCCCCGGGCGGTGGGCACGCGGGCCACAAACCGAGCCACGACAATCACCCCCCTGCAGCGGACACGTCCGGCATTGATCCAATCCGCGCGGTCTGAAACTGCATAACAGGGCTCACCACCCATACACACATGGTCGCCGCATCGAGCACCTTGGCCTGCGCCGCGACTGTCACCCCGCACCGTGCGCCCCCGCGAGGTCTCCTCGTGAATCGACTACTCACGCAAAAATTTTTTGATGAAGCGAAGCGCTCAGAGATCGCGCATTCAACAAGCGGCAAGGTTGACTACTCGCCCCCGGTCTGCCCGGTGATATCGGTTTGCGCTTGTCCACGCCTCTGTTTCGCCAGCCGCTCGCGCTTACGCTGCAAGCGACGCTCCAGGGCGTCGGGTTTGACGGGAATGGTTTTCTCGCCGAAGAAGGCCTGCTTCATGAAGCGGGCAGCGAACTGAAGGAGCGCGTGGTCGTCGTACAGCAGCGTTTCCATTTCATCCTGGGGAAGGTCGTAGACTTCCTGGAAACCTGCGCTGGCTACGAATGCGCGAAAGCCGTCGAGGTCGTAGCTTGCAACGAAGAAAAGGTCGAAGCTGCGATCTGAGGGGCGGCCGATGGACGGTCCGCTCGAGCGCTTCTTGAGCACGACCTCGCGCCAGCCGCGGTTCATCTCGTCGTAGATCTCTATCCCCTGTTCCCGGCGGTAGTCGCGGATGGTTTGGATTTTGGGCTCGTGGTGACCGAGGCAATGCGGTTCCTTCACCACGAAGTAGAACTCCTCGATATGCGGCGAGTCTTTGGGGCGCATGGTGGTGGCACCGAGCGCGTAGTAGCGGCAGGCGGCCGGCCGGTCCTCGTACACGCCACAGCCCTCCGGAGTCAGAAACTGGCACTCGGCGGTGCCTTCCTTGGTCTTCATCTTCAGGCCAGGCATACCGTGAGCGTCCATCTCAAACATTACCGTGTGGCGCGCAATAAACTCACGCGAGGAAAGCCCCAGTCGCTTTTTAAGCCGCAGGCAGTCGTAGGGTGTGAGCAGGATATCTACATTCTTGCAACAGGCGTTGAAGCAGGCCACGCCCCGGTGGCAGTGAAACTGGAAGGTGTCGTCAAGACCTAACTTCACCGGGACGATGGGGCTTTCGGGCTTAGGGTCGCGAATGGCGGGATCGTCGAAGTCCTGGCTCATAAAGTGCCTCTGGTTGAAACCACAGATTAACGCAACAAAAAACCACATTCAGCGATCAGCGTTAGCAATCAGCGCGGCGACCCCCAAGCAGGAGTTATCCGAAAGCGCTGAAAACGGACCGCTGAAAAAGCTTTTTTACGCATTCCGGCATGATGCCAGCCACCCCGGAAGAAAAAAAAGGTCCGGGCAGTGCTGCCCGGACCCTCCCTTAACGCTACGAGCGGTTGTTTACTTCACCAACTGCACGTAGGGGACCTTCTTAAGCTCCCACTGACCGGTGTTGCGATCGTAGCGCGAGTTGACGAAGCACTTCCAGTCCTTGTCGTTGATGTTGATGAAATCCGTGCGGTAGTAGTAGCCGGGGTAGCGGGTCTCCTCGCGGAACTTGATGTGCCGCATGTGTGCCTCGGCGGCAATGATGCGGTGGTAGTTTTCCCATGCGCGCAGCAGCTCATGCAGGTCCTTGGCGCGCATCTTGAGGGAATCCTCCTTCAGCATCTGGAGCTTGCGCTCCGCCACCTCGAGCATCTTGGCGTTAGTACGATACCAGGTCGCCACGCCGCCCACGTACTCGTCCATGATTTTCTGCAGACGAAACTGCAGCATCTTCGGCGTGATGTAGTTCGGGTTGATGTCGATCGCCGTGGTGTAGTCCTTGTACTGCAAGAAGGTCTTGACCGGGCGGTAGATCTCCTCAACCAGTTCGTTCACTGTGCGCGACAACTCTGGCTTGTGGTCCTTGTTGTCAATAATGAACTTGATCATGCCCTTGGCCGCGATACGGCCCTCGGCATGCGAACCAGATGAAAACTTATGGCCGGAGGCACCCACCCCGTCGCCGGCGGTGAACAGGCCTTTAACGGTGGTCATGGAACGATAGCCCCAGCTCCACTCCTTGGGCGCACCAACGTCGGTCGGGCCGCTTACCCAGATGCCCGCGCAACCGGCATGCGAGCCGAGCAGGTAGGGCTCGGTCGGCATCAGCTCGGAGGGCACCTTCTCAGGCTCGATGTTCTCGCATGCCCAGATACCAGCCTGGCCGATGGTCATGTCGAGGAAGTCCTCCCAGGCCTCGGCCTCAAGGTGCTTGATCTCCTTCGGCGTCATGGTCTTAGCTAGCTCCTGCAGCGCCGTGGCGGTATCGATGTAAATCGGGCCGCCGCCGTTGTACATCTCGTGCAGCATGAGATGGTTGCGCAGGCAGGTGCCCGGGACACCGTCGCCGTACGGGGAATACTGCTTGAGCAGCTCCTTGTTCTTGGCGCCGTAGTCTTCGCCCCAGGCATTTTTAGCTTTGGCCTTAAACAGCAGGAACCACGCGCCCACCGGGCCGTAGCCGTCCTTAAAGCGCGCCGGCACGAAGCGGTTTTCCATCATCGTAAGCTCCGCCCCGCACTCGGCGGCCATGGCGTAGGTCGATCCCGCGTTCCACACCGGGTACCAGGCGCGGCCCGTGCCCTCGCCGACGGAGCGGGGACGGAACACGTTCACCGCGCCGCCGCACACCAGCAGGCAGGCCTTGAACTTGTAGATGTAAAGCTTGTGCTCACGCACCGAAAAACCCGCGGCGCCGGCCACCCGGTTCGGGTCGTTTTTATCGGTGACCAAGCGGACGATGAACACGCGCTCCTGAATGTTTTCCATGCCGAGGGCCTTCTTCGCCGCCTCGGCGACGATCCACTTGTAAGACTCGCCGTTGATCATGATCTGCCACTTGCCCGAGCGCACCGGCTTGCCGCCTTCCGTGAGCTTTTTGCCCTCGTCGCCGGGCTGCTTCCAGATCGGCAGACCCCACTCCTCGAAGTGGTGCACTGAGTCGTCCACGTGGCGACCGAGATCGTAGACCAGGTCCTCGCGGATGATGCCCATGAGGTCGTTCCTTACGTAGCGGACATAGTCGGCCGGGTCATTCTCGCCCATGTAGGTATTAATGGCCGACAGGCCCTGCGCCACGGCGCCGGAGCGGTCGAGTGCAGCCTTGTCCACTAGCTTTACCTTGATGGGGCGGCCGATCTTCTTCTCGGCCTGCTCACGCCACTTGCCGATTTCGAAGGCGGCGCCGCACGCCGCCATGCCGCCGCCAATGATGAGGACATCCACCTCTTCTTCGATGATCTGCGGATTGCCAAAAGTACCTTCGTTAGCCATTGCGTTTCACCTTTTTACTGCGGCGTACCCGCGCCCAGAGGAAACCCGTACCTTCGGGGCCGCGCGGCGCGCCGGTTGTCGTCGTGGTTATGCCATCGATTCCCGATCAGCCGGCAATAAGCTGGCTGCGATCTGTCTTGTGAACACTGTTCGCCGTGAAGAAGCCCGGCTCGTCAAGCTTGGAAAGATCCGCATCGGGCTTGCCGTCGTAAGGCTTGATCGAGCCTTCGGGGGTGGTACGGATCGGGAACTTGAACCGTTTGATGTTGCCGTTGCGGAACTTGATCGTCCACATGATCGAGTCGGTCCCGCGCAGCGGCTGCACCGAACCGCCAAGCGGGGCAATGTCGGCATAGTGGCGGCACTCGATCGCCTGTTGCGGACAGATCTTCACGCAGCTGTAGCACTCCCAGCACTGCTCGGGCTCTTGGTTGAACGCCTTCATGGCATGACCAGTGAGCGACCCGTCCTTGTCGAGCAACATCAGGTCGTGCGGGCAGATGTACATGCAAGCGGTCTTGTCCTGACCCTTGCAGCCATCACACTTGTCGGTACGTACGTAGGTTGGCATGGCAGCTCTCCATCTCGGGTTGATTTAAATGAAAAATCATTTGGCCGAATGACCGCTTAGCTTGATCTCGACCTTTTCGGTGAGGCCCGCGTAGTACTCGCGCAGGATCTCGAGCACTTCCGGACGGCTGAATTCCCTCGGGACCTCGGCGCCTTCGGACAACATCTTGCGAAGCTTAGTGCCGGACAGCAGCAACCGGTCGTCCTTGCCGTGCGGGCAGGTGCGGTCCGAAGCCATGCCCTCGCACTTGTAACACCAGAAGGTCCAATCGATTTTCAGGGGCTTAATCTCGAGGGCGTCTTTGGGAATCTCATCAAAGATTTTTTGTGCGTCGAACGGGCCGTAGTAGTCACCGACCCCGGCGTGGTCGCGGCCGATGATCTGGTGCGAGCAACCATAGTTTTGACGAAACAGCGCGTGCAGCAGCGCCTCGCGCGGGCCGGCGTAACGCATGTCGAGCGGGTAGCCAGACTGAATGACAGTGTTCTTGACGAAGTATTTGTCGATCAGTGTGGCGATGGCCTTGATGCGAACCTCGGCCGGGATGTCACCGGGCTTGAGCTTGCCGAGCAGCGAGTGAATGAGCACCCCATCGCAGGTTTCGATCGCGATCTTGGCCAGATATTCGTGGGAGCGATGCATCGGGTTGCGGGTCTGGAAAGCGGCGACCGTAGTCCAACCCTTTTGTCTGAAAATCTCGCGGGTCTGCGCAGGTGTAAGGAACTGATCGCCGTACTTCTCAGGGAAACCGCCCAGGGAGAGGACTTTGACTGGGCCAGCAAGGTTGACTTCGCCTTGCTCCATGACCATCCTGACACCAGGATGCTCGACGTCGGTGGTCTTGTACACCATCATGCACTCGTGCGCCTTGTCTATGGTGTACTTTTCAGTCACCTTCATGGTGGCCATGATCTCGCCCGACTCGCCGTCCACCAACGCGATGTCGGCACCTTCCTTGATGCTGTTGGCCGTGGCCTTGTCAGTGGAGAGTGTGATCGGGATCGGCCAGAATAGACCATTTGCCATCTTCATGCCGTCGCACACCCCTTCCCAGTCCGCGCGGGTCATGTAACCGGTGAGCGGCGTGAAGCCACCGATGCCCATCATGATCAGATCGCCCGTTTCGCGCGAGGTGGTGCGCACCTTGGGCAAGGTGGCGGCGCGCTTGCGCTCTTCAGCAAGGGCTTCGCCTTCTAGCAGCAGCGGTTTTAAATCGCCGCCGCCATGCGGGTTTACCAGTTTGGACATGTTTGTCTGCACTCCCTCTAGGCGGATATCTCGTTGATAAGCCGGAAAATACTCGGGGTGGACACTCTATAGCGTCCTTCGAGCTAGCACTAATTAGTATTACTGGGGCGGCATATAAGCCCCGTTTATTTCCCCGGTGGGGTACAAGTTCTCGATTTTTTGACTTTGAGGCAGCCTCGGGATGGATGCGGCTGCCCACGCAGCGATCCGGGGACTGACCTATTGTACTCTTCCCGAAGGCTCGCGCTAGACATCCGACGGGCGGGATAGGCGAGTTCGACAGTCGGATTTCAAAGGCAGGGAACGGTGTCGGTCACACGGACATTCTCAAACAAAATGCTCAAGCCGGCGCTGAATTTACGGATTTATTGAGAATTACCCAAAATGAGCGACACTTTGACTGTTGGTCAACCGCTGGGCCCGGCAGTTGGCCCAGGGCGGGAGATCCTCACTTCGGACCAGGTGCCTGTGAGGGCAGACCGCGCGTTCGATGCGGCGCGCCACGCGCGAAGCGCGTCGGCCGGTCTCAAGAAGGGTGCCACATGCCGAAGGATACGCCACCGCTTCCGTCTCTCCCCGACGCCATCCGAGACCGGCAAGGGGGTCGAGTTTCTCGCCACCCCTCACACCAGACGGTCGGCCGCCGGCTTTTCGTGATCCGAAATGGCCTGCCGGCGCATCGCAGCCGCCACGTAGGCACCTTCATCGAGCGGCTGCGCGGGGCGGATCCAGCTCGAGACGCACCCCGCCTACGCGCCGGAACTCGACCCCGTCGAGTACATCTCGGGCTACCTGAAACAACAGGCCCTGGCAGAACTGCTGCGCCCATGATCTCGCCCCGCTCTGCGATGTCGCGCGGTGCAAGCTCAAATCCATGCAGTGGCGCACGCCCCTCGTCGGCGCGTTCTGCAACCCCGCGGAGCTGGCGTTGTGGGTGTTACCTACACTTTTTGCGTAAATCACAATCGGAGGCGGCTCAGGGCCTGCTGGCTGCTTTCGGGGACGGCTGAGACTTGAGCTCGCGATAGCGTTGCAGGTCTAACTGGTATTGCTTGCGGATCTGCTCCTGCTCCTGGCGCCTGGCGGCGATAGCCGCCTCGTGGCGGGCGATCTGTTCCCGGGTGCGAGCGATATTCTTGTCGGCTTCTTCAGCGCCCTTGCCCCTAGCGGATTTCTGGGCCTGCATGCGCTCGAGCGCGGCACGCAGCTGCTTGACGGTCTCCTCCGAGGCCTTGATGTTGGCCTCGAGGGCCGCGAGCTTGCGGTCGCGCGCGTAAATAATGTCGTCCTCATGGCCATAGGACGAGAGCAGCATTTCGTCGCGCCGCCGTTGCGCTTCGGCCTCCTGATTCTGCTTGGCGAGTGCTTCGCGCTGTTTTTCGAGCTGCTTGCGCTCTTCCTCGGTGGGCGGGGCGGCGATCACCTTGCGCTTGATACCCTGCTCGGACAGCTCGATCACCTTCGTCCGGGCGCACTCCTCGGCGGCGGTGTCGCCGTAGTGCCACTTGCCGCTTGAATCCTGGCATTTCTTGATGCGGCTGCCACCCGCTGCATCGGCGGCGCCTGCCAGGACAGACAGGGCAAGAGAAAGAGAAAATGCGAACGCAAAAAGGATTTCCCGCTTCATGGTCAGAAGACTAGGTCGCACTCTGTGAGACTGTCAACCTCGCGGCGCGCCCCCGTGTTTTCGGCCGCGCCTTTGCCAGGCGGGTGCGAGCACTGTGCGATAATCCGTGCTGCCGTCAGCTGCAGGGGCGGAAAGCGTGTGGGGGGAGGAGGGATGGGCTGGGCCGAACAAGTCTTGCTTTTTCTGATTGCGTTCATCGCCAATGCCTTCTCCGCATTTTCCGGCGGTGGGGCGGGCCTGGTGCAGTTTCCGGCGCTGATCTTTCTCGGCCTGCCCTTCGGGGTGGCATTGGCCACGCACAAGGTCGCGAGTGTGGCGCTCGGTATCGGCGCCACCGCCCGTCATCTGCGCAGCCACACGCTCGAATGGCGGCTAACCCTCTTCATCCTGGCCACCGGATTGCCGGGTGTAATCCTAGGGGCCGCCTTCATTCTCGACGTGCCGGAGCGCTGGGCGCAGGTGTCGCTCGGAGCGCTCACCGTGGGGCTCGGTGTGTATTCCGCTCTCAACCGCGAGCTTGGGCTTGAGCATCGGCCGATCCATCGCACGCGTCACGGCTACGCCCTAGGTGGCGCAGGGTTGTTCGTCATCGGCGTACTGAACGGCTCGCTCACTTCTGGCACCGGTCTGTTCTGCACGATGTGGCTGGTGCGATGGTTCGGGCTCGATTACCAGCGCGCAGTAGCCTATACGCTCGTGCTCGTGGGGATGTTCTGGAACGGCGCCGGGGCCGTGACCTTGGGTCTGCTCGGCGACATCCGCTGGTCGTGGCTGCCGGCGCTGTTGATGGGTTCGCTCGCCGGTGGGTATCTCGGCGCGCATTGGGCGACCGTCAAAGGCAACCTCTGGATCAAGCGGGCTTTCGAGGTCGTTACCATTCTGGTCGGGATTTCGCTCGTCCTGTGAGTTAAGGGCGCACGTTTCCGTACCGCTACTGCTTCTGCTAGGCTAATTAATTGCATCGTCTCACAGGGCAGGATGGGGTTCCCGGCAAGGGAGGGCTTTTTATCAACTTCATCAGGTCAGCGCAGGCATGAGGATCAAACAACTCTTCCGAGCCGGGGAACCCCCTAAGCGTCGCTCCTCGGACAGCCTCGGATCGGTGGCGACCTTCATCGGTCCGGGATCGCATTTTCGCGGCTCGTTTCGCGGACGAGAGAATTATCTCGTCTACGGCGAGATCGAAGGCGACGGCGATATCGCGGGGGCACTGGTGCTCGGGGAAGGCGGGCGCTGGCGCGGCAACATCCTGGCAGACAATGTCATCGTCGCTGGCGAGGTGCACGGGAACATCACGGCGCGCGACAAGCTCGAGCTCGCCCCTGGCGCGCGGGTATACGGCGATCTGCGTGCGCCGACGATCGCCATCGCCGAGGAGGCCATGCATGAAGGGGCGGTACATCTCGAGGGAGCGGGCAGATTTTTGCGTTACAACAACCGGCGCGAGGCCCCTTTGGGGAACATCGAGTCTACGAAGGATCGTCTGCCGCTGCGCGAGGACCGATAACCGTTCTCCTCCTGTGAGGTCTACCCGCCGCGCGCGCTACGGCTAGGGCGGGGAAGACCCTTCCAGGGCATGCTTGATGGCCGCGAGCCAGCATTCCAGGCGTTCGCCGAGCGCGGCTTCCACGATTTCCTCTTGCCTGCGGCGCAGCCGCCTCGCCCATTCTGCATCGACAAAGAGCGCAATGGCATAGGCGAAGCGCAGAATCGCGGTATTGAGGTCGTCGGGGAGCTGCGCGCGCAAAGTGGCCTCGTCTGGTTCGAAGCTTTCCGTCTGGGTGAGACGCGTGCCGCCGTCCTCGGGGAGGGTTGTGATGCGGATCTCGAAGGGGATGGCCGTGTCCGAGACGGAAACGATTAGGCGGTTTGGCTCGAATTCGCGCACCTGCGTATGGTAGTCCACGATGCGGTTGCCGAGCTGCATCCGGAAGTGGCAGACCGAACCGAGACGCAATGGCCCGCCGTCTTCGATCTCCACGCGGATCGGCTGGGCATGGGGGCTGAGGCGAGAGCGCGCGGCCGGGTCGGCCATGAGCGCGAATACCCGCTCGACCGGCGCGTTGACATGGATAGTGCGTGAGACGACGACCATAATCGTGATTCGTGACTCATGACGGGTGAAAGGCGCGAGAGCAAGCCCCTTTCCAATCGCGAATCACGAATTACGGATCACGAGTCAGGGGCTTCAGCTTCCGTATACACGGCGGTAAGCTCGGATCGCGTCGTAGTGCCCCCGCGCGCCGTCGCCCTTTTCTCTTAGATAGTCAAGAAGCGCATCGAGGTTTGCGATATTGACCACTGGCAAGCCAAACGTGCGCTCCACCTCCTCGACCGCAGAGATATCGCCCGTGCCGCGCTCCTGGCGGTCGAGGGCGATCACCACGCCGGCCGGTTCGGCGCCGTGGGCGCGGATAAGCGCGACCGACTCGCGCACCGAACTGCCGGCGGAGATTACATCATCGATGATCAAGACCTTGCCCTGCAAGGGGTGTCCGACGATGACGCCGCCCTCCCCATAGCTCTTGGCCTCCTTGCGGTTGAAGGCATAGGGCACGTCGCGTTCGCCCCCCGCGGCGAGCGCGATGGCCGCCGCGCAGGCGAGCGGCACGCCCTTGTAGGCCGGGCCGAAGAGCATGTCGAAAGAAAGCCCCGCGTCGAGGATGGCGCGCGCATAAAACGCGCCCAGCCGGCTCAAGCGCGCGCCGGTGTTGAACTCCCCGCTGTTAAAAAAGTACGGGCTGACCCGTCCAGACTTGAGGGTAAAACGCCCGAAGCGCAGCGCCCCGCACGCCACCGCGAGGTCGAGGAACTCTCGCTGGTAGTTCTTCATTTACCAAAAGATACAAGTGGCAAGTGACGAGTAGCAAGAGGAGTTGGTAGATGGCCACTCATGTGGTTTTACTTGCTACTTGAGGCGCGCGACCCGAAACTTATGACCCATGCGGGTCATCACCCTCAACGTCAACGGCCTTCGCTCCGCGACGCGCAAGGGTTTCTTCCCATGGATGCGGCGGCAGCGGGCTGATGTTATCTGCCTGCAGGAGATCAAGATTCAGGAGAATCAGCTCGAGCCGGCGATGCACACCCTGAGGAGCTATCATGCCTACTTCCATTTCGCCGCCAAGAAGGGCTACGCCGGGGTGGCGATCCTGAGCCGTCGCCGGCCCGAGCGCGTGCACCACGGCTTCGGCTCGAGCGAACACGACGGCGAAGGCCGCTACCTGCAGGCCGACTACGGTGCCCTCAGCATCGTGTCGCTGTACTTGCCGTCCGGCTCCTCGGGGCCGCACCGCCAGGCGTCCAAGTACCGCTTCATGGAACTCTTCTACCCGGTGCTCGAGCGGCTGCGCCAGGACGGTCGCGAATATATTCTCTGCGGCGATTGGAACATCGCACACAAGGAGATCGACCTCAAGAACTGGCGAGCCAACCAGAAGAACTCGGGTTTCCTGCCTGAGGAGCGTGCCTGGCTCACGAAGATTTTCGACGAGCTCGGTTGGGTGGACGTCTTCCGCACGCTCAACCAGAAGCCCGAGCAATACACCTGGTGGTCGAATCGCGGCCGGGCCTGGGAGAAGAACGTCGGCTGGCGCATTGACTATCAGATCGCCACGCCGGATATCGCGAAGCGGGCGGTGAGGGCGCGCATTTACAAGGACAAGCGTTTCTCCGATCACGCGCCGCTCGTGATCGACTACGACTACAAACTGTAGCTCGCCTCCTCGACTCGGGTATCGCGTGCGCGCAAGAGGCGTCTTTAGTTCGAGGGCTCCGAGAGCCCTTCTAGCCCACCTTCCATGTGCAGCTCGGTGAGCTCGGTGAAGCCGCCGATGCACTGCCCGTCGATCACGATCTGCGGCACGGTGCGGGCACCATGGGTGACTTCCCGGAATTCGCGAAGCCGTTCACGGTCGAGGTCGATGCGCACCTCCTCGAAGGGAATGCCCCACTTGGCAAGAAGCCGTTTAGTCTTCTCGCAAAGCGGACAGGTACCGGTGCTGTAGACTTTGACACGCGCCATAGGGCTACAAGCGGTTTGCGCTTGGATGACCGTGTTTTATCACGGCCTGTCGGCAACGGAAAAGGCGCGCACGCGCGAAGGCACGGAACTGCGTTAAACTCTCGGCTCGAGCGAATCGAGGGGATTATCGCATGTCGCGTTTCACCAAGCCGTTGCGCCGCCTTTTCGCCCTGCTCGGACTGCTGCGCGGGCTGCTCGTGCTGGGCGCGCTCGGCGTGCTCCTCCTGCGGCCGGTCCCCGGCACGCCGGCGGCCTACGCCGGCTGGGAACTTCTGCCCACGCTGGTGGCACCCGTGGCGGCCCCACTGGTGATCATGACGCTGCTGCTGGATGCCATGATGTCGGCCATCTTCATGGCGGACAGTCAGGGCGCGCCGCGGCAGCGTTATCGCCATCTCCTGGCGATAGATCTCGCCTTCGCCCTGGCTCTCGCCCTGTGGTGGTGGCCGTACTACGCCACGCTCGGAAAATAACCTCAGGGCGAGGGGGAAACGCGATTTTCTCGCATCTCGACCTTTTATGTTCTTATTTTTCCCAGCCCCGCTGATCTTCCGCGTAGCGGAGCATCCTCTTCACCCAAGGCAGCAGCAAATAGGCGGGGAAGGCGAGGAAGAACGTGAGCAGGAAATAGTCCGCATAGCCCCAGTAGTACGCGCCAAAACCGGAGGCGAAGCCGGCGAGCTGGCGCGCCAGTGCGAAGAGCGAGGACAAGATGGCGTACTCGGTGGCGGCGTGCCGTTTGTTCACGATCGCCATCAGAAACGCGAGGAAGGCCGCGGTGCCGAGTCCGCCGGTAAAGGACTCAAAGGCGCTCGCCGTGTACAGCAGCAGCTGATGCTCGGGCAGGGGCGTGGCACCGTTTGTGGCGAGCGGGATCACACTGGCCGCCCACGCGTAGCCCAGGTTGGAGAGCGCCTGGGCGAGCCCCAGCACCCAGAGTGCGTGGAAGATCCCTATGCGGTCAGTGAGCCAGCCACCGGCCAGCCCTCCGGCGATGGACAGGATCAGTCCAAGGTTGACAGATACCAGCCCGATCTCGGTGGCGGAGAATCCGGCGTCCACCCAGAAGGGTTTGACCATAAAGCCCATGGAGCTGTCGCCGAGCTTAAAGATCAGCACGAAGGCGAGCACGGGCAGGATCGCTGGGCGCTCGAGCATCTCGGCAAGCGCGCCGAACATAGGGCCCTCGGCCGGCTGTCCGGGCGCGCGCGTGCCGCGTGCCTTGGCGCGCGCGCTCCACGCGAGGCTGCCGGCGAACAGCACGCCAGCCGCGCCGAAGGCCCACACCCAGAAGGCAGGCAGCGCCTGCGACCAACGCCCAACGCTGTCAACCAACCAGAGCACGGCGAGCGCGACCGCGAGCACCGCGGCGAGCAGACGCGGCTGGCGGGCGAGCTCGGCGATCTCGGCGCCAAGCGCGAGCGGCCGAATCACACCGTAGGCGCGCTCCGCCGGCGCGGCCAGACAGGCCAGGCCGAGGAGTACCAGCACGATGGCAGCCGCCGCGTATGCCCCGGTCCAGCCGAGCAGGTCGCTCAGGATCAGAATCGCACCGGCGGCGAGGATACCCACGCGCGCGAAGGCGATGCGCAAACCGTTCGCCACACCGAGCTCGCGCCGCTCGAGCATCTCGATGGTGTAACCGTCAATGGCGATGTCATTGGTGGCCGAGGCGAACGTGAACAGCGCGATCGCGAGCCACACCGGCCAGCCGTATCCAGCCTGCACTGCGAGGAAGAGCAGGCAGCCGCCCATGGCCAGGTCCACGGCGAACATCCAGCGGCGGTGATGTCGATAGTGGTCCACGGCCGGCGCCCACAGGAACTTGACTGTCCAGGCCAGGCCGAGTAGCGCCAACCACCCGATCTCACGCAGGTCCACGCCGAGGCTGCGGAAATGCACCGGGAAGACATCGTAGAACACGCCGAACGGCAAGCCCTGGGCGAAGTACAGCACCCCGACCCAGAACAGCTTGGTGCGCAGTTGCCTCTGTTTTGTCTCCAAGCGCGGCCTGTGTGCAGGAGTGGTGGCGCGGGAAGTGAAGTGTGTGGATCCCTTCGATTACAAGGATAAAGAGCCGCCCGCAGTATAGCATCCCCTTCTATGCGCAAAAGCGATCGCGGCCGTGGCCCCGGCGACGCCCTCTAGCGTGGTATTCTCGCACAGCCGGGTCGAGATCTCTTGCGCCAGCCGCCGGGGGCGTGGGTATTGCGCGCTGGTACGGGAATGGCTACTGCAAATCGCCGAGCGGTGAGGCGCGAGGCGTAGCCTGTCACGTTCGTTTAGATCTACAGTGCAAGCGGCTGGTTGAGTTTGCGTAGCATATTGCGGATAACTAGTAATTGGTTCTCCAGATTCTGCTTGGTCGCTTCCAGCTCGGCGATACGGTCGTTCAGGTTATCGAGATTCTCGTGCACGCGCTTGAGGTTTGCCAGCCGCTGGTCCATCATGATCTTGTGCTCGCGCACTTGTGCGAGGATCGGCGCCATGACAGCCTTGCTCCAGGTCTTGCAGGCGGCATTGCAGTCGTCGAATAGTTCGCGTGTGCGCGACACCAGGGTGATGAAGAACTTCTTCACAACGAAGTGCTGCTCGGTCATCACCATGATCGGGCTGTTGCGGTAGGCCTCGGCCTCTTCATTGAGCTTCTGCAGGCGGCTGCGGAAGGGCAGCAGCGAGAAGTTCTCTGGCGTGATCCGCGCCAGCCCGTGATCGGTGTGGAACTTGTTGTAGATCGCCTGCACGAGGCAGCGGATCTGCTGGGTCTGCTTGTTGGCTTTCTCCATGGCCTCGAGCACGCCGTCGAACAACGACTTCATACCGATCTTAAGTCCATGCGTGGTCCAGGCGTCGTTCATGTCTCGGCGCGCCTTGCTGGCAAGCGCGTCGAAGGTCTCTATGGACAGATAGTCGAGCAGCACCCGGATCTGGTCGGAGAGCACGGCGCGCGTGGCCTGAAAGCTCGCCAGCGTCCTGTCGTAGGCTTGCTTTTCCTCGCGGATGCGCGCAAGTAACTGCTGGATGGCGTCGTGGCTTTTGCCGCAAAGCGCTTTGAGCTCGCCGAGCTGGTCGGTGACCGATTTGAGTCGTGCCTCGATCAGCCGGCGGGTGGTTTCGATGATCGAGCCGATCTCGCGCGCGATTCTCTCGCGCAGCAATGCCTGTTTGGCAGCAACGAGGTCGGTCGCAAGCCGGGATTCGAGGGCCGGCAGCCCGCTGCGCTCGAGCAGCGCGTGGTCGGTCTTGATCTTGCCGATCAGCCCCTTGGTGGCCGACACCGGGAAGATCTGGGCGCGCGACACGCCCAGGAGCTTCGAGGTCTCCTCGATCTGGCGCGCGATCATGTTGTTAACGGCGACCTCGGTACGCAGCTCGTCCCACAGCGCGTCGATCTTGTTGAGTACCACCAGCCGGCCATCCGCCCCCTTGCCGGCGCGGGCGGTGCACACGTGGTTGTTCCAGACGTCCATGTCCGACTTGGTGACGCCGGTGTCGGCCGCGAGCACAAACAGCACGGCCTGCGCGTTCGGGATCATGGAGAGCGTCAGCTCGGGCTCGGCGCCGAGCGCGTTGAGCCCGGGGGTGTCGAGCACCACCAGCCCCTGCTTAAGCAGCGGGTGAGGATAGTTGACGATCGCGTGCCGCCACACCGGTACCGCCACGCGCCCGTCCGGCGTGAGCGACGCGGCGTGCTGCGGGTTTTTCGGGTCGTACAGCCCAAGCGCCTCGGCCTCGCGCGCCGTGATGTATTTGGTCTTGATCAACTCGCGGAAGGTCTCACCCATCTGCCTGGGCGATTCGAGATCGAGCGGCAGCGTTGTCCAGTAGGTGGGTGTGCGCTTGTACTCGGATAGCGTGGTGCTGCTCTTGCGCGTCTCGATCGGCAACAGCCGCACGCAGGGTGGCTGGCGCTCGTCGTAGGCCAACTCCGTCGGGCACATCGTGGTGCGGCCGGCCTCAGAGGGCAGCAGGCGCTGCTTGTAGTCGGCGAAGAAAATCGCATTGATGAGCTCGGTCTTGCCGCGCGAAAACTCCGCGACTAGGACGACCATGAGCTTGTCGGCGCGAAGCTGATCGAGTAGCTCGTAGATGCGCAGGTCATCCTCACCGCTCGCAAGGCCCTGGCTCTCCACCCAACTCTGGTACTCGGCGATGAGCGCAATGAGCTCGTCCCGCCAGTGCTTGTATTCCCCCAGCCGCTTGCCGAAGACATTGATCGCCAGCATGGGTCGCTCGCGTGCTTGCGCGCTCATCATGAAGGGTGATTGTCCCAGCGGGTCAGGCGCTTACAGTCTTGAGCATAAGGATGAGAAAAAATCCACCAAAGCCACCGCCTCCGGTCGAGCGGCATACGCGCTGCGTAGCGCACACACAACGTTTAGCCCAAATGCAAAGATTATGCAAAGCCCGTGCCCTCCGGCCGGTTGCCGATGCCCCGTTGCGGCATACCTCACACGAGCAGATGGCGCAGCCCGAGCTGGGCGATCTGAAGGAGCACAAGTACCAGGATCGGGGAAAGATCAAAACCGCCGATTGGCGGAAGCATGCGCCGCGCCGGGGCCAGAAGCCACTCGGTCAGGCTGACGAGCAGGCCGCCGAGCGGATGGTGGCGTATGCCGTAGGGCATGAACCAGCTCATCAACACGCGGATGACGATGGCAAAGAAGAACACATTGAGCGTCAGGTTGATCAGCTCCCCTGCGGCGAGGATTAGCAATCCGGCCGGATTGACGGGAAAGCCGCTAATCTTAAGGAGCAAGTAAAGCTCCAGCGCCTGCAGCGCGAGCAGCAACAGCACCGAGGCGAGATCGATGCCGAACAGCCCCGGGATAAGCCGCCGCAACAGACGCAGCGGCGTATTGGTGAGCGCCACCACGAGCTGCGAGAGCGGGTTGTAGAAATCCGCCCGTACAAGCTGCAACAGCAGCCGCAGCAGCACCACCAGGATGTAAAAGCCGAAGGCGACCTGGATGAGCAGCCGAAGGACGTCAGTGAAAAAGTCGTTCATGCGTTCTTCCCGAAAAGCTCGGCGAGCTCGCGCGCGCGCGCGACCGCCGCATCGAAGGCGGTGTGCAGCAGCCGTCGCAGCCCGCCTTCCTCGAGCACCCGCACGGCCGCCTCAGTCGTGCCGCCCGGCGAGGTCACGCGCGCTCGCAACCGCGCGGGCTCCTCGCCGCCCTCGAGCGCCATCTTGGCGGCGCCGAGCGCGGTCTCGTGCGCAAGCAGCTGCGCCTGCGCGACGGGCAGTCCATGCGCTATAGCGGCATTAACGAGGATCTCCATCAGCAGGAAAAAGTACGCAGGGCCGCTGCCGGAGAGCGCCGTGACGACATCGAGCAACGCTTCGCGCTCGACCCACACTGCCACCCCCACAGCACGCAGAATGGACTCGGCGATCTCTCGACTCGCCTCATCCACGTGCCTGTTGGCGTAGAGCCCGGCGGCGCCCGAGCCGACCAGGGCAGCAGTGTTGGGCATGGCACGCACGATGGGCAAGCCCCCACCGCCAAGCCAGCGTTCGAGATCGGAGCTGCGCACGCCGGCAGCGACGGAAACGACGAGTGGTCGGCGACGCTGCACGGTGGCGGCCACTTCCCGTGCGGCCGCGGCGAGCACTTGGGGCTTGACAGCGAACACCAGGACGTCGGCCTGCTCTGCTACCTCGTTGTTGGTGGCAAAGACCCTGAGCCCAAGTGACTGCTCCACCCCACGGCGCTGCTCGGGAAGGGGATCGGACATGATCAGGCGGTCGCGGGTGAAACCGCTGGCGCGCAGCCCGCCTGCCAGGCTGCGCGCCATATTGCCCGCCCCGATGAAACCGATGAGCGGCTGGGGAGAGGTGTGTGTGGAATTGGTCATGTCGGGGGTGAGTTTATCAAGAACGGCGCGCGTGCCGCAGAGGTTGCGATCGCACGCGCTGCCGTCGATTTTGTGCCTTGTTTGCGCCCGGAGGGGGAATATACTAGAAAATATTGATTGGAGGCGGGCGTCGCTGCGCGCCTACCGGCCGGAGAACTGATTTCCATGGATATCGCCGAACTACTGGCGTTCGCCCATAAGCAAAACGCCTCGGACCTGCACCTATCGGCAGGGCTGCCGCCGCTCCTCCGTGTGGACGGTGACATCAAGCGCATCAACGTGGATCCGCTCGATGATCGCACCGTCCACAACATGATCTACGACATCATGACGGACAAGCAACAGAAGGACTACGAGGAGTTTCTTGAGTGCGACTTCTCCTTCGATCTGCCCAACGTCGCACGCTTTCGCGTCAACGCCTTCAACCAGCTGCGCGGTCCCTCGGCGGTGTTCCGCACCATCCCGAGCAAGGTCGTCACGCTCGAGCAGATCAACGCCCCGGAGATCTTCAAGAAGATCTCCGACCAGCCGCATGGCATCGTGCTGGTCACCGGCCCGACGGGCTCGGGCAAGTCCACGACGCTCGCGGCCATGATCAACTACATCAACGAGACACGCCACGAGCACATCCTCACCATCGAGGACCCGATCGAGTTCGTGCACACGTCCAAGAACTGCTTGGTCAACCAGCGCGAGGTGGGCAAGGACACGCTCGGCTTCAATAACGCATTGCGCTCTGCGCTGCGCGAGGACCCGGACGTGATCCTGGTGGGCGAGATGCGCGACCTCGAAACCATTCGACTCGCGCTCACCGCGGCCGAGACCGGCCACCTGGTGTTCGCGACGCTGCACACGAGTTCGGCCGCCAAGACCATCGACCGCATCGTGGACGTGTTCCCGGCTGCCGAGAAGGACATGGTGCGCACCATGCTCTCCGAGTCGCTGCGCGCGGTGATCTCTCAGACGCTGCTAAAGAAGATCGGCGGGGGGCGCGTAGCCGCCTGGGAGATCATGATCGGCACGCCCGCGATCCGCAACCTGATCCGCGAGAACAAGGTGGCACAGATGTATTCGGTAATCCAGACAAGCCAGAACGTCGGCATGCAGACCCTGGATCAGCACCTGCTCGATCTGGTGCGTGCGCGTCAGGTGCAAGTGGACGAGGCGCGCACCTACGCGGTCAACAAGGACGTTTTCAATGCCCCGATGTTCTCCTCATCGGGCGTGAGGCGATAAAGGCGGGCGGGAGGGGTGGGCGATGACGCCTCACGCGTTGGCTGCCGCGCCCCTACCGCTCGATCGTTGAAGTGTGCACGTTATTCGGATCCCCGTCATGGTTTTCAGCGACCTGCTCAAGCTGATGAAACACAAAAGGGCCTCGGACCTGTTCATCACAGCCGGGGTGCCGCCCTGCATCAAGGTGGACGGCAAGATCATGCCGGTCACCAAACAGGCACTCACCCCTGAGCAGTCGCGCGCCTTCGCCTACGGCATCATGAACGAGCAGCAGCGGCGCGATTTCGAGGCGCACAACGAGTGCAACTTCGCCATCGCGCTGCAGGAAATTGGCCGCTTCCGCGTGAATGTCTTCATGCAGCAGCAGCGCGTGGGTATGGTACTGCGCACGATCAATACTGAGATCCCGCGCTTCGACGACCTGCACTTGCCCAAGGTACTGGCCGACATCGCGCTCACCAAACGCGGGCTGGTGTTGTTCGTCGGCGGCACGGGCTCGGGCAAGAGCACATCGCTTGCGGCCATGATCGGTTACCGCAACGAGTACAGCTACGGGCACATCCTCACCATCGAGGACCCGATCGAGTTCGTGCACGAGCACAAGAACTGCATTATCACCCAGCGCGAGGTCGGGGTGGACACGGAGTCCTACGAGGTAGCGCTCAAGAATGCCATGCGCCAGGCCCCAGATGTGATCATGATCGGCGAGATCCGCTCGCGCGAATCCATGGACCTCGCCATCCAGTTCGCCGAGACGGGCCATCTGTGCCTTTCGACCCTGCACGCGAACAACGCCAACCAGGCTCTCGACCGCATCATCAACTTCTTTCCCGAGGACAGGCGCACGCAACTGCTCATGGACCTCGCGCTGAACCTCAAGGCCATCGTCTCCCAGCGCCTCATCCCGATGAAATCCGGCAAAGGCCGCGTGCCAGCGGTGGAGGTGATGATCAACTCGCCACTGATCTCCGACCTGATCATGGAAGGCAACATCCCCGGCATCAAGGAGATCATGGCCAAGTCCACCGAGGCCGGCATGCAGACCTTCGATCAGTCGCTATTTAACCTGTTCGAGGCCGACTTGATCTCCTATGACGACGCGCTGCGCAATGCCGATTCCGTCAACGACCTCAGACTGCGGATCAAGCTCGAGAGCAAGAGCTCCAAGAACCGCGAGCTCGGCGAGTCCATGCGCAATGTGACGTTCAAGTAGGCACGCCGCGCGCGCCGCCGGCTCGGGGCGCGATCCGTTTTGATTCCTTGCGGCAGCTCAGTCAGTATCCTGCCGCTCAAACACCGGCTTTCCACCGACCAGGGTGTAACGCACCCGTCCCGGGAGGGTGTGGCCGAGGAACGGGGTATTGCGTCCGCGCGAGACAAGCCCTTCGGGGCGAAGCGTCCAGCGTGCGGCAGGGTCGAAGACGCACACATCGGCCTTGGCGCCAACGCTAAGCCGCCCGGCCTCGATGCCGAGTATGGTTGCCGGTTTGTGGGTAAGTGCCGCAACCGCCTCGGGGAGTGTGAGTAGGCCTTGCTCGACGAGCAGGAGGGTGAGTGACAGCAGCGTCTCGAGCCCGGAGATTCCCGGCGAGGACTCGGCGAAGGGGGCGAGCTTGGCGTCCGGTTCGTGCGGCTGGTGATCCGAGCAGATCGCGTCTATCGCGCCGCTCTGCACGGCCTGGCGCAGGCCGTCGCGGTCGGCGAGACTGCGCAGCGGCGGGCGCACGTGGCAGAGGGTGTCGAAGACGCCGACATCGTTCTCGCTTAAGTGCAGGTGATGCGCGGTCACGTCGGCGGTCACCGGCAGTCCGCGCGCACGCGCCTCGGCGATCATGGCGGCGGCGCGCGCACTCGAGATCCCGCAGAAGTGCGCGCGGCAGCCGGTCTGCTCGATGAGTGCCAGCTCGCGCGCTACTGTTGCGGTTTCTGCCGCCTCGGGGATGCCGGCGAGCCCGAGCCGTGCGGAAACGAGACCCTCGTGCATGCAGCCTTGGCCGGCGAGGTACGGGTCCTCGGCGTGCAGATGGACGGTGAGACCGAAGCTTGCGGCGTATTCAAGCGCACGGCGCATGATCTGGGTGTCGGTGACCGGGGCGAGGGCGTTGCTGAAGCCTACGCAGCCTGCGGCCGCTAGCGCCTCCATGTCGGCGAGGCTCCGGCCCTCAAGGCCGCGCGTGAGCGCCCCGAGCGGGTGGATGAAGGCAAGCCCGTAGCGCCAGGCGCGGCTCTGGATCATCTGCGCCATGGCGGGTGTGTCTATCACGGGATGGGTGTCTGGTGGACAGGCAAGGGTGGTGATGCCGCCGGCGACCGCCGCCCGCGTCTCGGATTCGATGGTGGCCTTGTACTCGAGCCCAGGCTCGCGCAGACGCGCCCGCAGGTCCACGAGGCCCGGGCAGACGACGCAGCCGGTAGCATCAATCGTGCGCGCGGGCTCGAAGCCCTCAGGCGGCTTGCCCACGGCGGCGACCCGACCGTGGTCATCTATGTAAAGGTCCGCGCGAGTATCAATGCCGTTGGCCGGGTCAATCAGCCGGCCTCCTCGGATGACCAGGCTCATTGCGGCCGCCTCCGCGCGGTGGGCGGGTTTCCGCCCAAGATCATCGCCATGACCGCCATGCGCACGGCGATACCGTATGTAACCTGCGGCAGGATCACCGATTGCGAGCCGTCTGCCACCGCCGAATCGATCTCGAGCCCACGGTTCATGGGCCCGGGGTGCATGACGATGGCGTCTGGGGCCGCGAGCGCGAGTCGCTCGGGTGTGAGCCCGTAGAGGTTGAAGAACTCCTGTTCGCTCGGGATATGCGCGCCGTGCATGCGCTCGCGTTGCAGCCGCAGCATCATGATCACATTTACACCCTCGAGCCCGGTGCGCATATCGGTGTAGGGTGTGACCCCAAGGCTCTCCACGGCCGTGGGCAGCAGGGTCTTGGGCGCGATCACACGGATTTCGGCCACGCCCAGGGTGGTGAGCGCGTGAATCGCCGAGCGCGCCACGCGCGAGTGCAGGATATCGCCCACGATCGCGATGCGCAGCTTCTCGAAGCCGCCTTTGTGGCGGCGGATGGTGAAGGCATCGAGCAGCCCCTGGGTGGGGTGTGCGTGGCAGCCGTCGCCGGCATTGATGATGTGCACGTGCGGCGGCACGTGCCGCGCGATGAGGTGTGCGGCACCTGCCTCACTGTGGCGTACCACCAAAAGGTCGGTATGCATGGCCTCGAGGTTGCGCACTGTATCGAGCAGCGTCTCGCCCTTGGTGGTCGATGAGGTCGCCACACTCAAGTTGATCACGTCTGCCGACAGGCGTTTGGCCGCGATCTCGAAGGTGGTGCGGGTGCGCGTGGACGGTTCGAAGAACAGATTGACCACGGTCATGCCGCGGGCGATCGGCACTTTCTTGATCTCCCGCTCGCCCACCGAGATGAACGACTCAGCGATGTCGAGGATTTGGAGAATGGTCTGGCGGGAAAGCCCTTCAAGGGTGAGGAGGTGGCGCAGCCGGCCGGCGGCGTCGAACTGGAGGTCGCCCGGCGTCAAGCGGCTGCCTCCTGGATCTCGAGGACGAGGCGATGCGGCCCACCGGTGAGCTTAACGTGCTGGTGCTTCTCGAGCGGCAGGTGCGCACCTACCACCTGCGCGGCGATGGGCAGCTCCCGCCCCGGCCGCTCGATCAGGCAGGCGAGTGTTACCGAGGCCGGTCGACCGTAGTCGAAGAGCTCGTTTAGCGCCGCGCGCACCGTGCGGCCGGTGTGCAGCACGTCGTCCACCAGGATCACGTGGCGTCCATCGATGCTGACCGGAAGCCGTGAGGATTTGACCTGCGGGTTGACGCCGATGTGCGTGAAGTCGTCGCGGTAGAAGGAAATGTCTATCGCCCCGAGCGGCTCGCCGAGACCAAGCTTCTCGTGCAGGCGCTCGGCGATCCACACCCCACCGGTGTGGATGCCGACCATGAGCGGCACGCGCACAAGCAGCGGCCGCAGCTCCTCGGCCATGTGCTCGAGCGCCGCCTCGATGTCAATGTCCAAGCCCATGCCCACCCGCCCCTTCGTGGAGAAACGCCTGCAAGATAGCCTGGGCGGCCAGCTTGTCGAGGCGGCGTTTGTGGCGCCGTCCGGGGATGCCGGCTTCGTACAGCACGCCTGCTGCCATGCGCGTGGTCAGACGCTCGTCCACCATGTGCACGGGCAGATTGTAACGGGCCTGGAGGCGTTTCCCAAACCGGCGCGCCAGTCCGGTCATCTCGTTCTCGCTGCCATCCAGGTTGAGCGGCAGCCCCACGACCAGGGCGTCCGGCCGCCATTGCTCGATCAGGCGCGTAAGGCGCGCCCAGTCGGTGTGACGACCGCCAGGCAGGGCGGTCAGGGGTTCGGCCAGTCCCGAGTAGGTGCTGCCGACGGCTACGCCGATAACCTTTTCCCCGTAATCGAAGCCGAGAAAGGTACGGCCTTTCATCAAGCACGAAGGTCGAAGCACGGGGGTCGAGGGGCAAGGAGGAATTCGATTTCCTCGCGCCTCGTTCCTCGCCTCTCGTCCCTGCGTTCAGGCATGGCCAGTGTCGGCAGACAGCAGGTTGATGTCCACGCCCGCGGCGCGCGCCGCCTCTTTCCAGCGGTTTTCTACCGGGACGCTAAACAGGATGTCGTCGTTTGCCGGACCGTACAGCCAGGAGTTTTCGAGGATCTCGCGCTCGAGCTGTCCAGGCGCCCAGCCGGCATAGCCGAGCGCGACCAGGCAGCGTTCCGGGCCGTCGTTTCCGGCGATCGCCTCGAGAATGTCGCGCGAGGTGGACACGCCGAGAGTGTCGCTGACCGGCAAGGTAGCGCCCCAGCGGCCGAGCGGCTGGTGCACCACGAAGCCGCGGTTGTTCTGTACCGGGCCGCCAAAGAACACCGGCATATTGGCCAGGCGCGCCTTGGAAGCGGGAATATCGAGCTGCTCAAGGATGTCGCGCAACTTGAGTTCAGTAAGGCGGTTGATGACGATTCCCATCGCCCCCTCGTCGGAGTGCTCGCAGATAAGCGTCACGCTGCGGGCGAAGTTGGGATCCGCGAGGCCGGGCATCGCGATCAGGAAATGATTGGTGAGCGAGGTGATCGATTTCATGAGAACTGCTAGCCGAAGGCTTTGTACCGAAAGCTGCCATAGTATCTGGCAGGCGTCGGGGCATGACAACCCTGTTGGGGGGGCGGGCGAAACGGCCCTTTAGGGCGAGCGACTGGTCAGGGTTTCGTTGAACTTCCAGGTGCGGGTGATGTGCAGAATGTCGGTCTCGGCGCGGATATCGGGAGGGAACGGCGCAAACGGTGCGGCCAGCTCGACGATGCGCACCGCAGCGTCATCGAGCAGTTTATGCCCGGAGCTGCGCAGCACGGTGGTGGAATACAAAGTGCCGTCGGCATTCAGCGCGACGTCCAGCACGAGGCTCCCGGTCAGCCCGCGGCGGCGTGCCTCTTCGGGGTAGTTCATGTTGCCGATGCGCTCGACCTTGGCCCGCCAGGCGTCCATGTAGGCGGCGTATTTGTACTCGCGCGTGCGCGCGTTCAAAAACTTTTTGCGCGGTCGCTGCTGCAGCTCTTGCCAGCTGCGGCTGATCTCGGCCGAGAGGCGTGCGCGATCCTCGCGCAAGCTGGGGGTAGCAAGCCAGCCGAAGTGGGGCGGTGCGGTGCGCGCGTCCTTTTGCTCCGGTTGGGGCTCGATCGGCTGCAGCTTGCGCTCGGCACGCAGCGTCATGAGGTCAGTCCGCTCGCGCAAGGAGGTCACAGGCGCCTGCGGGGGGGCCTGTAGGGTTGGATGCCGCTGATCCTGCTCAGCGAACTCGCGCACCGGCAGCGGGTTGCGCGCGGTCATGGGCTCGAAGGCGTTGCCGCCGCCGTCCTGGTTGGCTTGCGCTAGAAACTGCGCGTCCTCGGGCGCCTCGTCGCTTCGGGCCTGCACGAGGGTGATCTCGAGCGTGGGCAGGGGATCGAGGTCACGCAACTTGGGAAGGGCGAAGGTCACACCCAGGATGACCACCATGTGCAACAGGAAAGAGCCGAAGAGGCTTACCCCGAGCCGGTCCAAGGGGGTGAGGCCGGGTACGCGACCCGCAGCCACAGCTGGCACACCTGCCGCGCTGCTCGGGACGTGCGGTGGGGGCGGCAGGCGGCTCGGCGCGCGCAGATCCGGTCCGGACATAGTAGTTATGCGGTCGGCGAGTGAACAGAAATTATAGCGGAACCCGAAGCACGTGACGCACGTGGCAGGTAACTGGCCTCATCACGCCTCTGGGATAACCCCTTGTGCTGTCCGCTCGGTGCTTCCCCGGGCGATGCGCGCAGCGATGGCATCCATGAGCTGCGCACTGATATTGAGTCCGTAGAGCTTGTCGAGTTCCCGGATCCCGGTGGGACTGGTGACGTTGATCTCGGTGAGGAAGTCGCCGATCACGTCCAGGCCCGCAAACAGCACGCCCCGCTCGCGCAACAGCGGCCCGACCTGGGCGCAGATCTCGCGGTCGCGCGCGGTAAGCGGCACGCCCACCCCACGACCCCCGCGCGCGAGATTCGCGCGCGTCTCGCCCGCCGCCGGCAGGCGCGCGAGTGCGTACGGCACTGGCTCGCCGTCCACAAGCAGGATGCGCTTGTCGCCGGTCTCGGCCACCTCGGGCAGGAAGCGTTGCGCCATGGTGTACTCGGTGCCGTCGCGCGTGAGTGTTTCGATGATCACGTTGACGTTCGGGTCGTCGCGCCGCACGCGAAACACCATCGTGCCGGCCATGGCCCCGAGCGGCTTGAGCACGATATCGCCGTGCATGCTGAGGAACTCGCGCAGCAGCTCCGAGCGGCGCGTCACCAGCGTGGGTGGGGTGAGTTGCGGAAACCAGGCGAGGGAGAGCTTCTCGTTGGTGTCGCGCAGGCTGCGTGCGCGGTTGACGACCAGCACCCCCTCCTGCTCGGCGCGCTCGAGCAGATAGGTGGTATAGATATACTGCATGTCGAAGGGCGGGTCCTTGCGCATGAGGATTGCATCCAGTGCAGCGAGCGGGACGGTATCCTGCGGGCCGAACCTGTACCAGCAGCTCGCGTCGCGCAACACCTCAAGCCGCCGCCGCCGGGTGAATGCCCGGCCGTCTTGCAGCCACAGGTCGGCCTGCTCCATGTAATACAGCTCCCAGCCACGCGAACATGCCTCGAGTAGCATGGCGAGGGTGGAGTCCTTTTCGTACCGGATGGACCCGATGGGGTCCATGACGACGCCTAATTTCATAGTCGCGCAAGTAGCGACTCGCTAGTGGCGAGAGCGGGCGCGTGGTGGATCGTCGGGATACTCGTCACGCGCTACTCGCCAGCCGTCACTGCCTTCAGTTCGTGTGCTGCGGCAAGCAGGGCAAGGCGCGCGATCACGCCGTAGGAGTAAAAGCGATTGGCCTGGTCGTGCGCCTGGCCGTAGCGTTCCGGGTAGGCCCCGCAGCCGGCGAAGGCGAGCGGCTGGAAGTGCATGCCCGGGGCATTCAGGTTCTCGTCCGGACCGCGTTGGGTGTGCACCCGATAGAAGCCGCCGACCACGTAGTGGTCGATCATGTACACGACCGGTTCAGCCACGGCATTGGCCGCGCCCCAGGTCTCGAAGGTGTAGATGCCTTCCTGCACGAGCACGTCGCTGACCGGGCTGCCCTCCTTGGCGTGCGCCATGCGGGTGCGCTGCTTGCGGTTGAGCTCACGCACGTCGTCGGCACTCTTGGCTGTCATGATGGCCATGCCGTAGGTGCCGGCGTCGGCCTTGATGATGACGAAGGGGTCGAGAGTGACACCGTGCTCACGATACTTCCGCCGGACCTCGTCCAGCACTGCCTCGACACCGGCTGCCAGACAGTCCTCGCCGGCGCGTTTCATGAAGTCTACCTGTTCGCATTTGCACGATGCGGGATAGATGAGCCAGGGATCGATACCAAGCAGGCGCGCGAATTCGTCCGCGAGCCGGCGGTAATGGGCAAAGTGCGTGGACTTGCGACGGTTCGTCCAGCCGAGCGCGAGCGGCGGCACCACCGGCTGTTCGAGGCCCTCGAGGATCGCCGGCCGCCCAGCGGAGAGGTCGTTGTTGAGCAGGATAAAACAGGGCTCAAAGTCGCCGACCGCGACCTTGTTGCCCGCGCGTATGAGCGGTTCCAACACCAGTGTGCGGCCCCCGGAGACTGACAAGCGCATTGGTCTGGTCAGACCCGGCAGGAGCGAGCCGATGCGCACATTCAGTCCGGCCAAGCGCAGGATCTCAGTAAGCGCCGCGAGGTGCTCGAAGTAGAACACGTTGCGCGTATGATTCTCAGGGACGACCAGCACCCCCCGGGCCTCGGGGCAAATGCGCTCCACGGCGGTCTGCACCGCCTGGATGCTGAGCGGGCGGAAGGCCGGGTTGAGATTGTTGAACCCAGCCGGGAACAGGTTGGTGTCCACTGGGGCGAGCTTGAAGCCGGCATTGCGCAGGTCTACGGAACAGTAGAACGGGGCAGGTGTTGCGCGGAAATGCGCGCGAAACCACCCCTCGATGCCCGCCTGGTTTTGCAGCAGATGGGCTTCGATCTCCTGTAGTGGCCCGGTCAGCGCCGTGGTGAGGTGTGGAACGGACGGCAACGATTCGTTTCCCATGTCCTAAGGGATATCCCACGGGTATCGAGGAGAATCATGGTAACGCAGGTAGCGGGTTTGGCGCCAAGCGTCTCTGGTTCTGGCACGGATCCTGCAACATCTTCGGGGGCGATTCGCGGGCGGGGACCGACCGCTACACAGCCCCGCAAAGGCGTGGGACACCACATGAGGCAGGGTCCTTGAGCTATATTTTTTGGAGGGGGCGCGGGGTCAGCGGGGGTGTGCGTGGAATTCGGCCGGTATTCGTGCTAGGAAATCATTGTCCTAGGAGAAATTTTGCACAATTCAACTTATATTTAGTATTTAGGTTGATTTTGTAGGTTGACCAGTTTCCAGGGGCAACGATACCGCGGGCACACAACGAAATTGCAACCATGTCACAAGCCAGAGGGTGGACGTCGTGGGTATCAAAGTCATGATTATCGACGACAGCAACACGATCCGCCGTACTGCGGAGGCGTTGCTCAAAAAGGCCGGCTACGAGGTCTATACGGCCGCCGACGGGTTCGAGGCCATGTCCATGATTACAGACTACCAGCCGGATATCATCTTCGTAGATATCATGATGCCGCGCCTGGACGGCTACCAGACCTGCCAGCTCATCAAAAGCAACAGCAAGTTCCGGCGCACTCCAGTGATCATGCTCTCTAGCAAGGACGGGCTATTCGATCGGGCGCGCGGCCGCATTGCCGGCAGCGAGGAACACATCAACAAGCCGTTCACCCAGGAAGAGCTCATCGGCGTCATCAACAAGTACGTGCACTGATTTTCGCGCGCGCCGGGCGCGTGCAGTAAGAAAGAACGGTTTCTAACGGAAAGCAGCGGAGCAGGTACATGGCAATCAAACGAGTACTGGTGGTGGATGACTCGCCGACCGACGCGTATCTGATCAGCGGTATGCTGCAGAAGAACGGTTACACGGTGACAACCGCCAAAAGTGGCGAAGAGGCGATCGCCAAGGCCAAGCAGGACAAGCCCGATCTCATCCTGATGGACATCGTCATGCCTGGTATGAGCGGTTTTGAGGCCACACGCACGATCGCCAAGGACCCAGAGACCTCTTCGATCCCGATCATCATCATCTCTACGAAGGGGCAGGAGACCGACAAAGCCTGGGGCCTGCGCCAGGGCGCAAAGGACTACATCGTGAAGCCAGTGTCCGAGAAGGTCCTGATAGAAAAGATTCGAGCCCTGTAATGACGCGTTCCCTGCAAGACCCGGTTGCGTTGCTCGAGCGCATGCAGCAAGCGAGCGTCCAGAGCGGACGCAGCCTGCCGCAGGAGACGGAGGTCGCAGTCCTGTGGTCGGGCGTGGGCTTCCGGCTTGGTGAGATGTACCTGGTCACGCCGCTCGACCACGTGCTCGAGGTGCTGCCATGCCCGCCCGCCACAAGGGTACCGGGCGTAAAGCCGTGGATGAAAGGGATCGCGAACGTGCGCGGCACCCTCGTCACGATCGTGGACCTGCCAGAGTATTTCGGCAAGCCGCCGGTGTTCCTCGACGACCGCGCGCGGCTGATGATCATAAACATCCCGGGGCTCAATACCGGGGTGCTGGTGAACGAGGTGCTGGGGCTTCGGCACTTTGACGAAGCGCTCGAGCGCCAGGACCTGTCCGGTCTCGACGATCCGGTGCTGGCGCATCTCGATGGGGCATTCCTGCGCGACAACGTCCTGTGGGGGGTGTTCGACATGAAGTCGCTCGCGGACAGCCCGACCTTCCGACACGTTGCCGCCTGAACAGTCAGGGGTACCAGGACGACCTCGCGGTCAGGGGAAATTTTTTCTATCTGAAACACAAGGATTCGGGGCACCGCCTTGAAGAATATCGAGAGGGGAAGCAACCATGGCAAGAACGAGTGCAGTGCGTGAAATTGACCAGCCATCCGAGGACATCATAGACCTTGCGGACGAGCGCATTGCTGGTGCGGGCGGCCAGGCGTACGTAGACATCGGCGGCGGTAAGGAGGGGCGGCTCGGTGTCCTCGCCGCCATGTTCGGCGGCCTGCCGTTTTTGCTAGCCGGTATGGTGCTGGCCATGATCGTCCTGGTCTGGCTCCTGTTCATCAACGTCCAGCGCTCTGAGCGCGAGGCAAAGTATATCGAGCAGTCCTCGCAGCTGCTCATGCTCTCGCAGCGCATCGCCAAGGACGCGCGCGAGGCGGTGCTTGGCCAGTCGGTCGCCTTCAAGACTCTCAAGGGGTCACGCGACCGCTTCGACGCCATCGTCACGACCCTGCGCGACGGCAACAATTCGCTCGGCATTCCGCCGAGCCCGCCCGAGGTGCACGCGCAGCTTGAGGCGGTGATGAAGCTCTGGGCCCCGCGCCCCAACGAGGGTGTGCGCGGCTACGTGGACCAGATTCTCTCCCAGGAGAAGGCACTGTTCGCGATGCACGACCACGTGCTTGCGATCAACCAGATGAGCCCGTTGCTACTGGCCGTCTCCGACGAGATCGTCGAGCTCGGCGCGCAGCACGGTATGAAGCAGGAGTACCTCTACCTCGCCGCGCGTCAGGGCATGCTCTCGCAGCGCATCGCCAAGGACGTGAACCTCTTCTCGCAGGGTGGTAACGAGGCGGCGGTCGCCGCTGCCCAGTTCGGCAAGGATGCCAAACTCTTCAAGGACACCGAGGCGCGGCTACGCGCAGTAGCGCCCAAGCCGGTACTGGCCAAACTCGACGAGGCGAACCAGATCTTCAACGAGATAAACGCACACGTCGAGGGCATCCTGGGAGCGGCCGCGGAGTTGTTCGTCTCGCAACGCGCAAGCCAGCTGATCTTCCAGCAGTCCGACCCGCTGCTCAAGAGTGCGCGCGAGCTGGTGGACGGCTATACCGGACTGGGCGGCGCGCGCGCCTGGATACAGACTGCCATCGTCGTCGCAGGCCTTGCGGCGCTCGGGTTTTTCCTGCTCTTCGCCCGCAAGCTGGTCGCCGACGCGCGTGAGCGTGCGCGGCAGAGCGAAGAGCAGAACCGCGCCACACAGGATGCAATTCTCAAGCTGCTTGACGAGATGGGTAACCTCGCAGACGGCGACCTGACCATCCAGCCCGAGGTGACCGAGCAGATCACGGGCGCGATCGCCGACTCGATCAACTACGCGGTGCGCGAGATGCGAAGTCTCGTGACCCGCATCAAGAACGCCGCGCAGCAGGTGGCAGTCGCCTCCGAGGAGTCGCGCCAGACGGCGACCGAGCTGACCGAAGCGGCACTGCGCCAGGCCGCGCAGATCACCGAGACGACCGAGCGCATCAAAACCATGGCGCGCTCGATGGAGGACATGTCCAAGTCGGCCGAGCGCTCTGCCGAGGTGGCGCAGGGTTCGGTGGCGACCGCGAAACGCGGCGCGCAGGCGGTGCAGGACACGATCCGAGGCATGGACGAGATGCGCGAACAGATTCAAGAGACAGCCAAGCGCATCAAGCGTCTCGGCGAATCCTCGCAGCAGATCGGCGAGATCGTCGAGCTCATCAACGATATCGCCGAGCAGACCAATATCTTGTCGCTCAATGCCGCCATTCAGGCGGCCATGGCGGGCGAGGCGGGCCGCGGTTTCGCGGTAGTCGCCGATGAGGTACAGCGGCTTGCGGAGCGCTCCGCCGAGGCGACCAAGCAGATCGGCGAGCTCGTCAAGACGATTCAGGCCGACACCAACGAGGCGGTGTCCTCGATGGAGCAGGCGACTCACGGCGTGGTCCAGGCCACGAGGCTCGCCGATGCCGCCGGCCAGGCACTCGGCGAGATTGAATCGGTATCCGAGCAGCTCTCGAATCTGATCGTGGCGATCGCGCGCGACGCGCAGCACCACTCTCATGCCGCGACCGATGTGTCTGAGAGCATGGCCAAGATTCAGGATACGACCAACATGACCTCGAGCGGTGTCAGACGCACGGCCGAGTCGATCGGCAGGCTCTCGGACCTCGCGCGCGAGCTACAGGCGTCGGTGGCCGGCTTCAAGCTGCCGGCGTAATAAAGGGACGAGGGCCGAGGGATTTCTTTCTCGGCCCTCGTCCCTCGAGTCCTCATATCTGGTTTTAATGAGCACGTACAGCAAGGTCGACCCCAGCACCCTCGGCTGGGTCAAGCGCGAGATAGACGAGACCCTCAAGCAAGCGCGTCTCGCGCTCGAATCGTTCGCAGAGAACTTTGGCGACAAGACGCGGCTGCGTTTTTGTATCACGCACCTGCACCAGGTGGTCGGTACGCTGGTGATGATCGAGCTCGACGGCGCGGCACTTATTGCCCGCGAGACCGAGCGGCTTGCCGAGGCGTTGCTGAACGACAAGGTACAGGCCGACACCGGCATCCTCGATACGATCTCGCGGGCGATCGTCATCCTGCCCGACTATCTCGCACGGCTGCAGTTCGGCCGGCCGGACATTCCGCTTAAGCATCTGCCGCTTATCAACGAGCTGCGCACGGCGCGCGGCGAGCCGCCCCTCGCCGAGCACGAGCTGTTCGCTCCCGATCTCACCGTGCGCCCGCCGCGCGAGGCGCCGCAGGCGCACGCGCAGCCTGCCGAGGACGAGTACCCAGCGGCAGTGCGCCGGCTGCGTTCCGCCTTCCAGGCCGCGCTACTCGACTGGCTACGCGATGCTGCGCACAAGGCCGCGCTGGCCGAGATCGGGTCGATCTTTGCTGAGCTCCAGCGGCTGGCGCGCTTGCCTGCTGCCGAGCAGCTCTTCTGGGTGGCAGGTGGCCTCGTCGAGGCGCTGGCCGAGGACGGCCTCGAGCCGACCGCTGAGCGCAAGAAGCTCTTCGCGCGCATTGATCAGCAGATCAAGAAGCTCGCTGACGGGACGGACCGCAGCGAGCTCAAGCGTGCATGCGAGGCAATCACGCGCGCTGCCCTCTGGGAGCTCGCGCACGCGCGCTCGCAAGGACAGCGTGTAAGCCAGCTCAAGCAGGCCTTCGGTCTTGAGGCACTGATCGCGGGCGCGCTCGAGGAAACCGAGGTCATCGAACCGCCATCGCCGGAAGTGCTGGCCTCTGTTTCGAGCGCGCTCGCCAAGGAGATCGAGGACGCCCAGGACTTGCTCACGAGCTATTTCGAGCCGGGCCACGGTGAGGCGGCCACCCTCGAGTCGTTCACCCAGATTCTGCACCGGATGCGCGGTACACTCGACATGCTTGGGGTCGAGCCACTCAAGAAACTTGTGGACGAGCTCGCCGCAGTGGCGCGCGCCTTGCTCGCAGGCCGCATTGCCGATCCGCCGGCAGCTGCCATGCCCATGGCCGAGGGTCTGCTGCTACTTGAGACCAGCGCGCGCGACATCCCGCGCTCCGGCACGGAGTGGGTCCGACGCATCGAGGAGGCTGTGCGCGCGCTCACCGCGCTCTATGCGCCAGAGTCTGCGGTGGTGCCGCCGGGTACCTCGGGTATCGAGGTCGAGGAGGCAGAGCTTACCGAAAGTGAGCTCAAGCAGCTCCTCGATGTGGTCGGCAACGAGATCGGCGTCAACCTCGCACGCATCGAGGAGCTACTCGAGGGCTACGCCGCCGGCCAGGCGCGCAGCGAAGCGCTGCGCGAGGCGATACCGCTACTTAACCAGATTGCCGGTGCGCTGCAGATCCTCGGCCAGACGCGCGCCCTCGAGCTGACCGAGGCCGCCCGCGAGCGTATGGAGGCTCTGCAGGAGGGCAGCCTCGCGGCCACCCCCACCATGCTCGACGCTTTGGCGGTGTGCATCGGCACGATCGGCGCGTACATAGACGGTCTGCGCACCGGCCGGCGTAACCTCGACAGCCTTGTGAACAGCGCGCTCGCCGAGATGCAACGCGCTGCTGGCCAAGGCGGCGGCAGCGCACTAGATTTCGCCGTGCTGAAGGAACGGCTCGAGGCCTGGCTCGCCTCCCCCGCTGACCTCCAGGTGGCGAAGCCGCTGCGCGAGGCGCTCGATCGGCTCGCGGCCGCGCATGCCGGCGACAAGCGCGCGCGCATCGCCGAGCAGATGCAACGCCTGCTCGCCATGGTCGCCGACGGCGAGGCCGAACTGAACGACGAGGTTGCTGCCACCTTGCGCGAGTCGCTCGCCGCGCTCGAGCGGCTTGCGGCGCACGCGCCCGTTGCCGAAGCGATCGAGCCTGCCCCTGAGCTGCCGCCGGTCGTGCCCTCGCGCGAAAAGAAAGGCCCGGCCCCCGAGGATCTCGATGACGACATCATGGAGATTTTCATCGAGGATGCGCGCGAGGTACTCAGCACTATCCGTAAGAGCTACGAGGCCTGGCGGGCGGACAAGAATGACAAAGAGGCGCTGCTCGAACTGCGGCGCGGCTACCACACGCTTAAGGGTAGCGGCCGCATGGTTGGCGCTTCGGTTATTTCCGAGCTCGCCTGGGCGGTGGAGAACATGCTCAATCGGCTGCGTGACGGCAAGATCGCCTGGTCGCAGGCGATCGTCGAGCTGCTCGCGCGCGTGCAAGAAGCGCTGCCGGCGCTGATCGACCACCTAGGCGGCGGACCCGAGCCTGCTGTGGACGTCGATCGCCTGCGCGCCGAGGCCGAGCGGCTCGCGGGTGGTCCAGGGCTGCCGCCCGCCGCAGCCGCCGCCGCGCCTGCACCGTCTGCGGCAACGACCGACGCTGCACCCGGCGACTTGCCGCGCCTGGACGGCGCGCTGCTTGAGATCTTTACCAACGAGGCGCGCGGCCATCTCGCCAACCTGAATCGGGAAATCGCCGCCTGCCGCGAGCACGGCGGGGCGTGTCTGGTGAGCGAGACGCTGTTTCGCGTCATGCACACGCTCGCCGGCAACGCCCGCTCGCTCGCCATCCCGATGATGGCCGAGGCCTGTCACGAGCTTGAGCGGATGCTGCACGGCCTGCGCACGCAGAACATGTTGCTCACCGAGGCTCAGCTCGAGCTCGTGAGCGCGCTTGCCGACACGGTGACTGCGATGATCGAGCGGCTTAATCGGGGCGAGACCTTCTGCGGCGAATGCGCCACACGCTTCGCCGACATCACTCGCCGCGCCCGCGAGGAGGGCGCCCGCCTGCTGGGCGAGGCGGCCACGCCGTCAGCGACGATGTCAGAGTCGCTTGAGGCTGCGGCACCGCCCGAAGCACAAATCGTCGTCGAAGCATCGACGCAACAGGCCGCGACGGAGGTGACGGGAGACGAAGGAAGAGGGACGAAGGGCGAGCACAGGCTCGACCCCGAGCTGCTCGAGATCTTCCGCGAAGAGGCTGTTGACTTGATCGGTGCACTCGACGAGGCGCTCGCACGCTGGCGCGCGAGCCCAACCGATCGCGCCGCGCTGCTGGAGCTCAAGCGTGTACTGCACACCCTGAAAGGCGGCGCACGCATGGCCGGGGTGCTGACCATGGGCAACCTGGCCCATGCCACCGAGACCCTGCTCAAACTCGTCGAAGACCGCAAGCTCGAGCCGAACAGTGAGCTGTTTGACGCGCTGGACGAGGTACACGACGTGCTCGTCGACATGCTCGACCACTTGCAGGCCGAGCACGCGCTGCCCGATGTGAGCGTCCTAAGCGAGCGCATCGCGCGGCTTGCCGGAATGCCGACCTCGTCGTGGACCGACGACGCCCGCGCCCCGGCGGCGGAGACGGCAGCGCCGAGTGCCTCGCCGTCTGCCGAGCCGTCGGGTAATCCGGGCGGCGAGGCGTCTGCGCTCGCGGCGGTCGAAGACGAGCGGCGCGAGGAGCCCGGGCGTGAGGCCGGCAAGCTCTGGCCGGAGCAGATGGAACGCCGCGGCCAGATCCGCGTGCGTACCGATCTGCTGGACAAGCTTGTCAACTACGCTGGCGAGGTCTCGATCTCGCGCGCGCGTATGGAACAGCAGATCTACCGCTTCCGCGACAACCTGCAGGAGCTCGCGCGCAACGTGGCGCGCTTCCGCGAGCAGATTCGCGAGCTCGAGATCCAGTCCGAGTCGCAGATTCTCTACCGGCCGGCGACCCAGTTCGCCGCCGACGCTCAGAGCGAGTTCGACCCGCTCGAGTTCGATCGCTACTCGCGGCTACAACAGCTCTCGCGCCAGCTCGCCGAGAGCCTGCATGACCTGTCCACCCTACAGGATAACCTCGGTAGCTTCGTGGGCGAGGCCGAGTCCGTGCTGGCGCAGCAGGCGCGCATCAACACCGAGCTGCAGGAGGGCCTGATGCGCACGCGTATGGTGAGTTTCGCGACGCAGGCCGGGCGGTTGCGGCACATCGTGCGCACCACGGCACGCGAGCTCGGCAAGCGCGTGGAGCTCGATCTCAAAGGTGCGGAGGTCGAGCTGGACCGCACGGTGCTCGAGCGCATGATCGGGCCGTTCGAGCACATGATCCGCAACAGCATTGACCATGGCATCGAGCCGGCCGAGGTACGCCGCCGCCGCGGCAAGCCGGCCACCGGCCTCATCACCATCGCCGTGGCCCAGGAGGGAACCGAGATTGTCATCCGATTCTCTGACGACGGCGCTGGCCTCAACATCGAGGCGATCCGGGCCAAGGCGATCGAACGCGGCCTGATGTCGCCGGACACGGTCATGAACGAGGAAGAGCTCGTGCAGTTCATCCTCATGCCCGGCTTCTCCACCGCTACAGAGGTCACGCACCTGTCCGGCCGCGGAGTCGGTATGGACGTGGTGCATAACGAGGTCAAACAGCTCGGCGGCAGCATGTCCGTGGACTCCAAGCCCGGGCAGGGTACGGCCTTCATCATCCGCCTGCCGCTCACGCTGTCCATTACCCAGGCGCTGATGGTGCAGGTCGCCGACCAGCTCTTCGCCGTGCCGCTCGGCTCGGTGTCGAACATCATCGAGGTGCCGCTAGACCGGCTTGTCGCCATCAATGTCGGCAAAAACCCGTTACTCAACTGGAACGACAAGGTCTATCCGTTTATGGATCTCGCGGCGCGCCTAGGCATCGGCGGCAGCGCGCGCAACGGCAAGAAGGTGCCGGTGCTGATCGGCCGCACCGGTACGCGCGAGATCGCCATCCAGGTCGACGGGCTTGCGGGCGCGCGGGAAATCGTGGTCAAGACGCTCGGGCCGCAGCTCTCCGAGATCAAGGGCCTGGGCGGTGCGACCATTCTCGGCGACGGGCGCGTCGTGCTGATCCTGGACATCCCGGGGCTGTGGTACCGCGAGGAGGTCATCCACCTTGAGCGCCACGCCGCCACGACCGCCGCGGCCTCTGCCGAGAAGCGCGGGCGACCGCTGATCATGGTGGTGGACGACTCGCTCACCGTGCGCAAGGTGACCGGCAAGCACCTGCAGAAGCGTGGCATGGAGGTGATGACGGCCAAGGACGGGGTGGACGCCGTGGAGCAGTTGCGCGAGCGCGTGCCAGACTTGATGCTCGTGGACATCGAGATGCCGCGCATGGATGGCTATGAGCTCACCCAGCGCGTGCGCGCTGACGAGCGCCTCAAGCACGTGCCGATCATCATGATCACCTCGCGCGCCGGCGCCAAGCACCGCCACAAGGCCCTGGGCCTCGGCGTGAACGTGTATATGACCAAGCCGTATCAAGAAGAAGAACTGTTCAGAAACATAGACGAATTGCTGAGGGCGCGAGGATAAGGCCCGCGCTTACCCGTCTCCCTGAATTGTCATGGCCGCCACCGAACAATATCTGCGGTTGCGCATCGCCGGCCGCGATTACTTGCTCCCCGCCGCCGCGGGTTACACCATCGAGCAGCGCGAGAATCTTGAGCCCGAGCGCGGTAAGTCGCACATCGTCGCTTGGCGTACTGGGCGTGGGGGGGCCCGCGCGCCGACCTTGGCCCTTGACGCGCAATTGCGCCCGACACGCCGCGAGGATTGGCAGCGGGCGGTTTTCATCGGTGAGCACGCCGATGCCATCGGTGTGGTCGTGGACGAGGTCCAGCTCATGCCGCGCGACAACACATCTGTCAAGCCGTTCACGCCACTCGGCCCGGCGGCCACGCGTCACGGTCACCTGTTCACCGGCGCCTGGGTGGCCGGGACGAACGTTACCCTCGTGCTCGATCCGCGGGCATTCGCCGGGTACCTGCAGGGACTGTGAGACCGAGGTCCGTATGAACCGCCCGGCCTACCAGCGTATCCACACCCTCGAGATCCCGATACGCGGGCTTTCGCTGCTCGTGCCGAGCGCCTCGGTCGCCGAGGTGGTCAGCGTCACGCCGCTTGCGCCGGTGCCGTTCGCCCCATTGTGGCTGCTCGGCGCGCTCGGCTGGCGTTCGCTCGCGGTGCCAGTGGTGTCCTTCGAGGCGCTCATGGGTGCGCGGCCTGCCGATCCCGCCGACTCCGCCAAGGTCGTGGTGTTCTATCCGCTGCCCGGGCGCGCCGACTGGGAGTTCTTCGGCCTGATCTCGTCGGCCGAACCGCGTCCGCAGTACGTGGACCACAGCGAGGCTGTGGCCGCGACCGGTGCGGAACTGCCAGAGTCACTCTATATCGCCGCCGGGATCAAGCAGGCGGGACGATTGCTTGCCATTCCCGATCTGGAGGCGATGAAGAAGGCGTTTTATCCATAAAACCAGTGACGAGTAGCGAGTGCCGAGTAGCAAGTAAAAACCCTGTCCTGAACCATTCGCCACACGCTGCTGCTGCATAGTGAGATCAATCCCTTTCGCGGGTGTGTACGCTACCTGCGCGAGGAAACTCGATATCCTGGCGAGGAATCGTCAGAGGCGTCGATACTAAGCACCAGGCCCTGCGGCGCATCCGCGAGCAGCCGCTTTGCGACGGCCGCACCGCGCGCCGGTTCGGGCGTGAAGTCAGCGAGGATCACGTGCTCGTGCTCCTTGCGCACTACGGCGCTGATGCGCGGAGGGGCGCGCGCGATGCGCTTGACCTGCTACGCGCCGATGGCATCGGAATGGTACCTGCCCTCGGAGTCCTCGAGTCACAGGCTGCAGGCGCGGCGTATGGAGATGGGCGCGGCAGCTCTTCGCGATCGGTGAGCGGCGTGCAGGGATGTCCCATACTCCCGCGAGGTGCTCGCGCTCGCACCTGCCGTTGTTTCATAGGTAGCTGCGTGGGACGAGTCACTTAACCCCCTTGCGTCCCTCGGCTTACGCCCCTCGTACCTTTCAGTATCCCCAATACTCCTTGAGGATGTTGCTATGGCCCGCGTACATCTGGGGGGTGGCGGGGTCGAATTTGGGGAAGTTGATGGCCTTGAGCATCGCGCGACCCTCTTCGGTCTTGTCGGCATTGAGGAGCGCGGTGCGGATGCGTTCCACCAGCGCCGCGTCCACGGTGGGCGCGGCCGACAACGCGATGTGCGGGATCGGCTCGGTGGTGGTCACGACGTATATCCCGCCGCCCTGCGCCATCTGCTGGCTGACGAGCGGGGTGGGGAGGACGGCTGCCTGCACGTTGTGTTTGAGCAGCAGGTCCATGGCCTCTTCGGCACTCTCCACCTCGACGATAATGGGCTGGCGCGAGGGGTTCAGGAACAGGCTGTTCAGGCGCGCTGCACCGATGCTCGGTGGCCCCAGGCTAGCGATGGTGCGGCCGGTCAGCTCGATGGGATCGAACACCGGATTGCTTTCGTGCACGATTAGGCTGTAGCTCACGGTGTCGGGGATCTTGGCCAGCACCCTGAAGCTCAGTTTTTGCACCCGGTAGTCGGTGAAGTGCGCGGCGTCGAGCACCAGGTGGTAGCCGCGGTTGCGCCGGATTACTTCCCAGTAGGCGAGAAAGTTCGGCAGGGTGCGGATCTCGCACGGTCTTCCCGTCACGCGACCGAGGTAGTCGGCTAGCGGCTGGAAGGCCTGGCGCGTGCGTTCCGCGCTCAGGATCGGCTGAATGATCAGGACGAGCGGCTCTTCTGCGTTCGCTCGCCCTGTGGCCGGCGCAAGACCGAGTATGGCGGCCAGGATACAGGCCAGCCTTACACGCTGCAGGACGTTCAGGCTCGAGGGTATCATGGCAGTAAAAGTTTTATCATCGGTCCAATGTGTTCAGGTGCGCGGTGCTCACGATAAGCGGCCCTGCTAAACGATCTTGCATAGTTCATGCCAAGCATCTCGCATGTCCTGAAAATCCGCGCAACTTTTGAAGATGACGCCTTTGCAGCGCTTGACGCATAATACCGGCTTGAGCATGCCATAAACAGGTTTTATGGAGATGGGATCTGATGGTACGCACTGAAACACCAGTCTGCGATTTCGGACGCCCGGCCCCGGACTTCGCCCTGCCGGGCATCGACGGGCAAATCTGGACCCGGGATAAGGCACGCGGGCCGAAAGGCCTGTTGGTCATGTTTATCTGCAATCACTGTCCTTACGTCAAAGCGGTGCGCGATCGCATCATTCGCGACTGCCGCGAGCTCGAGCAGTATGGCATCCGCAGTATCGCCATCAATTCAAACGATCCGAGTGACTATCCGGAGGACTCGTTCGAGAACATGAAGAAGGTGGCCGAAACACTTAAGTTTCCTTTCCCGTACGTCTTCGACGAAACGCAGGAGGTAGCCAAGGCCTATGGGGCGGTGTGTACCCCGGACTTCTTCGGCTACAACGCCAGGCTCGAACTCCAGTACCGCGGACGCCTCGACGAGTCGCGCAAGGAACCGGTGCCAAATGCGCGGCGCGAGCTGTTTGAGGCCATGAAACAGATCGCCATGACCGGCCAGGGACCGAAGGATCAGGTTCCGAGCATGGGCTGTTCAATAAAGTGGCGTGCAGCGAGATAAGGCTCCGTGACGACAGGAGCACTCGTTACTTGCCGCTCGCTGCCCTGGAGCTGGAACTTGCTGCAGATGTACACCGAGGAAACCTTCTACCGCCCGCAAGAGCTCGAGCGCGAGGCGCGCCGGCTCCCGGCCGAGATCTACAATCTTGCCTTCCTGTTGTGGCGTTGCGGCGCACAGGCCGGCTGTCTGTTCGTGCCAGTGCGCAGCATGCAGTACCTGGCCGTGCTAGACGAGGAGGAGTTCATCTTCGTGCACCGCGAGGGCGCGCGCCACATCGAGATCGCCTGGCAGGCCTTCCGCCCGCAGGTACGCACCGCACTCACCGAGCCCGTGCCCTACGAGGCGGTTTACTACTCGCCCGACGCACGGCAGATCATGCGCCGCCTGCAGGGCGAGTTCTTCCTCGCGCTACGCCAGCTCGCGGATCGGAAACTGTCGGCGGCGCGCACAGCACACGTCGTCAAGCTCAGCGCGGACCGTGTCTGATGCAAGCCGAGCTCGAACGGCTGCAGCGGCTCGTGCGCGACGCGGCACGCGCGGAGCTCGTGCCGCGCTTCGCGCTGGTGAGCCGCCACGTCAAGCACGACGGCAGCATCGTCACGCAGGCCGACCTCGCGCTGCAAGAGCGGCTGCGCGTGGCGCTCGAACGCGACTTTCCCGGTATCGCTTTTCTGAGCGAGGAAATGCCGGCGCCGGAGCACGAACGGCTCGTAGCGCTAGGTCGTCCGTTGTGGTGTCTGGATCCCCTTGATGGCACCAGTAATTTCGCCTCTGGCGTGCCGGTCTTCGCCGTCTCGCTTGCCCTTGTAAGCGAGGGACGTGCCGAGCTCGGGCTCGTCTACGATCCGTTACGCGACGAGTGCTTCACGGCCGCGCGGGGGCGCGGCGCCGGGCTCAACGGCGAGCGGCTCGGGCGTGACATCGACATCCCCGCCTCGCTCGAGCGTTGCATCGCGACTGTGGATTTCAAGCGCCTTGCGCGGCCGCTCGCTGCACAGCTGGCGGCTTATCCGCCCTACGCCTCGCAGCGCAACTTCGGCGCCAGTTGCCTCGAATGGTGCTGGCTCGCCGACGGCCGTTTCCATCTCTACCTGCACGGCGGCCAAAAGCTTTGGGATTACGCTGCGGGGCACTTGATCCTGGCGGAGGCCGGCGGGCTCGCCAGCACCCTCGAGGGCGAGGAAATGTTCGCCATGAGTCTCGAGCCGCGCTCGGTAGTCGCCGTCGCGCGCGGTGCGGCGCTTTTCGCGGATTGGCGACTGTGGCTGCAGGGATCGCCCCTGCCGGCCGACACTGGCGCCTGAATGCGATCTAAAAGCCTGTTTTATAGGCTCATAATGCCCCTTTGGCTATTGCCCTGCGGGCGGGCGTGAGCGAAAATGCCGCCGCCTCGCGCGCACGCCAGAAAGCGCACTCACATCGGGATCGCCGTGGGCGCGCGTGCGGGCGGGGAAGAAACACGGTAATCGCGAAATACTCGCATCGGGTTCCGCCCCCCTTTGGCGTTGGAATGCCCTGTCCCGCCAAGGGGGTTTTTATTACTGGCGGCCACCCCGCGGACCGGGCGGGGGTGGGTTTAACTCACAGACTCGCGCGCACGGGCGCGCGCAAGGCCCGGGCGCTACCGATTTCACTCGCGACAGAGAGGATTTGACCCATGACAGTCGATACCCAGGCCCGCCAGAAGGGCACCGGACGCGCCACGCCGAGCCGGCGTGAGCTTGCCAACGCCATTCGCATGCTCACCGCAGATGCTGTGCAGATGGCCAACTCCGGTCATCCCGGCGCGCCGATGGGCATGGCCGACATCGCGGAGGTGTTGTGGAACGATTTCCTCAAGCACAACCCGGCCAATCCCAGGTGGCCGGACCGCGACCGCTTCGTGCTCTCGAACGGCCATGGCTCAATGCTGCTCTATGCGCTACTGCATCTGACGGGCTACGACATTTCAATCGAGGACATCAAGAACTTCCGCCAGCTTCACTCCAAGACCCCGGGTCATCCAGAATACGGCTATACCCCGGGTGTGGAGACCACTACCGGCCCGCTCGGGCAGGGGATCACCAATGCCGTGGGCATGGCGATCGCCGAGAAGGTGCTCGCTGCGACCTTCAACCGCGAGGGCCATCATATCGTTGACCACTATACCTACGTGTTCCTCGGCGACGGTTGCCTGATGGAGGGTATCTCGCACGAGGCCTGCTCGCTCGCGGGCACCTTGGGTCTTGGCAAGCTCATCGCCTTCTACGACGATAATGGTATTTCGATCGACGGTCACGTCGAGGGCTGGTTCACCGACGATACGCCGAAGCGTTTCGAGGCCTATGGCTGGCACGTGGTGCGTGACGTCGATGGCCACGATCCCGAGGCGATTGCAAGAGCAATCCGCGAGGCGCGCTCGGTCAACGACAAACCCTCGCTTATCTGCTGCAAGACCGTGATCGGCTACGGTGCCCCGAACCTGTGTGGCTCGCACGACTGTCACGGTGCGCCGCTTGGCGCTGATGAGGTCAAGGCCACACGCGAGAACCTCGGCTGGGAGTACGAGCCGTTCGTGGTGCCGCAGCACATCTACGCCGGCTGGGACGCGCGCGCCAAGGGCGCGGCGGCCGAGCAGGCATGGAACGAGAAGTTCGCCGCCTACCGCAAGGCCCATCCCGATCTCGCCGCGGAGTTCGAGCGGCGTGTGATCAAGGGTGAGCTGCCGAGTGACTTCGCGGTCAAGGCCGCCGAATACATCAAGGCTTGTGCCGAGAAGGGCGAGACCATTGCTTCGCGCAAAGCCAGCCAGAACGCCATCAACGCCTACGCGCCGATTCTGCCTGAGCTGATCGGTGGCTCTGCGGATCTCGCCGGCTCCAACCTCACCATGTGGAAAGGTTCGCGCCCGCTTTCCAATACGATTTCGGACGGCAACTATATTTACTACGGCGTGCGCGAATTCGGCATGAGCGCGATTATGAACGGCCTGAGTCTGCACGGCGGCTTTATCCCGTACGGCGGCACCTTTTTGATCTTCTCCGACTACGCGCGCAACGGTATCCGCATGTCGGCGTTGATGAAGCAGCGCGTGATCTACGTGCTGACTCACGACTCGATCGGCCTGGGCGAGGACGGTCCCACCCACCAGCCGATCGAACAGATCGCCTCCCTGCGCCTGATTCCGAACATGTCGGTGTGGCGGCCGTGCGACGCGGTTGAGACCGCGGTCGCCTGGCAGGCGGCAATCGAGCGCAGGCAAGGCCCGACCTGTCTGGTGCTCTCACGCCAGAATCTGTCCCATCAGTCACGTACGCCCGAGCAGCTCGAGGCGATCCGCCGCGGTGGCTACGTGTTGGCAGATGCGCCGGACGGCAGGCCGCGCGCGATCATCATCGCCACCGGTTCCGAGGTGGGCATCGCCATGGAGGCGCAGAAGAAGCTTGCCCAGAAGGGCATTGGCGTGCGGGTCGTGTCCATGCCCTCGATCGATGTCTTTGAGGCTCAAGATCCGGCCTGGCGCGAGCAAGTGCTGCCCGCCGGGGTTACGGCGCGCGTAGCGGTGGAAGCGGGCGTGACGCACTGCTGGCACAAGTTTGTCGGCCCGCAGGGGCGTATCCTCGGCCTTGACCGTTTTGGCGAGTCCGCGCCCGGTGGCGTGCTGTTCAAGCACTTCGGCTTCACCGGCGACAACGTCGCCAAGGCGGTGGAGGAAATTCTATAAATGCCCAGCTATCGGCGAACGGCTATCCGCGCGCGCATCGTTCTGGCTGATGGCTGGCCCGCCGATCGCGGATGGCCAAGATTTTCATTTAACTTTCAGGAGACGTGAACAATGGCAATCAAAGTCGCGATCAACGGTTATGGCCGCATCGGCCGCAACGTGCTGCGAGCGCTCTACGAGTCTGGCCGCGCAGGCAAGGACATCCGGATTGTCGCCGTCAACGACCTCGGCAACGCCGAGACCAACGCTCACCTGACGCGCTACGACACGGTGCATGGCAAGTTCCCTGGCGAGGTCGAGGTCGAGGGCGATTACATGATCGTCAACGGCGACAGAATCCGCGTGTGCGCCGAGCGCGATCCATCCAAGCTCCCGTGGCGGGAGCTTGGGGTCGATGTGGTACACGAATGTACCGGCATCTTCACCAGCAAGGCCAAGGCCATCGCCCACGTCAATGCCGGCGCCAAGAAGGTGATCATCTCGGCGCCCGGTGACAAAGACGTGGATGCGACCGTGGTGTACGGCGTCAACCACCACACCCTCAAGGCTGAGCACCAGGTCATTTCCAATGCCTCCTGCACCACCAACTGCCTGGCACCGCTCGTCAAGCCGCTGCATGCCAAGATCGGCGTGGTGCACGGGCTGATGACCACGATCCACTCGTACACCAATGACCAGGTTCTGACCGACGTCTACCACAAAGACCTCAGGCGGGCGCGCGCGGCCACCATGTCGCAGATCCCGACCAAGACCGGGGCGGCGGCGGCCGTGGGCCTGGTGCTGCCGGAGCTCAACGGCAAGCTCGACGGCTTCGCTGTGCGCGTGCCGACCATCAATGTCTCGCTCGTGGACCTGACCTTCGTGGCCGCGCGCGACACCAGCAAGGACGAGATCAATGAGATCCTGCGCGAGGCCGCGGAGGGGGACCTGAAGGGCATCCTGGCCTACAACGACAAGCCGCTTGTCTCGATGGACTTCAACCACAACGCGCATTCCTCAATCTACGACGCCACCCTCACCAAGGTAATAGACAAGCGCCTGGTCAAGGTACTCGCCTGGTATGACAACGAGTGGGGCTTCTCCAACCGTATGCTCGACACCACCGTGGCGCTCATGGCCGCGGCCAAGGTCATGGTCTAAATCCGGCGCACAAAGCAAGAGGGGAGGAGCGGATCATGTCCGTACTCAAAGTGACCGAGCTGAGTCTCTCGGGCAAGCGCGTGTTGATCCGTGCGGATCTCAACGTGCCGGTGAAAAACGGAGTCGTGACCAGCGACACGCGCATCCGCGCCTCGCTGCCCACGATCGAGCACGCCATGAAGGCAGGCGCCAAGGTGATGCTCATGAGCCACCTGGGGCGCCCAACCGAGGGCGAGTACAGCGAGGAGAACTCGCTCAAGCCTGTGGCCGATGTCCTCTCGCAGCTCCTCGGTAAGCCGGTGCGCCTGGTCCGGGACTACCTGGATAAGGCCCCGACGGTCGCGGATGGCGAGGTGGTGCTGCTTGAGAATGTGCGCTTCAACAAGGGCGAGAAGAAGAACAGCGACGATCTTGCCAAGAAGTACGCCGCGCTGTGCGATGTCTACGTGATGGACGCCTTCGGCACTGCGCATCGCGCTGAGGCCTCCACCCACGGGGTTGCGCGCTATGCCCCCAGCGCCTGCGCTGGCATCCTGCTTGCTGCCGAGCTCGAGGCGCTGAGCAAAGCGCTCGCCGATCCGAAGCGGCCGCTTGTGGCCATTGTCGGCGGCTCGAAGGTCTCGACCAAGCTCACCGTGCTCGAGAACCTCGCTAAGCTGGTCGACCAGCTCATTGTTGGCGGCGGCATCGCCAACACCTTTATCGCCGCCGCCGGGTATCGGGTCGGGAAATCCTTGTACGAGCCAGACCTGGTCGAAATCGCCAAAGGCCTTATGCATTCCGCCAAAGCGCGCGGTGCCGATATCCCTGTGCCGAGCGACGTGGTGGTGGGCAAGGAATTCAGCGAGACCGCCAGGGCAGAGATCAAGAAGGTCGGTGAGGTCGCTGACGACGACATGATCCTCGACATCGGTCCCGAGACCGCGCAGCGCCTGGCCGGCATGCTCAAGCAGGCCGGCACGATCGTCTGGAACGGCCCGGTAGGGGTGTTTGAGTTCGACCAGTTCGCTGCTGGCACCAAGACACTTGCCGAGGCGATCGCCTCGAGCCCGGCGTTCTCCATCGCCGGCGGCGGTGACACACTCGCGGCCATCGCCAAGTACGAGGTGGCTGACAAGATCTCCTATATCTCCACCGGCGGCGGCGCGTTTCTCGAATTCCTCGAGGGCAAGAAGCTGCCGGCCGTGACCGTTCTCGAAGAGCGCGCGAAAAAGTAACCAGTAGCAAGCAGCCGGTGGCAAGAGTGACGACGCACCCTATTATTTCTGTTGCTTGTCACTTGCAATTTGAGGCTTGCTACTGATTTATGCTTCGTAGAACCAAGATCGTCGCCACCCTGGGTCCGGCTACGGACGAGCCGAAGGTCCTCGACAAGCTGATCGAGGCGGGGGTAGACGTGGTGCGGCTCAATTTTTCCCACGACCGCGCCGAGGTGCACATGAAACGCGCGGAAGCGGTGCGGCTGCGCGCCGAGGCCCACGGCCGCCAGGTCGGCGTGCTCGTCGACCTGCAGGGTCCGAAGATCCGCATCGGCCAGTTTCGCCAAGGCAGCATCGTCCTGCAGGAAGGCGAGCGGTTCGTCATCGACGCCGATTATCCCCTCGACGCCGGTACGAGGGAACGCGTCGGCACGACCTACAAGCGCCTGCCCCAGGACGTCTCCCGAGGTGCCACCCTGCTTCTAGACGACGGACGCATCGCGTTGTGGGTCGAGGACGTGCAGGGGCCGGAAGTGATCTGCCGCGTGGTGGTGGGCGGAGAGCTCGGCGACAACAAGGGCATCAATCGACAGGGCGGCGGGCTGTCTGCGGCGGCGCTGACCGACAAGGACCGCGAGGATATCCGCATTGCTGCACGCATGCAGGCCGACTATGTGGCGGTGTCCTTCCCGCGCTCGGCTGAGGACATCGAGGAGGCGCGCGAGCTGCTGCGTGCCGCCGGCGGCAACGCAGGGATCGTCGCCAAGATCGAGCGCGCCGAGGCGGTGCAGGCCATCGAGGATATCATCCGTGCCGCGGACGCAGTGATGATTGCGCGCGGAGACCTCGCCGTGGAGATCGGCGATGCGGCTGTGCCTCCGATCCAGAAGCGTATCATCAAGCTCGCCCGTAAGATGCATCGCGTGACCATCACCGCCACCCAGATGATGGAGTCTATGATCGAGAACGCGGTGCCCACACGCGCCGAGGTCTCGGACGTAGCCAACGCCGTGATAGACGGCACCGACGCGGTGATGCTCTCGGCCGAGACCGCGCGTGGCCGCTACCCGGTGGCGGCAGTCGCGGCCATGGACCGGGTGTGCCGGGTCGCGGAGATGCAGGAGGAGGTAATCCACCCGCCGCGCCGCGAGGACACGTTCGCGCGCGTGGACGAGGCGATCGCCATGGCGGTCATGTACGTCGCCAACCATCTGCCGGTGCGCGCCATCGCCGCCCTCACCGAGTCGGGCTCCACTACACTGTGGATGTCGCGTGTCAGCTCCGCCGTGCCGATCTACGCCCTCACCCCGCACCTCGCCACCCAGCGCAAGGTAACACTCTACCGCGGCGTCTACCCGGTCGGGTTCGGCATCACCGGGAGTGACCCGGCGCTCATCCTGCGCGAGGCGGTGGACGAGCTGCGTCGCCGCGGCGCAGTGCGCGAGGAGGACCTCGTGATTCTCACTATCGGCGAGCCGCTGTCCAAACCGGGCGGCACCAACAGCATGAAGATCATGCGCGTCGGTGACCTGCCGGTGACATAGCGTCATGGAAGGCAAGCGATATGTCTTCATCCTCCCCTTATACCCACCCATGGCATGGTTCGACCGTGTACTCTTGCAGTGGTCCGCAGTACCGGTAAAAACCCACACGGCTCTCGCCAAGATTCCTCCGCCAGAGGTATTCCCCAATCACAGCAACACAGGGGGAATCCCTGCCGAACATGCGGTTTACGCCCTTGGCCTTCTCACCGCAACCTGCCCTTGGCGCACTGCGCTGCACATTTCTTGACATGCTTGTGCATACTGATAGGCTAGGTGCGTTTTGTTGTAGGGAGGTTCGCCGTGGCTGCCACCCGGGTGCGGCAGAAGGTTCTTCCGGCGCGATGCCATAGACCGCACCGATTCCGGCACGTCATGCGTACAAGCCTGCAAGCCAGCAAGACTTGTGCCCTTGTATGAGGATAGATCAGAATCCCTGAACGCTTAGGAGACCATTTATGGCTCTGGTAACCTTGCGCCAACTCTTGGATCACGCCGCCGAACACGGCTACGGTGTGCCCGCCTTCAATGTCAACAACATGGAACAGATTCACGCCATCATGGCGGCGGCGGCCGAGACCGACAGCCCGGTGATCGTGCAGGCCTCTGCCGGCGCCCGCAAGTACGCGGGCGCGCCTTTCCTGCGTCACCTGATCTTGGCGGCGGTCGAGCAGTGGCCGCACATCCCTATCGTCATGCATCAAGACCACGGCGCGTCCCCGGCGGTGTGCCAGCGTTCCATCCAGCTCGGCTTCACGTCGGTGATGATGGACGGTTCGCTCAAGGAAGACATGAAGACCCCGGCCGATTACGACTATAACGTGCGCGTGACCCGACAGGTGGTGGATATGGCGCATGCCTGCGGCGTGTCGGTGGAGGGCGAGCTCGGGTGCCTGGGCAGCCTCGAGACAGGCATGGCGGGCAAGGAGGACGGCTCGGGTGCCGAAGGCAAGCTCGATCACAGCCAGCTTTTGACCGACCCCGATCAAGCCGCCGACTTCGTGATGAAGACCAAGGTGGACGCGCTCGCCATCGCCATCGGCACCAGCCATGGGGCCTATAAGTTCACCCGTCCGCCGACGGGCGATATCCTCGCCATCGAGCGCGTCAAGGAGATCCACAGGCGCATTCCCAACACGCATCTCGTGATGCATGGCTCCAGTTCGGTGCCCCAGGAGTGGCTCAAGATCATCAACACCTACGGCGGCGACATGGGCCAGACCTACGGTGTGCCGGTCGAGGAGATCCAGCAAGGCATCAAGCACGGCGTGCGCAAGGTCAACATCGATACCGACCTGCGCATGGCCTCGACCGGCGCGGTGCGCAAATTCCTGGCCGAGAACAAGAAGGAATTTGACCCGCGCAAGTGGCTCAAGGAGTCTACCAAGGCCATGAAGGCGATCTGCAAAGCGCGCTATGAGGCTTTTGGCTGCGCCGGCATGGCCTCGAAGATCAAGCCAATCGATCTTGAGACTATGACCCGCCGTTACGAAAATGGCGAGCTCGACCCCAAAGTGATCTGAGAGTTCTCGCAACACCCCCTTTCTTCTAGGCAAGAGGAGACAGGGAGGAGAGAAGGGGCGACAAAGCGATGGATCATTGTTTTGGAGGAGAGGCGGGAAACCGCCTCTTTTTTTGCATCCTGGCTCCATTACCGCAGTTTTTACCTTTCGCTTCCCAACCCCCCGGCAATCCCAGGATACCCATCCCTGTGCGCCCCTTGTCGCGCCGCTGCGCACTGTGTGTGCCCCCGCGCCCTTTTTTCTAGGCTAAACTGTGTGAAGAAGGGGCGCGCTCTAAATAATTAAACGGAAGCGATCATGCTGAATCTGGGTCTGTATCCCTGCCCGTGCTGCGGATACCTGGTCTTCCACCGCCAACCGGGTAGCCATGAGCGCTGCCCGATCTGCCAGTGGGAGGACGATCTCGCGCAGCTGCGCTTCCCGCGCATGCCGGGAGGCGCCAACGCCGTCTCGCTTGAGCGCGCACAGCAAAACTACGCCCGCCTCGGCGTGGCCGAGCGCCGCCGGTTGGGCGAAGGGCGGCGGCCGTTCGACGACGAGCTGCGCGAGCGCGGCTGGCGCCCTCTCGACCCGGCACGCGACAACCCCGAGGAGCCCCAGCATGGCGTCAACTACGCCGACAGCTATCCCCTCGGCGATACCACGGTCCTCTATTACTGGCGCTCGACCTACTGGCGGCGGCTGGCGAGCTGACCGGCGCCTGCAACGGCGTGCCGGGTGCGCGCGCGGCGCAGCAGTGCAATGGCCTCCCGCAATAGGTAGTCCTTGAAGACCTCAGCCACCGGTGGGAGACGCTTACCGCGGCGGTGCACGACGTACCAGTGGCGCATGATAGGGAAGTCCTCGACGTCGAGCACGACGAGCCGCCCGAGCGCGAGCTCCTGTTCAATCGTCGCACGCGATAACAGCCCCAGGCCGAGCCCCGCCTGCACGCTCTGCTTGATCGCTTCGTTCGAGCCAACTTCCATGCCGGTCTTGATGCGGATGCCGTGCTCGGCGAAAAAGCGCTCCATGGCGCTGCGTGTGCCCGAGCCAGACTCGCGCACGAGGAAGGTCTCTTCCTGCAGCCGCGTGAGCGGTATGCGTTTCTTTTTGGCGAGCGTATGCTCGGGCGGGGCCACCACCACGAGCGGGTTGTCCAAGAAGGGCTCGGCCTCCACATCGGCCTCGGCAGGTGGCTGACCCATGATGACGAGATCCACGGTGTTCTCGGCGAGCTGCCTGAGCAGCGTCTCGCGGTTGGTCACGTCGAGCGTGACGGTGACGTCCGGGTAGCGGCGCGAGAACGCGCCGAGCAGGGTGGGAACGAAATAGTTGGCCGTGGTCGCGACCGAGACCCTGAGCCGTCCACCAGACAACCCCTTGATGCGGTTCAGCACGCCCTCGAGTTCGTCCAGTTGCTGGGTGACGGCGCGTGCGTAGGCGAGCACCTCGCGTCCGGCCTCGGTGAGATAAAGGCGCTTGCCGAGCTGCTCGAACAGCTCTACCCCCAGACTCTGCTCGAGTTGTTTGACCTGCATGGAGACGGCAGGTTGGGTCATGTGCAGCTCATCGGCCGCGCGGGTGTAGTTCAGGTGCCGGGCGGCAGCTTCGAAGACCTCGAGCTGGCGCAGGGTTAGATGCAAGTGCCTCATTTATCTATCATCGCGGCATTTCTCTTGCGCCCTATACCATAAGATAATCTTATTATATTAATCAATAACTCTGACTGTTCTTTATAGCATAAAAAATATAGGTTTATTGTCTAGCACTAAGCAGTGACAGACTGGTTGCGCCGCGCGCGCCCCCAGCGATTTCAGCATCTCAACAGGAGCCCCTATGAGCACCAAAGGCAACGTCAAGACGTACAAAGCGGGCGTCAAGGAATACCGCGAGACTTACTGGGAACCCGATTACCAGATCCAGGACACCGACGTGTTGGCCTGCTTCAAGGTCACGCCGCAACCTGGCGTGCCGCGCGAGGAGGCCGCCGCGGCGGTGGCCGCCGAATCGTCCACCGGCACCTGGACCACGGTGTGGACCGATCTGCTCACCGATCTCTACCACTACAAGGGCCGCGCCTACCGCATCGAGGACGTGCCGGGCGACGACGAGTCGTTCTACGCCTTCGTGGCCTATCCGATCGATCTATTTGAGGAAGGCTCGGTGGTGAACGTCTTCACCTCGCTCGTCGGCAACGTGTTCGGCTTCAAGGCGATCCGCGCGCTCAGGCTCGAGGACGTGCGCTTCCCGATCGCGTACGTCAAGACCTGCGGCGGCCCGCCGCACGGCATCCAGGTCGAGCGCGACATCTTGAACAAGTACGGCCGGCCGCTCTTGGGCTGCACCATCAAGCCGAAGCTCGGGCTCTCGGCTAAGAACTACGGCCGCGCCGTATACGAGTGCCTGCGTGGTGGTCTCGACTTCACCAAGGACGACGAGAACGTCAACAGTCAGCCCTTCATGCGCTGGAAGCAGCGTTTCGACTTCGTAATGGAGGCGGTCCACAAGGCCGAGCGCGAGACCGGCGAGCGCAAGGGGCACTACCTCAACGTGACCGCCCCCACACCCGAGGAGATGTACAAGCGCGCCGAGTACGCCAAGGAGATCGGCGCCCCGATTATCATGCACGATTACATCACCGGCGGCTTCTGCGCCCACACCGGGCTCGCCAACTGGTGCCGCAACAACGGCGTGCTGCTGCACGTGCACCGTGCCATGCACGCGGTGTTTGACCGCCATCCCAAGCATGGCATCCACTTCCGCGTGCTGGCCAAGGTTTTGCGCCTGATGGGCGGCGATCACCTGCACACCGGTACGGTGGTCGGCAAGCTCGAGGGCGACCGCGCGGCCACGCTCGGCTGGATCGACCTGCTGCGCGAGAAGTACATCAAGGAGGACCGCTCGCGCGGCATCTTCTTCGACCAGGACTGGGGCAGCATGCCGGGCGCCTTCGCGGTCGCCTCGGGCGGCATCCACGTCTGGCACATGCCGGCGCTGGTGACGATCTTCGGCGACGACGCGGTGCTGCAGTTCGGCGGCGGCACGCTCGGCCATCCCTGGGGCAACGCCGCCGGCGCGGCCGCCAACCGCGTGGCGCTCGAGGCCTGTGTGGAGGCGCGCAACCAGGGGCGCGAACTTGAGAAGGAGGGCAAGGAGATCCTCACGGCTGCGGCCAGGCACTCGCCCGAGCTCAAAGTCGCCATGGAGACCTGGAAGGAGATCAAGTTCGAGTTCGATGTTGTGGACAAGCTCGACGTGGTGCACAAGTAAGCATGGAGTTATCCGCTCTAAGCCAATGGCTGGAGGCGGATCGCGTCGTACGATACACGATCCGAGGATATGACAATGGCTGAAGCAACGATTACTGAACTACAAGACTACAAGTCTCGCCTTTCCGATCCGGCAAGCCGCAGGTTTGAGACCTTCTCATACTTGCCGCAGATGGACAAGGCACAGCTTCGTAAGCAAGTGGAGTACCTGGTGAAAAAGGGCTGGAACCCGGCGATCGAGCACACCGAGCCGGAGAACGCCTTCGGGCACTATTGGTACATGTGGAAGCTGCCGATGTTCGGCGAAACCGACGTGGACAAGATCCTGGCCGAGGCCGAGGCCTGCCACAAGGCCAACCCCAGGCACCACGTGCGGCTGATCGGCTACGACAACTATCGGCAGACCCAAGGCATTGCCATGGTGATCTATCGCGGCAAGCCGCAGTAAGCCGCATCGGACATACGGCGCCGTCAACAGCTCCCGTCCGGCGCGTGCTTGGGCAGAGGCGTTTCGTTTGTAGTATAGGTAGACCTTACCCCTTGCGCCATGTACCGAGTGGGTGAGAGGTCAAGCTTACTGCCTGCGTGAGAGGGAGGTGGAGTATGAGCTGCCGATCGATTCATGGTGATGAACATGAGCCAGCCAGCCCTCACCACTTCTGACACGACAGACTCACGACAGTACCTCGTAACCCAGGAGCCGTACTACCGGCCTGTGCGCAATGAAATCGCGCTTTACGAGGCGGCCTACGCTGCGCGCATGCCGGTTATGCTCAAGGGGCCAACCGGCTGCGGCAAGTCACGCTTCATCGAATACATGGCCTGGAAGCTCGGCAAGCCGCTTATCACCATCGCTTGCCACGAGGACATGACCGCCTCGGACCTGGTCGGCCGCTACCTGCTCGATGCCACTGGCACGAAGTGGCATGACGGCCCGCTCACGATCGCCGCGCGCATCGGGGCGATCTGCTATCTCGACGAGGTGGTCGAGGCGCGCCAGGATACAACGGTCGTGATCCACCCGCTCACCGACCACCGACGCCAGCTCCCGCTCGAGAAGAAGGGCGAGCTTGTCACCTGCCACCCGGACTTCCAGCTCGTGATCTCGTACAACCCGGGCTACCAGAGCCTAATGAAGGACCTCAAGCAGTCCACCAAGCAGCGCTTCGGTGCCATTGACTTCGATTACCCCGAGGCCGAGGTCGAGACCGAGATCGTGGCGCATGAGACCGGCGTGGACCGCTCGGTCGCCGAAAAGCTCGTGCAAATCGCGCACCGCGCCAGGAACCTCAAGGGCCACGGTCTCGACGAGGGCATCTCGACGCGCCTGTTGGTGTACGCCGGTCAGCTCATCGCCCACGGCATCCCGCCGCGCGCGGCCTGCCAGATGACGCTGGTGCGCCCGATCACCGACGATCCGGACATGCGCGACACCCTCGACGCGGCCATCAATACTTATTTTTGATTCTGGTGGTGTCCTCGGCGTCTTTGGCAGTGAATGAACAATTTCAATGAGCATTAAGCTCGAGGATTACCACACCCAGCTCGACGCCCTCGATCCGCACCTGCGCGACACGCTCGAGGCGAGCTTCCAGGAAGCGGCGCGGGTGATGTCGCCGGCCGGGCTGCATCGCTGGCTGGAAGGTGCGCGTGCCCTCGCCGAGCTCGGGCGCGGCAATGACCTCGTCATCACCTACATCCAGTCGATGCCGGTGGTCGCCAAGGAGGTGGGTGAGGATATCGTCCCGGACGCTGTGACCGCCGCACTCAAACTCGCCTCGATGGTGAGCGGTGAGGTGATCCGGCTCATGTTTGCCACCTTGCCCACGGCGGCAAACCGCCTGGGCGACGCCGAGCTCGTGCGCGGCTACCTTGCACTCCTTCACCAGCTCTCGGCCCAGGCGCCGCGCGGCCTGCGGCCGATGCTCGCACACCTCGAGGAACTTTTCGCTAAGCTCACGCTCGGCGGGTTGCGGCGCTGGGCGCAGTGGGGCGCGCAGGCGCATAGCCGCGATTTCGCCGCCCAAGTCGCCTATTTCAATCTCGAGAGCCCCGACAGCCGCGCGGTGCTGCAGAAGGAGCGCCGCGGCACGCTGTTCATCGACCAGCAGCGCAAGCTCAATTTTTATCTCCGCGCCTTCTGGGGCCGGGATTTCTTCCTGCGTCCGACCTCGGGCGACTACGAGACACGCGAAGGCTATAAGCCGTTCATCGAGAACCGCGTCATCCACCTGCCGGACGCCTACGACGATTTCGCAGGGCTGCCGGGCAAGGACCTGTACCGCGCGGCGGCCGCGCACGCCGCCGCGCATCTGATGTACACAATGCGCCCCCTGTCCATGGAGCAGTTGAATCCGGCGCAGATGTTTTTGATCGGCCTCTTCGAGGATGCGCGCGTTGAGCAGCTCGCAATCCGCGCCTTCCCGGGCATGAAGCGGATGTGGGCGGCATTTCACGCCAAGCTACGCGAGACGAGCTGCCCAACCGATCCGGTCGTGGAGTTGCTCGAACGCTTGAGTTATGCCTTGCTCGACGACGATTATCGCGACGACAACAGACTCGTGCAGGAGATGTCCGGTGCGTTTCGTGAGGCGTTCGCGCGCCAACCCGAAGACAACCGGTATTCCTGGGACCTCGGGGTCATGCTTTATAACCGGCTTGGCGAGCACGGGGCGATCCCCTCGCTACGCGTGCTCGAATCCTTCGGCGTACCCTACCGCGACGATAACCGCTACCTGTGGGCCTCGGACGAGATCGCCTGGGCCGAGGCCGAGTACGTACCCGCGCCGAAACAGGTGCGCAGATACGTCTCGGTCACGGAGATGGTGAACGAGGTAGACAACGAGCTGGCCGGCGACGATGCCCAGGAGATCTGGGTACTTGCTACACCGTTCTACCTCGACCAAGAAGGCTGCACGATCAACGAGCTGGAGGGCAAAGAGCCCGTCAGCGAGCCTTATCACTACCCGGAATGGGATTACACCGTGCAACTGTACCGACCGAACTGGACGACGGTGCTCGAGCGGCGGGCGAAAAAGGCTGACCCGGCCGCGATAGACGCAATCCTCGCTGAGCATCGGCCGATCGCCGCGCGGCTGCGGTGCATCATTGACGCCCTGCAGCCTGTGGGCGTGCAGCGCATCCGGCGCCAGGAGGACGGCGAAGAGATTGAGCTTGACGCCGCGATCCGCGCCATGATCGACATCCGTATGGGCCGGCAGCCCGATCCGCGCATCAACGTCCGCATCGAGCGCAAGCAGCGCGATATCGCCGTGCTAGTGCTGCTCGACCTGTCGGAGTCCACGAACGAGAAACTCGGCGACAGCGACAAAGCAGTCATCGAGCTCGCGCGCGAGGCGACCGCGCTGCTCGCCTGGGCGATAGACCGTGTGGGCGACCCTTTTGCCGTACACGGTTTCTGCAGCGACGGACGCCACGACGTACAGTACTTCCGCTTCAAGGACTTCCAGGAAGCCTTCGGGGAGGAGGCCAAGGCCCGGCTCGCCGGCATGCACGGCGGACTTTCGACCCGCATGGGCGCGGCGTTGCGCCATGCAGGCCGCTTTCTCCTCGAGCAGGCACAACGCAAAAAGCTCCTTCTGTTGGTCAGCGACGGCGAACCGGCCGACATCGACGTGCGCGACCCCCAGTACTTGCGCCACGATACCCGCAAGGCGGTCGAGGAGCTCGCGCGCTGCGGGGTGCACAACTTCTGCCTCACGCTCGATCCGAACGCCGACGACTACGTTGCGCGCCTCTTCGGGCCGCAGGGCTACCTGATCCTCGACCATGTTGAGCGCCTGCCCGAGCGCCTTCCCATGCTCTACGCGGGCCTCACGCGGTAATATCCGGACCCCGGGGATTTTGGAAGGGCAGCGAAGCAAAGCGCTTGCCGTAGTGTTGTCCGTAGCGTCGGGCACGGGTCCGTGGCCGGCAACGGATCTTCCTGCTCCCGGTTCCGGGGGGCGAGGTGAGGGGGCGGGGCGGCACGCCGCGGCAAGTCATCGCGTCGCCCGCCTGCCGGCAGCCGCGGTTGCTTGAGGACCTCGTGCGCACGCTCGCGCGGCTGATCCCGAAGGGTGCGGGCTATCTGCACGACGATATCGAGGCGCGCGGGGGCTGCCGGACGAGCCGCGCAACGCCGACGGCCACCTCGCCGCGATGCTGCTCGGCGCCGCGAAGCCCGTGTCGGTCACCGACGGCGCGCTCGCCCTCGGGACCTAGCAGTCGGTGCTCATCGTCGAGCTCGACGGCCCGCGCCGCCGGAGGGTCGGGGTGCTGATCGCTGGAGCATAGAGGCGGCCGGGCGAGGGCCGGCTGCCGTGCGCGTTAGCCGCGCCGCTGAGCCACGCGGGCGGACTCGCGGATGCGGCGAGCGCCCCTTTACGCCCGATCCCTCGAACGGATCAATACGCGACCGGCCCAGGCAGGACTGCAGCCCGTGAGGACCATCGACGAGCTCATCGAAGGCTTTCGCCGCTTTCAGGCGGCCTACTGTGGCGAGCGGAGCGAGGCGTTCGAGCGTCTCGCTCGTGCCGGGCAGTCGCCGCGGTTCCTGGTGATCAGCTGCTGTGACTCGCGCGTCGATCCCGCGATCATCACGGACGCCGCGCCGGGCGACCTCTTCGTGGTGCGCAACGTCGCCAACCTCGTGCCGCCGTACGAGGAGGGCGGGGGCTATCACGGCACCAGCGCCGCGCTCGAATTCGCCGTGCGTAAGCTCGAGGTGCGTCACGTGATCGTGCTGGGCCACGCGCACTGCGGCGGGATCCGGGCGCTGATGGGGGTGGACGGCCCGGGCGCGGGCGGGGCGTTCATCGGTCCGTGGATGGCGATCGCCGCCGAGGCGCGCGAGCGCGTACGGGCCGCGCTGTCGCAGGCCGGCGTCGAGGAGCGGCTGCGCGCCTGCGAGCGTGCCGTTATCGGCGTCTCGCTTCGCAACCTCATGACCTTCCCGTTCGTGCGCGAGGCCGTGAACGCCGGCCGCCTCGCGCTGCACGGTTGGTACTTCGACATCGAGCGGGGCGCATTGCTCGCCTGCGGAGCCGACGGCCGCTACGAGGTCCTGGTCGAAGGCCGTCCGGGCTGATCGTTCTTCCGGACGGCTCGCGGCCGGCCCCGCAGCCTGCGCGCATGGCCGCCGCTCGCCTGGGGCGACGCCGGGCGCCTTTGTCCCTCCGCCGGGTGGCGCGCGGGGCCCGAACTGCGGTGTATCCTGTCCGGTCTCGTCGCGGTTTCCCACGGGCCCGGTTTCCCGCAGCAGTCCGTACCGCGGGCGGTGCGCGCGTACTACGGCCGTCGAACGCCGTGCCCGCTTTAGCGGTTGCCGCGCGACGGATCCGGGAGCACGGACAATCCGCCATCCGGACAGGAGGACACCATGGCTATGCTGAGCGAGTGCAAGGTGTTCGCGCTGCGCGGCAACGTCATCGACATGGCGGTGGGCATCGTCATCGGCGCCGCGTTCGGCGCCATCGTCAGCTCGCTTGTGAACGACGTCATCATGCCGCCGATCGGCCTGCTGGTCGGAAACGTCGACCTCCCGCAGCTCGCGATCGTGCTGCGGGAGGTCACCGCCGAGGCGGAGGCGGTCACGCTGAACTACGGACGGTTCATCAACACGGTGCTGCACTTCCTCATCATCGCCCTGGCGATCTTTCTGGTCGTCAAGCAGATGAACCGCCTCGAGCGCAGAACCGAGGGACCCGTCGCCCTCGACTCGACCTTGACCCGGCGCCTTCCTAGACTGGTTCTGGTTCGTGAGCGTCCGCTCGGAGGAGGGCCCCCTGCGGCCATGAAGGTGATTGTGTTCGAGCGGTTCGGCGGTCCGGACGAACTGAAGCTCGCGGGCGTGCCGGTGCCGATGCCAAAGGACGACGAGGTGCAGATCGAGATCCACCGCACCAGCGTCAATCCGGTCGACTAGAAAATGCGCGAAGGTTAGCTTCGCGACGCCTTCCCGCACGAGTTCCCGGTCATCCCCGGCTGGGACGCCGCCGGCACCGTCATGGCCGTCGGCAACGTCTGCAGGGGTGAGCGCGTGTACGCCTACACGCGCCGCCCGGTGATCCACTGGGGCACCTATGCCGAGTACGTCCCGGTGCGCGCCGAGCACGTCGCCCCCATGCTCGCCAGCACGAGCTTCGCAGAGGCCGCCTGCATCCCGCTCCCCGGCCTCACCGCCTGGCAAGCGCTGTTCGAGTTCGCGGACCTCGCGGCGGACCAGAGCGTGCTCGTCCACGCGGGCGCCGGCGGGCTGGGCAGCATGGCGATCCAGCTCGCGCGCCGCGCGCGGGCGCGCGTCTACACCACGGCGACGCGGCGCAACCACGACTACGTACGCCGGCTGGGCGCGCATCACGCCATCGACGATGGCGCGGAGCGCTTCGTGGATGCGATCCGCCGGGCGAAGCCGCAGGGGGTGGACGTGGTGCTCGATACCGTCGGGGGCGCCGTGCTCAGCGAGGGTTCAAGGTCGTGAAGCCGGGTGGCGTGCTGGTCGGTATCGTCGATACGCCCGACGCCGGGCGCGCGCGCCGGCAAGGCATCCGCGCGGGCTACGTCTTCGTGGCCACGAACGGCGTGCAGCTCCGCCGCCTCGCGGGCCTGATCGAGCAGGGGGCGGTGAAGGCCCCGCGCATCGAGGAGATGCGCCTCGAGGACGCGGCCGCGGCGCAGGAGAAGAACCGCGGCCGGCACGTCGCCGGCAAGATCGTGCTGCGGGTCCGGTAGTCCCCGAGGGGCTCGGTCCGGGCCGGCCTTATCTTCCCTTCAGGTAGCGTTCGTCTCGAACGTCCGCACCCACCCCGGCCGGTAGGCCGTGAGCGCGATGAGCGAGCCGGTGATGAAGGCCTCGGGGAAGGCCATGAGGAGCACCAGCGGGAACAGGGGCAGGGCGGCGCCGTCCGGTGCGACGCTCCCCCAGGGCGAGGAGGGCGCAGGCTGCGAGCGCGGAGGCGACGAAGGCGGCGGCCGCGCCGAGATAGCCGCACACGAAGACGTAGACGAAGTAGTTGGGCGGCAGCCGGCGCTCGGCTAGGCGGTAGATCGCGTGGCTCACGGCCACGGGCAGCGCGGCGAGGGTGAGGGCGTTCACGGGCAGCGCCGCCCAGGCGATCGCGCCGTTCGCCGCGGCGGCGAGAAGCACGAGGGTGGCCGCGGCGAGCGCAAGCCGCCAACCGAACATGAGCGTGAGCAGCGTCGCGCCGAGGTAGTGGTACCCCAGGCCCATCGGCGTCTCGGCGCGGACGGTCCAGAGCAGCATCAGTCCCACGCTGGTGCCCAGGAACACGTGCAGTTGGCGCTCGTCCGCAAGATGCGCCCACGGCGCCCGCGCGAGCGCGGCCGCGAGCTCGACGGCCGGGGGAAGCGGCCCCACGTCCACGGACGGGTCAGACGGCAGCGGCGCGACGCCGCGCGGTCTTCGCGGCCGCGGCCGCGCGCC